>Ga0157378_10002223_pt1 | contig 17211 bp, 16 predicted proteins | sample M65metaG_FD_115309 | JGI IMG/M metagenome (GOLD analysis project Ga0157378, IMG submission 115309) | Miscanthus rhizosphere microbial communities from Kellogg Biological Station, Michigan, USA - M6-5 metaG | ecosystem: Host-associated > Plants > Roots > Rhizosphere > Soil | place: USA: Michigan...
AGGCCCTCGCTGTCATGGACATGGAGATCGGTGACTCGCGGCTGCGAGATCGGACTGAGTCCAAGGCGCTCGGCTTCCTTGCGGAAGTACTTGGGCACCAGGGCGTCGACGACATCGTTCTGAATGTCCTGCTTGAAGCGTTGGCGGATGACCGAGGCGGGAACATGGCCCTGGCGGAAGCCCGGAATGCGGGCGAGTTTTTGGTACTTCTGGACGAGAGCATCGGTCTCGCGACTGACTTCCTCGGCCGGAACCTGGACTTCGATTTCCCGTTTCGTGCTCTCGGCAGTTTCGGTTGGACTCACGGTTTGCCTTTCCAGATTTGAGTTTAAAGAGGGTGCAAGGGGAGCGTCAAACGAGGGCGGAGACAGGGGGGGAGCAAGAGAACAGGAAGGCCAACCGCGGGTACTCCTATTCTTCGTCGAATCGAGGTTGGTGAGCGGTCGAGGAATTTAATTCCACCGGAGAACAGGGCGAAGTTTCAAACGGAAAAGGCCCGCGGGTGACCCACCTGCGGGCCGGTATCAGCAATCGCGGTGCCGCGGACCGGTGTCACCGGGTTTCTTGGTTCCCGCACATCGGGACTCCTCCTATGCGCGACACTGAGAAACGACTACGCCGCCGCTTGCACGGCTTTCTTATATTGAGGCGCGAACACCTCCCGGGCAAACTGCGGAAAAGTAATTTTGCCGATGCGTTTTTGTTCGCCTTTGAATTGTCCTTGAATTTTGGGGAATGCCTCTTCCATTTCAACCAGCAGTGCTGCCATTTCAGGGGACATCCCGGCTTCGCTCATTGCGGCCTTCAACTTAGGGCCCGGGACAGTGACCACGCGCAGAGGCTTCCCGATCGCCTGCCCGGCGATGCGAGCCCACTCGTCGAGCGAAATCTCCTGCGGGCCTACGAGATCGACCACGTGATGGCCGTCGATCGGGTTCAGCAGAAACTCAGCGGCAACCTCGGCGATGTCCTGCGTGGCTATGAACGGTGCTTTTACCGATCCCGGGATCGAAGTGAAGATGCTGCTGTGTTCGATGATCGTGGGTAGCGAGAAAAGCACGTTCTCCATGAACTCGTTCGGTCGCAGGGAGACGATGTTGTTCCCGGCAGCGCGGAACTTATTTTCCGTGTCGTACAGCCCCACGATCGGCCCGGTGCCGCTCGGGAGGAATGCTCCTGCACTTGAAAGCTGAACCACATGCAAATTGGGATGCTTGGCGATGACGCTCGACCCGGCATCGGCCATGCGGCGGGCGGTCGCCAAGGGATCGTGCGAGGTAATCTCCGACGGGGTCAACCAGAACAGCGCGTCGGCGTCACCCACAGCCTGCTCAACAATTGCGGGATTGGCGTGGTCGCCAGTGAGGACCTTTGCACCTCGCCTGGCCAGATCCTTCACCTTCTCCGGGTGCCGGGCTATCAAGGTGACCTCGGACTTTCGGTCAAGAAGAATGTTCGTGAGTTGGTTGCCGATGTGGCCGGTAGGAGTGGTAACTGCAATCTTCATGAATTGTTTCTCCTTACCGTGGAAGATGTGCAGAGTTTGTCTCGCGTTTCAGAAAAGGCAGCTGCCTACCTGTGGATTCGTAGGATCGTCACTTTTCCCGGGTCTCTCCCGCCTGCCTATCATCCATTTAGGTATGGGCGCTAGACGAATTGCTCCTTGCTCTTGATTCATAACCAGAACGCTGGCGCGTTCTAGAACGGAAAACACCATGCATCCACGTGTGGAACTCAATCAAGTTGCCCCCGACGCTCTTAAAGCCGTCCTGCAAGTGTCTGCTTACATCAACCATCACTCCGGTTTGGAACCCACTCTGCTGAACCTGGTCTGTCTTCGGGCGTCCCAAATCAATGGCTGCGCCTGGTGCATCGATATGCACACCAAAGACGCGCGTGCCTTGGGAGAAACCGAGCAGCGGTTGTACGAAGTCAGCGCCTGGTGGGACACTCCCTTCTATAGCGATCGTGAGCGGGCCGCTCTTGCCTGGACAGAGGCAGTGACACGAATCGCCGATGGCCGTGTTCCCGAGGAGGTGTACCAGGAAGCAACGAAATATTTCCCCGATAAGGAACTTGTCAATCTCACCTTGGCCATCACTCAGATCAATGTTTGGAACCGGTTCAACGTCGCTTTCCGGAACGTGGCGGGGTCTTACCAACCTAATGTTCGCGAATTAAAGAAGGGTGCGTGACCCTGAACTCCAAGCATCCTCTAGCCTACCCCAGGAAAACGGGTCGCTTTGCCGCACCCGAAAAGACGAATGGAAGGCGGCAATTGCGTGAGATGGCTTTTCGTGGATGCAGGCTTGAACGCTCCGTTCTTGCGCGGCATCTAACCCGCGGAGTTTACCTATGATTGTCTTCAGGTGCGATACCTGCAGGAAGCTGAAAAAAACCGAGCAGGACTGGATTCTTGGAATGGCCGGTGAGAGCCTTGGCGCAGTGTCGGCAAGCCGTGAAGTGAATATTCTTTCGACCTGGGCCGACAAGCAGGCCGTTCATCCACTCGCCGTACACTTCTGCTCAGAGCGGTGTAAAGACCGTTATGTGACGAAGCTTTTCAGTTATGGTTCCGTTGCTTGAATCGCCCACACCAGATTCACATGGTCGGGAGAGCTCGGGTAGGGCTGCCGTCCTCCTAGGCCGCGGCCGAGTGAGGGACCAGCAGGACAACGTGAGCAGGGCAGGCAATGGGCAGAAGCAGTGAGCTAATGTCTCGCCACGGCTCCCCGCTCACAACATTTGGAGGGCCCATTAGGGCGTCAGGTTGCGCTGGCCGGTTGAAAAATCGAGAGCTGCGGTTTACAGGGTATCCGGGGGTCTCGCTGTCTTAGGTCTTCGCCTTGGTTTTCGCCGCGATGAAAGTCTCGTCCTTCAGGGTTGTCTCTTGGGCCGGGGTTTCCGTCGTACGAACTATCTTGATCGTGGAGTGCGTACCGTGCAACGGTGGGAGCATGAATTGCATTTGCCCGCCCATCGCATCGGGAGAGGCAAGCGCTGCCCCGTCTATGCCAAAGCCGAAGAACTGAACTTTTGGTTAATCACCTCAGGTGTTGAACGCGAGGGGACCAATCACACGGCTGCGAACCCGAGCCTCGCGCCGGTTGTGCCGGATCGGGCCAAGCAAATCGAGAATTCTCGGCGGCTTCTCCAGGCCGTCCAGGGACCTTGCCCAGCGAATAGCAGAAACCAGCGTGCGGCAACGGCGCCAAGCCGAAGATCTTCAGGCCCAGATTCTGAAGATGCAGGCGCGGGTGAGATAGCTTTCCGCTCCCGACCTGCCAATTCATGAACGCAAGAGCCCTCGTGCTCCGGGCGCGCAACCTGTAGTTCTGGTGCTGCTACCCTTTTCGTGAGTTCAGCGCTTCTTCTTTGCACTCTTTCTAGGTCCGGAAGCGTCTCCGGATTGAGGCTCAAACATGATTAGGACGTTGCGGGTTCGGTCCTCCCGAGGGATTACGCTGAAATGAACGTCAGTCTTAGAACCGTAACGTGGACCCATGTCTTGGCCGCGAGCCACCATGGGTTGCTCCTTCACCAAAACGGCACGGTGTCGGCGGATCAGAAGGTTACGCATGCTTTCTGAAAGCGGGAGCTGTTCAACGGTCAGGTCCATGGGTGGCTTGCTCTTAAAGCCGAACAGCCGCAATGCCATCTGGTTCCAGAATTCGATGTGACGCTCCTGATTGACTAGCATTACCGGCAAGCGAATCTTCTCGAGCGTCAGCGCGTAGACGCTATTGACCTGGTCGAGTTCCTTGGTGCGCTCTTCGAGTTCCTGGTTCGTGGTCTCCAGCTCTTCGTTCAATGACTGCAATTCTTCATTCGTCGTTTCCAGCTCTTCATTGGTGGACTGCAGCTCCTCGTTCGTCGTTTCCAGCTCTTCATTGGTGGACTGCAGCTCCTCGTTCGTCGTTTCGAGCTCTTCGTTCGCCGACTGTAATTCTTCGCTGGTCGATTCGAGCTCTTCGATGGTCGTCTGCAGCTTTTCATGTATCGATTGGTCGTCTAGGTAAATGAGCGTGCCGCAGCGCTGGCCGCGCTCATCGAGAAGAGGACGAATCGTAATCTCGAGCAGCTTCTCTTCGTTGCCCATTTTTAGGCGAGCCGGAAAGCGTGAGGACTCGTTATTTACTCGGGTGGTCTGTAGTTGTCCGCCAATTTCAGGGATGCGAAGAAATAGATCGGTTTCGGTGAAGCGCTTTCCTGCCAGATTGGTTGGCGCAAGGCCGCAAAGCGTGAGCGCGGCTGTGTTGTGCTGGGTAATGGTGTCGTCCATCGAAAGCGAGAAGACGCCAATCCGCAATGTCTCCATCAGGTAGCGATGTTGTTGCCGAAGCCCCTCTAGTTCGGAATTGTTTCGGCCGCCGTTGGTTCCCATCCCCATGACTTCCTGGTGGTTGTCTGATCGTTCTTCGATCAGGGGAGACGCGGTGATTCGCTGGAAAATTCGCCAGCGGGCATTTAACCGCTGGAATTGCGGCGAATTCGTAAGTTGCGATTCGGACTTGCCCAGGAACAGGATGCCACCTGGTTCAAGCGCGTAATACAATCGTGCCAAGATCTGCTTCTGGAGGTCTGAGTCAAAGTAGATCAGGACGTTCCTACAAACCAGCAAGTTCACGTGTGAAATCGGAGCATTCTGACCCAGGTTACTGCGTCCAAAGATTACCAACCGTCGAATTTCGCGATTCACGCGCAGTAGGCCCTTGCCGTGAAAATACTTCTCTCGCCATTCCGGCCGCACTCGCCGCCCGCCTTCAACGGAATACTCACCGCGGCGGGCCGAACTGAGCGCATCCTCGTCGATGTCGGTGGCGTAAATTTTGACATCGTAATCCTGAATGCGCGGGCCGAAGTGTTCGGCAAGAAGGATCGCAATCGAGTAAGGTTCTTCGCCGCTCGCGCATCCCGCGCTCCAGGCGCGGAAAGAATGCCCGGGCTTGATACGCTTTAGCAGGCCCGGCATGATCTCATGCCGCAAAATCTCCCACGCTGGCGGATCCCGAAAAAACTCGGTGACGTTGATGAGGATCGTGTTCAGCAGCTGGTTCGCTTCGTCCGGATGTCTGCTGATGTAATCGCCATATTGCCCATAGTCTTGCAGGTTGAGCTGAAACATGCGGCGGCGAAAACGACGCTCCAGGGTGGTCTTCTTGTAACCGCGGAAGTCGAAGTTACGTTGTTCCGCCAGTTCCTGCAGAAGCTCCTTTAGAGTGACATCCTTTGCCATGTCTTACCGTTTCCCGTGAGAAAGCGACGAAAGAGTTTTCCCCATTGTATCCAGCGGGATAACGTGGTCAACACAGCCCGTGTCGATGGATGCCTGGGGCATAACGCGGTACTCGGCGCTGTCAGGGCTCTGGGCTACAGTGACCCCCCCGGCCCGTTTGATCGCGGCGATTCCGTCGGCCCCGTCCCGATTTGAGCCGCTCAGGATGACCCCGATGGCGCGACCGCCATAGGTTGCAGCCACGGAGGCGAACATGACATCGATGGATGGGCGCGAGAAACGAATGAGTCTTGAATGCGCCAGTTGAATTTTGCCTTCGCTGACTAGCAAGTGCTCATCCGCCGGCCCCACGTAGATCGTTCCCTGCACAATCGGTTCGCCGTCTTCTGCTTCTTTCACTCGGTAGCTCGTCTTGCGGCTTAGCAACGCCGGAATCTGACTTTTGTGCCTGGGATCGAGGTGTTGCACGATCAGGATAGCCGGCCCGTCAGGCGCAAGCGTAGGAACGATCTTCATGAGCGCAGGAAGCCCCCCGGCGGACGCACCGATCGCGATCAGCTCACACTTGTCGCCCGATGGACGCCGTTTTCGCGTAGGAGGAACCACCTTGCCCTTGCGTGGAGAATTCTAGTCCCTTGCAGTGGCACTCGAAAAGCGTCTTGATGCTCAGCCGCCCCGCGATCCACGTGGCTTGGGGTGGTGCTTATGAATGTTCTCGAGTATTTCGCGAGAATCCGCCGTCAGCTTCTTACTCGCATCATCCATTCTGTCGTTTCGGCACAGTGCTTGAGACGCTCCTGGTGCTTTTTGAAAGTGGGGAGGATTTTGACGAATTGGCGCCCTTTATTACCACGGCAATGAAAATCTGGCTCGATGCATGCAACCAATCAACAAGGGGTCTTAAGGCCTGTTTTAGGGAAGCCGTTCGAATAGACCCCAGTCCTAACTTAGCGTCCGGTCCCTTCCGCCGGCCACCTTCTTCGCTTCCGTGCCCTTGGCGTGTGCTTGTTCACGAGCTTTACGGGCTCGCTCCCGCGTGGCAATGGTCTCCCGATGGAGCTTTTCCATTTTTTTGTGGAGTTTGTCTGCCATGACGTGGATCTCGTGAGCAGTTTTTTCGAACTTCTTTACCCGCTCAGCCACGAGCCTTCGCTCTTTATCCAGTTTGGCCACTGGGTACCTCAGTTCGTCCCGGTCTGCTCCTCGAAGTCTGACCCTCTATCCTCCAATTGCTCTGAGCCTCCATCTTCCAACCGCATTTCAAGTACTTCGCCCGAGGTTTTCGCAAGCAGGTCGCGGAGAATACTTGCATTTTCGCGGTTAGCATCGGCCTTCTCCGCAAAGCGCTCGGCTAACCGTAAACGCTCCTTGTGTCGTGAACTGTCCGCCAGCCGGTCAGAGAATTGCGCTTGTTCTTCCATGCTGCGGATTGCCGCCCACAGCGCCCGTTCGACCGATTCGGTTTGATCGGCCATCAGACTGTCCGGAGAATAGATATGTCCTACCCGGCAGCGGAAACGAAGCATGCCGCCCTCCTTGGTCTCTTCGAGAACCCCTCCACACTCCGGGCAGGCGTAGGTCTGCCCAGTGGCGGCCATATCTGCGGCTCGACCGGGTATCACCCGAATATCCTGAGCCCCCTCTGTCGAAGCAAGCGCGACGAGTTTGGGGCCGATTTGTTCACCCGGCAAAATAAAATCCACCTCTGTTGCCTCGATGGCACTCGCCGGCATCGAAGGCGAGACTGCCTCATCTGGGTTTTGAACGATGGCGAGGCCTCCCCGGTTTTTGATTGCCACCAGACCTGCGGTGCCGTCGTCAAGGTTTCCGGTTAGCACAACCCCGACGACGTTGCTTCCGTAGGCATAGGACGCGGAGCGAAACAAAGCATCGATCGCCTGCCGGCTGCGGTTCTCTCTCGGCCCAGGTTCCAGGCGAACTCTGCCGCGCTCGAGCACCATGTGGCGCTGTCCAGCAGGAGCGACATACACTCGCGAAGGTAGGATCTCGACGTTGTGATGGGCATACAAGACCGGCAGCTTACTGCTGCGGTTAAGAATCTCGGGCAATACACCCGGACTGTCCTGGGTCGTGTGGAGTACAACGAAAACGCCGCCGGAAAGTCCCAGGGGAAGGCGGAAACGATTGCCTGCAGAACCTGCAAGGCCCCAGCCGACCCGCCAACGACAATAATGTCTCTGCGTCCCATGGCTCTCCGTCGAGAGTGGGATACAACAAGTGGGGGGTACGGCAAGCGCAACTCCGCTCTGCTGGTTAGGCGCCGGGACCCAGCGGTGCACAGCAAGTGAGCATCTTGGAACAGATAAGGGTTAAGCGCTGCCCCGGGCGACGATCAGGGTGTCGGCTTGGGGACAGCGCCCAGTACGTGGTGCTCTCATCATCTACCCTGGCGCTGGCCACGGAAGCGCCAATATGCGCCGCGGCAGCCATTCTCAGGGCAAGCCGAAAAGGAGAAGGACGCGGGCCTTGCCAGGCCGGGGCTGATGGGACCTCGGAAACTTATCGTCAAGGGATCGCTCGCGGGCTTGCTTGGTCAAGGCAGCTCGGCATGGCAGAAGGCGCCTTCGTGGCATTACTCACGGCTCTTTGCTCAGCTCTGCCGTCCAAATCTCGCGCCAGCGGTCATGCCGGCTGCAGTGGGTGCCGCTAGGGCTTCTGGGACGCGCATGCTCGTTCGACATGGATTTCGTTTTCGGACGACCAGCCAAACGACAGGTGGAAGGGAAATGACGTTATGGTCGATCCAACGAGTCTGGCCTGCCGAGCGCAAACTTGCGTGCACTAAACAGGCCAGCTCCAGCTCACTGCTGTCTTGCTGATGAGCAAGCCCAGAATGCTACAAGTGGCGGTCTAGAGAAAAGCGTCACGAAATGCCACTCTGGATTGTGGCTAGAGGCAGATCTCCTGGTTCGTTCCGGGCTCGCCCCATCCGCTGCTTGGCAGGATCCTAAGCCTTGATTTCATCGAGGGAAGTGTCAGAACACACAGTCGGGCGGCTGAGAATCAGTTGAGCGCAATCCCTCCACGGCTGAAAGTCGTCAACCAAGAGAACTCGGTATGGGGGCGGTGTAGAAATGCCGATTCTCTCGAGGCAGATGCCCTCGCGCGGTTCAGGATGACCGAAAGGACTTTGTTCAGGAAAGTGTCAAAACACGCCATTTTCCGCACTTGGCCGGACGTCACCTGCCAGGTACCGAGTCTCGACCGAATCCCCCCTTGCCAGCACGGCCTCTACTTAACTGTTCTCAGCAACGAGAATGAGGCTCTGTGCGCTAGCCGTGTTCGACCCGCGCTTTTATATCCGAGTACGCCGCATGGACGAGCCTGCTTAACGCGGCAGCGTTGATGGTGGTTCCTGGTCTCAGCTTCACGTGACGCATGAACTTGCCCGTCCCTTGCAACAACCCACAGGGATCGGGCAGCGCTGCACCGTGAAAGAACCCTACATTTACGTGCCCAGTGAATACATTCACGTAGCCGAAGGGGGCATCTCCCAAACATGCAACCGGACAGCCGTCATGCAACAGCTCTCGCACTTCATCCCCGCATTCGCGCATCACTGCAAACCATCTCTCGGCAATGGCCCCCAATCCACCGGGGTGCTTTTCCATCCACGCTGGGATAGCAGGGTCCCGCTCGACCGCCCCATTGAATCGCAACAAATCCGATCTCATCATCACTGCCTTTCAGGCTTTCGACATTCGCTCCTGAGCCTCAGATTATCCATGGACGCCTTGTCGCCGACCGAGAATCAAGCGTCCAGCCATGATCGCCCCCCGTCGCCGACATCCGAGTACGTCACCTGCCACTACAGGCACAGAGCTCGTTTCCGCGCGCGCGCCCCTTCCGAGGTGAATCCGTAATGGTTCATGTATTCAGAGTGTTCCTCCAGGAACTCCCGTGGATCGATCGCGTACTCTTCGAGTGAGTACCGATGACGACCGTATTTGCCCTGGCGATTGTTGTCGAGATAGCTGCGCATCCGCTGCTCAAACGTCGAGGAAACCTCAAGATCGAACCAATCGTAGATGCGTTTCACCATGGCGATCGGATCAGAGAATAAATCATCGTACATGCAGTCGAAGACCCGACGGGTGCGCGATGGATCAGCACGACGATATTGAAACGGTACGGAAAAGCAAGGAACCAGAAGTGCGGACACCAACTTCGCGAATCGATATTTATCGAAGCAGCCGTCTCGGGTAAATGCGATGCACCAGGATTCAAACAAACGACACACTGAAGGCAGACAGATGAGTGGATTGCGATGAGTTAGCACAATTCTTGCGTCGGGATATTCTTGAACAACATGGGGGAATGCGGGAGCATAGTTTGGCGCCTTGAGAATCCAGTGTGAGCTCGCAGGCCGATATGAATCGAGCAAGGTGAAGAAGAGCCGTTCATAGCGGAGTACCGGTCCGTGGCAGGTAAATTCTGCAAGCGCCCGTGTGTAAGTCTCCCCGGCGTTGGGTGCGTCGAGCACCAACAGCCCGTTGTGCGCCAGCATGTATATGTAGGATTCTTCGCACTCGGTAGGGCTCCACAGGTGAGACTCACCAAACTTCTCAAGAAAACCGGGCGCTGTACGGGACAAAACCTGCAATACGTCATTGGCTTCGGCGATGCGCGAATCGGCTAAAGGGTCTTGGCCCTCTGTGAGTGGGGGTAAGGGACTTTCCATTTCAAACGTGAAAGGCGACCGGGCATTTGGGTCTTCTGCCAGAAGCCGCTGCAGCAGGGTGCTTCCGGTTCTGGGTAGGCCGGTAATAATCAATGGGGCCCGCACTCTCCCGCGAGCTTCAATGAAGGACTTGTTCGCGGCAAAGTGCCGCAATACCGCGTTGCGTGCATTCAGGCGATCCGTCAACAATTTTTTCACCAGCACACGACCAACGCCGAGCAGATAGGGGTTGTCGTCGAGACCGCGGGCCAAGGTAACCACCATGGCCCGCAAGCGACCTAGTTCTTCGGTTGTTCCTAGATGTGCATCGTATGGGGCCGCGCTATCGTAGGCGGCACGCACGGCCTTCTCGATGGACAACGGGCTGACACCCATACGCACATGCAGCGCGTTTAACCACTCAACCGGCTTGAACCGGGCGGGATACCGCACATGGTTCCGAGGAAACCGCCCTTGGTCGGCAGGGTCACGGGCGGTTGAAGGCGTTTGATAATAGTTGCCGGAACTTGTCATCCCCCCCGCCTTCGTCGACGAGAAACGTCGCCATTCGCAGGGCTGAAATCGTAGGGGAACAAGGGGGGTAAGTCAATGAAGCTTCAGCCGCAGGCTCCATTTGGGGAACCGACTATCGCAAGCGAGTAGGGAAACCCTGCTTTAGCCGGCTAGAAAAGACTCTGGATCGCGCAGTGTCACCTTGCCCCGATACTTAGAAAGCCTTCCCTCCTGTTCCCATTTGGATAAGAGGCGGCTCGCTGTAAACAGGCTGATGTCGGAGAGCGAACTGAGTTGTTCATTGGTGATGTCGATCGAAATTCCCGAACCCGACACCACGCCGGCATAGCGAGCTAGTTCGACAAGCTTGTTGGAAAGGCGGGACTCGGCAGATTTCGTGACAATGCTGGCGTGACGCTTCATGTAGGCCCCCAGGTATTTGAGAGCCACACGAAACCCGTTTTCGGCGAGCTGCGGGTAGAAATTCACAAGCCGGTGGACCGTGTCCTGATCCCAGGCCAGGAACTCGCATTCAGAAACCGTCGTGGCGTTGACCATATGCGCAGGCGGATCCGGCAACAAAGACACTAACCCCAACGCCACACCGGGAACCACCCAGAGAAGCAGAATCTCTGATCCATCCTCGGTCACGATATAGGACCGAGCGCGTCCATGTTGCAGCACCAGGAGATGGTCCGGTTTCACTCCTTTCGTGATGACGTTTGCTTTGGCAGGAAAACGCTTCACTTTCGCTTTCCTGATGATTTCTGACATCGAGGCATCACCCAACCCCGTAAATAGCTCCGACTCAACCCGAATCGGGTGTGGCTTGGGGGAGACGAGGAAATTCCGTTTGGCGTTGGTGTGCACAACATTCATCCCGATGGGAAATTAGAACTTCCAAAATAGTCGAGGTGAACTGTCATGATTGACGTACACGACTGCTAGGTCCTGCTAAGTCCGGCCTGCCGCAAGTCCTAAGAAGCGTTCTTCTGTGGCCACGAGGTGGCTCACATCCCCAAAGTATGGGACAAAAAGGCTGGCGCCTCCGGTAATCCTTACAGTGGCGGGCTAAGTCCCCGCACCTTGATGATGGATGAACGCTAACTGCGGCAACAGTCAAACCGCATGAGCAACTGCGCCAAAAAGAAAGCCGGTGCATCCCTTCGAGCGAGACTCCCGCTCTCCAGAGTGTTCGTTCTAGTCATTCTGGTGGTTCTGGCCCTGGAGAAAGGATCGCCCGCAAGGCCAAAGCTGATCCTTCCACGGTGCTCCCTCCCAAGTATAGAAAATCAAACCGGTTGGCCAATGGATGCGTTGGCCGGGATGGTCAGGATTGCGGGAGGAGGGCTCTCAATGGGTGCTAGCGACACGTCCAAGGCGGGCAAAGGCGGAATGCAAGCAAGCGCGGACGCGCGCCCCTTTCCACCGAATCTAAAGCGGCGGCTTTTTTATGGACAAAACCGTACGGATGTAAAAACGACAACTCAAGATTCAACTGCTCCAATGGTCAACTAGTCATCGATGCTCTCTGTCGATTGGGGTGTCTATTTCGATGAAAGCCTCCCAAACTTACGAAAAAGGTCATCAGCAGTCTTTGCTTGTCCGCCGCAGCCTCTCCTTAATGCTGTTTCTCGTAATTGCTTTACCGTTCTTGCACGCCAGGGAAGGTGAAGATCTCGATGCCCATACCCTTCGCTTTAGTGGCTTTTGGTTCTATTCACAGCCGTCGGGAAGTTTTCATGGCACGGGAGCTCAGGGCAGGTTGGACCTTCAAAGGGACATCGATCTTAACTCCTATAACACTGGCGCCTTGAAGATCGAGTGGAAATTCACCCGCAAGAATCATCTTTTTCTCGGGCTACTTCCTTTCAGGAGCACCAGGCAAGTAGCGCTGAGTCGCCAGGTGGTTTTCGAGGGGCAGACGTTTGCGGCAGGATTGGTGGCTAAAGGCAAATTGGAAACCTATGCTTTCACTCCGGGCTATCAATACGACATCATCCGGCGAAGGAGAGGGTATCTTGGCGTCGTGGCCCAGCTCGACTTGTTTTATATAAAAGGAAGCATAACTGCATCGGCACAAACTTTAAATGGGATCCCTCACTCAGCCCAAGCCTCGTCCTCGACTATTCGCGCGCCTTTGCCGGTCGCCGGCCCTGAGTTTCGTTATTACTTACTCCCTGGCTCCAGGCGTTTGTTCGTTGCCGGCAATGTCTTGGGCATGTACTTTTTCGGATACGGCAATTTCATTTCTTCCTATGGAACCGTCGGTGTCGCGCTGAATCGGCACTTGAATTTTCAGGGAGGCTATCAGTTGGCTTCACGACTCGACATTAAAGCAAAGGACAATCGAATCGGACTCAATCTGAGTCAAAGCGGAGCGGTTGCCGGACTTGAAGTTTCGTTCTAAGAAATTACCCACTTGTGCAGTCAAGGAAAAATTGGACAAGCGCGGGGGAGATTCACCATCCTAGGTTCCTGAAGAAATCCTTTCCGCCTTCATCGCGCCCATCGATTGCCAAAAGCTTCCTAACCCTGGCTTTCTTCGCCAAGAGGCCTCTCCGCGTTTCATCCGTTGAAACGAACGCCCTGGTTCGGTTGCGATCGAACTCAGATCGGTATAACTTCACGTTTGGCCCGACGCAGGAACACCTGTTGCAGGAGGGCGGGAGGCTCGATGAAGAAGTTTTCACGGCGAGACGTTCTGAAGGCTGGCGTTATCGCTCCGGCAGCTGCGGCCGCGGTGCATGGCATGGGTCCGATGGCCGGTGCGATCGACATTCACTCCGAAAAAGGAGAGCCATCGGTTGAGCCTCTGCTGGGCGCGACCGCCGATGAAGCCCAGAATGGAGGAAGGGAACGGCTGCTCCTCGATTTTGGCTGGCGATTCCATTTGGGCCATGCCAGCGATCCCACCAAGGACTTCGGCTTCACCGGCAATTTTCAAAAGACCGGCAATTTCGTGCCGGCGGGCGGGATTGCGTTTGATGACGGCGGATGGCGTCCACTGGAATTGCCGCATGACTGGGCTGTCGAATTGCCGTTCCAAAACGACCCCGCTTTGATGGCCAAAGGGTTTTACCCAATCGGCAAGGCCTATCCGGCGACGAGCGTGGGTTGGTATCGTCGCGTATTCGAGATACCGGCTGAAGACCGAGGCAAGCGCATCACGGTGGAGTTTGACGGCGCTTATCGCGAAAGCATGGTGATCTTCAACAATTTTTACATCGGTCGACACAGCGGGGGATACGATCCGTTCAGCTTTGATCTGACTGATTTCGCCAACGTGGGCGGCCGGAACGTTTTGCTGGTGCGCGTGGATGCGACCTCAAGCGATGGTTGGTTCTACGAGGGGGCGGGAATCTACCGTCATGTTTGGCTGGTGAAGACCAACCCCGTTCACGTGCCGCGATGGGGTACGTTCGTCAAATCAGATGTCCGGCATGGAGAGGCAAGCCTTTCGATCTCGACAGCGGTGAGTAATCATGACAAGACAGCGCAGACGGTCCGCGTGATCTCAACCATTCTGAGTCCGTCGGGAGACACGGTTGGACACGCGAAAACTGCGGTGCAGTCGATTGCTAGCGGCCAAGAGGGGGCATTCACGCAAAACCTGTACCTCAGCAGGCCGCTGCTGTGGTCGCTCGAACAGCGGAATCTCTATCGCCTGGTCACGGAATTGCAAACTGAAAACGGAGTCGTTGATCGCTACCACACGCGCTTCGGGATTCGCACCGTGAGCTTCGATGCCAGCAAGGGGTTCCTTCTGAATGGAAGCGTGGTAAAGCTCAAGGGCACGTGTAATCACCAGGACCATGCTGGGATCGGCGCCGCTCTGCCCGACGCGGTGCAGTACTACCGGGTGCGCAAACTCCAGGAAATGGGATCGAATGCGCTGCGGACATCGCACAATCCGCCCACGCCGGAGTTGCTCGATGCCTGCGACCAGTTGGGAATGCTAGTGTTCGACGAGACTCGCATGATGTCCTCGAACCCCGAAGGCATGAACCAGTTCTCGAACCTTGTGCGGCGAGACCGCAATCGGCCAAGCGTCTTCATGTGGTCGATGGGCAACGAGGAGGGGCAGGCCAATACCGATAAGGGGTTGTCGATCCTGAGCGCGATGAAGGCGCTGGCCAACCAACTGGATGGATCTCGACCGGTGTCGATTGCTCCGACGGGTGCAATTGGGACAGCTGGCGGGCTAGCCGCCTGCGACGTCGCCGGCTACAACTACATGGATCCGCAGGCGGAGGAGTTCCACAAGAAAAACCCCGAGAAGCCGGTGATGGGGACCGAAACGGTGAGTGCAGTGGGCACTCGCGGGATTTATGTGACGGATGCTTTGAAAGGCTTTGTGGCCTCGTACGACCCCTATACGACCACCGGGCGGGCGTCGGCCGAGGGCTGGTGGAAGTTCTGCAATTCGCAGCCGTGGCTCTCTGGGGGGTTCGTTTGGACGGGGTTCGACTACCGCGGCGAACCCTCGCCGAACGGTTGGCCGAATATCAGCTCGCAGTATGGAATCATCGACACCTGTGGTTTTCCCAAGGACTCGTTCTACTACTACAAGGCCTGGTGGGGGAACGAGCCACTACTTCACCTGTTTCCGCACTGGAATTGGCCGGGCATGGAGGGGAAACGAATCGCGGTGTGGGTGTACTCCAACCTGGATAAAGTGGAATTGCTGCACAACGGGGAGAGCCTGGGCACCAAGGAGATGCCGAAGGATTCGCATGTTGCCTGGGTGGTGAAGTACGCGCCGGGCACCCTCGAAGCCCGGGGATACAAGAACGGCAAACTCGTAATGACCAAGAAGCGCGAGACCACAGGCCCCGCGGCCAAGCTAGTGATGTCGGCGGACCGGCGGGAAGTCTCAGCCGATGGCGAAGACGTGGCCATGTTCGCGGTGGAAGTTCGGGATGCGCAAGATCGAGTGCTACCGATCACCGATAACGATGTGACCTTCAGGGTCTCGAGCAACGGCAAATTGATTGGGGTGGGCAATGGCGACCCCTCGGATCAGGCTTCGGATAAGGGCACATCGCGGAAGGCGTTCTCTGGATACTGCATGGCCGTCGTGCAATCAACCAAGAAGGCGGGCTCGATCACGGTTGCAGCAAGCTCGCCGGGGCTCTCTGCTGCAACGGTCACGATTGAAGCAAAAGCAGTGAGCCTGCGGCCACAGGTCGCAGGTTGGGAACGAGAAGTCCCGCAGGGAGAAGGCATCACCGGGCTTTGGAGGCCGGTTGCCGATGGCGCATCCCAGCTGTGGTTCCTCGGCAGCGGAGATTCGATTTACTCGTTCAAGCAGGAAGGGGCCAGCCTGAGCGGCAGCGTGGAAGGCACGGGAATGAGTTTCACGGGCGGCAGCGATGCCCCCGCTCCGCTCGTGAATGGCAAGGTCGACGGCAGTGCGATCAGTTTCAAGGCAGGAGCCAATACGTTCCATGGCACGGTGAAGGGAGACCGCATCGAACTTGAACGCTCGGTCAATCTGGGTTGGGAGATTCCGAAACCCCCGCCGAAGGCGGCCGATGCTCCTGATATCGGTCCAGCCCCAGACGGTTCCGATCCTTCGATCGGGAACTTCCAGATTCCATCGAGTATTGCGGTCGTCCTTCGGAAGGTGGAGCGCTGAGATCGGGCCTCTTGGGATCGAGCGCGCGTCAATTTCGAAGCGGGTAGGCCCCCGGCCATTGTGCGTCCTGTTCGGTCCAGCCGAGCAGCTTGCGTACCTCATCCGGCAAGGGAACGTGCCGGTTCGCGACTCCCGGGAGCCTCTGCAGATCGTATCGCTTGAGATCGGCACCTCTCAGGGTGGAACGCGGAGTGCGGTCCAGTTGCCGCCCGTTGGCTTCGAATCCGTCGGCAATCTTCTGGAACTCATCTAACGTGGTAAAGCTCGAGGAGCAGTTGTCGGAGGGTACCGGACTCCAGCTCACCAGTGGCGGTGCAGGCGCGCCGGGAACCCGTGGACGGACGTACAGATTGCCATCGATTTGTTTGGCCATGGGACGCCTCAGGCGCGAGCAGAGCGCCTGCGGCTGCTCAAAGCGCAACAGGGGAAGACGATACGAGTGACTTGCAACGAGAAGGTTATTCACGAAGACGTGCCCCTCGCGCTCATCGACGTTGGGCCCGGTCGAAGGGTGCCAGCCGAAGTGATCTCCGGTAGCGCTCCGCTCGTTGCGTTCGAATGAGGCCGGTGTGTCGATGAAGGTGTTGTTGTAAACACGAACGTCGGCCGAGTTGAGTACGCGCACACCCTTGTCACAATGGACGAAAACGTTTCCTGCCACGGTTGCGCCCCGGGAGATCTCAAAGAAGAAACCGTCAAGCGCGCCTTCAATCCAGTTGTTCACGATGACGCCGTCGCGATTGCCTACGTCATACCAGACACCATTCGAGTAGGGTTGGTCGATGATCAGGTTATCGCGAAAAACCACGCGTCGCGTCTGATTGAAGATTTTGACCGCCGATGGATAGTAGCCGGTGAGTTGCATGACGTTGTTGCGCCGGATGATATTCCGTTCGAGTAGAACGTCTGACGATCCGATCACGTAGATGCCTTCGGTGCCGGTGTCGCTGATGAGGGAGTTGCGGATCTGGAGGCCGTCACCGCGGAAGTATCCAGCGACGCGCGAGCAATAGGAGATGGTTACGTTTTCAAGAACCGTCCCAATGACTTCCTTGCCAAAGGTTGCGGGATCAGAGAGCCCGACGGGCTCATCGGTAGGTTCATCGTTGACGGTGAAATGCTTCTCGCCCTCGACTTCGA
>Ga0157378_10002226_pt1 | contig 17208 bp, 12 predicted proteins | sample M65metaG_FD_115309 | JGI IMG/M metagenome (GOLD analysis project Ga0157378, IMG submission 115309) | Miscanthus rhizosphere microbial communities from Kellogg Biological Station, Michigan, USA - M6-5 metaG | ecosystem: Host-associated > Plants > Roots > Rhizosphere > Soil | place: USA: Michigan...
AATGTGGGAGCATTTCAAAACCGAAGGAAGCTTCGCTCGAACTGCCTCCCGGAACCTCGGCTCTCACGTGAAACACGTACGGCCCGTGACGCAAGCTGGTGTAGTCCACCGTGCGGCGGTTTCCGGAATTCACCCAGTCTGAATCGAGCCCGTCAAGCTTGTAGGAATATTGAACCAAGTCGGGAGCGCGCAGGTAGATGCCGGCGTAACGGATCCGCAAGCGGCTGCCATCGGGCGGCACCTGGGGGTTGCTCCCCCGCTTCATTTCCCGGCCGCCTGAAGTGGTTTCGGTGAACTGGATCTGCGGTGCGGCATCCAGATGCCGTGAGGTCTGCCTGTTGTACACCGCGATGCCCCGGCTGGTTACGAACCACAAAGTGCCGTCTGCGTGGCGCCCTCCTCCCGCTCCCAGAGACGGAGCGCATTGTGCACTCGGTAATCCATCCGCCATCCCATAGTTGACCGGATTTAATTTGGCGGCGCGGTGGTTCGCGAAATCCAGTAATTCGGTCTTGGACACTTCGGAAATGCCGCGTGTCGTGCTGATCCAGAAAGACGCTCCGTCGTCGATCACGCTTGCGACGTTATCGCTGAGCAGACCATCCTTGGCCCGGAAGGAGAGGAACTTTCCATCGCGGAATAGATTGAGGCCGCCTTCCAAGGTACTCACCCAGAGTGTCCCGTCCGGTTCCTGGTAGAGCGAACGAATCTGATCGCTTCCCAGGCCGTCCTTCATGGTGTATCGCCGGATGCGGCCATCGCTTGCTACGCTCCATAAGCCCCGCCGCATGCTGCCGGCCCAAATGGTTCCGTCCTTGCCTTTAAGCAGCGCTACAAATGCGCTGTCTTCGAGCATTGGCCCACCTGGAACCACCGTGCGGAACTGCGTCCCGTCTAATTCGACTATGCCGTTCGTCGTAGCAAGCAGAAGGGCGCCTGCCGGGGACTTTTCGATCGCGTCATATACCGTCTTACGTCCGTGCGGGTCAGGAGGCACGATCAGTCGCGCGTGCCCATCGCGAATTCGCGTCAGCCCGTCTCTAGAAGAGACTAGCAATTCACCATCGTGAGTCTCCCGAATCGCGAAAACACGGCCCTTGGGCATCCCCGCCTGGCCGGCAAGTGAGCGCACGCCGCTCCCCGACATTAGAGCGATTCCTCCATCCAGAAAACCGATCCAGGTTCTGCCGCTGCGGTCCTCAAAGACGGTATTGGGCTCATCGCTCGGCAATCCTTCGCTTTTGCGATAGACCACAAAACGGTCGTCCCGCAAACGAAGGAGTCCGTTGCTCCCCCCCGCCCACAGATTGCCATCCCGGTCTTCGAACAGCGCTTGAACAGAGCCGGAGCGGAAAGTCTCGGAGGTGGGATCGCTGACTCCGGCTTCCCCCAAGCCGCGGAACTGTCCGCCTTCAAGCCGAGCAACTCCGTTGAGAGTTCCCACCCACAGATTGCCGTCGCGATCTTCCGTTAAATTGCTGAGTCCGAACAGGTCGGTCTTGCCGTTCCCTATGGGAAATCTCGTGAGAGCCCCATTGGGACTTCTGCGGACGATTCCGCGTACTCCTACGATCCAAAGGTTCCCCTCGCGGTCTGCCGAGATGCCGGTCGGAAAGTCGGCGGCCAGAGCGTTAGGATCGATCGCGTCACGGAATTTTCCGCCCACAAACTTGGCCACCGAGCTGATCCCTGCTACATAGAGATCGTGCTTGCCGTCCTCTGCAACACCCCGGGCGGATCGCATGGGAAGATCTTTCTCTTTGACAAAATTAGTGAAAGTCCTGCCATCGAAGCGGCTCAGATTGCCTCCTGCTACGACCCACAGATTTCCCAGGTGGTCGACAAACAAGGAGCTCACCGGTCCTTCCGCCAAACCGTCCTTAATAGTCCAAGACCGAAGTTGCCCGTCGCGAAGTTGGGCAATCCCTTTCGAAGTTCCGATCCACAAAGATCCGTCCGCCGCAGACGCGAGCGCCGTAATCGAGTTACCCGGCAGGTTGTTGTTCTCCTGGTTATGTACAACAAATTCGTAGCCATCGAAACGGGCCAAGCCCTCGTCGGTGCCAACCCACAAAAACCCTTCTGGCGTTTGGGCGATGGCTCGAATGGTATCTTGAGGTAGTCCGTGCTGCTGCGCCCAAATGGTGGAGGAATATTGTGCGAGGGACTTGCGTGGGTCGAGCCCGTACACGGGCAAAAAAATCTCCAGCAACAGGAAGAGGGCTTTTACTAGGCGCATGGTATACGCTTCTGTCTCGCCGAAACTCTCGTGATTATATCTGAGGTGAGCGTGCAACGAATATCTAGCGAGGCGGCGTGCTAATCAAGATGACCGAACGACACTCCAAACCAGGAAAGGCGCATATCGCAAGGACTGGTAATACAGCGCGAGAGATGTGGAAACTGATTTCGGGAAAGGAAGAGGTGCAGGTAGCGGCATCCGTGCAGAATGTACGCATTGTACGTCAGGTTAAAAGTGTATGTCTTTGGTCGTACCGCTGATGTTGGATGGGCGGCCAGCTTGGACATTTTGTAACGGAACGTAGCTAAGAACGTAAACTCGAGATAGGAGGAGAATAAGGCGCGTATTTAGACCCAATTTGATCAGTGTGCCCGGTCTTCAGCGCGTCCCGCACAGCCTGCCGCAGGCGATCGGGGCGGAACGGGTTATCGAGCACGACGACTATAGAGGGATACGTGCGGGCTCTGATTTCCGCGTCCACGGAAGTCGACGTGTAAACAACTTTGAGGTCTGGATAATCCAGTTTGAGAAGTTGCGTCAGTTCCCAACCAAATCGATGAGGCAGTCGCACTGCTGTCACCAACAAGTCTATTTTCGTGGTGTGTCGTGCGGCGATCCGAACTGCTTCCTCGACGCTAGAGGTTTGTGTGATTCGATACTTGCCCGAGAGAGCACGGCATTCCAGTCGACGCAGAACTTGATCAGGTTCGGCGATCAGGATCGTGTTGGTGTGCCAGCTGAACCAGCGCTTCATAATCTCTTTCAACATACCGGACCTTCCTTTGAGGCTGGTCCCTGCCTATACCCTTGGTACGCAACCAGAGGGCCATTTTAAGGAGTTTGAGCGCAGCTCCCTAATGCATTGATTAGAACTACTTAAGCATTTGCCCGACAGTAGGAATGGAATACTTCTCACGACTTCTGGCACGCTAGTCCCAGGTATTAAACTCTCTTTCGAGTAAGAAACACTCGGCCGCCAGGCACCGGGTTCAAGGGCGTTCGGGTTTTGATGACGGCCCGGAAGGCTGGCCGGTGGGCGGAAATCTCAACTTGTGGACGGAGGCAAACTGCTCGGCGTGCTGCTTGCACAGATCCTCGTGCTGGAAAGACGGGCGGACCTGAGCCCGTTCGAGCCTGAGAGAGGCGGGCCATTTTGCCTTTGCGCCGCAGTGACAACGGTTATGTCCAGCCGGGTCAATAGGCTGGATATTAGGGTCAAGCTCCGACGCAGACATTTCACCATCGTATGACTAATTCGCATCCTCGCTTGCGTCTGATCCTAGGAATTGGGTCATGCGTCCTTGGCCGCTGGAATGCCACTGGTTCCTGAAGGACGCGATTTCCTGTTCTAGTGCTTCCAGACGGCTTGTAGCCTAATCGATCGCTTGTTCGGCGCGGTAACGCTTACGCGCCCCCCATGGTCGGTTCGGGCCTGATAAGAACTATTATCGCCTGCTACCGCGCCGCTCCTCTCGGGTTCACAAACGTAAAGCACGCGCAGATTCATGGATCTCCGGCAGATACCCTTGTCGAAAACATCCCACCATGGATTCGGGCGTCAGCACCGTGACTATCGAATCCTTCGGTCTCTCAACACGCCTTGCATAGCCTTCGGGTGTCCAAAGTAGGAGTGCGTTACCTGCCACCAGGTACGGAGAGCCGTCAATCTGCACGAAACAACCATCCGGCAGTGAGTTTAGGGACGCTCTGTATGTGACCCTTTTCCCGTTGGCAATCCGCGTCGGATGCAGTTCCAGATCCATTTCATCGGCAAACGGAAGTTGGTCTTGTCCGTGTACGCGCTTCCAGGCGCCTTTGAAGGCGTTGTAGCGCTCCCGCCGGCATTCGGCGCATGGTCTATGTCCGGCGGCGAAGGCAACGGCTTCGTCGAGGAAAAACAGTTCCGTATAGCGATTCGGGGACATCACTATGCGGTGCCGGCCCCGAAACTCAAGAACGCACGCAATCCACCGCCTGCTCTTGTAGCGGCGGACGATTTCCCGGTCAGCGTTGTGCAATGCACCGCCTCGGTTGCCCATCATCGTGCCGCGAGCAGAAGTCCGAAAGATGCTGCCGAAAGGGTCTACGCGGTTTTGCAGTGGCATCCCTAAGCTCACATTATGCGTTACTTGCGCGTTCAGCAAGGAAACGATCTGCAATCCGGTTCATCTTGCGCCCAGCTTTCGCGACCGTCGGCATCCGAACACGGCTCCGAGGCCGGTGTACCCTAAAGATAGGATGGCTGTACGAGCTGTTACGCTAGCGTTCCTGCTGGCTGGTCTGGTCCAGACACAGAGTCCCGTTTCAGACGGACGCGCCCAGGAGCCGAATCCAGCCGCCGCGGCGCCCGAAGCGCCTCCTTTCGTGAATTGCCCGGGGGGTGGGCCGCTCGGCGCGGTGGATTTGACCGTGCACACCGGCAATCAGTCCCTTCCTTTTCGCACCATCAATCATCTGAGCGAAGGCGACATCGTGCGCTATGCTGCCATTCTGCGGGGAAAGGAGGAGCGGCCGGGCGAGGTCGCGCTGATCCTGGTACCAGAAAAGCGGCAGCCCGGGGAGGAAGATATCATCGTTACCGACCCAAAGCCCGCAGACAAGACGCAAGAATGGAAGATGCCGCGGACCATCTCCCTGGCGGCGCTGGTGTACGGCCCTGCCGGTCTGAACCGGAAGAAGGTGGCCAAATTCCTGGCGCAAGATGAGGTCCTCATCGCGCAGTTGGCCGACTACGCCGATAAGACGGCGCAGGCCGAGCAGTTGGTGGCGATGCTGTCGAACAACGAGAGCTCCTCGGCCGGCATCAACTCGGCGTTGAACGGCTTCGCTTCACAATATGGATTCGCTGTCCAGATCGACAGGAATGCTCCCGTTTCGGCCCAGGCCCAGACCGTGTTCGCCGCCATGAACCCGCAACTGGCCAACTACAATCCTCTGGCCAGCTCCACGGCGCAACGGGCTGGACAAACAGCCAGTATGGCAAGCATGGCTGCCTCGCTCTTTTTCGGAAGCCCGGTCGGATTGGTCGCCGGCGGAACGGCGATGCTTCTCGATTTGCGGGCCATTACATTTCCCGATACCCAGTTCCGCGCCGCCTTTGCGCAGCCGCTCGGGAACGCCGGCGTTAATCTTTGCGGGCAACAAGGCCCAGCGCCGCCGCATACGCGAATCGCTTACATCTGGGTCAACCGAATTCCCAATATTCGCACTCCCTCGATTCGCATCGGCGATGCGGACCATATCCCCTCTACCCAGAAGACTCCAGTCCCGGTGGATACGCCGGAGCCGGGTTGGAAATATTTGGACCGTGTGCGGGAGTGGGCCTTGGTTGACGATCAGCAGAAAAAGATAGCGGTTAGCGTCGTGAAACTCGGCAATCAGAAAGCGCTGGAGATCGATTTGACGAAAGCCGCGGTGCCGCCTGGCGATTACAAGCTGACCGGGTTTTGGGACTGGACGCCTCTCGAAGCAACCGGAACCGTGCATGTCCTCGGGCTGAGCGATTTCAGGACGGCGCATCTCGCTCCGGCGTCACAGGACGGGCTGCTCGCGAAGTCCGGGAAAGCGCCGGTGACGGTGACGGGGAGCGATTTCGAGTTCACGACCAAGGTCGAGTTGAAAAGGCTGAACGACGAGTTCGCCACGGCGCAGGGCGTGCGGTTTCTTCTCCCGAACGGGCTGCGTAAGGGACCGCAAGACCACATGGACGTGCAGATCGACACGCAGGATCTCGATCCCGGGGCCTACGCGCTGCTGATTTCGCAGCAGGACGACAAGAGCCATCCCGTGAATTTTAAGGTTCTTCCAAATCCGCCGAAAATCAGCAATTTGCCGATCCTTGTGAACCAAGGCAGCGTGAACCAAGGCGCCGCGACGCAGCACTTTGTGCTCAAAGGCGAACGCTTGGAACTGCTCACTAAACTGGAGGCTCCCGGAGCCGTTCTCCAACTCAATCCAGCGGAGTCGAATCAAACGGAACGGAGCCTGACGGTGGTGCTGCAATCGCCGCCGAAACCCGGCACGGCGCTGCCGGTGAAAGCCTACTTGCAGGATCGAAGCGAGCCCCTCACGTTTCCCGATGCTCTCGAGATCGCCGGGCCGCTACCCGTGATTGCCAGTTCGCGACTCTCGCTGCCGGCGGGTATGGCGATCAGCGTCCGCTCCGACGAGTTTCCGGCAGGATACACGCTGAATGCCATGCTGGATGTGAAGAATATGGAACGACAGAGTGTCGTGCGGCTGGTGTGCGTCGAAGGTGCGGGCGAGCAAGCATCGCTTCACATTGGGGAGCAGAATGCACATCAGAGTCTGCAGCAGCTCTCCCCGGACCAATTGTTTCTGGCGTTTGATACCAGCGGTCTGCCGGCCGGTTGTTCACTGCAGGCAGTGATGGATAACGGCCGCGGTGGCAGTTCACCGCCGTTCACGCTGGCGCATATCCTGCGCGTACCCCGGATTGATTCTTTCACCGTATCCGCGAGTCCGCCGCAGAATGAAATGCGGCGCTATCAACTCACGGGCGAGAATCTCGAGATGATCGCGAAGCTCGGATGGGACGATGGCCACCCAGTGCCGGTTTCCGATCTCCCGGAGCCGCTTCCCGGGCCCGGAATGAAGCAATCGATCGGAATCAATCTTCCGGACCCACCCAATTCCGAAAGCAAACTGTACGTGTGGCTGCGGGGCGACCAGCAAGGCCGCCTGGCGACCATCCCACCTCCAGCCTTGCCATCAGTAACTCCGACGCCTGCTGCCGCATCCGCCCCAGATCCACAGGAGCAGCCGAAATCGGAGAAGGTTGCGCCGGTCAAATAGTAGTGGAGGGCCGCGCGGAATGGCCCGGATCGATCGAGCTAAGTGTCCCCATCCGCTAAGTCGATGAACTCAACACTCCACGGCAATTGGCGCAAATCAACACGCGCCACCGTGATTGGCAATTGAAAACGCCGAGGGCCGGCACTCCCTGGGTTCAGGTAGATGACACCAGAACGTTCGGTGTGGCTAGGCTTGTGCGAGTGCCCGCTGACGACTATTTTGAACTCAGCGGCCGCAGGATCGATGTCAAGGTGCTGAATGTCGTGTAGGACGTATATCAAGACCGAAAGGCCTTCGGCGACTGCCGTCACCGGCAACTGGGACGCCCACGGGCCTTTGTCAACGTTGCCTCTAACAGCGACGACCGGCGCCACTGCGCGCAACTGTTCGATGATCCCAGGCTTGCCAACATCGCCGGCATGGATAATCAGATCGGATCCTTTGAGTGCGGTCAATGCGTCCGGCCGCAAGAGGCCATGCGTATCAGAGATCAGCCCAATGATCGCGGCATCGCCCACTGTTCGATCTTACCGGATCGTGCTGCGCAACGATGACCACCAAGAGCCCTTGTGAACTCTTGGCACGCAGGTATACGTGGAATACGTCAGCCGCCCCAATAGAGTGCGATAAGCAATGAGATAGTCCGCCACCATCCACCGACGAGGGGACATTAAGCAGCGCGAATAACAGGTCTGCCACGCGCGCCCGAACAACCCGCAGAGAGACGCAAACACCCTACTCGACTATAATGAATTCGGCAAAAGATAGCAGCATGGATTTGACTCCTCCCTATCCGCGATGTTCCGTCGGTTAACCGTTATGAAAATATGCTTCCGCGCAGCGCAGTCACGGTTTCTTGCTGTTCCGTTGATGGTGTTTCTTGCCTGTGAGTCGACTTCCGCTCAAATCCTTCTGGACGGCGAATGGGCTGCCCGCTATCACGAAGACCAGCTTGAGCGTATCCCGGGACCCGAACTGGGCGACTACCTGGGTCTACCAATCAATGATGCGGCTCGCCTGAAGGCGGAAAGCTGGGACGCCTCCCGCTTGACTCTGCCAGAGGAGCAGTGCCGGGTTCACGTATCGCCCTACATTTATCGCGGCCCTCTGGATCTGCGCATCTGGTCGGAGAAGAATCCGGAAACGCAGCAGGTTGTTGCGATTCGCAACTACCTCGGCACTTACTCGCAAACCCGGACGATCTGGATGGACGGGCGGCCGCATCCGCCGGCTTGGGCTTCGCACACCTGGATGGGCTTCTCCACCGGCAAATGGGAGGGATCGATCCTAACCGTCTACACCACCCACATTAAGCAGGGTTGGGTACGGCGCAATGGGCTGCCCCAAAGCGACCAGGCAACCATGGTGGAACACTTCATACGTCACGGCGACCACCTCACGCACGTCAGCATCCTGACTGATCCCGTGTATCTGACTGAGCCCTTAATCAAGTCAGAGGACTTTGAAATGAACTTGCACGGCGAAGATGCGCAGTGGGTGTATCATTGCCGGTCCGTCGAGGAAATATCGAATCGCCGCAAGGGCGACGTGCCGAACTATCTGCCGGGTGAGAACCCTTTTATGGCGGAGTTTCCGAGTCGTTATAGGCTCCCGCCAGAAGCAGCATTGGGTGGCGCGGAAACGATGTATCCCGAGTACCGCAACAATATGAAACGTTCCGAAAAGGGCGCCGTCGGAAAGGGTCGCGCGGTGGCCGATGCGCCGCCCCCATCGCTTGTGGAAGCCGTCAAGGTTCAAGGCAATGTTTACCTAATTGTTGGAGCCGCTGGAAATGTACTCGTTCAAGTTGGGGATCAGGGCACTCTGCTGGTCGATACCGGAGCGGAATCAGTCAAGGATAAGATGCTGAGCGCCGTGAAGAAACTAACGCCCGAGCCAATTCGTTGGGTGTTGAACACCAGCGCGGACCCCAATCACGTGGGCGGGAATGTGGCCGTAGCCACTTTCGCCGGCTCCGCCCGCCACGTGGAATTGACGAATACCCCGTTCGGGACCGCGTCCCAAGTAGCTGAATTCATCGCTACGGAGGCAGTGCTGAACCGTATGAGCGCGATGAACGGTAAGCAACCCGCTTACCCAGCGGATGCCTGGCCCACCGAGACTTACGCGAATGAGAAGGATGAAGTCTACTTCAACGGCGAAGCCATTGAGATGCTTCATGCGCCGGCCGCCCATACCGATGGCGATAGTCTCGTGTACTTCCGCCGCTCCGACGTGCTCGCCGTAGGCGGCTTGTTCGATCCTGATCGTTATCCTGTCATCGACCTTGCGCGCGGCGGCAGCCTGCAAGGTATTCTCGACGGTCTCAACCGTATTCTCGACATCACGATTCCCGCCTTTTCACAGGAGGGCGGGACCATGGTAATCCCGGGCCGTGGCCGCATCTGCGATGAAGCCGACGTAGTGGAATATCGCGATATGTTGGCCATCGTTCGCGACCGTCTGCGGGCGATGATCAAGAAAGGCATGACCCTCGAGCAGATCCAGGCAGCGCGGCCCACGCTCGATTACGACCCGCTTTATGGGGCAAGCAAAGGCCCGTGGACCACAGACATGTTCGTGGAAGCGGCGTACCGGAGTCTAGCCCAATCCACGAAGTAGCCCCAGGCTTCGCCAAACTATCGAAGGGTGCCCCGTTCCCCTACACTCTCCCAATTTTGTGATGAAGACATCAAGCGTCTTTTGCCCCAGAATCGGGAGAGTCTGCGACATCGGGCAACTTTGACGGGCCTAACGCTTCCCACAGTTTTTCCGCTAACGCTTCGTAGCGGGGAACAACCTCAGGAGCCAAGTGTTTGACGATCTTATTTTCTGCTGACTCCACCGCCTCTTCGATGCATAAACAGATACTCATCAGCTCATCTCTCGTGAGCAGCAACGTTACCGTGTCTTCAGGCATGCCAGCAGTATATTACGCGAGCGGTGCGCGACCCACCCTCTCCTAGTGCGCCGCGCACAGCATGCCCTGTGCGGTCGTCCGTCAAGAACCCGGCAGTGACTCGAAGAAGCGCGCTGTTAGTTCGAACTCCGTTCCACCGGCATGGGCACGGCGGTCATGCGCGGAGCGGCTTGAATCGTGGTGTGATAGCTCTCCTCCATCTTCCAGAGGCCATTGTGGTTTGCGAACACTCGGCTGGACCAATACGCTTTGCCGCCCCAGGTCGGCTGGAGCATGATTGCTACCACCGCGTCGCCAAAATCCCAGGTGCGCGCCCATAATGCCGGGGTGGTGCTGACGAATGGGCGCTCCGCCGTCGGGGGATTCACCTTCGTCGGCCCAGTAGCCGTCGGCGATTGACGAGGAGTGGCGGTGGTCGAATTGATCACCACCACGTGGTCGCCCATATGCATGTCGTGATGCCCGGTTCCCGATTCCTGATCCTGCCAGTTCTCAATGGCGGCTTTCTCACTGGCCGATAGCGGCTTGTAGGGCAATTCCTTGCAAGGATTGATGCACGGGATAGTGAAGGTCGGCCTGGCGTTTTCGCCCGGCACGGCGGGACGCGTAGCGATCTCGTTCGTATGCAGCAGCCGCCAGCCGGCTGGGCGCTGTACCCAAAAATGGGCGGCAAATTTGTTTCCCTGGTTGTTTTGAATCCACACCACCTTGCCGTATTTGTGCTCGGTGATGATCACATCGCTCGCGACGGGTACCAGGGGCTTGAGCCCGGCTCGCAGGGCGTCTTCTCTCGCCCACATAATTCCATCTGTGTCGATCCATGAGAAGTCGGGATCCAAATACTTGTTCACGGTTGCCTTATCGCCTTTAATGAAAGCGGCGACCAACGCTTGGTCGGCCTTAACCACTTCGTCATGGGTGTTAGCGTCCGGCTGCTTGGTCTGCGCGGCGACGAAATTTACTGACACAGCACACAGTAGGGATGCAATCGCTAAATATCGTTTCATAATTAATCTCCTAAGGACGGGTCTTCAGATTCTACACCCGGAAGCCGCTAACGTGGATCAAGTCGCATTGCTGCCGATTCCTGGAATTGGCGTTTTCAGGTATAGTCTCGATTACATCTTGTAGCAATCGAGCCGAAAGGCCGCCGCCGGCGAAGCACATGGCGTTGGTGCACTCTCACGGAGGCGGGTTTGCTCGCGGAAGCCAGGAGGCACTTGCCGCCCACGTCATGCCGCTCACAGCACGCGGGTACGTGTCGATGCTTACCACGTGTGATCTGACGAAGCGCCTTCAGCAATTGATTGAGACTACTATCAGGAGAGAGGCCCGGTTTGTTGCGTTCACACAGACGAGCGGCGGTGGCGATTCTGGCGGCGAGCCTGTTTGCCTGGGCCCAGAGTCCGCCTATTACCGACTACATCCTGCAGGGATGGGCCATCTTAACGCGATCAAACAAGAATCTGGCGACTGCGGCGATCGATCCGAAATTTAGCGTGGGACCAGACGGGCGTTGGCCGGTCTATGTCGGCCGAACTGAGGACGCGGAGCTAGTTGAGCGGGAAGTGCGCGCGCAAATGCCGGCGGAGGATTTCCGCAAGATCGTGATCCGGCGGCTGCCGGAAGACATTTCACAGGCAGCAGAGCAAGGGTTGCTATACCTGCCGAAGCCGTATGTGGTTCCGGGCGGGCGGTTCAATGAGATGTATGGCTGGGATAGTTACTTTATCCAGTTGGGTTTGCTGAAAGATGGCGAGATCGAACTGGCCAAAGACATGGCTGATAATTTCCTTTACGAAATCCGGCGATACGGCAAGATTCTGAATGCGAATCGTACATACTATTTGACTCGGTCGCAGCCGCCGTTCCTGACAGAAATGCTGCTGGGGGTATATCGCCAAACCCGAGATCGGCCTTGGCTAACGGAATCGGTGGAAGCTGCGATGGCGTATTACGGTTACTGGACTAGCGAGCCGCATCTGACGCGGCAGACGGGACTATCGAGGTACTTCGATTTGGGAGATGGGCCGGCGCCTGAGGTATTAGCCTCGGAAGTGAATTCGTCGGGTCGTACTCACTATGACCTGGTGAAGGATTACTTTCGAACACATCGTGTGGAAGCCTTCGACCTGTCCCGTTTTTACGATCGGGAACGCGACGAGCTTACGCCGCTATTTTATAAGGCCGACCGATCAATGCGGGAATCTGGTTTTGATCCGTCGGCAAGATTCGGACCGTTCAATGCAGATGTTACCCAGTACAATCCCGTGTGTTTGAATTCGCTTCTCTACGTGATGGAGAAGGAGATGGCGGAAATCCTGGAGATTGTCGGGCGGGGGGCAGAAGCAGAGATATGGCGAACGCGGGCAACAGAGAGAGCGGAGCGGGTGAATCGGTTCATGTGGAATGCGGAAGATGGATTGTATTACGACTACAATTTTGCGCAAGCGCGAATTCGACGTTATCCGTTTCTCACGACATTCTACCCTTTATGGGCCGGTATCGCGAATAGGGATCAGGCCGAACGCGTTAGACGGGCTCTCGGGAAATTCGAACGGCCGGGCGGATTGCAGACGAGCACCAACCGAAGCGGGGACCAGTGGGATGCACCTTTCGGTTGGGCGCCACTAGAACTAATCGCGGTCGAGGGCTTGCGGCGATACGGGTACAACGAAGATGCGAATCGGATCGCGGGAAAATTCCTGGGCATGGTGCATCAAGAGTTTCATCGAACGGGGACGATTCTGGAGAAGTACGATGTGGAGCGGAGAGCCGCGGATATTCAAGGCCAGGTTCGTTATGGGTACAGTTCAAATGAGGTGGGTTTTGGCTGGACGAATGGAGTTTTCAAGGTGCTGCTGGACGAACTGCCTCCAGTGGATCGCCGGATAGTGCTAGAAGGGCGGTGATAAACAACATATCGGTGGCTTCCGATCTGCTCCGCACGGGCAAGTCTCCGATGATGTCGCTCCAGGCCGGCCACCGATAGGACCGTCCCTTGAACTTGATCCACCCGCATGACCCGGGAGCTTGCATATCTCTTTAACAGCCCCTAAACAACCATTAACGGTAGCGATATCCGCGTTCTGCAGCCAGTCACCTTAGTAACCTTGTCGCACTTCGTCTTGGCAGGTTGTCACGGGAGTCTTGAAATTTCGCTAGGCTCGGATTCATGGAGTCGTCACGAGAATGTCCTTTGCTTGAGCACGAGCTTGACTCGCCGTCGAAGTTCACGCCGGACGACCTCGTGAGCGCTGTCCGCGCGGCCAGGGGCTTGCCGGATGTTGCTATTCCCGAGATCTGCGTCCTCGACTTTGATGGCGACTTGGCAGACTGGCTCCTCCGCCAGGGTAGCGCTAGGGATTGTGAGCCCTGGGCTTGTTTCCACACGAAGATGTATTTGTTGGAAATGGACGGGGCCTGCTGTGGCATCATTCCTCGGACAATTGGAGGACCCTACGCGGTCTTGATTGCCGAGCAACTGCGCGTATCCGGCGCTCGCTTGATCCTGGGGCTTACGTCGGCTGGTCGCATCTCGCCCTCCTTGCCTCTGCCGAGTTTCGTTATCGTGACCAGTGCCGTACGGGATGAAGGCACATCGTTCCACTATCTTCCACCTGCTGAGAAGGTCGATTGCCCCACGCCGATTGCCGATCTGTTGTTAGACGAGATGAGTCGGTTGGCTTCTCCGGCCGTCAAGGGATCCGTGTGGACAACCGATGCCCCTTATCGGGAAACGGCAGCGCAACTTCAGGAGCATGCTGCGGCCGGGGTGCTTGCAGTCGAAATGCAAGCGGCGTCGCTGTTCGCTTTTGCGACTGCGCGCAAGGCGAGTGTCGGGATGGTTGCCCATGTAACCAACGCCGTCGATCACCAGGACGAGCAATTCGACAAGGGTACGGAGGAAAATAGCCTCTTGCTTTTGCGGGCGATGCTCCGTGCGGGTCGCCGGTACGTCGAGGCAGTGATTCGAACATGAAAGCCCAAGAACATTGGGAATCGGTATACCTATCCAAGGGCGACCGGGACTTGAGCTGGACCCAGCCTGAACCCCTCACGTCCTTATCGCTTATTGGTGAGATGTGCGCCACCGGCCGCGTGATCGACGTGGGCGGCGGAGCCTCTCTCCTTGCCGAGAGACTGTTAGAACGCGGTTATGCGATTACGGTGCTCGACATCTCGAAGACAGCAATCGATCGCGCAAGAAATCGCCTGGGAGACAGAGCGAGCCAGATTCAGTGGATCGTGGCCGACGTGACAGAAAATCCCCAGCTGGATTCCTTCGATGTGTGGCACGACCGGGCCGTATTCCACTTTCTTACGGCCTCAAGCGACCGGGCTGCCTATACGGCCCTGCTGGCGCGGACTATTCCAGTGGGCGGACACGTGGTCATGGCGACGTTTGCGCTCGATGGGCCCGAAAAATGCAGCGGGCTGGCGGTCCGGCGTTACGACGGGCAGACGCTCGCCGCAGAGCTGGGCCCACAGTTCAATTTGTTAAAGAGCGTACCGGAAATGCACGTGACGCCGTGGGGAGGCAAGCAGTCGTTTCAGTACAGCCTTTTCAGACATGTTTAACCAGTGCGTCGTCTCTCTTTTTGTAACGACGCTTCGTCCACCGAACGCTAAATTCACGTTCTGATATCACGTATTGTCGGTAGGTGTGGGGCGTCGTTTGCTGAGTCAGTGTAGCTGAACCGTCACCCGTTCCGCTTCAGATCGTCCGGCACGTTCCCTGTATCGAGATAGTCAGTCAATCGGGCGTACGCCCGCGCCATGTCGGGCGAACCTACGCCAGATATTTGCCGACGGTTGCCCAAATCCAGTCAGAATGCCGATCATGACTCCGCTGCGCTGGCTTGCGACGGGGCCCCGAATGAGGCAAAGGGTCCAAGGCGCCGCTCCCATAGTGACCGCACCTCCGAGACCCGGACACCATGCCTCGTCTTACAGAAGACATCGAAAGAATGGTCAGATATGCGAGTCGAGAGCCGCGTGAGACGCCGTGACGGCGAGCGGCGATGGATACTCGCAGCGACTGTTCCTCGGCCAAGTTCATGACCGATGCTGCAGGTCAGTTCTAGAAAGCAATTTTGGAGATATGCCACTCCAGCCAATAAGTAGCTCTGTACTCGCATGCGAAAGAACGGTCTCCGCGACACCTGTCGGGACTGTCAAAATTTCATTGTTGCCGGGAAGTAGAGGTGCTTCTGATACCTGTCTTTACGCCGTCAAGCGGAATGGCGCTTGGCGTGGCTTCGATCAGTTGCTTATTAAACGGGCCAAGCCCCGAAGCGGTGTTGCCCTCAAACCGAACCTGCCGTGCCTCAGTGACGAAGACGAGTGCATCTGGATGCTCACCCCACGATCTGCCACCTGTTTCAGCGGCCTGCTGCTGCGACTGGATGAAGCGATTCTTCCGGACCGTAACGTCACACGCGGAAGTGATCAGCAAGTTGACACCATTGAGTTCCACGAATCGGTTCCCATCGATGAGAATGCGGCGGTGCCCGCATCCCGCCACCGGCGCATCCTCTGTAGTCGCAACGAGCACGGATCCCATCTGATCGGGTGCGTACGCGACGTGGCGAATGGTGTTGTTGCGGATGATGACATCGTGGCTGTAGGATGCCTCGTTCCACCAGAACTCCGGTGACAGAACGATGCCTCCCATCGTGCTGCCATCGATGGTGTTCCCTTCCACCAGTCCATTGTCGGCCTTGAGCAGCATGCCGCGCGCACGATGATTGCGGATGGTGTTTTGGCGCAGTATGTAACCGCTCCCTGCTGCCGCTGGATTACTCACCAGATCATCGAACTCTGCTGGAAGCGCATGGTCCAGCTCCACTTCAAAGTAAGGACCCTGCGTATTCTCCAGCCTAGTGACGCGTTGGCTCTTCCTGTCGTTCTCAAAGCCCGTCAACGGTTGGACTGCTTTCACGACCGCCTCCCCGGCCGGCTGACCTTTCTGGTCGAAGAGGCGCAGGGGATCTCCGGGACGGAAACTATTGTTGTTGATGATCAGTTTATCTTCTCGCGCTGCGAAGACGAACGAGAAAGTGCCGTGAATGGCGATGCCATCGTCCGCCATCCCCTCGAAATCGCAGTGTTCGAGGATGGGACCCTTGCGGACATTCGTGCTGTGAAACGCGTCCGCGGTCGACGATAATAACGGATCGGTGGATGCTCCGGCGGGGCGCGGGCCGTGCTTCACGGAAATTGCATAGCGATTGTGCCCCTCCCCATCGAATTCCCAAACGGCGAAAAGGCCCGCGTTATAGATCGTGACATCGGCGATCTCCATCTCTGCGGAGTTCAGGACCCGGAGATTGTGATCACCCACACCGCGAAAGGCGATCAGATCGCCAACCGCAACAGGGTGAACCTCCCGGCCCATTGGCCGGCCCCAATAGACGCGGAATCGGTCCGGACCCAAGCGTTCGATCTTCTCGCCGTTCAGATCGAAGGTTCCCGGCTTCCACCATCTGGTGCTGGCATCGAATAAGTAGCCGACGGGGTGTGCGGGAAAATACTTGGGGTCGTCGAAATTGGCCGGGTAGCCCTTGTCCATCTGCACGTCGTACCACATGCCGTCGGGCGCGATTTTCTCCACCCTGCCTTGAGTGAACGGCGGCACCTCGAAACGAATAGTCGCGCCACGAAGGCGAATCTTACGGCAGTCGCGGAACTCAATGCCGCCCCGCGTTTGATCCGTGAATACGAGCTCGACGCCGCGGGCGTCAATCTCGAAATCAGACAGGTCATGGAACTGAAGGTGCGATCCTTCCCCCTTTGGCTCGATACGATAGGTCCCGCGCGGGATTACAATCTTGTGCACTCCCGTGCGATAGGCCTCGAGGATCGCCTGCTGGAGTTGCTCGGGGTGATCCGGGCCGATACGTTCGGCCCCCTTCACGGCGAGCGTGGTAGCAAAGAGCAGAGCGCCGAGGGCAGCATGGGCGGCTCTGTCGAATCGCATCAAGGCGCCTACCCAGCCGCGTGCTGATGATGAAGCTCGGCGGATTGCGGAATGCCGCGCGCCTTCCAAAGCCACGCGCTGCGCACGATGTCTTCGAGCTCACTGCAGCGCGGCTTCCAACGGAGCTGAGTATGAGCGCGCGCCGCGGCTGCGATCAGCCTGGGGGGATCGCCCGCACGGCGCGGTGCCTCGATCACAGTCACTCGCCGGCCGGTGACTCGTTCCACTGCTGTGATGACTTCGCGAACG
>Ga0157378_10002230_pt1 | contig 17195 bp, 11 predicted proteins | sample M65metaG_FD_115309 | JGI IMG/M metagenome (GOLD analysis project Ga0157378, IMG submission 115309) | Miscanthus rhizosphere microbial communities from Kellogg Biological Station, Michigan, USA - M6-5 metaG | ecosystem: Host-associated > Plants > Roots > Rhizosphere > Soil | place: USA: Michigan...
ACTTTCTTTGCTGGCACAAAGAAAGTCACCAAAGAAATGCCTTTTAGAATCTGAGCCGCCCCAGGTTTGACGCAGCTCAGGTCGGAAAGCCTGCGCAGATCCCTCTTACGTGTTCGTCGAGGCAGCGTAACGGCCTTGTGCGCGCGCCTCGTCTTGTCGGCGACGTTACTTGGAGGCACCCGAATTCTGTGCCTGGCGTTTTGATTGGGACGGTTCGGAACACTGCAGGCGTGCAGTACAGCTCCTCTATGGCGCAGACCACGTGCTTTCTTTTCTGGTGACTCTTTTCTTTACACGAGTAAAGAAAAGAGTTACCCGCTCCTCCGTAGGAGGAGTGGAAGCCTTGGCTCCTGATAGCAAAAGAAAGAAGACAAGGTCCAAAGACAGAACTGGATTCCAGCTTGCGCTGGAATGACGAGCGAGGAGCAAGAACTGGATTACACGCGGCATCTGCCGCGTACCTCGGCGCCAGCCCCATCAGAAAGACACAAGGCGACAATAGTCGCCTTGTATACTTTGTCAGCCCTTGTCGTGGCCGGCCTTTTCCGCGACCTGTTTGTCCGGAACGACCGGCTGGTGCTGCAGCGCCATGCCCTTGAGCAGATTGACCGCTTCGTTCAGCGCGTAGTCGTCGATGTTGTCGCGCGTGGTGTGGTCCTTGCCGTGGGCGTCTTTCTCGTGCTCGCCCTTCAGGTGATTCGGCAGGTCGCGTTCGCCGGTGATCAGCGAGGGCGCCGAATCGCGCACGGTCAGTTTCAGGTCGGCCAGCTCGATGTCGGGCACGATGCCGGTGGCCTGGATCGAGGTGCCGCTCGGGGTGTAGTAGCGCGCCGTGGTCAGCTTGACCGCATGCGAATCGTCCAGCGGCAGCACGGTCTGCACCGAGCCCTTGCCAAAGCTGCGCCGGCCCATGATCAGGGTGCGGTGGTTGTCCTTCAGCGCACCGGCGACGATTTCCGCGGCGGAGGCCGTGCCATTGTCGACCAGGGTCACCATCGGCGCGCCATCGAGCAAGTCGCCCGGCGTCGCGCTGAAGCTCAGGTCGGCCTGTTTCAGGCGGCCGCGCGTGGTCACGATCACGCCGGAGTCGAGGAAGTCGTCGCTGATCTCAACCGCCGACGTGAGCAGGCCGCCGGGATTGCTGCGCAGGTCGAGCACCGCGCCGCGCAGCGCGGTCTTGCCCTTGAGCTTGAGCAGCTTGCTGCGCAGTTCGGCACCGGTGTCTTCTTGGAACTGCACGATGCGGATGTAGACGTAACCGGGCTCGAGCGCGCGCACGCGCACGCTTGCCACACGAATCGTCTCGCGCTTGAGCTTTAGGTCGATCGGCGCTGTCGCGCCTTCGTGCAACACAGACAGCGCCACTTCGCTGCCCGGCTTGCCGCGCAGCAACGTGACCGATTCGTTCAGATTGTCCGACGTGATCGCGGTGTCGTTGATGCGCGTGATGATATCGCCGGGCTTGACGCCCGCGCGATCGGCCGGCGTGTCGTCGATCGGCGCGACCACACGCAGGTTGCCGTCGGCGGCCAGCACTTCCAGGCCGAGGCCGTCGTAGCTGCCGCTGGTGTCCTCGGTCAGCTGGTCCATCGCGTGCTGATCGAGATATTCGCTGTGCGGATCCAGACCCGAGAGCAAGCCGCGAATCGCCGCCTGCATCAGGACCTTGTCGTCGACCGGCTCGACATAGGCCTGCTTGACCAGGTTGAACACCGCGGTAAAGGCGCGGATGTCTTCCAGGCTGACGGCGGGTTTCGGCGGCACGGCAGCGGCGGGTTTGGCCTCGCCCGCGTGGGCGGCGAAGGGCACGGCAAGGAGCAGGGGCAGGGTTTGCAGGAATCTGGGCATGTTCGCGGCACTCGACAAGCTAAGGGATTGTAAGCACGTGCATCCTGCAATTAATGTGAAGACGGTCGAAGCCACGCTCTGGGGTCAACGGCTTTTCCCTGATAGCGCAGCTCGAAATACAGGCCCGGCGTTTTGCGTCCACCACTGACACCGCTGGTCGCAATCGCCTCGCCTGCGTCCACCCAGTCGCCGACCTCCTTCAGCAGCGACTCGTTGCAGCCATATAGGCTCAAATACCCGTCACTGTGGTCGACGATCAGCAGCAGCCCGAATCCGCGCAGCCAATCGGCAAACACCACGCGTCCATGCGACACCGCGTGCACCTCGCTGCCATTCGCGGCCGCGATCAACACGCCATGACTTTCCCGCTCTCCCTCTTCGCTGGCACCGAACAGGGACACGATCTTCCCGTGCAGCGGCCATGCCAATCGACCGCGCAACTGGGCAAAGGGTTCCGCGCCGGCAATCTGCTGCGGAATGTCGGCGAAAACATCGCGCAATTTCTCGATCAGTTCAAGCAAGCTCTTCTCATCCCTGCCGAGCGCGGCCAGGCGCAATTGGCGGTCCTTCAACGTTGCGTCCAGCTCAGCCAGCACGCGTTTGCGTTCCGCGCGTTCGCCATCCAGGCGCTGCGCCTCGGCCAATTGCGCATCTCGCGCTCGCTTGAGCTGCTCCGTTTCCGCGTCGAGTGCCTGCTGCACCTTGGCGAGCGCATCCAGGTCCTTGAGCAACGCTTCGATCTCTACGACGCGCGCGCGCTCGAAATAGCCGTAGTACGCCAGCATGCGTGAAATCTCGTCGATACGCTGCTGCGCCAGCAGCAGTTTCAATTCTTCGCCACGACCCATCGCATAGGCCGAACGCAGCAGCGCCGCCAGCGCCTGGCGCTGCTGCTTGAGCTTCGCATCGAGCCCGTCGCGCTGCACGAGCAAGCGATCGACCTTGCCCTGCTGCGCGGCAAGATCGAGATCCAGTGCGTGCGCCTGCCTGGCGACCGCGGCGACCTTGAGCTCCTGCTCACGCAACGCGCTCGTCGCATCGTTCTTCTGCTCGGACGCGGCCTTCTGCTCGTCGCTGATGCGCCGGATCTCGGCGCGCACCTGTTCGAGTTTCTGCTTGGCTTGGGCTTCTTGCGCGATCTGATGCGCGTCGCGCTCTTGGCCCGGGGTGGGTTGCGCGCTGAGCGCGCAAATGACGAGGGCGGCGGCGGCGCGCCAATGGCGCGCGCTGCGGTTTGGTTTCTTCGTGCCCGTGCTGGCGGGGATAAGTTCGACTTTGTCTCTTTCGAGCAAGTGCTTCCACTCCCCTGCGGGGAGCGGGTCACTTCTCTTTGCTTGCCCAAAGAGAAGTAACCAAGAGAAAAGGCACCCCGAACGTCGCGGTCTCCGGGCATCCTGCCCTGCGACTTCGCCCGCGAGCTCCGGGGTTTGCTGGATATACGTCCCTGTACATTCAGCAAACTCGCGCACATCGTGTGCGCGATCGCTGCGCGACCATCCTCCGCCCGCGAGCCGCGACTCACGGGGGCCCCGGGTAGAGCGGCGCGCTCCTGCGCGCAGAAGCGAAAGCAAAACAAAGCAAAGCGCAGCAGAGGCCTCGCTTTGCATCTTGCTTTGCTGTTGCTGTTGCCTTGCTGTTGCTTCTGCGCGCACGAAGCGCGCTGCTCTTGGGTCCCCGCCGGGCGCGGCGAGCGCATGGAGGATAGGCCCGAAGGGGCGCGTGCACGATGCACGCGCTTCGCCGAACGTACATGGACGTACGTCCGGCGAACCCCGGAGGGCGCTCGCGGACCTGGAGGGCAGGATGCCCGGAGGGCGCGGCCGATCGGGGCGTGCTTTCTCTTGGTTACTTCTCTTTGCACGAGCAAAGAGAAGTGACCCGCTCCTCCGCAGGAGGAGTGGAAGCTCTGGCTCTAAATGACAAGAAGCAAAGACAAAGTCAAAGGAAAGAACTGGATTCCAGCTTTCGCTGGAATGACGAGCAAAGGAGCAAGAACTGGATTCCCGCCTGCGCGGGAATGACGAGTGAAGAGTAGGCGCCGGGATTCCCACTTGCGTGGGAATGTCGAGCGAAGCGCAAGAACTGGATTCCAGCTTGCGCTGGAATGACGAGCGCAGGAGCCGCCGCAGCGCGGCGGCAACCGAAAGTACAAAATTACAGAAAGTGCACAAGTGAGTGGCCGGTCATCTCCGCCGGCTGCGGCAACCCCATCAGCGCAAGCACGGTCGGCGCCAGATCGCGCAGTGCGCCGTGCGTCAGCGTCGCGGCGCGGCCGACGTAGACCAAGGGTACCGGCCCGACGGTGTGCTGCGTGTGCGGCTGGCCGTCGTCGGCGCGCATCTGTTCGAGGTTGCCGTGATCGGCGCTGATCAGCATCTCGCCGCCGCTGTCGCGGATCGCCTCGCTCAGGCGCCCGAGCGCGACGTCGACCGCTTCGACAGCCTTGATCGCCGCGTCGAGCTTGCCGCTGTGGCCGACCATGTCGGCGTTGGCCAGGTTGCACACGATGAAATCGTAGCGCCGGCCGTGGATCGCTTCGACCAGCTTGTCGGTGACTTCCGGACAACTCATCTGTGGTTGCAGATCGTAGGTAGCCACCTTCGGGCTCGGCACCAGGATGCGGTCTTCGCCTGCATAAGGCTCCTCCCGGCCGCCGGAGAAGAAGAACGTGACGTGCGCGTACTTCTCGGTCTCAGCGATGCGCAATTGTTTCAAACCCTGCTCGGCCAGGTATTCGCCGAGCGAATGCGCCAGCGACTGCGGCGGATAGGCCACGGCGGTCACGGCCAGATCCTCGCTGTAGCGGGTCAACGTGACGAATGCGGACAAGTGGATTTTGCGCACTTGTGGAAACGCGGCGAAGGCGTGGTCGACGAACGCCTGGCTCAGCTGGCGCGCGCGGTCGGCGCGGAAATTCATGTACACGACCGCGTCGCCGTCGGCGACACGCGCGCCGGCGCCGACCAGGGTCGGCTTGACGAACTCGTCGTTTTCGCCGCGCGCGTAGGCGGCGTCGAGTGCCGCTTCGGCATCGTGCGCCTGCAACGGCGACAGCGCCTCGGCGATCGCGTCATAGGCGAGCTGGACGCGGTCCCAGCGCTTGTCGCGGTCCATCGCGTAGTAGCGGCCGCTGACCGTGGCAATGAACGCATTCGGCAACGACGCGCATTTCGCCTGCAGTTTCTGCAGCGAGGCGCGCGCGCTTTGCGGCGGCGTGTCGCGGCCGTCGAGGAACGCGTGCACCGCAATGCGCGGCACACCCTGTTGCGCGGCCAGATCGAGCATGGCCAGGATGTGGTCTTCCTGGCTGTGCACGCCGCCGGGCGAGAGCAGACCGAACACATGCAGGGTGCCGCCGGAGGATTTCGTCGCCAGGCAGGCGCGCAGCAGCGCCGGGTTGTGGAAGAAGCTGCGATCCTCGATTGCCGCGTCGATGCGGGTCAGGTCCTGGTAGACGATGCGGCCGGCCCCGATGTTCATGTGGCCGACCTCGGAGTTGCCCATCTGGCCATGCGGCAGGCCGACGTGCTCGCCATGGGTGTCGACCAGGGTGTGCGGGCATTCGGCCAGCAGGCGGCGCCAGTTCGGCGCATCTGCCAGGGCGATCGCGTTGTTTTCCCGTTCCTCGCGGTGGCCCCAGCCATCCAGGATCAGCAGCAGCACGGGTTTGGGTCGGGACACGGGCGGGCTCTTTCGGCGCGGGGAGGCGTGAATCTTACTGGATTTGCGCCAATGGCTTGCGCCGGCTTTAAACTCTGGCGCGCCGTGCCGCATCCACTGTACTGAAAGCCGGGCAAGTGCCTGGCTTCGAACGGAGAATCACGATGATCCGCTTTACCGCTTCCCTGCTGCTTGCCATCGGCCTGGCCGGCGCTGCCTATGCCGGCGGCAACGACGACCTCGACATCGACAAGGTCAACGGCAGCATCAAGGTTCCCGAGAACGCCACCGTCGGCAAGATCAGCACCGTCAACGGCAGTATCCACGTCGGCGCCAACGCGCACGCGAAGAGTGCCGACACCGTCAACGGCGGCATCGACATCGACAGCGGCGCCACGCTCGATTCGGTCGAGACGGTCAACGGCGGCCTGCATCTGGGCGAGAAGGTGAAGATCGCCAAGACGGTCGAGACGGTCAACGGCTCCATCACGCTGGCGCCGGGCGCGGATGTCGCGGGACACGCCAGCAACGTCAACGGCGGCATCAAGCTCGACGCGGCGCATGTCGGCGGCGGCATTGAAACCGTGTCCGGCGACATCACGATCGGCGCGAACGCCAAGGTCGACGGCGGGTTGGTGGTCGACGAGGATCACAGCTGGCACTTCGGCAACTCGCACAAACCGCGCGTCGTGATCGGCCCGCACGCCACGGTGAACGGCAAGCTCGTGTTCAAGCGCGAGGTGGAGTTGTACGTGAGCGACAGCGCCAGCGTCGGTCCGATCGAAGGTGCCACCGCGACCAAGTTCAGCGGCGACCAGCCGCCGAAGTGACGCGCGTCGAACCAGTGGGAGATTGAACCGCGGCGGCGCGAGGCATTCGCGCCGCTCGCGCCGCATGTCGCCTGCAAGGCGAGCGCACAGCCAGGCGCTCTTTTGCTGTTCGCCTCCGGCACCGCCTATACAATCCGGCCTTCGCCTCGTGCCGGAGTTCGTGATGCGCCATCTGCTGTTGCTGTGCCTGATCGCGCTGCTCGGCGCGTGCGGCAATTCCTCCTCCAACGACACGGACACCGTCGCCCCGCCGGTTGCGGCCAAGCCCGCTCCGGCGCTGCTCAAGCCGACTCGCGACGGCCACTTTTCCGCCGCGATCACGGCCGAGGATTTCGCCGCACACGTGCAGCGCCTGGCTTCCGACGAATTCGAGGGGCGCAAGCCTGGCACGATCGGCGAACGCATGACCACGGCGTACCTGATCGATCAGTTCCAGCGCATGGGTCTTAAGGCCGGCAACGGCACGAGCTACCTGCAACGCGTGCCGATGATCGAGACCACGCTGCTGGATCGCGATGCGATCACGCTCGACGTGGCCGAAGGCGGCAATGCTGCTGGTGAGCATATCGAGAAGTTCGCCTATCGCACCGATGCGATCGTCGCGACGCTACAGGGCAAGGGCGATGTCGAGCTCAAGGACAGCGATGTGGTGTTCGCCGGCTACGGCGTAGTCGCGCCGGAAATGTCGTGGAACGACTACGCGGGGCTCGACGTCAAGGGCAAGACCGTGCTCGTGTTGATCAACGATCCGGGCTTCGGCAACGGCGACGAAAGCCTGTTCCGCGGCAAGACGATGACCTACTACGGCCGCTGGACCTACAAGTTCGAGGAATGCGCGCGCCAGGGTGCCGCCGCCTGCCTGATCGTGCACGACGCGGCTGGCGCGGCGTACCCCTGGGACGTGGTGATCAACAGCTGGAGCGGTCCGCAGTTCAACCTGCCGGCAAACGAGGATCCGGAACCGCGCGTGCTGGTCGCCGGCTGGCTCACCACCGACGCGGCGCGCCGCCTGTTCGCCAAGGCCGGCGCCGATTTCGATGCAATGAAAAAATCCGCCGACCTGCGCGGCTTCAAGCCGGCACCGCTCGCGGCGAAGCTGTCCACGCATTTTCGCAACGCGATCCGAAGCGCGGCATCGGACAACGTGCTCGCCCTGCTGCCCGGAACGACGCGCGCGGACGAGGTGATCGTATACAGCGCGCACTGGGATCATCTGGGCGCCGACGCGGCCGGCACCGATCACATCTTCAACGGCGCGGTCGACAACGGCTCCGGCTTGGCAGCGCTGCTAGAACTGGACGACGCGTTTGCGCAGCAGCAGCCGAAGCCGGCACGCTCGATCCTGTTCTTCGCCCCGACGCTGGAGGAATCCAACCTGCTCGGCTCGCGCTACTACGCCGGTCATCCGGTCGTGCCGTTGGCGAAGACCGTCGCCGACATCAACATGGACATGCTCTACATCATCGGCCGGACGCGCGACATGAAGATCATCGGCTACGGCCAGTCGCAGCTGGACGACTACTTGAAGGACGCGCTGGCGCCGCTCGGCCGCCGCATCGTCACCGACGCGGAATCCGAGAAGGGCTACTTCTACCGCTCCGACCAGCTCAACTTCGCGCGCAAGGGCGTGCCGGTGCTGTACGCGAATGCAGGCACCGACAAACTCGACGGCGGGGCCGCCGCGGGGCGCGCCGCAATCGACGACTACACGCGCAACCGCTACCACAAGCCGGGCGACGAATACGATCCGCACTGGGACCTGTCCGGCGTGATCGAGAACGTGCGCGCACTGTACGCGGTCGGCAAGCGTCTGGCGGACGAATCCACTTTTCCACAATGGAACGACACCAGCGAATTCCGCGGCGCGCGCGCGGCTAGCGCGCACGGCAAATGAAAAGGCAGCGCCGCGCCGGGTAGGCGCGGCGCTGCATACGGCGTCAATCCACGCCGAAGTCCTGCAACGTCACCGGCGTCGTGCCGACGCTCAGCGTGAACTGCTTGGTCGTCGAGGTCGCGTTGCTGTCGGTGACCTGCACCGTGAACGTGAACGGGCTGCCGACTTGATCCGGCGGTGTGCCGGTCAGTGCGCCGGTGGCCGGATTCAGCGTCGCCCACGCCGGGAACGTGGCCGGCGTGGTCACGATCCAGTTGTTGTACGGCGGCACGCCGCCGGCGGCCGCGAACGTCTGGTTGTAGGCCTGATTGACGTTTGCATTCGGCAATGGCGACGCCGTGGTGATCAACAGCGGCGGCGCATCGACCTGCAGTGCGAACACCTTGCTCGAAGTGACCATCGCCGAATCCGTCACGGTAACGGTGAACGTGAACGGACTACCGGTCGTGTTCGGCGGCGTGCCGGTGAATGCACCCGTGCCGGCGGCGAGATTCGCCCAACCCGGCGGCGTGCCCGCGGTGATCGCCCAGTTCGTGTACGGCGGCGTGCCGCCGGTGGCCATGAACGTCTGGCTGTACATGCTGCCGACGGTCGCATTCGGCAGCGGCGATGCCGTGGTGATCGACAACGGCGGCGGCGTCACGGTCAGCGTGAACTGCTTGGTCGTGGACGTTGCCGGCACGTTGCTGTCGGACACCTGCACCGTGAACGTGAACGGGCTGCCGACCGTGTCGGGCGGCGTGCCGGTCAGCGCGCCAGTGGAAGGATTCAGCGTGGCCCACGCCGGGAACGTGGCCGGTGTGGTCACGATCCAGTTGTTGTACGGCGGCACGCCACCGGTCGCGGCGAACGACTGGTTGTAGGCGCTGTTGACGGTCGCATTTGGCAAGGGCGACGCCGTCGTGATCGACAGCGGCGGCGCCGTCACGGTGAGCGCAAACTGCTTGGTCGCCGTCATCGCCACCGGCACGGTGCTGTCGGTGACCTGGATCGTGAACGAGAACGGACTGCCGGAAGTGTTGAGCGGCGTGCCGGTCATCATGCCGGTGTTGGGATCGAGCGTCGCCCAGCTCGGGAACGTGCCGGGCGCAACCGACATCCACATGATGTACGGCGGCGTACCGCCGGTGGCGGCAAAGGTCTGGCTGTACATGCTGCCGACGCTGCCGTTCGGCAACGGCGACGCAGTCGTGATCGACAGCGGCGTCAGCGGCGCGGTGACCATGCAGTTGACCGTGTACGTGGCCGGGTTGTTGGCGGCGTTGTGCGTCACCGTCAGCGTGCCCATGAAGTTGCCAGGCACGGCGTTCTGGCAGCTGAGCGTGAGCGTCTGCGTACTGTTGCCGGGCGGGATCGTAAACGGTGGCGTACCGGGCGGTCCGCTGACTGTGATCTGCGGATTGCCCGTGACCGAGTAGTTGCTGATCGTCAGGTTGTCGTTGCCGGTGTTGGAGACGACCACGGTCGCCGTCATCGGCATCGTGGTCAACGCGGAAATGTTGATCGTCGACGACGGCGGCGGATTCGATGCGTATACCGGAGCGTTGCCGGATTCGTACGCACCGATGTCGCAGTTGCTGCCGCCGGGACTCGGGCGAATGCCGGGCCGGCCGGTGCCGTCGAACGTGAACACCGGAATGCCATTGCATACCGAGTTCGTGCCGGCGTTCGACGCAGCCGAACCCGCATTCAGGGTTTGCGTCGAGACAAACACGTTGGGTCCGGCGAAGATACCCGGGCCGGCGAGTTTCGGATCGCCCGTCGGAATCGATGCGCCGCAGGTGCTGCCGGGGAATTGCAGGTTCGTGTTCGCGCTCGTGAACGCCGAACCGGCGCAGTTGCCGCCGACGCCCATGCTGTTGGAGAAGATCGTATTGCTCGCGCTGACATCCGCAGCAGTGGAGTTGCCGTTGAAGAACGCGCCGCCGCCGACCGCGCCGCCGGTGCCGTTGGCGGTGTTGCTGTCGAGCGTGTCGTTGAGCAGCATCACCTTGCCGGCCTGGTTCGTGCTCGCCAGCAGGTTCGCGATTGCGCCGCCGTCTTCGTCCGCGGTGTTGCCGTTGAACGTGGTGTTGATCACCTGCAGCGGATTGAGCGAACCGCCCGCGTCGTAGTAGGCGATCGCGCCGCCGCTGCTGTGCGCGCTCGAGTTGGCGCCGATGGTGGAGACGAAGCTCGACTGCAGCACGCTCAAATTACCGGCCGCGTAGATCGCGCCGCCCGAGCCGCTGCGCGGGTCGATGCCGGTCGGCGCCGGACCCTTGGCGCTGTTGCCGGTGAAGTTGCTGGCGACGATGCCGCCCGGAATCTGCGGCTGCGAGAAATCGAAAGCGCCGAGCGAGGCGTCGCCGCCGGAGAGCAACAACGCGCCGCCGGTGCCGTTGCTGGCGGTGTTGGAGATGAACTGATCGTTGAAGATCAGGAAGAAGTTGGTCGCACTGCCGACGCCGCCCTGGCCGCCCTTGCCGACGTTCAACGCATACACGGCGCCGCCGCCGGATTCGGCGTTGTTGCCGGAATCGCCGCCGGCGGAGTTGCCGGTGAAGATATCGTTGCTCAGCGTCAAGCTGTCGACGCCGCTCAAGTACAGCGCGCCACCGGTGTCGGCAGCGGTGTTGCCGAGGAAGTTGACCGTGTCGATCGTGGCGAAATTCGGAAAGAACACACCGGTCACGCCGACCGCACCACCTTGGCCCTGATTGCTGCCGTTGTCCTGCGTGTTGTTGGTGAAGCTGCTCGAGCCGATCGTGAGGTTGCCGCCGTGATGCGAGATCACTGCGCCCGGGCCGATGCTGGTCGCCTTGATGTTGAAGAAGTTCGAGCCTTTCACGGTCAAGTCGTTGGAGCCGTTGCTGCGCACCGCCAGACCCGTGCCGAATGCCTCGCAGTCGTGAATGGTCACGCCGCTCAGTGTCAGGTCGCTGCCGCCGGCGGCGACGAAGATGTTTTCGCCATCGGGTTTCGGCGCGCAACTGATGTCGCCGCCCATGATCGTGACGGTGCCGATGGTCGTCTTGTCGAACACGAACGGCATCGTGCCGGAACGCGTCATGTTGGTGTGCGTCGGATCGCTTGGATCCGGCACCAGGCTGTTGATGACGATCGTGCGGCCGGCCAGATTGATGATGTTGACCGCATTCGGGCCGGTCTCCGGTGCGGGCGTGCATTCCGGATAGGAGTTGTTGTTGCCGTTGTCGATGTTCTCCAGCGCCTCGCGCAGCGAGCAGCCGGTGCTGAGCGGATTGGTGCCGGCGGTGACGTGGCAGATCGCCGGCATGGCGTTGGTGCTGTTGCAGTTCTTCTCGTCGCTGTTCGTCGTCACGTTGATCGTGACCATCGCCGTGGCGGGTGCGCACACGCACGCCAGCATCAGCGCGCTCAGGATGATTCTCAGGCTTCGCATACTGCTCCCCTCTCGTGAAGACAACTCGAACCGGCACACATCGCACCCGGGCGATGCATAGACGTACGCCAGCCGCGGCAAAAACCGGGCGGCGGGATCACAAGAGAGAAAATGCGCGACAGGGGGCAATCCGAACATGCCTACAGCCGCGCTCTCCCCGAGTGCAGTGTGTTCGTGGCGCTACCCCCTGAACGATCGGCGCGCAGGCCCATGCTACACCTGCAGACGATCCGGCGCGTCAAGATGACCGGCGCGACTTGCGCAAACCCGTCCTCGCGCGGCAGGATGGCGCACAGTTCCCGCTACGCCGCTGCCGTCCCGTGTCGATCATCCTGCTCGTCTCCATCGCCCTGCAGATCGCGTGCGCTGTGCACGTCGTGCGCAGCGGGCGCCAGCTCTACTGGCTCTGGATCCTGTTCATCGGCTCGTACCTCGCCGTGATCGTGTACCTGATCGTGGCGGTGATACCCGACCTGCGCAATGACCCGCGCAGCCGTCAGGCCGCCAACCGCGTGCGCGACACGATCGACCCGGAGCGGCGCCGCCGCGCGATCCAGGCCAAGCTCGAGATCGCCGACACGGTCGACAACCGCCGCGCACTGGCTGAGGAATCGATGCGGCTGGGCGACTACGCCAACGCCGCCGAGCTGTACCGGTCGGTGCTCAAGGGCGTGTACGCGACCGACGCGAGTTTCCTGCTCGGCCTGGCGCAGGCGCAGGCCGGCAGGCAGGATTTCGCCGGCGCGCGCGGCACGCTGGAAACGCTGTATGCGGCGCATCCGAGTTTCCGCCACAGCGATGCCGAACTGCTGCGCGCGCGCGTACTCGAAGCCGATGGCGACATCGACGGCGCGCTGGCGCGCTATCGGGAACTGGCGACGAGCTATCCCGGCGAGGAAGCGCGCTTCCGCTACGCCGCGCTGCTCAAGCGGCGCGAACGCTTCGGCGAGGCGCGCGCGGTGTTGCGCGACATGCTCACCCGCGCCAAGCATGCACCGCGCTACTACCGCAAGAAGGAAGCGGGCTGGATCGATGCCGCGCAGCGCGAGCTGGCAAGCCTCGGTCCGGGCTAGCCGCTGGCCTGTTCCTTCAGCCAGCTGATGACCACTGCCACGGCGTGCCGCGGCGGACGCGTCGATGCCGGACGCACGATCCAGTAGGCATCCGGCAACAGCACTTCGCAGGCACCAAACGGCCGCACCAATCGGCCGGCGGCGACGCTCTCGGCCGCCAGGCGATGCCGCGCCAGCGCGATGCCCTGGCCCTGTTCGGCGGCGTGCAACAGCAGCTCCGATGAAGCAAAGCGCGGTCCGTGCTGCAGGCTCAATGCGGCCGGACCGAACTTTCGGCGCCACACGTCCCAAGATGCCTGCGGGTCGCGATCGTGCAGCAGGCGCAGCGCGGCGAGATCCTGCACGCGCGTCGGACGACCGCTGCTGTGCCACAACGCCGGGCTCAGTACCGGATACAGCGCATCGCTCATCAGCGGCTCGCACTGCACGTGCGGCCACGGCCCCGCACCCATCCGCAGCGCCAGGTCGATGCCGCTGGCGGCCAGATTCTCGATGCGCTGGTTGACCAGCACCGACAACTCGATGCGCGGATGCGCGCGTTCCATCGCGGGCAGGCGTGGCAACAGCCAGCGCGACGCAACCGACGGTGCGGCCGACACCGTCACCGCAAACGGCGAACGCGTCTCGCGCACTGACGCAACCGCGTTGCCGATCTCGTGCAGACCTGCTTCGACCGCGCGTCCCAGCGCTTCACCTTGCGCGGTCAGCGTCCAGCCGCTGCCGTGTTCACGCAGCGGTTGACCGAGCCAGCTTTCCAACTCGGCCAGATGCCGGCTGACCGAAGAATGCGCGATGCCCAGCGCGCGCGCCGCGGCGCGTACGCCGCCCTTGGAACAGGCCACGGCAAAAACGCGCAGCGCGTTCAATGGCAGGTCTTCCATGGTCTGAATAATAGACCGATTGGCGCGTCCACGCACCATCGTTCGGGTGCAGCATGCAGTAGATAAGCGATCACGGGATATGCACCATGTGCGATTCAGAACAACTGGCAGAAGCACTCAACGCTGGTCTTGAAAGCCGACCATCGATTCTCGCCCTGCACGAATGAGCTCGCTGCTTGCCCTCGCCACGGTGCTGGCACTGAGCGCCATCACCCCCGGACCCAACAATCTGGTGGTGCTGCGCAGCGCCGCGCGCAACGATTTCGCCGGCGCGCTACCCGCCATCGCCGGTGTAGTGCTGGGAAGCGTTGCGTTGCTGGCCGTCGTCGTGGTCGGCGGCGGCGGCGTGATTGCGGCGCGGCCCGCGCTCGGTCGCGCGATCGGCCTACTCGGCGCGCTCTATCTGGCCGCGCTCGGCCTGCGCATGGTCGCCACGACTCACGTCGCTGCGCGCGCCGATGACGTCGAGCCAAAGCTCCCCGCCGGCGCCATTGCCCTGTTTGCCTTCCAGTTCTTGAATCCAAAAGCTTGGGCCATGGTGCTCACGCTCGTGGCGGCCGGAAGCATGGCCAGTGCAGCGGATACCTTCGTGCGTCTGGCGCCGCTGTTCGCGTGCATTCCCGCGGCGTGCCTGCTGCTGTGGGCGGCACTCGGCCGCGCGCTGGCACCGCATCTCACGCAACGCGCGATTCGCATCTGGATCGACCGCCTCCTCGGTGCGCTGCTCACGCTGAGCGCTTGCCTGCTGCTGATCTAACCGCTTTCGCCGCACACAGGAACTCGCATGCACTCGATCCAGGTACTCGCCATCGCCGGAAGTCTCCGACGCAACAGCTACAACCGTCGTCTGATCGAAGCGGCAGCGCGTGTCGCGCCGGCGCACATGCAGGTGCATGTCTACGCGGACCTGGCGCACGTTCCGTTGTTCGACGAGGACGTCGAGCACGCCACGCCCGGCGGTCCCGAAGGCGTGCGCCGGCTGCGCGGCGCGATCGCCGGCGCCGACGGGGTGCTGATTGCGACGCCGGAATACAACCAGTCGCTGCCGGGCGTGTTGAAGAACACGATCGACTGGTTGTCGCGACCCGCTCCGCAGGAAGTGCTGCTGCGTAAGCCGATCGCCGTGCTCGGCGCATCGCCCGGCCGCTGGGGCACGCGGCTGGCGCAAGCAGCGTTGCGCCAAGTATTGGCCGCGACCGAATCGCTCGTAATGCCGGCACCGATGCTGTTCGTGCGCGACGCCGCGCAGCAGTTCGACGCCGACGGCAATCTTCACGACCGAGCCACGCTGGAGTCGTTGCGCGCGTTACTGTCCGCGTTCGCGCGCTGGATCGAGCAGGCGTCCGCTGTCGCGCACCTCGAGGCCAGGCCGTGATGCGGCGCGGCCGCTACCTCGGCCGCAGCGTCTTTTCCACCGCGGCGCGCGTCATCGGGTGATAGCCGGCCTTGGCCTCGGCATATACTTTTTCGGCAAACGTCCGGCCTGCTTCGGTCTTGGCCAGCTGTTCGTACAGCGGCACCACGAGGATGCGGCGGCCGATGCGCAGCATGTGCTCGCGCATCGCGAAATACGCCGGCGTGTAGTCGCTGCCGATCGCCAGCCGGTACCAACGGAACGCGATCTCGGCATTGTGCGAACCGGTCAAATGGTAGGTGTCATCGAGCGCCTTCATCTGTGCCGCCGGCAACTTGCCCGGCAGGCGATCGAGGAAATATTGCCACTCCTGCGTGTTCCACTTGTCTGCATGCAGCGCAGCGGCGTCGAGCTTGTCGTCGACGAACGCGGCGCGCGCTTTGTCTTCCTCTACGAAGCGCGCCGACACCGGCAGCGGCGCATCGTCCGGAATGCCCGGGCAGTGCAGCCAAACTTCGACCTGCGCAGCGCTCACCTTGCCGGGATATTTGTCCAGCAGATTCGCTTTGAGGTACGCGAGGAATTGCTCCGTGGTGATGCTGCGGAACGCGAAGTGATCGAAATAGCCGCGCAGAAACACATCGAACGCCGCGCGCCCGAACTTCGCTTCCAACGTCTGCAGGAACCAGGCGCCCTTGGTGTACGGGATGTCGGTGAGGCCATCGTCCGGATCGCGCCCCTTGAGTTCCGGCACCAGGCGCTGATCCTCGGGCTTGATCTCGTTCTGCATCTCCGTGCGCAGCTCGTTAGCGGCGATGATGAATTCTTCATCCGCCTGCTGCTTGCCGTACAGCGCCTCGACGATGCGGCCCTGCACGTACGTGGTGAAGCCCTCGTTGAGCCAGATGTGGCGCCAAGTGGCGTTGGTGACGAGATTGCCCGACCACGAATGCGCCAGCTCGTGCGCGACCAGCGAGATCAAACTCTTGTCGCCGACGATCACGGTCGGCGTGGCGAACGTCAGGCGCGGATTCTCCATGCCGCCGAACGGGAACGACGGCGGCAGCACCAGGATGTCGTACCGCCCCCAGCGGTACGCGCCGTACAGCTTCTCGGTCGTGACGATCATCTTTTCGGTGTCGGCGAATTCCTTCGCCGCCGCGTCGATCGTGCCCGGCTCCGCATACACCGCGCTGCGCGGCCCGATTTCGCGCACCGCCAGGTCGCCGACCGCGAGCGCGAGCAGATAGGAGGGAATGCGCTGCGGCATGTCGAAGCGGAAATCGCCGTCGAGCGGATGCTTCGCATCGTTGCCTGCGCTCATCGCCGCGCGCAGCGCCTTCGGCACGCGAACGTGCGCGGCATACGTGAAGCGCACCGACGGCGTGTCCTGCAGCGGGATCCAGCTGCGCGCGTTGATCGATTCGGACTGCGAGAACATGAACGGATGGCGCTTGCCCGCGGTCTGCGCCGGATCGAGCCACTGCAGCCCGAACGCATCCGGGCTGGATTTGTATACGATGCGTACTTTTGGACTTTGCTGCGGCAGCGCCACGCGGAGCGCCGCACCGAGCATCGGGTCGGGTTTATCGAGCACGAACGCGACGTCGCGCCAGACGCCGTTCTCGTCTGCGCGCTGCACCTTGCGAATGGTCAGATCGCGCGTATCGAGCACGAGCTCACGCGCCTGCGGGTCGTGCCAGTCGAGCGTCAGCTCGGCACTGCCGGACAGCTCGTGTTTTTCGAACGATACGTCCAGATCGAGCGCGAGCGCATTGATCGTGACCTTGTCCGGCTGCGCGAACGAATGCGGGTCGGTTTCGGCAGCAGCGCCGTGCAGTGCGGCAACGGTCATGACGAGAAAGGCGGCACTGCGCAGAGCGGACGCGAACATTGCGGTGATTTTCCAGGATGAGCCATGGCGCGCGATTATGACTGGGGATGCCGCGTCGGCGGTAGCTGTTGCTTTGTCCTTCTGCTCGAGAATCCCGCGCAGGGCGGGATTCCAATTTCTCGCATCGGCCCGCTAGCCAAAGCCTCCGCTGTCCTGCGGCCAGCGGGTAACTCCTTGGGAGAGCCACAGCTGCCGCTGTCCTGCGGCCAGCGGGTAACTCCCTTGGGAGAGCCAGAGCTTCCGCTGTCCTGCGGCCAGCGGGTAACTTTCTTTGCTGGCACAAAGAAAGTCACCAAAGAAATGCCTTTTAGAATCTGAGCCGCCCCAGGTTTGACGCACGCAGGCTCGGAAAGCCTGC
>Ga0157378_10002233_pt1 | contig 17177 bp, 23 predicted proteins | sample M65metaG_FD_115309 | JGI IMG/M metagenome (GOLD analysis project Ga0157378, IMG submission 115309) | Miscanthus rhizosphere microbial communities from Kellogg Biological Station, Michigan, USA - M6-5 metaG | ecosystem: Host-associated > Plants > Roots > Rhizosphere > Soil | place: USA: Michigan...
AAGCGCGCGAGGGCATCGTCTGGGTGCTCGATCAACAATCTAGCAGTCTCACTCTGAGGCCCATCACGGTGGGTCGCAGACCATTTGCTGAAGAGGCTGCAAGGGATGATCGTCCCTACTCGGCATGGAGACTGCTGTAAGTTTTTTGCGCTTACCCCCAACTAGTTCCTCATAAACAGCAAGGTACTTAGAAGTCATTTGGGACGCGGTAAAGCGTGCCTCAAATTGCTTGCGGACCGCCGGCCGGTCCAAACTATCAATCTGTTCTACCGCCCGTACCGCGCCTTCAATCGAGTCCACGACAAATCCGGTCACGCCTTCGTCGACGACCTTTGGAACCGAACCTTTGCGCCAGGCGATAACCGGCGTACCTGTCGCCATGGCTTCGATCATGACGAGGCCAAACGGTTCCGGCCAGTCGATGGGAAAAAGCAGTGCAAGGGCATTGCCGAGAAACTCATTTTTTTCATGATCGGCGATTTCGCCAATGAATTCGACCAGAGAGTCGTCGAGGAGCGGCTCAATCACATGCTCAAAATATTCCTGATCGGCGGGATCAACTTTTGCCGCGATCTTTAAAGGGATGCCGGCGCGCTTGGCGATCTCGATAGCTCGGTCCGGACGCTTTTCGGGGGCTATACGACCGAGAAACGCGAGATAGCTGCCGCCCTTCTGGTTGAACCGATAGAGGGTTGTTGGCAATCCGTGATCAATCGTTGCCATCCAATTTAGGGAGGGCGGCATCGGGCCACGCTGATCGTCCGAGATGGAAACAAGTGGCATCTTTGGAAAAGCGCGGAAGATCGGATGAAAATCCGGCAAATCAGGCCGTCCATGTAGGGTCGTCACGCATTTTTGGAAGAGGTTCTGAAATAAGGGAAATTGTAAAAGGTCAATATGAAAATGGATAATGTCGAATTCGTTTGCACGATGGTGAACTTGATCGAGCATGACCAGGGTGCTGGCCGTATGGTCGCGAATCCCCGCCAGTCGCAATCCTTGGGGAACACTCGGCACGAGAGTAGCTGAGGTTTTGGAATCACCACTTGCGAAAAGGGTGACTTGATGCCCCTGCCTTACCAACTCTTCCGTCAGCCACGAAACTACCCTTTCGGTGCCCCCATATAATCTGGGAGGAACAGCCTCGGCCAAGGGCGCCACCTGCGCGATTCGCATTTTTTATATCCGATTTCTTATTTTACTGGTCGCGAAGACCTATAGGTAAACGCCGGCAATGCATTGGAGTTCAAAAAATGGCGTGGGCGCGATGAGGTCGGCATTCGGTCAACTTCGCAGCCATTACTGCGCGTCATTCTGATTGCGTACGGGCGTTGAGATTTCGAGGCCACGTGGGTATCTCCCAGCAGCAAATTGTCCGGAGACCCGCGCAGGGCCCTCAAGCTGGAGTACGATCTAAGCTGCGCGCATTCACATGGCGAAGCCGTTGCTAGCCATACGATGGGGGGTTGGAGGCAGCCCGGTCACGTTCAATGGTGGAATAAGTTAGGTGTCAAGTTCGTGGCCTGATCGGAATTCGATGGAATTAGTCTTCTTTGCTTGGGTATGCCGGGCGCGCTCTTCCCAGGCCTCCGCGATCTTAAGCAACGTTTCCTTGTCCTTGCCTTTCATTGATTCCGCGATTCGCACGCAATCTCGCGCGTACCCACGGAATTTTTCCGTATCCGACAAACCAGCCTCCCGTTTTTGCGCTCGATATAGGAGAAACACAATTTGTCGAACTGGGTTCTTTAACGATTTTGTGAGGAAACAAATCGGGGCCGCGGAAATTGTTGGCCGTGTGAATTTTAGTTCGACGCGTCGGAAGTGTCTTGACCTGTGCCGCGCTCGCGGACATCCACCTCGAACCGCTCTTCTGCGGTCGGGGTTCGTTGCGGCAACAGACGGAGCCAGCTTTGGGCGATTTTCAGCCAACTGGCTTTGTCTCGTTCCGAAATTGCTTTCTCTGCCAGCGCTTGGGCCTCTTCGGCATATTGACGGTATTTGTCTTCTTTGCCGGTCATGCTCTCACCTAAGTCGGTTAGGCTAAAAACCCACAATAGACGAGAATGTTTCAAGGTTTTGCGAATTTTTATGTCAGGATCACCACGAAATACCTGATCATAATCGCTACAAACTTGCGTTCGATTCCCAGTCTGGAGAGTTCGGTGGCGTCGGTGGACTCCCAAAAGATGCGATAACTATTTCTTCAGCAAAATCCGCTGAGAAGTGCGCGTACGTGGGTCAAGGGCCAAAAACGGTCCTGAATGCAATCACTGGTCAGCGATACTTTATGGTCTCGCTGATTACGTTCTCGCATGTTGGACATTGGAAGGTCCGTTTATCGTGGCCAGGGCCGTCTGGCTCGATCCGCTCAAGCCACATCGTTGCCCCGCACTTTGGGCAGGTCGGGAGACGAAGAACCAGGCGTGCCGGATCGAAGGATTCCCATTCTGACATTGCAGTCGACTCCGGACTGAAATGGCGGGCGCGCCGCCACCAACAGACGACGCGCCAGACTCAAAGCTCACCGAAGCGATGACAGAGCGACGCCCACAATGAACAGCGAGCTGACTAAAAAGCCGCTCCATCCCAAGAATTGCTCCACTGTGCGCATGTCTGTGCTCTCCTCGTTTAACGGGGCACCTTGATCGTTCCGATTTCGCCCACGGGGTCTTCGCATTCCAAGTATGCCCGCATCCTTTCTCGCTAGCACTCGTTTGTAATGGGGTAGCGGTTTCGCATAGTTCTCCGTTTCTTTATCAAGCGTGCGAAGCGCGTCCATGATGTCGTCCCATCGAACGACAGAGCGGGACCTGTTCACACGCAAATCTGGCGCTGCCTCTATTGCGCAGGCGTCAGACGCCCAGGAGGCCAAAATCGCGCGCTTCTCATTCAACGTGAGGTCTTCGTCGCGAACCACATCCATGGGATGCGCAAACGCATTGGCAAAAGTCGAGATCGAAGATATCTCGTTTTTCTTTGCTTCTTTCCGTCATGGTCCTTCTCCATACCGAGGGAGGTGGTCCACGAGACGGACCACCTCAACCGGTTTGATGACTTTGACGTCGCTTATGCGACTTTGGAATGCTCGATGGTGCGGACCTTGTCGCCCTTGGCAGCGGCCTGTCCGGTTTGAACCTCAATGCGTCGAGGCTTCATCGCTTCCGGTATCTCTCGCTCCAGTTCGATTTGGAGCAAGCCGTCATCGAGTGAAGCGCTCTTGACGACTACATAATCGGCGAGATTAAACCGCCGCTCGAACGATCGGCCGGCAATGCCGCGATAAAGGTATTCACCCTTACCCTCCTCGCGCTTCTCGTCTGCTTTTGCGGACACGATCAGCGTGTTTTGGTGAAGGGTCACATTGACTTGTTCGGGCTTGAAACCTGCAACCGCGAGCGAGATGCGATAGTTGTTCTCGCCTGTGCGTACGATATTGCAGGGCGGGTAGTGATCTTCTGGTTCAAAGCGAAGGCTTTCGTCCATCAGATCGAAAAGGCGGTCAAAGCCAATGCTGGTCCGCCAGAAGGGGTCTAGGTTGGTAGTCCTCATAGCCACATCCTCCGTTGAGCAACATGGAGATGAGCAGCGCGTCGGACATCCGCCGACGCCCGCACCGGGTCCATTTTGGGCACCCGGCGGCAAGCGATTTGGGAAATGGCTAGTTTTTTTCAAGAGGGGCAAATCGGATACGGTAAAAAATTTTTAAATATCTGATTTTTCTATTCTTTTTTTGATGCGGACGTTTGCTTTTCGGAGGTTGCCAAGCCTCTCCTGATGAGTTCGCGAACCGCCGCCGTTCGGCTCGGCATTCGATGTCGAAATCTGAAATCCTCAATGGCCTTGAGTTCGTCCAGCGGGATCGCGACCTGTAGGCGCTCAATTCGTTGGGGCTTGGACGTCATCTGCAGAATTGAATTTTCCAACTAGCCACGAGTCATCCGCGAAGGCCGTAAAACCCATCATTGCAATACACAACACCAACTTACGATATTGACCGATCAGACCAAGCAACTCGCGGCGCTTGCCCAGCAGGTGACGCTCGCGACTGCGGAGCCTGGTGCCGTCGTGACTTGAGTTTCATCACAGGAACAAAATAAAGTTTGCGGCGAATCGCAAGCTATCGCTGATGTCCGCTTTGCTCTCGCGGCCCGCTTGCAACCCTTCCCCGTCGCAGAGGCGTTGAAGGGTTGCAGCCGTAAATGCGTAAGCACCAACCGGCCTAGGCCGCGAACCACATACCAATCAACGCCGCAATCGATACAACGGACAAAAACGCGTTCGTAAAAATCAGCAGTGCGGGATTGATGCGTGCCGCGTCTGGCACCGGAGGCGGCGGCCCGGGATAAAGATGGCGCCAAACCGCCGCGCCAAAACAAAACACGCTAAACAACATCAGCGCGCTCGCAGTCACAATGATCAGCCATCGTGGCAGAACGCCCGCCATCAATGCCTTTGCGCCAATGCCGCTCGCCATAGCCACCAGACCGGTACGAACCCAAGCGGCGTAAGTCCTTTCAGCGGCAAATATGGTGCGATCAGCAGCGAGTTCTGTCCTTCGATCAGCGCTGTCTTCAACCCGCGCCGTGCTTCGCTCCATATGAGCCGCGCTGTCCTTTATATGAACAGCACTCGCCGTGAGCTTCTCGCTGGTCTCGACAGTCTTCGGCATGGCCATCCGTAAAACTTTACCTGCCGTATCAGTTCGGCTCGAAATTACGCCGCTCCAAGAAGCATCAGGATGATGATGAGACTTATTGGTAGTCCCAATAGCCAGAGAAGGATCGGCATGACTAGCTCCTCATGACGGTAGCGGTTCTGGTTGATGCACCCTCTTCATACCAACGCGCGTTTCGCAGCTTTCCGCCTTCGGCGGCGGCGAGACTTGCGGAGAAAGCGCCCGCGAGTAGCGAAATAGCAATCCAGATCGAGAACTTGGCGGCGGCGCGGCGGGCTTTGTCGGCGGCGTCTTTTGCTTGTGTAATTGTTTGACTGACGCGCTGCTCAGCCTCGGTCTGAGGAATTCCAGTCCGCGCTGCAATCACGCGTGCGGCGTAGGCACGGTCTTCCGCAGCCACCTCACCCCCTTTGAGCGTGGCGGGTGCAATAATTCTAAGAAGTTCCGCCCGCGCGGCAAATTGATCCGTCGGAGGACTGGTCCGGCCGTCGGTCTGCGGGCCGGCCCGCAGCAACCGGTCGACATAGATGGCACCGCCGCTATTGGCCGCCTGCATCGCGCCCGCTCCGGCTGCCGGGATCGCGCCCGCCGACGCAGCCGCTAGCAGGTGCGTACCAGCGCCTGCAAGCAGGGTTGCCGTCAAGACAGTTGCGAAAGCCCAGGCCACGAAGCCGTGCGCGGTGTCGCGGAAAAACCGCTCATGAACGTGCACGTCTTCCCAACTATGGCGGAGCCTTCCAGTGATATAGCCGCCGAAAGTGGAGGCGATCATGGCGACTGCAACAAGAAACAAGCCAGCGCTCCAACTGGCTGTGGTTGCCGAAATGCCTTCGCCGGTCCAGGGAGAAACCACCGAAAGGCCTACCCCCACCCCGAAAGCAACGACAATCAGGGAGACCGCCGCAGCGGTGAATCCTCCGGCTAGAATGGCTCCCCACGAGACGGTCGAGTTAAAGCTGTATTGATCCATGGCAATCTCCCGGCGCTAGGGTGGCGCTTACGAATGCGCCAAAGAACGCTTTCGTTCCGCCGTAAGAGAAGGGAGGAGAGGCGACCTGAGAGTTAAAGGAATCGCCGCTTGGTTGTCGCCACGCCCTAACCACGCGAGACGATGGAACTCGCGACGCCGGTACTGGTTTCTATTCGAGATCAGACAGGAGGCTTTCATGGGTTTTGGACGAGGCGCGTTGCTCTGGCTGCTAGGCGTTCCGTTGCCGATCATCATCCTGTTGGCGCTCTTCTGGCACCATTAACGTCTAGTCCGATGACCAATTACGCGAAGCTGCCGACTTGGGCCGACAAGTCGCACGTTTACGCTGTCGTTGAGACGCCGCGAGGAAGCCACGCCAAGCTTGAGTTTGACCCCAAACTCCACGTTTTCACACTGTCCAAGCCCCTGCTTACCGGTCTTTCTTACCCCTATGATTGGGGGTTCATTCCCTCGACAAAGGCGGATGATGGCGATCCGATCGACGTCCTCATCGTCCACGAGCCTGCGACCTATCCTGGGCTCGTGCTGTGCTGTAAGCCGATCGGTATTCTGGAAATCTTGCAAATAAAAAAAGGAAAGAAAGAGCGGAATGACCGCGTCTTCGTTGTGCCGGATCGGTCGCCATTTGAGGCGGATCTCAACGACATTCGACGACTGCCAAAACGCGCTGTGCGCGAACTCGAGCAGTTTTTCGAGGCGACTGATGCACTTGAGGACAAGAAGCTAGAATTCCTTGGCTGGCACGGCCCATCGAAAGCCCTCAAAGCAATAAAAAAATGCTCGCTATAGCGAGCTGCGACCCGGGCGCGCTTTGCCTACATCGGAAACATTTGTCTCGCGGGGCGTTCTCCGACGAGCAAAGAGGAGAACTTCCTATGGCAAAGAAAGAAGCTAAGACACTCGACGAGCTGTTTCACGACACGCTGAAAGACATCTATTTCGCCGAGAAGAAGATTCTCGCAACACTACCCAAGATGGAAAAGGCTGCCCAAGCTCCGGATCTAAAAAAGGCCTTCTCCAAACACAGAACCGAGACTGAAGGGCACGTGGATCGCCTCGAAAAGGTCTTCGCGGCCATCGACAAGAAGCCGCAAGGCAAGACCTGCGACGCCATCGTCGGCATCACCGACGAAGGTGCCGAGATCATGAAAGAGTACAAAGGTTCGCCAGCCCTAGATGCCGGCCTACTCGCGGCGGCGCAGGCGGTCGAGCACTATGAAATCTCCCGCTACGGCACCCTCAAGACCTGGGCCGGCGAGCTCGGGTTGAGCGATGCGGTTGCGCTGCTGGACCAGACCCTCATCGAAGAAAAGAAAACCGATGCGACATTAACGGAAATCGCCGAAAGTGTGGTCAATCAGGAAGCCGAAGCCGCCTGACTTAACACAACGCTTTTCAGCAGAGAAAAGGCCCGGTGTTTGCCGGGCCTTTGACTTTGGATCAGCGCTGCTGACCACCTTGCTGTCCGGGCTTGTTCTGCCCGCCCTGCTGCTGGCCGCCTTGGCCCGGCTTCTGGCCGCCTTGCTGACCACCTTGGTCTTGCTGGCCGCCTTGTTGCTGCTGGTTCTGATCGTTTTGGTTTGGGTTGTTCATCGGCTTTTCCTTTTGTTTGACTCTGTTTGTGATCAACAAGTGGTAGATGTCTTTCGTTCCTGAGTGTCATTTGACACAGCCACACAGTCGAACGTCAGTAGGCAGCTTTAAATTTGACACACGCGACCCCGTTCAGAACCAAATTGAATGAGATGTGTTGCCTCCAGAGAACGAAGGGCTTAGCGCCCCGCAAAAACAGGAGGCCTCTCATGGCAGCTACAACTTCAATCGATCAAAAAGAGACAACGTCCTTGATCGGCAGCGACAAAGTCGAAGGGACTGCGGTTTATGGTCCGGACCGAGGAAAGATCGGTTCTCTCGAACGCGTGATGATCGATAAACTGAGCGGAAAGGTCGCTTACGCGGTGCTGAGCTTCGGCGGTTTTCTCGGCATGGGTGAAGATTACTATCCGGTGCCGTGGTCTACGCTGACTTACGATACCGATTTGGGTGGTTATCGAGTCAGCTTCACCAAGGATCAGCTCGAACAAGCACCCAAATACTCAGAAAGCCAGGGGTGGAATTGGTCGCGAGAGAACGACCGCCGCATTTACACGTACTACCAAACCAACCCCTACTGGGAATGAAGCCACTAAAAATTACTGGCGCGTCCATCTGGGCGCGCCAGACTCACCCGCGATGAAGGAGAAAACTCATGGCTCGAAAATATTCTCGGGGCGCAAGTAGAGAAGTGAAAAATGAGATGCACCGCTACAAGCGTGGCACGGCGAAAAGCGGCAAAGGCGGACCTGTTAAAAGCCGGAAACAGGCAATTGCAATAGCTCTTTCGAAGGCACGCAAGAAGGGCAAGAAAGCACCAAAGAAGAGAGCTTCATAAGGCACGCCTGGATTTTTTAGGGTTGGCCATTTCGCTGATGGCCACTTGGGCCACGCCGCGCCGAGTTATCTGACGGAGATGTGAAGGGATAGCCGCAACGACGTGCATTTATGCGCGTTGATGGTGAGTGCCAATGCAAAAAGGGAACATAAACATGAATCTACGCAAAGTAATCCTTGCAACAACCATCATTGCCACCTCGGCCGGTTTCGCGTTCGCGCAAAGCGCACCATCACCGGCAAATCAGTCTGGCGGCGGAACAAGCGCGACGGCGCCCTCGCCCACCGACCCATCGACGGCGGGCGAGACCGGGAACACGAAGGGCATTCCTTCTCGAGGAACGAACGTCAGGCCTGGAACAACGGGTTCCGGCGTTAATGAGCCCACCCCGTCATCCAACGCGAGGGAGTCGCAAGAGAAAAATGCGAGCCCGGCGTCACCTGCGGCAGGCGCCGAAAAGGAAAAATAGTCCTTCATTGGGAGACATCAGCACGAAAAGGCCCGATCCAGTATCGGGCCTTTTTTCATGATCAGCAGCGTGGCATTAACCGCCCGAGTAGCCGCCGATGATTGGCAAGATTTCGCCGGTGATGTAGCTCGAACACGACGGCGCGGCGAGAAAAACGAAAGCGGGGGCGATCTCCTCGGGCTGGGCCGGGCGTCTCATCGGGGTATCCGCGCCGAATTTTTCCACCGCTTTGGCTGGCTTGTCCGCCGGATTGAGCGGCGTCCACACCGGCCCTGGCGCGACGACGTTGACGCGAATGCCGCGGTCAACGAGATGGGTCGCGAGCGAACGAGCAAAAGCGTGTATGCCGCCCTTCGTCATCGAATAGTCGAGCAGGCTCTTGTTGCCGAGCAATCCGGTCACCGAACCGGTCATAAGGATCGAGCCACCCTTCTTCATCACCGGTACCGCGGCCTTCGCCATATAGAAGTAGCCGTAGAGGTTTGTCTTTATCGTCCGGTCAAAATGCTCATCGGACAGATCTTCGAATTCGTCGACGTGTTCCTGAAAAGCGGCGTTGTTGACGAGAACATCGAGCTTGCCGAATGCGTCGACGGTTTTCTTTACCGCCGAGCGGCAAAATGCGGCATCGGCGACGTCGCCCGACAGAAGGATGCAACGCCGCCCTTCTTTCTCCACGGCCCTTTTGGTCTCAGCGGCGTCGTCGTGCTCATTGAGGTAGGCGATTACGACATCGGCGCCTTCGCGCGCAAACAGAACTGCGACTGCGCGACCGATACCGGAGTCGCCGCCGGTAATGAGTGCGACCATATCGCGGAGCTTGTCGGAACCGCGATAACCAGGCGCTTCATACATTGGCGAAAGCTTGAGATCGGACTCGCGACCTGGCTTCTGCAGGTGTTGCCCAGGAAGCTTGGGCTCGGGATAAGTTCGCGTGCCCGCTTGCATCGCACGACGCTTGGTATCCGATTTCCGTTTGCGACTGGTTTTGCGGTCGATCTCGCGCTGTATCGATCGCCCCTGCCGTGCGGTTTTCTCCGCCTGTCTGCGAAATTCGCGGGTGCCCGGGCTCGATTTGCTCATGCGAAAAGTCCCCTAAACTCTGGCGACTGTTCACCAACGCGCCGCCGCAAGCGCTGTTCCAGGCCGCGTTCGATCGGCGGAACCTCCTACGGCTGTAATCGGTTTTATCTGCGGATCGAAAACGGGTTTTTGCGAATCTTGCGACGACATGCACGAAATTGGTCGGCTCATCGATGACGCGTTGGGGCTTTCTGCGCCGTCGGCCAATGACCTGACGGTGGCTCAAGTGGGCGTGCGGGCTGTCGTCGTCTATTTCGCGCTGATTTTTTTCGTGCGCGTGGGCAAAAAGCGCTTTCTTGGCGAAGCGACCGCGTTTGACGCGGTCCTCATCATCTTGATTGGATCGGTCGCAAGTCGCGCCGTCTCAGGAACGGCTCCCTTCGTTGCATCGCTCGCAGCCACACTGATTTTTATCGTCGTTCACTGGATCGTTTCATATTTCGCACAGAGTTCATCTGCGCTGAGCTTTTTAGTGAAGGGTCACGACACGATCTTGATAAAGAATGGACGCGTCGACCAGAGCGCGCTCCGCGCCGCACACATGTCGTCCGATGATCTGGAGGAAGACCTGCGGCAGCAAGGAATTAACAAACACACCCAGGTCGAGGAAGCCCGGCTTGAGCGAAGCGGCAAGCTTTCAGTGATAAAAAAATAGGCGCACGCGCTCGGAACAGTTAGACGTTACGCATACCGATGCGTTGGTGTCGCAGTCAGAAACCGGCAAAATCAACTGCGTCCATCTTCCCTGTTGTGGCCGGTTGCTACCGGGCGCGTGCTATCTGTAACGCATCGAATGTCGAATCGTTCGATGCGGGCCGGTGACACGATCGGACGCTTGTCGACAAATGTCGCAAAGTAGCAGGGACGGCGTGGCGTACATCCGGCCTACGCCGTCCCTGCCGGTACGGAACTAGCGTTTAGTCGAATTTAAACTCAGGCGTATTCTTCAGAGAGTCCTTAGTTGCTCCGCTGAGCACAGCATGGTCGGGATACCACTTATTTTTGGTGGTAGTAGCTGATGTCGTTGTAGCAGGACGGTTATCGGTCTTCGTCGCTGACCCCGTCGTGGTAGTTGATGCAGTGCGGGCGGCCTCATCGATAAATTTGAGCTTGCTCATGTCCACTTTGATATCGTGCTGGCCCATGCCCAGGAAGCCGCCAACGCCGATTACAACCCCATCCACCTTCCCAGACTTGTCAACGAGAACTTCGCTGATATCGCCGAGCTTTTCGTTCTTATCATTATAAACATTCAAACCGATCAGCTTTGACGACCGCCACATCACGTCTGCCGCGGAGGCCGGCATGATCATTGCCGCGGCCAACAAGCCGCCTAGTAAAATTTTGCGCATCGGATCACCTTTCTGGTTGAAAAGATGATGTCAAAACGCAGGCAGTCGCACACTTGTTCCAAGCATGAGGCACGCGGACTGAGTGAACGGATCGCTTCGTATAAAAGCGAAGGGCTGCCACCTCGGCACGGTGACAGCCCTACCCCGTTCCGTTATGTACTGCTTTAGCCGCAGACGCGCTTGCGCACCGTCACGCGATCACCACGACCGTTTATTCGGTTCGTAATCACTGTCCGGCAGCCACTCGCATAGGCACCGCGCCAATGACGATGCCGCCAACCCTCACCGCGCCAGTTGTCCCGATGATGATCACCCACTGACACCGAAACGTCTTGAGCGTTTGCAACGCTAACGTTTCCGACAAGCGGCAAAGCCAGAGCTAGAGCTGTTCCCAGAATAAGATATTTCATCGAAGTTCTCCTCCGTTTCTGACCGACTAAACGGACACGGAGGGACTTCCGTTCCTATACTTTTGCATTGCCGTCAGATTGCCGCTGAGATGAATGAATATTCAGAGCATCGAAGTCGAAATACAAAGTCGGCCCAGTCGCAGTCGAAAATGCGGACGGCAAGCGCAGCGAGACCTATGAGCACCGTCGCCATCACCGTCGTCCAGCCACCTCTCCGCCGCGCGGCCGGCGCGAGCATGCCGGAAATGTAGTCGGGATAAATCGGCTGCGAGCGCGTGAACAAGCTGACAGCCCTCTTTCGGGAAAAGGTTAACTACCGCTTCGGTGTCACGTCTTCTTTAGTGGTGGAAGCGGCAGGATTAGATGAATTGCCGGGACCAGGTTGCGCATTCTTCATGCGCTTGGAGTGATGCTTCTTGCTGCTAGCCATGTGCTTCCTGGAACTTTTCGGTACCGCCGTTGTATCGTCCTTTTGGAAACTCGCGCCGGGTTGCGAGGTCGTGCCTTGATAATTTTGCGCGAAAGCCACGGGCGAAGCGATCAAAGATGCGGCTAAAATTGTGGGTATGGTGATCTTCATGTTGAGCCTCCTTGGTTGCCCCCACAAAACAACCGAAGATAGATACTCTTCGTTCCATGAACGGCCCTGCAGAACACATGTTGGCAAACGCAAAACCGGCGATGCCCAGGTTCCACACCATAGGCTGGAGCTTTTTGCACGGGCGAGCAGATTTCGACATTGAAAACCTAGAAACACTGCTCAGCATAACTCCCGAGAGCCGTGGCGCGCTCATACCCCCGCCTGGAAGACGTGGCTTTCCGACCTACCCGGAAAAGCCGCGTGTGGTCATCGGCAAAAGAAAAAAGGGGCCGCCTCCGAGCGATATCGAGATGTTTGGCGACTACTGGCTCGTTTCGGATCGTCTCAAGGTCCTGTTCGAAGCTCTCGATGGGTCCGCTTTCGCGTTCCAGTCTTGTGATATCCTCACTAGCAGTGGGTCGGCGGGGCCGACCTATTGGCTGTGCGACGTCGTGCGCGTTCTAGAGGCCTTCGATGAACAAACTTCACAACGGTTGCGACAAAACCGGCTGAAGTTTCCATCATTGAGAACTGCCCGACTTCTATATTTTGACGCGGTCGCTATTGGGAAAGCGCATATCTTTCGGACCCCGTACTGGATACCCGATATATTTTGCGATCAGATTGTCAAAGACGCTTGCAAGCGTGCGGGTATAAAAGGCTTACGATTTGTGGATTGCACACCAAAGACAGCGCGAAAGCAGGGCAGCGCAGAATCAGGTCAGTAACCGTGCGCTACGACGCCCGCCGTGCGAACTCTTTAAGGGTTCACAACGCCTTTGTCGCACAGTCCAGTTAATTACCACGCCGTTGATCGTGTGTGTAGCTAACGGGCGTGACGGACTCGCAACGAGGCTTTCCCCTCGGAAACCGGCCTTCTTTGCTTGCTACCATGCTGGTTGGCATAGGTTTTGGTTAACTCGGATCCCAACAAAAATATCTGGGCGGAATAATAAACCCAAAGAAGTAGGACGATAAGGCCACCGGCAGCGCCGTAGCTCGAGGCTATTGCGCTGCTGCCAATGTACCAGGCGATGAGTGATTTTCCGATATTGAAGAGGACTGACGTGATCAGCGCGCCAATAATGACATCGTTCCATTGAAGACTTCGGTCTGGCAGCAGCTTATAAATTGCGCCAAAGAGAATTGCGAGTAACACGACCGATATAACAAAGTTTAGAGCTGGAAGAACTAGCTTTCCCATTGGCAACACAGTGTCCAAATAGTCGCCGAAGGCTGTGAGGCCTGCGCTTATCACCAGTGAGACGATAAGCAAAAATCCTAAGGCGGCGACCAATCCTAAGCTGACGGCGCGTGCACGAATTAGTCGGGACACCGTGGTGGCTTTAGGTTTGGTTTTCCAAATAGAGTTCAGAGCGGCTTGCATCTCGCCAAAGACACCGGATGCCGTTGCGATTAAAGTTGCGACTCCAATTATCGTTGCAATGATACTTGAAGATTTGCCAGCCGCGCTCGCGATGGCAGACTGCAACACCTCCGCAGTTTGTCGCCCCATAAGATCACTAAATTGCGCTGTTATGGCATTTTGAGCGGCATCTCGTCCGAAGACGAGGCCAGCAATCGCGACCACAATAAGTAAAACCGGCGCAACGGATGTGACCGTGTAGAAAGCGATGGCGGCACCCCGAGTTAATGCTTCGTCCTCGATGAAAGACAGAACCGTGTCTTTAATCATTCTCCAGGTAGCAAGAAGCATTCTCAGCCTCGCGAAAACGTACCTACGTCGAACTTAGGGACAATTTTTATTTCATAAGACGGTTCCAAGGCATGCTGCGCCGGCGCGGCCGGGGACCCGGTCTTCACCTTTAACGCCCGCGACCGGCTCCGGCGGTGTGGCGCGCAATACAATTTTTTCGGCACGTTGCCGGAACATCGAAGGACTAGTTTCGTTTTAACGGATGCTAAGCTTGGTGTCCCCGAAGCCCCCAAGCTGATGCGGTCCTACTGCCCCGCACCGCCCCGCGGGGCAGTCTCACACACCACAGAGGCGGCGACGGCGGATGTAACCGCGCCGCCCTCTGCGTGAGTGGTGTTTCTTCAATACTGGAGTTCAAGCGCTCGCCAAAAGAAGGTCAATTCGCAGCGGCCGGACGTCGGCTACACAGGGCTTGAACTCAAAAGGTGAACTGACCCGATGAAATTTGGCAAAAGCTCACATCAACGAACTCCGATCCTGTGCTGAAAAACACACGATCTCAAACGATGATTTTAAACATCACCACGATGCCGGTCGGCCCCAATCCCAAAGCGGGTGCAGAGTGTCGCGCCCATCGCGATGACGACCGGCGGTGCAGGCGACATACCACGCTGCGGCCGCGCCAAGAAGAGCGGCGGCGCCGACCATAAACCCGAGAATAATTCCGGTTCGCCGGGCCCGTGAGATATTTTCCTTCACCTGAGCAATGACCTGGTCTACACGCCGCTCGGCATCAGGTGGCGCTATCCCCGTTACCGCTGCAACCAATCGAACAAGATACGCGCGATCATCAGCTTGCATTCCACGATGACTTGGCGCGGTCAAAAGAATGCGCGCGGCCTCGGCGCGAGGATAATTTAGATTTCCTTCCGCAGCTTGCGGTCGCCGGTCGCTGCGAAATAGGCGGTCAAGGTCGTAAGCGATAATGCTTTCTCCTGCGGTCGACATTTCAGCTGAGGTGCCGGAGGGCGCCGCCACTCGGGAAGTTGCTTGAACGATAGCCAGGGCAATCAAGCCCGTCAGCAAAGTAGCCAATGCCCAGACAAGTAATCCGTCTACGCCGTCGCGAAATTCAGCAGTTTCCGGCGCTGTGGCTGGTGATGCAGGGCGAAGACGTGCGGCCACGTAAGCACCAAAGCTGTAGGAGGCTAAGGCCACCAAAATCAGGTAGCACCCAGCCAGAAGAACCAACACTGCCGAAGAATCGCGCCACGTAGGCGCCGTCGATGACAGACTGATGCCGATAGCTCCCGCGAAAGCATGCAGCACGAACGCAAGAGCAGACGCGCAAATGGCCCCGGCAATGATGCCGGTCCATTGGAATTTGTATGTTGTTTCGTCTGCTACAGGGACAACTCGAGTATTAGCCGCCATGGCACCTCCTATGGGAGCGCATTAACGCAGCCCAAGAAACGAGAGAATGGCCATAATCACTACAATAAGCCCGACCAAATAAATGATCCCGTTCATTACCAGCACCTCCTCTCGCTCAATCCAAAGGCTTGTGTGCTGACAAACAAACAACGGAATCAGCTGAATGTTCCGCGTGCTTTGGGTAATGCACCGAAAGATGCGGCGACCTCCTGCCGGAAGCGACCATCCGCTGGTGTGATTTGTACCAGAAGCTCAATCCTCTCCTTCGAGCCGGCGCCGGTGCTTTCAATTGTGTCGTCGGAGAGGACTTTTGCAAGCAGTCGGCGCGCAATAGGGATGGAAAGTGAAATTTCGATCAGGCATGGGAGGATTATAAATTTCGATCAGGCATGCGCGGTTTATTGTGGCCAGCCGAAAAAGACTAAAAACAACTTTTGAACCGCTCGTCGTCGTGGTGGCCGCGATCTATTTCATTTTGCGAGGAGACAGCCCTAAAGGGCGATTTTTTCGGATGTGTGTTCCTGTGTATCTACAACCGACACCACCACACCCGGATAAGCCTTCTTGATCGTGCTACCGGCAGTTTTCGCTGCTTCTCCGCTCCCGAATGAGCGCTTCAATTGTCCATCGACCTTTAAAAGGAAACGCTCTTCGATCGGCCGAGTCTGCCCTTTTGACTTGGGTGACTCATCCTGATCGGGCTGATCCGTTCGTCTCAGTGTTGGTCGTGTGAGCATGGAGGGCTTGCGTTGCCGAGGAATTAATACCGGGAACGCTCGAAGGATCGTTTGGTTCGCGGGCCATTGCAAGCGCTAGGCGCAGTTAACGTGGCAGTACGAAATGTGCGAAAGGGGTCGGCTGCATGGCTACCAAAGGGTGGTGGCTGCCGTAATACTATTTGCCGCCCAAAAGCACGGCTCCCAACAGACTTTCAGATACGTTCCGCCGAAGTTACCTGTAGGTCTATCGCGGCTAGGTCCATTCTGTCCCAAGCCTCCGCAAACGTCGGGCCGGTGCCACGAACCATCCTCTTGGTACCTTGCTGTTGGAGCGCCACCTCCCACTCGCCATGCTGCTCGATTGTCAGCCGGTAGTCGCCCAGCTGGTCCCACTCACGAAGAGTTTCAATTAGTTGCCGCTCCTGTTCATTCAATTCCATCGTGACGCCTTGCTGTTCGAATAACTCCATTGAAACCTCCCATTGGTGTTACCCGATGTTGGTAGCTACATGTCTCAACGGGCCGGTAGCATAAGAGTTCACCCATAACTCTGCCGCTTCATCGTGCAACCTACTCCCCGGATTACCCAGCACGTCTTTCGCGGCTTGTTCTTCAAGCGCCCTCGGCACGAAGCTAACATTGGCGCGACGGTTGGCAGCCAAACCCGCGAAAGCGGAGAGTCACTGTCCGCTAAGTTCAAAAGCGGCCATCGCCGGCTCTGATCGGCTAGATCGACACGGGGCGACCGCCGGACGTATTCGGGAACCATTTATTCGGCGGTTATTTGACCTGGTGCGCTCATCCCGTGCTGAGCGAGGACTTTAGTGGAACAATCCGATCGATATTTGGCATCTTTGACGGTTGAAGGACGGTACCGCCTCCTCATTGAGGCAGTGACGGACTACGCTATTTTTATGCTCAATAGCTCGGGTATCGTTACAAGCTGGAACCCAGGCGCGGAAAGACTCAAGGGCTATGCCGCCAGTGAAATTATTGGACAGCATTTTTCACGCTTCTATACGCCGGAAGATCGAGAAGCTGGCCTGCCGGCGCGGGCACTGGAGACCGCGGGTCGTGAGGGAAAGTTCGAAGCTGAAGGCTGGCGTGTGCGCAAGGACGGGTCGCGGTTTTGCGCTTATGTCGTTATCGATCCTATCCGAGGTCCATCCGGCGAGCTCATTGGTTTTGCGAAGATCACGCGGGACTTGAGCGAGCGCAAGGCAGCTGAACAGAAACTAGAAAAGGCGCGCGAGATTTCGCTTCAATCGCAGAAATTGGAAGCACTCGGTCAACTCACCGGCGGCATCGCCCACGATTTTAATAATCTGCTGACGGCGATCCTTGGCAGTCTCGAACTGTTGCGCAAGCGCTTG
>Ga0157378_10002240_pt1 | contig 17163 bp, 9 predicted proteins | sample M65metaG_FD_115309 | JGI IMG/M metagenome (GOLD analysis project Ga0157378, IMG submission 115309) | Miscanthus rhizosphere microbial communities from Kellogg Biological Station, Michigan, USA - M6-5 metaG | ecosystem: Host-associated > Plants > Roots > Rhizosphere > Soil | place: USA: Michigan...
CCAGGTAAATGAATTTTCCTGCCCTGCCTGCGTATAATTAAACCCCAGTGAAGCGTCACTGGTAAAAGATTTGAAAAACCAGTTCACCCAGGTGGAATCACCGCCGCCGAAATGGTATACCGGTTCAAGTGTAACAACGCCCTGCCTGTTTGTTCCTAAGCCATTGTCGTATTGCCTGATGGGATCACTTCCCAGCATTCTGAAAATGGGTACGGGTATTTGATTTTGCGCATGCTGTGCCGGCATATACGAATTCAGTTTACTGGGATAATAAGCCTGGTTCCAATAGCCGCCCCATAGAGTATAGCCATCTGTTCCATACTGGTCTTTGCAATTGGCAGAAGCTGCAATTCCATACTTTTCATACATATAATTCAAGCTGTATGCGTCAATAAACCAGGATGCCACCGATTTAGGATAGTAGCCAAAAATTTTTTTGAAATCGGACATGTATACATCGATAAGCTTTTTACGTTCCGGCAGCCCATACCCGGTAGAAAATCCAATGTTTGCATGCCAGTCCCACGGATACCTGCCCCGCCATTTCAAACCTGCATTTTCCACGAGTGGTTGCGGAATCTCCCACCAGGCGCCTATTTCAAAAGAATCCCTTGAAAGACTTTTTAATAAAGCCTGGTATCCTGGATCCTGCAATGCATCGTATTGCAGGAGGAATGTACCGCCAAGCTTGTATTTTTTCATGATATCTATCTGTTTCACCACCGTCTGGTACAAAACATCTTTGGTAACGCTTGAATCCCTGGGCTCCAGTAACCGTATAAAATTTATAATGTTTACAATTTTGGGTGATTCGCCATCAGTCGGTGGTGTATCATATTGTGCAAGGGCATAGAAAGAACATAATACGGCAGTACTAACAAACAGGTATGCTATTCTCTGGTAAAGCATTTTGACTATTTTATTTTTCAAAGAAATCAAGTTTAATACGTTTAATTAAGCTGCGCCGGTTATGTCACCGTGATCAAGGTATTACCAAATTGCTACTAAATTATTAAGCCAGCATTATATTATCGCCACCCAATACTGTCCTTGATACAGGCCGTTAGATTTGCGCAAATTGTTTCTTTAATGAACTTCCACACTGCTAAACTAACTGTTTTACTGTTCGTTTCGATTCTTTCAATCAGTACTTTTGCAGGCACCATTAGAGGTAAAGTGACCGACGCAAAAACTGCCGAGTCCCTGGTAGGTGCTACGGTTTACCGGTGCGCTGATCGCTGGTTTTTGATCCGGCAAGTTTTACATATAATATCATTTGAATATTATGAGGAATGCAACTTATAAGCAGTTGAGCGCAGCTATGCCATTTCTTAGTTGCCTGCAGTTTCTAAACCTGCTGATGGGACCCTTGCTTTCGCAGATGTTCAGTTGCCTTTACCCGGAAGAGTGAAAGATCCGGTACCGGCTGATGTTCCACCTTAGCTGCCTCATCCCAGCGGCGCATTTTTATGTACAGCTCAAACAATGGATCCGATTCAAACTGCTTTGCTTCTGTTTCCTGCATGCTGCCGCCCTGGTATTCGAGTGTTTTTTTACTTGCTTCGGAAAGCTGGTCATAATACAACCGATCCTTCCAGGTTAAATAACGTTTGGCATTCACATGAGCAGCAATCAGCCGGCAAAGCCGATCCGAAAAACCGAGTTTGTGCAAATAATCCGCTCCCATTTTTTCATGATCAATCATACCATAGTCGCCCATTGTGCCATGCGCTTGCGGCAAGAGGTGCCCCAAATCGTGCAGGAACGCGGCTAATATTACTTCATCATCGTATCCTTCCTGCATAGCCATCATCGCTGCCTGGCACATATGCTCCAGTTGTGATACTTTTTCGCCCGCATATTCTTCGGCACCGTGCATTGCATACAGTTCAAAAATGTTGTCCACGGTAGATTCAATTTGTTCTGCTTGCATGATTAGATAATTAGTGCTGAATCAGTTCTGATAATGTAAACGCTTCACTATTTGCCGGCAGGTTTCTTTTGGCTGTAATGCGCCTTCTTTATTTCGTTCCTGTCATCCATATCCGGACCTGCCTCTACCTTTCGCCAGTCAATGGTACGGTTGTATTTCTTCATGGCTTTGGTCACATCAAAAATACGGTTATCATTCAATTCCAGGTTGTATACCGTGTAATCCGGCTTACTGGTAAAAAAATCCGACAATAAAGATGCGGTAACATCGTATTGGTTTACATAAGGCACACCGAGTATATTGTAAATTGTTTTCAGGATGGAACCGAAATTAGCATGTGTATGGCTCACATAATTTTTTTTCACATAAGGGCCTGCCATCATTAAAATACTGCGATGTGCATCAATATGATCAACCCCACCCTGCGGATCGTCTTCGGTGATAATCACCAGCATGTTTCTCCAGTATTTTGTCCGCGATAAAAAATGCAGTATCCTGCCTACTGCCAAATCGTTATCGGCAACAAAAGAATGCGGATAGGGATAGCCGTCTTCCGGCCGCACGCCTGCCGTATGATCATTGGGCACCTGCATTGTTATGAGCGAGGGCATTGGCAGGCGACCTTTTATCCAGCGTTTGGTAAATTCCTGTTCAAACTGGTTCATCCGGAACTGATCAGGGATATTGGTATTGAAGCCGGCATAGTTGTGGCTGGTTCTTGTAAACAGCGCTTTTTGCATCGGCACCATTACCGCATGTGCGGCACCGGTAGCTGTGTCCATCCATTCTTCGCGCACATGCGCAGTCTCATTGGCTTCGCCGAAATTGTAAAAGTTTATTTTTTTTCTTTCCAGTGCCTCCCATAATCCACCCGTTTCTGCATAGTCTTCCGGGTCCATGCTGCCCGTAGAACCGGGGTATCTCCTGCCTGGAGCTTTCGAAAAAATCTTAGCTGTTTTATCCACGCTTGCATTTGCTTCTACCCATTCATTTGGAATAACGCCCATCATCCAGTGATGCCCATGAATGGAGGCATCGCTATCGCAATAAAAATTATCGCTAAAAGCAAACTGTTTGGCAGCTTTATGGTGATTGGGTGTAACCCGCAGTTTGGAAAGTTTTTGCCGAAGGGAATCAGGAAAAGTGTATTCGCTGTTTACGCCAAACCTGGCCAGGGTACTATCTCCCTGTGCACCTTGTAGTTGACCAAACACTTCATCGTAACTCCTGTTTTCCTTCGTGATGTACACGATATATTTTATCGGGCTCTGGTGTAAACCGGGCAATAGCGGGAGTGGATTAGCCGGATCATCTTCCAGTACCGAGTCAGTAAAGGTATTGCTCAACGCCTGCCGGGTATAGACGGCCAGCTCACTATCTGAGGGCACCCGCAGTTTTTGAAAACTGCCCAGTTGAATATCTCCGATATACGTTCCCTGCGGCGGCGCAATAAAACCCGCACCTCCATTGGGACCTGCGCCTAGTCCCCTGCAGCTGATAATGTATAGTTCCTTTTGATCGGCCGACAATTGTACCCGCGTCGGACCCCATCCGGTGGGTATCAATCCTTTCACAAGTTTTGTGCTTACATCAATAACCGCAACGGCATTGAAACCCAGCAGGGCAACATACAATGTTTTCTCATCCTTGCTCAATACCAGGCCAAAAGGCAGCAGGCCGCGATACTTATCAATACGCTTATCTACCGTTATCGCGATATGATCCACGATGCGATGATTGCTATAGTCAATAATAGAAATATTATCATTAGTCGCATTGGTAACGTACACAAATTGTTTTCCCGCAGCAATGGAATTCGGGCTGGCGCCGCCCACCACTTCTGCGCCTTCTATCATCTGGCCAACCTGGTAACCGGTTTTAAATTTATCGATCACCTTGTTGCTTGCCAGGTCAATGCTGAATACACTCATTGCTTCCGGAGACAGCGGGCTGCCCACACCCGGTATTGTTTTACCTTCTACAATAGTGCCGCCAACGGATTCTTTTGTATTATCCCCGTACGGATGATGGGAAATCATCATTGAACCAGCATTCTCCGGGGTCATGCCTTTCACTAACGGATATGAATACATGCCCACATTGGCGATGAAAGCCATTTTCTTATCGGCGCTCAGTGCGAGACCAAAAGGCTGTCTTCCTGCCGGAATGCTGGCTGTTATTTTTCTGCCGGCTATATCATATCGTACCATCCTGAAATTTGCGCGGTCCAGGATCAGGAGCTCATTTTGTTCCGCATTCAACAGCAAATCCGAAGTAAAGCTGTCTTCGAATTGATCCGTTCCTGAAAGACCATTAAGACTGATTGAATCAATTCTCTGCAGTTTTTCAATATCATATACAATAACGGCCCCATTGTCGCCCCCACTCAGGTAAACGGTTTTTGAATCAGGTGCAAAGGCTACACCGAGGAATGAACCCTGCGGCAGTGCCGTAGAAACAACCGCTTCTTTCATAGAGTCTGCAAACGGAGCAGCACTCAAGGGTTGATGCGCCAATGGGGAAACCAGCTTGTTGTTGTAGCCGGGCACCCGGATTGTGTTCAACGTTGAAAGATCAATGATAGTAAAGACCCCGTTGTGAAGCGTGACAGCCTTTTCTCCATCCGGAGAAATCGCCATGCCATACGGATCATTCGTAATGCGCACCAACTGTCCGGCCGGCGACAGGTAACGCCCGCTGGGCAGTACGGAGATACCGGCAGTATCTATTTTGCAATATTCGTCCTTACCGGGTACCGATAGCACATGCGCGGTTTTTTTCTGTGCAGGGGAAAACAGGAAAAACAACAATGCAGTAAAGGCAATAAATGACTTTTTGAAAAATTGCACGGCGTTTCATTTTAGTAAAATAAGGCGAAACTAAAGAATAGTTTCGCCTTTAAATAAATATTGTATCAATTGTATAGCAGCAATTAGTCATTACTGAATAATCCACATTTTTGAATTGATATTGTCATTACCTGCATACTGGCTTTGTACGGCTATTTTATTGTTTGCAGCATTGGTTGACAATTCGCTGGACGGATACTGGTAACGCAAAGGAATTACGCCGCTATTCCCTACACCGGCTCCTGTTGCAAAAACCGGAACGCCTGTTCTTCGCCATTGATAATAGCCGGTAAGGCCTGAATTACGTGCAAGGGCGAGGTATTTCTGGGTCAGAATCTGGTTCAAACCGGTTGCATTATTACCTGCATATTTTACTGCCGGCTGCGCAAAATAATCGCTGTAATTAAACGTGACATTGTAATCAACATATACGCCGGGCGCCGTTGTTTTCAGGAAACTAACGGTGTTGGTACCATCCACAATGCCATAGAAACTAAACATACCCTTTATACCCTTCTGGTACCAGTCATCAGCATTTCCTGCAACCCAACCGCGGTTAATGGCTTCTGCGATATTTAAACACATTTCAGGATAACCAACAATAAAGGTATTCTCTCCCGTTAACCCATCGTAATAGCGTTTGCGTCCAATTGGCGAATACAATCCAGCTACAACTTTTCCTCCCATCGTACTTACGTCTTCGCCATTACTGGCGCCTACAAATGATCTGAAATCAGTGTCGGCAAAACCCAGGCCGCGGGCGGGGTCGGCAACTTTCATGGCACGGAGGTCCTTCAGTGATGACAATGTATTTAACCAGGTGGCGGCTACGCACAATCGTAACGCATCAAACCCATAATTTTCTTTGTTGTTTGGATATTTGTTATAGGCAGTATTATACACGTACTCCAGGTTATCTGTCAAATCATTCATGATAGGATATTTGGCAGGGTTGGTTATTACATCGCTGAATTTCTGCTTAATGTTAAGATCCGCATCACTTTCTTTTTTGCTGAGATGGATCAATACCCTTAATTTATATGTATTTACTACTTTTTGCCATTGCCTTAAAGCATCCAGCGGCGTTTTGCCATTACTTACTCTTTCCTGGAAATAAAAATCACCAAGCAGGGTAGTATTGGCCGAACCAATCAATGCAGTAAGTTGCGTATTGGCATCTTCCAGTAACTGCAGCGATTGTTTAAAAATGTCCTTTTGCGTATCATATTTAGGTGTAAGATTATCCAGGCCTTTCAGTGCGTCTGTCATGGGCAGATCGCCTACTTTTAAACTCATGTTTATAAAAAAGTAAGCCTTAAAAAACTTGGCCAAAGCTGCATACGGGTTATTGTCGCCGGAAGCCTTTTTTGCCTCCGCTTCCATGGCTACCACATTGTGCAGGGTGCCATAGTCCAGTGTAGCCGCCCCTGTCCAGTATTCATTGGTGCCATAATATGTATAAGAAGACAAAGTGTACTGTGAAAACTTATCGGCATCTCCGCCCGGAAAAACCACCATATCATTTTCTATCTGCCTTAATAGCAGGTAAGCCGGTACACTGGTAGGCAAATTGGGGTTAGGCGTGTACTGCTCAAATTTTTTGTTACAACTGCCTGCTACCAATGATAACGCAAGCAACACCGTAATATAAAAATTATGTTTTTTCATTTTGATTGCTTTTCTTGTTGAATTGATTTTATTTGTTCTCTTTTTTTATCAGAAAACAAAATTTACGTTAACCCCGTAACTGCGGGTCGTGGGCGTTTGCAGGTTGGGCTCACGGCTGTTTCCGTTATAAATATTCCTTCCGGAGTATTGATCCACATCTATATCATGAAATTTGGAAGGAAAGAAATACAACAGGTTGCGGCCTACCAGTGATACATCAATCTTGTTAATAAAAGATTGTTTGCCGAGCAATTTAACCGGAACCGAATAAGTAAGTACCACTTCCCTCAGTTTGGCATACGTCTTTGATACGGAAGTATGTTCAAAGTCATTAAAAAAACTGCTTACATAGTCCTGGATGTATTTTGCTTTTGAAGCATTGGGCTTGAAGGACAAATCTTTCATATTTGTGATGGCGCCGTTTACCGGATCATACTGAACGGTTGCTCCATTGGCAATCTGAACGCCTTCGCCAATATAGCTGCCCGCAAAGCCGGGGTCATTATAATGATGAAATTCATAGTCCCTTGCTTCGCCAATTTTACCCTCGGCAGTTATAATATTGCTGCCTCCTTCGGTTGATTTTCTAAGTACATAGTCCTGCACTTTTCCGCCCACTTTTCCGTCGAATTGAAACGATATGCTGAAAGTCTTATAACTGAATTTGTTGTTGATGGCCCAACTCCAGTCTACATCCCCATTACCAACATATTGATCTTTGGGAAGGTAAACTGCATAGCCGGCACTATTATTTATAACCTGTCCGTCAGTAGTTCTGGCTTCCACTTTCGCGAACAATTTATCTACCCTGCCACCCTGGTGAAACTGGTAGCTTTCAAAAGCAGCTGGAAGGTCTTTATATATTTCCTTGTAAGTTGACCAGTTTGCGAGTACATCCCAACGCAAGCCATTTTTCATTTGCAAAGGCGTACCACTTAAAGACAACTCAATACCGGAAAGCCTTGTTTTAATGGCGTTGGTACTGTAACTGGTAAGGCCACTTGTTTGCGATAAGGGCAGGTTAACAATATTTGGACCCAGAACATTGGAATAATAGGTAGCGCTCAAGGCCAGCCTGTTTTTCAGGAAACGGATATCAAGTCCGTATTCGTTACTGGTAGTAGTAGAAGATTTTACATTAGGATCAATCTTATTACCCGGGGCATAGGCACCTGTCTGGTTGTTATATACTGTCCCAATTGTATAGGCAGGATCCGATAAGCTGTAAGCAGGACCACCATAAGTAACAGTATAGGGAGCACCATATCCAAGCGGGTAAGCGGCAGGGCCGATATAAGCAGCGGTAGCAGGCGCTTTAGCTGTTGCATAGCTGGCTCTTACTTTTAAAAAGCTGATCACAGAAGGCAGGATTACATAATCGGAAATAACGGAAGCTGCTGAAACAGAAGGATAGAAATAAGTATTATTATTTTTCCTTAAACTGGAGCTTTTGTCTACCCTTCCGGTGGTGGTTACTGACAAATAATTTTTGAATTCAATATCGGCTGAATAATAGGCGCTGAGCACAAGCATGTCGGCGTTATAACTATATGCTTTAGGCGGATTAAGTGAATTCGAGAAACTGTACAAACCCGGCACATTCAGATAATCGGTAGTTACAAAACTTGAATTATATTTAAAATTACGTGCGTTTACACCTCCCAATGCGTTGATATTAAAAATGCTGCCGACTTTGCCATTGTATTTTACCAACCCTTCAATATTGTTGTCAAATAAAGAGCGCCTGTCTTCGCGGTAGTCGCCCCTGTTTTGTTCACGACCATAAGGGTGTGCAGAATAAGGCAATTTTTCTGTGCGCAAAACATCATTGGTACTAACATTACCACGCAGTACCGCGTCTATATGTCTATTAGCTTTATATGTTAAAGCAATATTACCATACACGTCTGTTTTATAATGACCACGCAACCATTCGTAGCTCATAAACCAGGGATTGTGATAGCGCTGGTATTCTGCAAAATTAGACTGAATCCCCTCTTTGCCTGGTTGCCAGTAGTTAACAATATTGGGATCAAGTACATTCCAGTCGGCACCTGTCCAAATGGTCATACAGTAAATAACACTGTTAGGTCCGTATTGAACATCTGGTATATTGGGTGTAAACTGGCGGTTATAATTTAAGTTGCCCTCTATTTTCAGTTTGCTGCTTAAATCGTAACTGGCATTTATGTTAAAGTTTACAATGTTCAGTTTTGTGTTTGGGATAATTCCTTTCTGGTAACTATCCGTCAATGCCATCCTGATGCTTGATTTATCTGTTGCAGCAGAAAAACTAAGGCTATTGGTAGTAAGCAAGCCTGTTTGAATAAAATTTCTGAGATTATCTTTTCCACGCGATATGTAAGGTGTGCCCTTTCTTACACCGCTTACCGGGTCTATCGGGCTGTCGTATTGTGGAATTAGCTGGCCCTCAAATTTTGGACCCCATACATCATAGTCGCCGTCATTAATACCACCGCCTTTCCCATCGCCAAAAGAATATTGCGAGTAATCGCCACCACCATACATGGCCTGTGTTTTAGGCAAAGCAATAAAGCCTTTGTCAAATTGTACACTGGAATTGTATTCAATGGTATATCCTTTGTTATTTTTCTTTCCTTTTTTTGTGGTAATCAGGATAGCGCCGTTTTGTGCACGGCTACCATACAGGGCAGTGGCCGCAAGCCCTTTCAAAACCGTATATGTTTCAATATCATCAGGGCTGATGTTCCAGGTATCGGAACTGATGGGCATTCCATCTACTACATAGAGGGAAATATTTCCACCGCGCAGGGACACGGCGGGTGCAGCCAGCAATTCTCTTGAAATGGCAACATCAAGTCCTGCAACTTTACCTACCAGGCTGTTGACTGGATTAGGCTCCCTTGCTTTCACCAGGTCCGAACCCTTAACTTCCTGTACAGCATAGCCCAATCGTTTTGTTTCCTTTTTTACACCCAGGGCGGTAACTACTACTTCATTCAGGTTGGCAGATTCGGCTGTCAACATAAGTGTAGTGGAAGCTTTTCCTGCATCCAGTTCACGTGTTGCATATCCGATGCTGCTCAGGATTAAAACTTCTTTTTCTTTTGCATTGATAGAAAAATTTCCATCCGCGTCCGTCTGGGTAATTAAAGAATTGCTGCCTTTTACTTTGACAGTAACCCCTGCAAGTGGTTTTTGATCCTCCTGGGAAATAATTCTTCCTTTTACTGGTTGCTGCGCGTTGGCGATGAAAGATAGCAGGAGGCAGAGAAACAGGATCGCAGGGACCTTGAATCTGGTAGATTGTTTCATTGCAGTTGATTTGGTTATTAGATTAATTGAACAATGTCTCATTATGGTCAAAGCAAGCCGTTCCCAGGCTGGCAGCACGGGTCGGGCGCCTGTTAGAGCGCTGGGTGCTCAGGGGAATTGTTCACCTGAAAAATCGTTTGTTATATCATGGGTGGAGGAACTGCGGCAAAAGTATTGCCGGCTTGTTACGGTTATGTGATGCCATCTTTAAGCTATTATTACCATACGAGTAATATGTATCTGCAATCGCAGCAGATATATTGCGGTAATAAATGAAAGGAGATGATTGCCGGAGTTTACCAGGAAGAATAATTTGCAGAACGTCTATCGTTCTACCTGCAACATTATAAATTTTCTTTCAACCAGCTCTTAAATTCATACATAGAGCTAAACATATTATCGGGAGCATGTGGTGATAATTGTGCGGCTGAATGAGTGCCATTTGTGAGGCAGTATGAATACCTGCATCTGGCATTTTTACCGGATTGGATGTCGGAAGGAGTATCACCAATATTAATTACGTTTCCAGCTTCACTGATACCCAGCAATTGCATGGCCTTAAAAATCATATCTGGCTGGGGGCGGCCCTGCTCCACCTCATCGCTTGCAATGGATGCCTGGATAGGCGTATGCTTGCTTCCGGTATACTTCTCATTTAATTCGCGGAGCCAGCCAAGTTTCTCCAGGATGATATTGGTAACCTTCCTGTAAAAACCAGTTGTTAGTGCAACAGGAATATTTTTTTCTTTCAGGAAGGAAAAGAGTTCCAGGCAACCATCTGTGGGCCGGATGGGGCTATTGTTATAATGATCTTCCAGTATGGTCCGAAACAAATTATATGAATTGTCTACCTGGCTGCGCCACTGTTCTCCCCTGTTGCCCACCTGTCTTTCCCAAAATACTTCAAAAACGTGACGCTTGGCCCATCCCTGCACGGCCAGTATTTCTTCATCGGTCATCTGCAAATCGGTCTGCATAGCTGCCCTGGTAAAATAGCTTTCCACTTCATGTTCATCACGCACGGTGGTACCAGCCATATCGCATACGATCAATTGAACGCCGGTGGCAGCTTTCATACGCATTATTTTTAGTTAAACAGTTCCTGTATACTTTCTTCGGCCAGGCCAGCACCCGCTGTCATTCCTTTTCCGCCAACGGCCGTCACGATATGAATATTTTTTGCTGCTTCCTTTTTGAATACTCCCTGTGTTTTAGTTTGTGCATAGAAGCCATTCCAGTATTCAGCTATATTCCAACTGGGTAAATCAAAAATTTGTTTGGCTTCATCCAGAATAACCTGGTTGATCTCCTGGTTAACCGAAAATCCAAGTTTGTCCTGTTCAACTGCTGCCGCATATTCATGCGAATCCCCGATGATAATACTGCCATCCGCAGCCTGTTTAAAAAGAATATGAATACCCCATTTTTTACATCTTTCTTCAATATTGCCTGCATCCAAACTATGGTAGGAAGGGCATTCCAGAAAACTTTCATAGCGGCGGATGCTTAAACCAGTGAGTACAGCGCCCTTTAATTGATAACCTGCTTGCGGCACGGTTCTCATCATCTGCAATTTGGAAACCACGATATTACCATCCAAAAACAACCGGGGATACAACAATCGGACATCTCTTCCATTACAGATAACCACTTTGTCGCTGGTATAAGCCCGCCCGAGGTGATCTTCAATAACGCATTTACCATTTACATAATCACAAAATGTGACTACTGTATTGGGCTGATAAGTTAAACCCAATTGCTCCTGCTGAAAGGCAATCAGCCGGTGTATCATCGTATTGGGTTCAACCGTGATTTCCTCCGGGAAAAACAGACCTCCTTTGCAATAGTCCTGTTTCAATCCGGGGTATTTATCCAGGCAATCCTGCTGCGTAAACAGCGTAGAAAAGTAGCCATCTGCTTCATTGATATCCCTGAGTTCGTTGATGAGCGTTAATTCCGTTTCATCTGATGCTATATATACCGAACCATGGCGCCGTACTGAAATATCAAACACGTCCTGTAATGATCGATAAATTTCAATGCTCCTTCTTCCATACTGTTGCCATTTACCCCGGCTCAGTCCCGACGGTACCACCTGCCCGAAATTACGGACCGTGGCCTCCTGCGGCTGGCTGTCTTTTTCGAGCAGCAGCACATTTAATTTTTTTTTGCAGGCATGGTATGCATGAAAACTGCCGAGCACACCTGCACCCACCACAATAAGATCATAGTGAACTTTCTGCATATCAAATATCAGTTGGTGTCAGATTCAAGCTTATTATATTTTCTGCGGAAATATATCCAGGATACCAGGATGCAAACCAGCCCAAGGATGGACAAAATAAAGCTCACCTTCAAAAAATAGTTCAACCAGTTTACCCGCGGACTGAGTATTTCTTTATTCACAATGATAAAACAGCTGCCGAGGTATCCGACTGCGTCCATAAAATAAAAAAAGAATCCAATATTGCCCCTGACTTTGAAAGCTGCGATAAACCGGTCCAGGAACAAACACTGCAGGGTATTGTAGCAAACATACAATCCAATAGTGTACAGTACAAGATTTATTACGGGGTCGGTCAAACGCTGTTGCAACAGCCAGGCTGATACCAGCATAATACAAAGCCCCGCAGCAATGGCCAGGTGATGTATGGCAATACTTTTGAAATGATTTTTAAACCCGGTCAGCAGCAACAGTAATGCCAGTACCGAAACGGCTGCAATGGTTTCCATTTGCGTAAAAATAGCAGGATTAAAACCCGGCTTTACAATCCGCAATATTTCTACTGCGTAATTGTCTTTCAGATCCCGCAGAATGGTAAGCAGCAGGTTGATGACGGTAATGGCTGTTAGCCCGGTTAAAAATCTTGCCAGCAGCGCCACCCTTTGTTTTCCATTCATAGACACACGCAAGCCACGGCTGGCATTCTCTTCTGCAGTTGGTTCGGGTATTTTTGTGAGCATCCATACTGCCAGCAACAACAGCGGTACATACAGGAAACCTGCAACAAATGGCGTATATATTTCAGGTATCTTCCAGTAATCAATGCAAATTCTTCCAAGCGTTTTGGCAACGCCGGAACTAAAAATAAAATTGGTGCTGAGTACCAGCGCAAGAAAATCTGTAAACTTTCTTCCTTCAATAAAACTAAATACCAGGCCCCATATAAGACCAAGCGAAAGACCATTGGTAAACAGGAAAAAAACATTCCAGGGTTTTGGCAACAGCGCCAGCAATAAAAGGCTGATGTGTGCAGCGCCAATCAAAGCGATAATATAAAAGGCACGCTTTGATCTGTTGACTTCTGAAATGAATTTAATGCCAATAAACTTGGCCGTCATGTAGCCAAATGTTTGTGCCACCACCAATGCCGATTTAAAGGAAATGCCAAATGCCTTTTCACCGTCGAACGTGGCAGCACTGAAAGGTTTCCTGAAACCATACATACAGAAATAAGTGGCAAAGCTGGCGAAAGCAGCCCAGGCCAGCATTGCATAGGATGATTTGGCAAATGGTTTTTTTTCTACCAGGGCGGTTAACATGAATGCGAAAGTATAGTTAGCAGTAAAATACAGCATATTGGCTGTATTAAATCATTGATAAGCTTTTATTCAACCCGCGGCTTACAATATTCCGCAGAGGCCAGGGTACCGCCAGGATTAAAACGCCCGGCTTAACGCTTACATAATATTGCGATAACAAGTGGGTTATACGCTTATTGTTCCTTTGCAAAACCAATTATTATGAAAGCGATTATTATTACCTCTTTGTTTGTTGTGTATTTGCAGTTTCTATCAGCGCAATCAAAATCAACCGCTCCCAATATTTTTGTTATTACCCTGGATGGATTCAGGTGGCAGGAGATTTTTAACGGCGCCGATCCCGGCCTGATGGCCAATACCATCTATGTTAACGATACAGCCATGATCAGGCAATTATACGGTGGTGAAACTGCTGTTACCCGCAGGCAGAAGCTACTCCCTTTTTTCTGGAATGTGCTGAGTAAAGAAGGCCAGCTTTATGGAAACCGTGCTTATGGCAATCAAGCGGATGTTAAAAACTTTTACAGAATATCGTATGCGGGTTACAATGAAATATTCACTGGTTTTGCCGACTGGAGGTTTATACCCAATACGCCCCGCTTCAACAAAAATGCTAATCTGCCTGCATACCTCAATAACCTGGACGAATTCAAAGGAAAAGTGGCGGTCTTCAGCTCCTGGAATATTTTTCCTTATATATTAAATGAACCTGCGAATAGGATCCTTGTGAACAGTGGTTATGAACCCTTGTCTTCAAACGAACCCACTATAAAAAAAATTAACCAGGTGCAGGATAGTATCAGCAGCAAATCGGCCTGCAGGTATGATATGTTAACCTTTCTTATGGCCAAACAGTATACAGAACAGCACCATCCAAAAATGCTGGTGCTTTCTTTTGGTGAAACGGATGAGTTTGCACACAGCGGGCGGTATGATATGTATTTGCAGCGGGCAAACGACGCCGACAGAATGATTGCATCATTATGGTATAGTATTCAATCAGACCCATTTTATAAAAACAATACAGTATTTATTATTACCACCGATCATGGGCGTGGAAGCAAAACGAATACCTGGCCCGCACATCATCTCTTTGTAAAAGGATCGGGCGAAATATGGATGGCTTTAATGGGTCCCGGCGTTGAAGCCAGGGGCGAGATAAAGGAACCTGGTCAAATATACCAGAACCAGTTTGCGCAAACTATTGTGGGATTACTGGGAGAAGTGTTTGCACCCAATCATTCAACGGGGAAGCCGATCGTTTTGCAAAATGCCGCGACAGAAAAAAAGCAGGACACATTCGTTTCTGTTCGTGTGGCAACAAAATAAAGTCTCTCCTTCGAAAGAAACTGCTTTAGAGCAAAAAATAGTGATAGATTAACGCGACAACTATTTTACCATTTCGGCTTACACATACGCATAAAAAAGCCAGGTATAAAAATACCCGGCGTGTTGATCGTACCCTTTAAAACTAAATTCTTATCTGGCAGATTTAACTACAGACTGAACTGCAGTCTCATTTCCATTTGTTACGCGCATAATATACAGACCTGCGGGTACCTGTAACATGCTGATTACTTCTGTCTGACCTGCATATTGTACAGTATATGACTTTATTAGTTGTCCATTTGCATTACTTAACTGATAACTGATTGTTTTACCCTGCCAGCTCTGAGGAATTGTAACCCTCACATCATTGACAACGGGATTGGGATAAGCCAGTATTTTTGCGCCCTCTGCAGATTTTCCGATGCGCACAATTCTTATGTCAGATGTTTTATAACGGGCATCCATATCTACCATTTTAAGGCGATAGTAGATTGTTCCGCTGTTGCCTGCCGAAACTTTATCAGTATAGGAATAATTCACATTGATATCACTATTACCGGCTGCAAAAATCATGGCTATGTCAGAATATTCAAGCCCATCAAAACTTCTTTCTATAATAAAATGACTTGCATTCCTTTCCGTGGTAGTAGTCCACTTTAAAATGACATTGCTGTTGGCATACACAGCATTCCAGTTAATGATTGTCACCGGCAATGTAGCGCCTGCAGGGGGCGTGCCATGGAAAAGAAGGCTGAACTGGTCATTTCCACTCCAGCCATTATTGGTCTGGTTAAAACCAAATTTCACGTCAAACGAAGAAGCAAACGGGCTGGTCACAACAAATGAATTGCTTTTATTTGCTGTATCTATTGATTGACTCAGGCTTGAATTGGTGCTAATAGCCTGGATAAGATTCGAAGACTGTGTTACGCTGATGCCCGGAGTGCCGTTGGCATAGTACCAGTTGTCGTTGGCCAGGTTAATAGATGCATATTCATTAATCTGATTACTTCCATTTAGATCAAAGAATGTTCCGTCAAAATTTGCGAGGTTAACCGGCAGCGATGTACCTGCCTGCACAAAACTAATATTGAACAGCGCGTAATGATCTCCCTTTCCGTTAATGGAGCTGACCATTGGCTGGAAGCCCTCTGAGGTACCGGTATAAGCAGAATCGATGCTTTTCAACTGAACATTATACAAAGCTGTCACAGTTATCAGGGCATCAACGGAACCTGTAGAAGTAACATTTGAAAACCGGTATACGGCTCCTGCGCTGAGGTTGGTTCCTGATTCGAGTGTGTAAGCGGAGAAATTAAGATTTTGGGAAGACGCCGTAAAACTGATGGCGGTTAAAATAATTAAAAACTGAATGCGCAATTTTGTAAATAATAATTGCGAAATGGCATGGGGGTACAAATGCTTCATAAATTAATTTTTAAAAGGTTGAGATTAAATTGTACGGCCACAGGCATTGGAGAAAATCAGGACGACTTTTCCAGGAGAATTGGAGAATTATAGTAAATTAAAAACAGTGACTTATTACTGGTGGAGATTGGGTACGGCAAATTCAGGAGGAAGATTGGGTACGATTGTTCAGAAGGAAGATCGGGGTGGAATGTTCAGCAGGAAAATTGGGTACGTTTGTTCCGGTGAGTAATCCGGTACCACAAAGATTAACCGTATTTTCCGAAAATGCAAGCTTTTTCTAAAAAAAGAAATCACTATAACAAGTTGTTTTAAATCAATTGGGGAATGACGCAGCCCTGCAGTCTTTTTAAACTTGGAAAACGGGTTGGTAGTAAGAAAACCGCCAACTCCATATTTTTACTACTGCTTATGAGTGAATGAACAATTTTTGATCACAGTAGTACAGGGTTTGTTCCATTACGCAACCGGCATTCGATAGTTAATGCCTGGTAAAAAAATGGGGAACGAAAATTCGTTCCCCATTTCCCGATTGCAATTTGCTTATCGTATTGCTAAAAATGCTGTACTAATAACCCGTATTTTGTGGAAATGCAGGCCCTTGTGTTACACGGTCAATTTGAGTTTGGGGAATAGGCCGCAGCATGTGAAAATCTTTTATATATGGTGCTGCCTCTGCATTCCATGCTTTTACCCTTGTAACCAGGGAACGGGTGCGAACAAGATCTAACCATCTTTGCCATTCTCCAAAAAATTCGCGGCTGCGTTCGTCAAGGATAAAATCAAGCGTTACATCAGACGGTAAAATCATCATGGCGGCTGCGGCTGCGGCATTTTGGGTTGCTGTATTTGTTTTTCTGAAGGCCGCTCTTTGCCTTACCACGTTTATCATTGCAGCGGCATTCACCAGATCGCCGGCTTTAAAATAAGCCTCAGCAGCGGTTAAATAGACGTCTGAAAAACGGTACAATACAACAGGCCTTGTTGAAGGGTCATTGAAATTAGAACCCCTGCTGGGATCCATGAATTTCTTTATCGCCGGAAATATTCCGTTGTTCCATAAACTCGGTGGCACTACAATGCCTTTGAAAGGCCTGGTCCCGATAAACTGAGGCG
>Ga0157378_10002244_pt1 | contig 17149 bp, 13 predicted proteins | sample M65metaG_FD_115309 | JGI IMG/M metagenome (GOLD analysis project Ga0157378, IMG submission 115309) | Miscanthus rhizosphere microbial communities from Kellogg Biological Station, Michigan, USA - M6-5 metaG | ecosystem: Host-associated > Plants > Roots > Rhizosphere > Soil | place: USA: Michigan...
ACACGCCAAACACGGGACCGGTGGAGGAAACCGTGCAGCTGACGGCCGCGCCGGCAAGCGCGGGCAGCAGCACGCAGCAGATCACCCACAGCCCGGCGCGTGCCGTTCTCATGGGCCACCTTCCACCGCGGCGGTGGCCAGGCAACTTAAGGTGCCCATGTCCGGCTGCGGATCGTAAGGCGGCGGCGCACCGACGTGGAACTCGCAGCGCGAGGTGCCCCACTCCGCTGTACCCTGGGCTTCCTTGTCGAACCCGGTCACGTAGGTGACTCCCTCGAAGGTCACCGGAAACTTCTGTCCCATGAAAATCACGGTGGCGCCTGCCGGCACCGGTTGGCCGTCGCCGGTGACGAGCCTGAAGGTGCCACCATGCGTGCGTTCGACCGGAAATTTGACGATCACACCGGATCGGTAGGCCGGCGTGACCACCAGGGTGCGGGCGCCGATGCTGGCATCGAGCGGAATTTCCGTCGGTTCGATGTTGACGCGATTGCTCTCGTACGGCAGCAGGTCATGTATCAGCACGCGGCCGTTCGCGTCCGTGCGCGCGATCAGCTGATTGTCCACATACACCGGCACGTCCGGCAGCCCGCCCACGTCAATCAAGGCAAAGCTGCCATCAACCTGGCGCGTGGCATGCAGCTCGCCGCCCAGAAAGGTCGCCGCTCCGCTCCAGTCCACGCTGACGCCTGACACACCCTGACTGCGGGCGGCCTGCACCTGCAGATCGCCCGGCTGTAACTGCTCGGTGAGCTGGGCGTTATAGTTGCCGATGCTGGAAACAGCCAGTCGGTAACCTGAACCCGTTCCGCGCGGCGGGTTTTGTACGTAACTGGCGAACACCTCATTCACCGGCGCACCGATCCCTTGGCCCGCATTGGCGGAAAGCACCACGGCAGTACGCTCGGCGAGTGACATCGTAAAGGTCAGAAACACGCTATCGGCGATCTGACCGCCCCGGTTGCTGCGCGTGGCTGCAAGGTTGACCGCGCCGCGTTCGCTAATGTTCCGGCTGTAGCTAAGGCTAGTGGTGACTTCGCTCGGCTCGTTGGCAAACTTCTGCCGCGCCACCACCGCCGCCAACGTGCCCCAGCGCTGCAGATTGGCGCCCACCTGCGCGAGGTTGCGCCAGCGGAACTGGCGCTCTGGCGACTCCGCGGAGGAAATTTGCAGGTAGCCGGGAGTTGTGGCCGCGTGCTGGAAACCGACGCTGAACAGCGGCCCCTGGCGCTCGAGTCCCAGGCCATACAGGTAACCGGAAGCGGCCAGGCCCCCACCCGTAGCCGCCGTGAAGTTAAAGACCGCGAAGTGCCCGAGGGCTGCGGCGCCGGCCAGCCCTGCCGCGTGCGCCTCGCGATCCAGGTACTCGGCGTGGCCTTCCAGCGTCAAATAGTTGCTCAGGCCCCGGCGATAGCTGCCACTGGCCATGACAGGTCCATAGTTCGAACTCGCGGTCGTGTAGTCGCGGCGCACTTTGCCTAAGTCCAGTTCGAACTGGCTCAGGCCCGCCGCGAGCAGCTGCAGGCTCGAGTAAAAAGGCTGCGTCACGATCTGCTCCCGACCGAGCGCATCGCGCACCACGACCTGCACCTGGCCGGCGCCGGTAACCGCCGGGAGCCGATCGATGATAAAGGGTCCCGGGGGCAGAGCTTCGCTCGATACCTTCTGGTTGTTCACGTACACGTCGACGGTCGAGGGCACGACGGCGCTGCCGCTTGCGGTCAGCAAGGGCGTGGTCACAAGATCAGGCCGAAGAGAAAAATTCCGGGTCCAGCCCACGCCACCAAAATGCACGGCACTCCCCCAGGTGCTGCCATCGCTGATGGCATCCCCGAGCGTGAGCCGCTCCATGTGCTGCGGGAAATCAGCGGTGAAGGTCGTATCCAGCCGTACCGTATCAGCGTGTCCGTTGAACGAGCGCACGATGCCGGTGCTGGTCAGCACGCCTTGCGCGGAAAACACACCCACTTCACCGTAGGCGCCGGTCAGATCCTCGCCCGCGACCTGTTGCGCCGAGAGCTGGTAGTTGATGAACGCGCCCGGACTGGCGTGCGCGAGAGTCGGCTCGGGACGCGGTGTCGACTGCAGCTCGGTAATCATCAGGGCATCGGCGGGCACGGTCAGGGCGAGGCTCTGTGCGGCCTCATCGACGTGGAAGTGTGCGCCCGGCACCGCCGCCAGCGGCAAGTACTGCTTGCCCTGGTACTCATGGCTCGTGCCAGCCGGCGGTAACAGACGCAAGCGGGCAAAATCTGTGCTCTCGATCCACAGCGCGCCGACATCATCACGCAACGCGATGACCATCACGCTGTCGGACTGATCGTTGACGATGACGCTCATCACCGCTTCGTGGAGCTCACCGGCCGCGCATGCCGGCCGCGTGTCCGCCAAGGCGAGCACCACAACCAGCAGGCAGGGCAGCCAGACTAGGTTAAATCGGCGCAGCGAGAATCTGGATGCGGGGCACAAGGCAATGCACCCCAATCACACGCCTGGGAATTCGATGTTGGCCTGGAACTCGCCCTGATCGCTGTACCCCTGGAGCGTCACGCTCGCGGCGTGTGACACGTCGGCGGGCGGCGTGAGCTGCCAGGTTACGGTATCGCCCGGCAGCACGTAGCGGGTCACCGCCGCGTGCGCCGTCTGATCCGTTCCTGCGAATGTGAGCTTGAAATCGCTGACCTGCAGATGGGCCAGGCCGTCGTTGCTGGCGCTCACCTGCAATTTTCCGTCGGGCAGCCACCGGCCACGCCATCTGAGATCGGCGTTGGCCGGTGCGCCCGCCTTCACGAACACTGGCAGGCTCAGGTGTAAGGCCACGCGCAGGCCCGTGAAATCTTTGTTGGTGCTTTGCGGCACTTCGGCCAGCAGCAAGCGGTAGTCGAGTTCGCGCGTCGGATCCGGATCGCGGCGCAGGGCCACTCTGACGACCTGCTCGCCCTGCGCGGGCAGCGTGAACACCGGAGGCGTCGCCAGCAGGTCGCGAGTGGCCTCGTAAGTATCCTCCCCGCCGGGTTGCGACCACGCGAGCGTCGAAACCTGGATCAGCAAGGGGGCGGAATCGTTGTTGTGCACGGTGATGACAGCCGTGCGCTGCGCGCCCTGCAGTTCGATGCGGACGGGCGCGACGCTGAAATTGCCTGCGGCGGCCGTACCGGCCGCCGCAAGCATCAGCATCCATGCGGTCACACGTTGGGCCATTGCTGGCCTGCTGTCACTGGGGACTTTCAACGCTGCACCGCAGGCCGTGGTTCAGTACGTCACGGTGACGTTGATGGTGTCGGTATAAGAGCCGGTCGACACCGCCTGGTTGGTAGCGTTATCCGGCAGGCTACCATATACATTAATGGCCACCGCCGTCGCCAAGCCAGCGCCCGTGCCCGGCATGGTCACGCCCGTGGTGCCATCGCCAAACAACGTGGCCAGGGCCGCAGTCGTGTACAGGTTGTACTGCAACGTATCCGTGCCGTTTGACATCAGGCGCTGCGTAATGTTGCCGCCCGTGGTAGTGCCGCCGTTGAGCGCGACCGTGAAGGGCGTGGTCTTCGTGCACTTCACGTTGACGGTCGAGTTGGCCGCGAGCGCGCCGGCGCCCGGCGTGTAGTTGCCAAATGCCAGAGGGGTGGCGGCGACCGAACAGGTCTTCAGCACGGTCGCCGAAACCCCGAAGGTCGTGGTGGTAGTCACTGCCCCGGCAGTGCCCGCCGCGGTCAAAGCCGCGGCAATCATGGTTGCGGTAACAATCTTGCGCATGAGAGCTCCTTAAAGAAGGCCATTAGTTCGACAATTGCCTAAGGATTCGGGCGCGTGCAGCGGCCAGAACTGCTTAGGCTTCACATCCTGAGATGCGGGCCGCCCACCGTTCGCCCGGCATCGCCTAACGAAAGGAACTCGGTCATCCGGCAACTCGTCGGGGCATATTCTTGGCCAGCTTAAGTCGCAACGGCGTGATGGCGGCCACAGTTTCAATTTACCTTTAGGGGTTTCCCCTACAGCACTGTCGGGCTTTTTCCTATGACTGTTTTAGGAAGAGGTCCGAGTGCGCGGCGGCGGACGCAGTTCACGTTTTTCTCCGGGCTCGGCGCAGCGGGACTGCGGAGGCGAGCTGTGCGCGCGTGGGTGGCGGGGAGCGCTTGCCTTGGGTTTAGGGGTGGCGTAGCGTCGGAAAAGGCGCTGGGACGTCCGGCGCGGCCGGATGATCAGGAGTTGCATGCCTCGTAGAGCGGGAAAGGCAAGCTGGGCTGACTCGGTCGCTGCGATCCTGCAGCATGCGCCGAAGCTAGACTCCGGACGTCAGCCACTTCGCGCCCAGGCTCGCCTGCTCGCCTTGCTGGGTTCCTCCGCACCGCTCAACGCCTTACTCGACGGCCTCGCTACCTACGTCGAGACCTGGGCCAAAGATCTGTATTGCAGTGTTCTGGTCGTGGATCAGTCCGGGCGGCAGTTGCGCCCGGCCGCAGGTCCCAGCCTGCCCGAGGCCTACGTGCAGGCCATCGACCCGGTGCCGATCGGCGTCGGCTACGGCAGCTGCGGGACGGCCGCGGCGCGCCGAGAAATGGTGGTCGTCGAAGACGTCGAACAATCGGAGCTTTGGAAAGCGTACGCCCCACTGGCCGTGGGCCATGGGTTGCGGGCGTGCTGGTCGGTGCCGATCCTCGATGACGCCCGCGGTCTGCTCGGAACCTTTGCGATGTACTACGCCGAGCCCCGCAAGCCCTCCGCGCAGGACATCGACCTGATCCAGTTCGCAGCGGCGCTTGCCTCCCTTGTGATCAGGCAGCACCGGGACGCCGCCGCGCTGCACGCCACCGAGGCTCGCCTGCATGCGGCGATCGGCGCCACCAGCATGGGCATTGGCCTGTGGGACAGCGACCGGGGTGGTGAAGGAGTCTGGTTCGATGACTGGTGCGAGCGCGCGGGGATCGATCCGTGCTTCGGTCTTGACCGGATGGAACGCTGGTTCTCCATGGTGCACCCTGAAGACGTGGAGCGGTACCGGGCGGTGGAGCGTGACTGCGCCCGAGGCATCATCGACTCATACACCATCGAATACCGGATCCGCGACCGCAAGGGCGAATGGCGCTGGTTGCACGAGCGCTGCAATGTCACCGCCTACGATGCCGGCGGCAACCCGCTGCACTTTGTGGGCGTCTGCTTTGATATCGGCGCGCAGAAGCAGATCGAAGTGGCGCTGCGCGAGGCCGAGGAACGGCATGAACTCGCCATCAATGCCGGACGGCTCCCGATCTGGGAGTACGAAGTTGACAAGGACCTGCTGCGCGGCAATATCCACTGGCATCGCACGGTCGGCTACGACCTCTCGGAAGAACAGGCGCGCGAGCGGACCGAAGGATGGCTAAGCGACATACATCCTGAGGACGTACCCAACCTCGAGCGCATCCTGCACGAGCCCTCGGTGGACAGCAGCGGAATCTACGAGACCGAATTCCGCATCAGGCTCCCCGACGGCAACTACAAATGGTTGCTCGATCGGGGCCGGGTAGTAGGGCGCACCAAGGAAGGAGCGCCGCTGTGGGTGGTCGGGGTCTCGCTCGACATCGATGCGCGCAAGCGCACCGAACGTGCGCTGCGCGAGAGCGAGGAGCGCTTCCGCCTGGCCTTCGAGTTCGCCGCCGTCGGCATGGCCATCGTCGGACCCGATGGCCACTGGCTCAGAGTCAATCATGCGCTGTGCCAGATCGTCGGTTACTCGGCGGAGGAACTGCTCAGCATCGATTTCCAGTCCATCACCCACCCCGAAGACCTGGTTCCGGACCTGGCCTCCATGCGCCAGATGCTGGATGGATCCATTTCCTACTTCCAGACCGAGAAGCGGTACTTCCACAAGTCTGGGCGGATCGTCTGGGCGCTGCTGTCGGTGTCCGCGGTGCGCGATGAGCGGGGCGAATTCCTCTACTTCATCTCGCAGATCCACGACATCACGGCCCGAAAGGAGGCCGAGGCGCGCCTGCTCGAGAGCGACTTTCGCTACCGCGCCACCGCCGATCTGCTGCCGGGATTCGTGTTCGAGGGCAAGGTGGTGGAGGGCATACCGCAGCCGACCTGGGTCAGCGCGGGGTTTGAGCTTGTGTTCGGTTGCTCGCTCGTCGAGTTTGCGCGACTGGGCGGTCGGGCCTTTTATGATGATTCGACTCGCGCGAAACTCAAGGAGAGCGCGGCGATTGTTGCCCAGGGCGGCACGGTCCGCATGGAACTGCCGCTGCGCAGTCTGGATGGCTCGGCCCGCTGGCTGAACGTCATTGCCCATCCGAGCTCGACCGGAGCCGCTCGCGTGTTCGGGGTCGCCATCGACATCACCGAGCGCAAGCGACTGGAGCGCGCGCTGGGCGAGGCCACCCATATCGAGCAGCTGCGGCTGGGCCAGGAGATTCACGATGGTTTGGGCCAGGAGCTGACCGGCCTTGCCTACTTGGCGAGCGCCACCGCGACGGCGGCCGTGCGCTCCGGATCGCCGTTCGCTGCGGACCTGCAGCAACTGGCAACGCTGGCGACCCAGGCGATTGAAACCTCCCGAGGCATCGCTCGCGGTGTCTCGCCGCTGACTGAAAGCCGCGGGAGCCTGGTGCACGGCTTAAGCAAGCTGGTGGAACGCGCCGCGGCGGGTCAGCAAATCCGCATCAGCTTCCAGGCGAGCGAAAATGCGCCACTCACCTTGCACTGGGAGGCGCGCGATCATCTGCATCGCATCGCCCAGCAGGCAATCAGCAATGCCCTGCAGCATTCCGGCGCCAAGCACGTCGGGGTTTCCGTGCTCATCGACGCGAAGCTGGTGCGTTTGGAAGTGGCTGACGACGGCCACGGGTTTGAACCAAGCACCACGCCGAAAGGACGAGGTATCGATGGCATGCGCCAGCGCGCCACGGCGATTGGTGGCCGCTTGTGGCTGGCCAGCGGCATCACCGGAGGCACCGCGGTCGTGTGCGAATGCCAGCAGCCGCCCCCGCTGGCGGAGGAATCCGGCTAAGCGGCGCCGGCCCCTGATTTCTCCGACCAGTTCACCGCGTACTGGACCAGCTGCGATCCGGAAGCCAGATGGAGCTTGCGCTTGATGCGCTCGCGGTGACTCTCCACGGTCTTCATCGACAGCTCCAGCGCCTGCGCGGCCTGGCGCGTTGACAAGCCCGAGCCAATCATCTGCAGGATCTGCAGTTCACGGTTCGACAATCGCGCGATCGGATCGGCCGCCGCATGACGACCGCCGGAGGCTAGATTGCGCAGCATGCTACTGCCCACGGCCTCGCTAACGTAGATGCCGCCCTCGAGCACACGGCGCAGCGCCCGCAGCAGCTCGTCCGCCTCGGCCTGCTTCATGATGTAACCGTTAGCACCCGCGGCCAGTACACGCTCCGCGTAGATAGCCTCGTCATGCATAGACAGCACAAGGATGGGCAGGCGTGGATTTTTCGCGCGCGCATCCTTGACAAGGTCGATGCCATCGCCCTGCCGCAGGGAAATATCGATGATGATCAGGTCGGGCTTGAGTTTGCGGATCGCCGCTTCCGCATCATGCAGGCTTTCGGCTTCGCCGCAGACGGCAAGATCGCGCTGCTCGTCGATGAGCCGCTTGAGGCCGTGGCGCACGATCGGATGATCATCGACCACCAGTACCTGGCGGCGCGCACGCGCGCTGGGGCGTGCCGACCGTTTGGATCGCGCCTTGACGTTCAGGTCCGTCCCTCGGGTACGGCGATTACCGTCACCCAAAGGCCGCGCCATCGATGCAGTGTGTGCGGATTGTTGCAAGCCGACGACCCCGCCCCGCTCGTTTCAGCCCACCGTCACGAGTGAGTCTACGCTTCCCGTCAATTGCTGCCGGACTTTTGAGAATTTCTGCTGCGATCGTCGGCAATCGCCTTGCGCTTCCAGGTTGCAGCGCCAGTCGGAAAGTTACAGCACCACTTCCATGGCCGGTTCGCGCAGGTTGTAACTGGAACTCATGGCACGCCCGTAAGCGCCGACATTGGCGATCAGCAACACGTCGCCTTCCTGCGAGGGTGGCAGCTGACGGTCGTGCCCGAGCACGTCGGAGGACTCGCAGATCGGACCCACGACGTTGACCCGCTCCGTGGCAGGCTCGTCCAGCCGGGTGAGATTGACGATCTCGTGCCAGGATCCATAAAGCGCCGGGCGTATCAGCGAATTCATTCCTGTCGTGACGCCGACGAATCGGATGCTGCCTTTGCTCTTGGTCTGCGTCACATGCACCAGCAGCACCCCCGCGACAGCCACCAGGAAGCGTCCCGGCTCAAGCCACAACTGCAGACCGGGCGCGCGGCTGCGCACGCCCGCGAGCGCGGAATCGAGCAGTGCGAGGTTGAGTGGCAACTGCTCGGGACGCTCGGGAACGCCAAGCCCGCCCCCGACGTTGAGTACGCGCAGCTCCGGGAACAGCCCCGCAGCCTCCAGCAGCAACTCGGCCGTCTCGGTCCAGCTGTCGGTCTCGAAGACGCCGCTCCCGGTATGGGCATGCAGGCCGATCACGTGGCAGTTTGCCGCCGCGGCGAGCGCTGCCAGATCCTTGAGCTCTTCTATGGGCACGCCGAACTTGGCGTGCTCACCGGCCGTCTGCACGTGGCGGTGATGACCGCGTCCGGTTCCGGTATCGACCCGCAACATCACTTCGCGGTTCTTGAATATTTGCGGCCATTCCCGGAGCACGTAGGGATTGTCGATCGTGACGGTCACGCCCTGCTCAAAGGCCCAGGCGTATTCCGCGCGCGGCGCAAAATTCGGCGTGTACAGGACTCGTTCGCGCTTGAGGTCGGAGACTACAGCAAAGAGGTGCTGCAGCTCACCGCGCGACACGCACTCGAAATCGAGCCCGGACGCCGCGATGATCTGCAACAACTGCGCGTTGGGATTGGCCTTCATGGCATAGAAGACCCGGGTTACTGAGCGCAGGGCGCGCAGCTGCTGCGCGGCGGAGCGCACCTGCGCCCCGTCATAGACGAACGCGCAATCATGCTGCGTGGCGAGCTTGAGTAGCTCGTTGCGCCGCGCCAGCCACCATGCCTGAGGTGCGCTCATCGCTCGTCTTGATATGAGGAGGCTTGTGGGAACCAACAGGTGGCGCGTTGCGCCTGCGGGGCCTAGAGCTATTCCTCGTTGAACAGCTCGCGCAGATCCTTCTCCAGCTTGCGGTCGGCGAGCACCTCTTCAAGCTTGCTCCAGGCCGCCTTGCCCTTCTTGCCTTGGGTACGCACGCGCTTGTCTACGCGGGCCAGCAAGCCGTCATAGTCGGTGCTGTCCTCGGCTTCGGCGACGAATTCTTCGTCCAGATCGAAATTTTCGCTATCGCGCTCTGACATGGCATCTCTTCGAAATGTTCTTTACGATCAGCAAGTTAAAGCAGAAATTGGTCTCCGGGAAGCAGCGAACTATAGCTGATTTTTTGCGCTATTCAACTCCGACCCCAAATTGGCGAAAAGGTGCCCCGCCCCGGCTTAGGGCTGGCCCTTAGGCTCAGCGGGTTCCGGAGACGACGGCCGCCGTGGGGCTGGCGTCGGGCAACTGGGCCTCCAGACCCACGGTGGCCAGCACCCCATCGGCACGCCCCAGCACTTCGCGCGCGTAGTCCCAGTGGATGGCGACCACGCTCTTGCCCACCGCCTGCTTCAGCAGCTCGGAAAACTTGTCGACGTCCGGCTCGTAGCTTTGCCCCTGGGCGTCCACCGGCGGGTGTACCTCGACCAATAGTTCGCCGTTGACCCAAGCCACCTTGACCGGCTCATTGACGATGCGCACCTCGGTCCCCACCGGCACCCGCGGATAGAGCGCCTCGACGTCCTCCGGGTACATGCGTATGCAGCCGTGGGTCACCGCCAGGCCCACGGCGATCGGGTTGTTGGTGCCGTGGATGAGGTAGGTGCCGTTGCCCGCCGCCAGCCGCATGGCGCGGGTGCCCAGCGGGTTGTCTGGCCCGGGAGGTACGGCCGCGGGCAGGATGTCGCCGTCCTTGGCGTGCTCGTCGCGCACTGACTTGGTCGGGTGCCACCACGGGTCCTTTTGCTTGGCGATCACGTGCGTGAGGCCCAGCGGCGTGCGCCAGTCCATCTTGCCGATGCTGATGGGATAGGTGATCACCTGCTGCGGCATGTGCCGCTGCGGCTTGGGGTAATAGTAGAGCCGGTGCTCGGCGATGTTGATGACTATGCCGGTGTGCGGGCCGGTCGGCAGGATGTGCCGGCCCGGGATAAAAACGGTTTTGTCGGCGCCGGGAATCCAGGGATCGATCTTCGGGTTGACGCGGATCAGTTCCTCGGAGCCCAGGCTGTATTGACGCGCCAGATCGTAGAGCGTGTCTTCGTAGACCGTTTGCACGCTCTGGTCCTCGCCAAACACGCGCTGCCCGGGGCTGGTGATCTCGTAGCTCGTCGCCCTGCAACACGTGCTGGCGGTCGTCAGCAGCAGCGCGATATAAGTTTTTGTTTTAAGCATTGTTTTGGCGGGCCATGACGATTTTAAGCCTAGCACGGGCCTTTTGCGGCTTTAAATATGTACCAGACACTTGTATGGTATAGGCATGAGCACTGCCAATCCCGAACCCAGTCCCCGTCAGCGTCAGATCCTGGAACTGATCGAACAGTTCCTGCAGCGGCACGGCCGGCCGCCGACGCGCGCCGATCTTGCCCGCGCGCTGAAATTGCGCAACCGCCAGGGGATCGATCAGCATCTGCGCGCGCTGGCCGGCAAGCGGCTCATCGCGCTCGAACCTGGCGTGGCCCGCGGCATTCGCCTGCTGCAGTCCTCGTTCGCGCTGACCCGCAGGCTGATGCTGTATGGCCGCGTCGCGGCGGGCGTACCCACACTGGCGCTTGATAACGTCGAGGATGAGCTGTTGCTCGATCCGGGACTGTTCCGGCCGCGCGCCGATTTCCTGCTGCGCGTGCATGGCCAGAGCATGCTCGATGCCGATATACGCGATCGCGACATCCTGGCCGTGCATCGCACCGCGCAGGTCAGCAACGGACAGATCGTCGTCGCGCGCTTAGGCGATGAGGCCACGGTCAAGTATTACCGCCGCAGCGGCCATCTACTACGGCTTGAGCCGGCCAACGCCGCCTTCAAGCCGCTCGAAGTGGACCTGCGGCGGCAGCCTTGCACCATCGAGGGCCTGGTCGTCGGACTCGTGCGCCGTGGACTGCCGCAAGCGCGCAAGTCATGACGTTCCAGGCACTCCAAAACCTGAGCGCGCCTCTCTCGGGCCTGGATCGCGACGCCTTGCGCGCGCGCATCGATCACATCAGCCGTCACGCGCACGCCGATGATCCGCCAGGACCGGCCGTGCAGCCCACAGGGTTCGCGGATTTCGATGCGCTGCTGCCCGGCGGCGGCTGGCCGCTGGGCGCGATCACCGAGCTGATGCCCGAAGCCCAGGGGATCGGCGAACTGTCCTTGCTGCTGCCAGCGCTCGCGAAGCTCAGTCGTGCCGGCCGCTACCTGATGTGGATCGCACCTCCCTGCCTGCCCTATCCGCCGGCACTCGTGCGCCATGGCCTGGTGCTCGACCGGTTGCTGCTCGTGCAGGCACAGGATGCGCGCGCCGCGCTCTGGGCTGCCGAACAGGCACTGCGCTGTCCGGCCATCGGCGCGGTACTCGCCTGGCCGGCCGCACTCGATGACCGGCGCGTGCGCCGGCTCCAGCTTGCGGCCGAGACCGGCGGCAGCTGTGGCCTGCTGTATCGCCCGCCGCTCGCGGCGCTGCAGCCCTCGCCCGCCGCCCTGCGGCTGCGGCTCAAGGCCTTAGGACCCGGGCTGCAGGTTGAGATTCAGAAAGCCCGGGGCGGGCGCGCGCATGCTTTGGTTGTGCATCCAGCTGCCGCGGTTCGCGCTTGAAGCGTCGGCCGGTGACGCGCGCGCGCCGGTGCCTACACACCGGCTGCCCGATGCTGCACCGGCCGCACTCAAGACCCTGGCCTTGTGGGCCATGCAATGGAGCGATCAGGTCAGCAGCCAGCTCACGGCGGATGGCAACGCCGCGCTGTGGCTTGAGATTGGCGCGAGCCGGCGGCTGCTCGGCGAGCATGCGCAATTGCGTGCGTGCGTTGCCGAGGCCCTGACACCGCTCGGCTACACCCACCGGCTGGGCATCGCGCCCACCGTGCAGGGCGCGGCACTGCTGGCGCGCGCCGGGCTCACCGCCAGCGCCGTGACGCGCGCGCAGCTGCTGCAATTGCTCGCACCGCTCCCGCTGGCGCTGCTGGCACTGCCCGATGAGCAGCTCATCGCCCTGCGCGGCACCGGCCTGCGGCTGATCGGTGAATTGCTCGCCTTGCCCATCGCTTCGATCGCCCGGCGCTTTGGGCCCGATGCTGTTTTGTATCTGCAGCGCCTGCGCGGCGCGCTGCCCGAACCGCTGCGCTTCGTGCAGACGCCGCCGCGCTTCGAGAGCCGCTGCGAATTCGCCGATGCCATCAGCGAGACCACCACGCTGCTGTTTCCGTTGCAGCGCCTACTGGCCGGATTGCAGGGGTACCTGCGCGCGCGCGATCGCGCCGTGCAGCGCTATGAGCTCTGCCTCGAGCATCACCGCGGCGCGCTCACGCGACTGGTGATCGGCCTGGCGCGGCCCGGCCGCGATGCCGCGCAACTGCTGGCACTGGCGCGCGAACGGCTCGCCGCGACCGTGCTGGCCGCACCAGTGCATGGACTGCGCGTGGCAGCCGACGAGCTGCTGCAACCGGTGCTGCTGCAAAATGATTTATTCTCGCGCGCCGCGCAGCACAGCGAACAATTCCAGCAGGTGCTCGACCGGCTCGCCGCACGCTTAGGTGCCGGCGCGGTGCAGGCCTTGGGGCACACCGCCGAACATCGTCCCGAGCGCGCCTGGCATATGAGCGCCGCGCAGCTGAGCGCACCGCCGGCCGCCGGCCCCGAGCACGCGGCCTTAGAGCTGCCGCGCCGCCCTTGCTGGTTGCTGCCGCAACCGCGGCCGATCGATAAGCCGCAGCAACTGCTGGCCGGTCCCGAGCGGATCGAAAGCGGCTGGTGGGACGGCGCCGATGTGGCGCGTGATTATTACCTGGCCCGCGAAGCGGACGGTGCGCAGCTGTGGGTGTACCAGGATCTGCGCGCCGGCGGCTGGCACGTGCATGGCATCTGGGCGTGAGCAGCGCTCTCATGGCTGAGTACGCCGAGCTGCACTGTGTCAGCAATTTCAGCTTCCTGCGCGGCGCTTCGCACCCGGCCGAACTGGTGGAGCGCGCGCACGAACTGGGCTATCGCGCCCTGGCACTGACCGATGAGTGCTCGCTGGCCGGCGTGGTGCGCGCCTACGAGGCACGGCGTGCCCTGCCGGGGGGAAGCGCGCTGCGGCTGATCATCGGCGCCGAGTTTCGCTGCGATGAAGGCCTGCAGCTGGTGCTGCTGGCGCCCGATCAGCGCGCTTACTCGCAGATCTGCCAGCTCATCACCCGCGCGCGGCGTCGCGCCGCCAAAGGGAGCTATCAGCTCACGCCCGCGGACTTCGAGTCCGGGCTTGATGCCTGCCTCACACTCTGGCTGCCGCCGGCGACCCGTGCGCTCGATGAGGACTCGGCACTGTGGCGTGGACAATGGCTGCGCGAGCACTTCCCGCAGCGCGCCTGGCTCGCGGTCGAATTGCATCGCGGCGCCAGCGACGCGCTGCGCCTGGCGCGCTGCCTGGAACTGGCAGAACGCTGCGACCTGCCGGCGGTAGCGGCCGGTGATGTGCACATGCACCGCCGCAGCCGGCGGCGGCTCCAGGACCTGCTGACCGCCACCCGTCATGGTTGCACCGTGGCCGCCGCCGGGGAGCGCCTGTTCGCCAACGGTGAGCGGCATTTGCGATCGCGGCAGGTCCTCGCGCGGTTGTATCCGCCCGCGCTGCTCAGCGCCAGCCTTGCCATCGCCGAGCGCTGCGGTTTTGAGCTTGGCCAGCTGCACTATGAATATCCCGCCGAGCTGGTGCCCGCCGGCCGCAGCGCCGCAGCGCAGTTGCGGCTGCTGAGCGAGGCCGGAGCGCGCCAGCGCTGGCCCGCGGGCGTGCCGACCGCGGTGGCCGCGCTCCTGGAAAAGGAGCTTCGTCTGATCGCGGAGCTCAAGTACGAGCACTTCTTTCTCACCGTGCATGACCTGGTCGCCTTTGCGCGCCAGCACGGGATCCTCTGCCAGGGGCGCGGTTCGGCGGCCAACTCCGCGGTCTGCTACACGCTGGGAATCACCGAGGTCGACCCGGCGCGCATGAACCTGCTGTTCGAGCGCTTCGTCAGCCGCGAGCGGCGTGAACCGCCGGATATCGACGTCGACTTCGAGCACGAACGACGCGAGGAGGTGATTCAGTACATCTATGCCAAGTACGGCCGCGAGCGCACGGCGCTCGCGGCCACCGTCATCACCTATCGCACACGCAGTGCGCGGCGCGACGTCGAACGCGCGCTCGGCATCGTCCCGGGAGGAGCGCCGCCGTCCGCGCAAACGACGGCGCTGGCCGCGCAACTGATCGCGGAGCTGCGCGGCTTCCCGCGCCATCTCTCCCAGCACGTCGGCGGTTTCGTGATTTCCGGCGAGCCGCTCCATCAACTGGTGCCGATCGAGAACGCCGCCATGCCCGGCCGCACGGTGATCCAGTGGGACAAGGATGACCTGGAAACACTCGGCCTGCTCAAAGTCGACGTGCTGGCGCTCGGCATGCTCACCGCGATCCGCAAGGCCCTCGAGCTGACCTCCCTGCACCGCGGCTGGCCCCGGCAGGTGCAGGACATTCCCGCCGAGGATCCCGCCACCTACGACATGATCTGCCGCGCCGAGACCGTAGGCGTGTTCCAGATCGAATCGCGCGCACAGATGAGCATGCTGCCGCGATTGCGGCCGCGCTGCTTCTATGATCTGGTGATCGAGGTCGCGATCATCCGCCCCGGTCCGATCCAGGGCGGGATGGTGCATCCCTACCTGCGGCGCCGGCAGGACCCGAGCAGCGTCACCTACCCCAGCCCCCAGCTCGCCGAGGTCCTGCGCCGCACGCTCGGGGTGCCGATCTTTCAGGAACAGGTGATGCAGATCGCGGTCGCCGCCGCCAGTTTCTCGGCCGGCGAAGCCGATCAGCTGCGCCGCTCCATGGCGGCGTGGAAGCGCCGTGGTGGCCTGGAGCCGTTCCGTGAACGACTGCTTTCAGGCATGGCAGCCAACGGTTACAGCAGTGAATTCGCCCAGAACATCTACAAGCAGATCCTGGGCTTCGGTGACTACGGCTTCCCCGAATCACACGCGGCCTCCTTCGCCCTGCTGACCTACGTGTCGTGCTGGCTCAAGTGTCACGAACCCGCCGCCTTTATTGCCGCACTCCTCAACAGCCAGCCGATGGGCTTCTACCAGCCCGCCCAGCTGGTGCAGGAGGCGCGACGCAACGGCGTGGCGATCCTGCCGCCCGACGTGCTGATCAGTGAAAGGGATTGCACGCTGGAGATGAGCGGCGGAACGCTCGCCATCCGCATCGGCCTGGCACTGGTGCGCTCGCTCCCGAAAGACGACGCCGAGCGCCTCATCGCGGCGCGATGCCAGCAGGCGTTCCTGGACATCCCCGATCTGGCGCGGCGGGCAGCGCTATGCCAGCGGAGCCTGCAGCTGCTGGCGCGCGCCGGCGCACTGCGCTCCTTGAGCGAGCATCGTCACCAAGCCAGCTGGCTGGCGCTCGGCGCCGAGCCGCCCCCGGGCACGCTGGCACTGGCGGTGGGGACCGAGCCGGCCGTGCAGCTGCCGCGGCCCAGCGCCGCGCAGGAAATCCTGGCCGACTATCAGCAACTTTCGTTGAGCACCACGGAGCACCCGCTGCGACAGCTGCGCGAGCAGCTGCGGGCGCAGGGACTGCGCAGCAATCTGGAGCTGCGCGCCATGCCCGACGGTGCGCCGGTGCGCGTGGGCGGACTGGTCACGCATCTGCAGCAGCCGGGCACGGCCTCGGGTGTGGTGTTCCTCTCGCTGGAAGATGAGACGGGCATCGTCAACGTGATTCTCTGGCCGCAGGTGTTCGCGACCGAGCGCACACCGGCACTCACAGCGAGTCTTCTGGAGGTGGAGGGCAAGCTGCAGAACCAGCACGGCGTCACGCACGTCGTAGCCCGCCGCCTGCATGACCGTTCCCGCTGGCTGAGCGGCGTTACGCGCCACTCGCGCGACTTTCGCTGAATCGCAGATGCTCTAGCGCTGTTCGCGCAAGTAAGGGAGTGCCGCGCGCAAGTACACAAACATCGATATCAGCGTCAGCACGGCGGCCGCCCCGGTGAGCCACTTGCCCAGGTAATACATCGGCAACCCCCATAGCGGATGCCGGTAGAGCAGCAAGCTCACGCCGACCATTTGCACGATGGTCTTATACTTTCCCAGAGCCGATACCCCAACCTTGGTCCGGTGGCCGAGCTCTGCCATCCATTCGCGCAACGCCGATACCGCAATCTCGCGGCCGATGATCACCACTGCCGAAAGCACGACTACCAACCGCTGGTCGCGACTGACGATCAGCACCAGGGCGACAGCGACGATGAGCTTATCGGCGACCGGATCAAGAAACGCGCCGAGCGAGGTGGTCTGCCCCAATCGCCGCGCCAGATAGCCATCGAGCGTGTCGGTGATGGCCGCCGCCGCAAAGACGAGGCCGGCGGCCATGTCGGCGATGCCTGCCGGGTTTTGCTTGCCCATGAGGCACAGCACGATGATCAGCGGAATCGCCAAGATCCGCAGCCACGTCAGAACGATTGGCAGATTCCAAACCATCAAGCCCCCGGATGCAGATGATCATATAGCGTCCGGGCCAGGGCTGTCCCCACCCCCGCGACGCGCTCAAGATCGGCAACGCCGGCCCGCAGCACGCCCGGCAGTCCCCCAAAGTGCACCAGCAACGCCCGGCGCCGCGCCGGGCCCAGGCCGGGGACGGTCTCGAGTATCGACTCGGTGTAGCGGCGCGCGCGCCGGCGGCGGTGCCCGGTGATCGCGAATCGGTGCGCTTCATCGCGTACGCGCTGCAACAGATGCAGCGCCGGACTGTCCGGGGGCAGGGTCTGCGCGAGGGACTCGCCGGGCCGGTGCAATCGCTCCTGCCCCGGCTTGCGATCCGGTCCCTTCGAAATCCCCATCAACACCAGACCTTCGCAGTGCGCGCGCGCCAGGCCCTCCT
>Ga0157378_10002246_pt1 | contig 17146 bp, 18 predicted proteins | sample M65metaG_FD_115309 | JGI IMG/M metagenome (GOLD analysis project Ga0157378, IMG submission 115309) | Miscanthus rhizosphere microbial communities from Kellogg Biological Station, Michigan, USA - M6-5 metaG | ecosystem: Host-associated > Plants > Roots > Rhizosphere > Soil | place: USA: Michigan...
ATCCGTTCTTCACCGGCTTCTCCGGCGGCGGGGGCGGCGGCTCCGGCTCCTCCTCCCAGAGATCGTAGAGGACCGCGATCTTGAGCGGCTCGCGGCTCATGGCCGGGCTCTCTGCGCGTTCATGGTTGAACGAACTTCCCCCGCGTCACGTAGTTCATCGCGAGCGCGGTCGTGTAGGTGGCGACCTCGGTCAGGTGCTCCTTCTCTCCCTTCACGCTCGCGCGCAGGTCGAGCTCGCCCACGCGCGACTCGATCGACTCGACCAGTTTCTTGACGAGCGGACGCTGCACACCGGTCCAGTACGCGACCTTGTCGATCAGCGACTTGCGGCCCTCGCGAAGCAGTTCCGCCGCCGGCCGGGCGCCCTTCTTCTTGCGCTTCGAGACCGGGAAGATGTCCTTCAGGTCGGAATCGAGCGCGAGGTCGACCGACTGCGTCTGCTCCTCGAGGGACTTGCGATAGTGCTCCTCGACGGTCGTCTCCATCTCCTCGACGGTGATGTCGGTGTGGCCTTGCGGGCGGAGCGGCTCTACTTCGCGGTAGCGCCTCGCCATCCGGTCGACGTACCGAAGCTTCGCCATGGCGCCCCAGCCCTTGTAGCGCTTCCGCCACGCCGACCGCGGCGTCAGCCAGACGGCGAAGGTCTCGGCGAAGTCCTCGTCGGGGTGCTTCTGCGCGTACCAGCCGGCGATGTGCCGGACGAAGCGGCGCGAGAACGGCACCGGACGGTAGCTGTCGCGGTAAGGGCGCCGGAACGGGCCGAACAGGTCCCGCCATTCGGGCGTCCGGTAGAGCTCGTACGCGTAGTTGAAGGCGTGGCCGGCCTCGTGGCGCAGGTACATGAGGATCTCGCGCCGGTCCTCGAGGTCGTTCATCTCCTTCTCGAGGCGGGCGAGCTTGGGGTTGGCCAGGTAGAACGGGATCCCGATGACCGGCTCCCCCGAGGGACAGCCCCACTCGTCGGTGAGGTAGCAGAGCGGTCGGAATTTCCGCAGGCCCTTGCGTTCGAGCTCCCGGTAGAGCTGCTGGACGAGGCGCTCGAGCGGCGATCCTTCGAGCTTGAGACCGAGCTCCTTGATGGGCTTGGTCAGGATTTCCTGGACATCCGGCGGGGCTTTTTCGAACGCACGCAAGGGATTACGTAATTCAGGGTAACACAGAAGCCTCGCTCCGAACGCGCGTCGAGCCTCGATCGCCGCCGACCGGCTACAATGTTCGTCTCGACGCTCGGAAGCGAAAATCCAGAAACGAGGAGGCTTGGAATGGCGGATGCGTTCATCAAAGTGATCCCGAACGGTCCCTATCGCGTGAACGGACCGGTGAAGATCACGGATCCTGTGGGCAACGAGATCGTGATCGAGGAAGGACGCGCCGTCTCTTTGTGTCGCTGCGGCGGCTCGACGAACAAGCCCTACTGCGACGGCACGCACAGCCGCATCGGATTCCAGGCCGCCGAAGAGGCGGTCAAAAAGAGCGGCTGACCAAGTTGCTTCCCGCCGCCGCGCTGATCGTCGGCTTGTCGCTGACGACGCCCGAGCGCGTGGCGTCGATGACGACGCCGGAGTCCATTGCGTCGATGACGACGCCGGAGTCCATGGCGTCGTTGACGACGCCCGAGTCCATGACCCCGCGGCTCTCCGCGGATCTCGACGGTGACGGTAAGGCCGAGGCCGTGACGGCGTCCGCGTCACGCGGCGCGGTGAGCCTGACCCTCGAGGGCGGATCGGCGAAGCGAGCGATCACCGCGAAGGCCCCGGCTCCCGCGCAGGACGTCGTGCGCGTCTCGCTGACGGCGGCGCCTCTCGGCACTCCGGGGTCCCTGCTCGAAGTGAGCGCGACGACCGACGCCTCGGAGTGCCTGTCGGTCTGGCGCTATCACGACGGCGCGCTGACGCGCCTCCCGATTCGCGGCGTGGGCGGCCGCGCGCTTGCGGACTGCGCGACTCCGAGAAGCGGCGGCAGCCCGAACCGCGGCGACGGCGCCGCGGCGTGGACGCATCGCTGGGAGCGCCCGGCGGCCGACGCGCCGTCGGTGCTCGTCCGTGAACGGACCACGGAAGTCGCGCGCGGGACTCTGCGCAACCGCGAGACGTACTCCTTCGCGGGGTTCTCGCTGGACCTCGACCCCGAGCGCTCGGGAGCGGACGTCAACGGCGTGCCGATCCCGGCCTGGTACGACGCCCGCTACTACACGCAGGGAGGACTCCAGCAGCTCTACGCGCGGTTCGACGTGCCGGCGTTGCGCGCGATGCCCAGCCTGGTGATCGAGGCGGACCGCGACCGGGGGATCTTCAACCTTCGCTTCCGGAGAGGATCGGAGGAGATCGTCGCGCCGGTCGAGTCGTTCTCGTCGGTGCGCGCGGCCGGAACGGCGTCGATCGTAGCTCGCGCCGGCGAGAAGACGGTGCACGCCGACGTCCGCCTCGGCGGCGACGGCAGCGTGCCCTACCAGTTGCGCGTGGACGGCCTGGAGCCGGAGCTCGACCAGCTCTACGGCCCGGCCGGCGCCTGGGAGGGAAGGGCGCGGCACGTCTTCCCGAGCGCCGCGGACGAGACGGTCGCGGAGTATCTGGACGGCGACTGGAGAACCCCGCAGGGCGGCAAGGTGACCATGGGCGCCGACGGAGCTCCTCCCTACCGCGTCCGCGTCGAGGAGCACGTCTACACGCTCGACTTCGATCACGCTCCGAAGGGAGCGGACATCGCCCTCCTTCCCACGGACGGATCGCGGCGCGGCTGGGCCATCGTCCTCGCCGGACCCAATGGCCTCGATCGCCTTCCGATCGACTGCGAATCGGGGAGCGATGGCTCCGCGTGTCGGCCCGACGGATCCCCGGAGAGGCTGCGGCGGATCGGCGCGCGCATCAACGTCAATTAGGCGGCCACCCGGGCCGCGCAACCTGCTAACCTTCGTCAGGATAAACGCTTAGATGGAGCTCTGGCTTCCCGGGCTCGGCGTCCAGACCGTGGCCGCCGCCCTGCTTTCGGCGATCTTCCTGTACCTCTCGCGAGGCCGGGGCAACCGCGTCCTGCAGGCTGCCGGCATCGCCTGGAGCTTCCTTTTCCTGTCCGTGCTGTCGCTGCTCCTGCTGCGCAATGCGAGCCCCTGGGACCGCCAGTTCTTCCAGTACTTCAAGATTCTTTACATCGTGACGATGTGCGTCGCGGCGATCCGGCTGGACCGCGACGTCTCCCTCGCCAAGCCGCTCTCGGTGGCGGCGGTCGCGTCGATCCCGTTCTCCCTCATCCTGGTCCACCAGACCGCGGGCCCGAGCCCCGCCTTCTTCGGGTGGCACCTCGGGATCCTCGCCATCGGCTGGCTCATCCTCGCCGTGTTCATCTTCCAGAGCCCGCGCGCGGGCCTCGGCCGTCAGTTCGCGGGGCTTCTGGCCCTCGTCACGGCGGGATCCCAGTTGATCTACGTCATCGTCCTCGCCCTCGCCCCGGCCGCGAGGCCGCCCCAGCAGACGCTCGGCTACACGCAGTTTCTGGACGTCCTTCTCGAGATGCTCTTCGGCATCGGCCTGATCATCTGGGCGATGGAGGACACGGAGCGGCGGCTCGCCGCCCTCCACGCCCGCACGGTCGACGACACGCGCCGCTCTCAGCGCCGAGCGTGGCTCGATCCCCTCACGGAGACGCACAATCGGTTCTTCCTGGACGAGATCCGCCCGCAGCTCGAGGCGAGCGAGCAGGGCGGCTCGATCGTCCTCATCGACGTGGACGGATTGAAGCGCATCAACGACGAGGAGGGCCACGAGGAGGGCGACAAGGCCATCTGGACCGTGGCGACCGGGATCAAGAAGCTCGTCCGCGGCAACGACCACGTGATCCGCTGGGGAGGCGACGAGTTTCTGGTCATCCTCCCGGGCATGGAGGAGGAGCTGGCTCGGAAGCGCTTCTATATGCTCCCGTCGAAGATGGACGAGGTCAAGCAGTCGACCAAGCCGGGCTCGAAGCCCTACACCAAGTTCCTCGCCGCGTCGGTCGGCGTCCATCCGTACTCGAAGAGGGCGCCGCTCGACCTCGCCATCTCGCAGGCCGACCGCGTCATGTACGAGCGCAAGCGCGCGCACCGCGAGCTGCGCGGTCCCGGAGGAGAACGCAAACCGTGAACGCGATGTACTACGTCTGGACGTTCTGTCCGAAGTGCGAGGGCCAGCTCACGCTGCAGTTCGCCCGAAGCGACGCCGGCCTCTCGGGCTCGCTGCGGCGCTGGTCCCGCGACCGCTCCGTCAACGACGGGCGCCGCCTCGAGACGCCCGCGGGCGAAGTCGCCGCGGACGGCGCCTTCGAGACCGCGTGCCTCTGCGGTCAGCCGATCCGGGTGGCGGCCTCCGAGATCCAGCGGGCGACGACGGAGCGGCCCGCGGTCTGATTCGCCGCGGTGGTCCCTACGGGGTGGCCTTCAGGACCACGACCGTCGCGCCCGTTCCGCCCCGCTCGGGAGGCGCGTCGAAGAACGCCTCGACGTCCGGCCGGCGCGACAGCAGGCGACGGACCTCGGCTCGGCGCACGCCGATCCCCTTGCCGTGGACCAGGCGGACCTGGCGGAACCCCGCGATCGTGGCCTGAGCCAGGTACTCGTCCACGACCGAGCGGATGTCCTGCGGACGAAAGGAGTGGAGGTCGAACGAGTCCTCGATGGGGACGACTTGCAACGGGGGCCGCATGCCGCCTCGGCTCTCAGGTCTCCTCGATCTCGACGCGCAGCTCCATGGAGGCCCGCACGAGCTTCGAGAGGATGCAGTACTTCTCGGCGAGCGCGAGCGACTTCTCGACCCCGACGCGGTTCTCGGCGAGCAGCGCGCGGGGCACGGAGGGCCGGATCACGGCCCTCTCGAAGCGATAGCCGCCGGCCGGATCCTTCCCCAGCTCTCCCGAGACCTGGAGCGAAAGCTCCGCATGATTCAGGTTGAGCTTCTTCACGAAGATGGCCCAGGTGTTGACGAAACAGGCGCCGAGCGCGGCGAGCAGCAGCTCCTCGGGGTTGGCGCCCGCGCCGGATCCGCCGAGGACGGGCGCGCCCGCGATCGGGAGGGAGGGAAAGTTCTGCTTGGAGACGGAACCGCTGCCCATCGCGTCGCCGCGCCAGTGGGCGCCGACCGAGAAGCGGTGGATTTCGGGCGATTCGTTCACGACCGGGATCATGTCATAGGGGGAGTCCGTCGTCGGGAGTCGGTAGTCGGTAGTCGACTTCTCAATACAATTCCGAAACGTGAACAGGCTCCTCCCCTTCCTTCCCGCTTTGAGCGTCCTTCTGCTGATCGGCTGCGCGGCGGCGCCGAAGCCGACGGAGGAGATGCAACGCATCGACGCCAACCCGCGCGCGGTCGTCGAGGGGCGGGTCACCGACGCGGAGGGCCGGCCCGTGAGCGGCATCTCCGTACGCGGCATCCCGCGCGGCCGGGACATCCCCTGGCCCGCCTGGGTCGCGACACAGTGCGACGGAACCTATCGCCTCCCGCTCGCCGCCCCCGCGCACTACGCGTTCCAGCTCCTCTGGAAGGGCCGCTCCGTGATCACGGAGGATCCTCGCGATCCGGCGCGACTCGAGGTCGCCCTCCTGCCGGGCGAGCGTCGGACGGGCGTCGACCTCGTTTTCCTGCCCGCGCTGTGGCGAAAGGTCACGGGGCCGGCGTGGGAACCGCCGGAACCGTCGGATTCGCGGCCGTGCCCCTGATCTGCCGCTCCGCGTCGGCGACGGCGCCGTCGAGGTGCTCGCTCCAGGTCCACTTCCGGAACGGCGCGAGCTGCGGCACGACTTCCTCCGCGAGCGCGGCCCCGGACTTGCCTTCCGCGAGCCCGCGCGCCACCGCGAGGCGCACCGTCACCAGGAAGTCGCGCAGGCCGCGGATGTCGAGCGGGCGCGCGACCCCTCCGTGGCCGGGGACGATCGTCGCCGTCGGGAACCGCGGCGCCAGCTCGTCCAGCGTGCGGATCCAGGCATCGATCCTCGCGTCCGCGAGGTTGGGGACCGTGCTCTTCTGGAAGAGATCGCCGCCGAACAAGACGTCGGCGTCGGGCACGGAGACGAGCGAGTCTCCGTTGGTGTGCCCGGGCTTCGTGAAGACGTCGACCCGGCGATCGCCCAGCCAGATCGACATCGCCTCGCGGTAGGTCACCGTGGGGAGAGCCGGAGCGCGTCTCGCGCGGTCCGTGGCGTCCTGGACGTCAGAGCTTTTCGCGCGCGCCTCCATCCCCGTGCGCGCGTTCTCCTGCGCGACGACGGTGGCGCCCGCCTTCGCGAACACGGAGTTGCCGCCCCAATGGTCGAGGTGATGGTGCGTGTCGATCAGCCAACGGATCGGGCGGGGCGTGGTCTTCCGGATCCGCGCCAATAGCCTCTCGGCCGCCGCCGGGGTCGCGAAGGAGTCGACGACGAGCACCGCGTCGGACCCGACGACGAACCCGGCGTTGCCGATCGTGGAATCGTCGCCGGGCCGCGCGATCGCCGCGTAGACGCCGGGCTTGACCTCCGTCAGATCGAAGCCGTCGGCATCCCCCGGCGCCGACCTCGCGGCGGCCGACGCCCCGATGAGGATCCCCGTCGACGCCGCCGCGGCCCACAGCGTTCTTGCGCGCACGGACGCGGATTGTAGCCGCCCGTACGCCCGTATAATCTCGACGATGTCGATGCCTGCAAACCCCAAGCGCGAGCGGCGCCGCGTGCGCTGCGTGATCAACGGCAAGGAGATCGACGTCTGGGAGGGATACCGCCTCTGGGACGCGGCCCTCGACGCCGACGCGGGCCTCTGGAAATGGTGCGGCGGGGACGGCCTCTGCGCGACCTGCGCCGTGGTCCTGGTCTCCGGAGCCGAGAATCTCTCCCCCCCGACGAAGCTCGAGAAGTTCAGCCTGGCACTCTGGTTCCTGAAGCCGCTCGCGCTCGTGCGCAAGCGCTGGAAGGAGAAGCCCGTGAGGCTGGCGTGCCAGTCGTACGTGCAGGGTCCGGTCGAGGCCGTCGGCGTCCTCGGCCGCGCGGGCAAGGACGCCCTGAAGTAGATCGCCGGCATCCGCTCCCGGCGGCAGACCCCGGCTCATCGAAGCGGAAGGCGGACTTCGGAAAGCTCTCGTGAACCGTCTCGTGCGTCGCCTCGTCACCCTCGGCTCCGGAGCCGGCGCCCTCGGCATCCTCTACGCCGGCGGCTCCTCGCTGGCCGCACGCGCTCTCGCGGACCGGCTGATCTCGCCCCGTGGGCTCGGCCCGCCGCCGGATCGCTATGCGGAGCTCGCCGAAGGCCTGGCCGGTGCGGCGACGACCGTGGCCGAGCTTCGCCATCCCGGCAGCGCACGCCTTCCGGTCGAGCTGTCGGCGACCTTCGCCTCGCCCGGCGACGCGCCGTCCCGTCCGACGATCCTGTTCCTGCACGGCAAGGGAGGAAACGCGAGCGAGTGGACGAGCGAGGCGGTCCGCGCGCTGCGCCTGGGCTACAACGTCCTCATCCCCGACCTGCGGGGCCACGGCCGCAGCGGCGGGACGTTCTTCACGCTCGGCTATCTCGAGAAGGACGACCTCGCGCTGGCCCTCGACGCCGTCCGCGGCCGCTTCGGCATCGACGAGCAGCGCCTCGGGATCCACTCGTGCTCGGCCGGCTCCTCGGTCGCGCTCGAGTTCGCGGCGGACCGCGCCGGCATTCGCGCGATCTGGCTGGAGTCCCCCTTCGCCCGTCCTCGGGAGATGGCGAGGCATTACCTCTCGCGCGCCACGCACATCCCCTGGCCGCTGCTGACGCTGGCGTCGCACTGGGCGATCCGGCGCGCGGTCTCGCGGGTCGCGCGCGAGCTCGGCGTCCACGATCCGAGGGGCGGGCTCGAGCTGCTGGACCCCGTCCAGGCGGTCGCGCGCGTCACGGCGCCCGTCCTCCTGGTCCACGGAGAAGACGACCGCCTCGTCCCGCCCCGCTTCATGGCGCGCCTCGCCGCCGCGCTTCCGCCGCGCAGCGCCGTCTGGAACGTCGCCGGCGCCGGACACTGCCACCACGACGACGAGCCCGCCGCGGTCTCCCGGCAGGCCTACGCGCGGCGCTGGGAGGAGTTCTTCAGGACCTACTTGCCGGCCTGACGGCGCTCCGGCGCGGATCCTGGAGACGGCCCTTCAGCTGCCCGCAGGCGGCGCTCGCGTCGGGACCGCGGCTGCGCCGCACCGTCACAGGCCAGCGAGCGTCGACGAGCGCCTTCACGAACCGGTCGATCGCCGCCTCCGATGGCCGCTTCCACTCCGGCAAATAGGTCGGATCCTCGTTCAGCGGGATGACGTTGATCTTCGCCGTGAGGTTGCGCAGGAGACGCGCCAGCCGCGCGGCGTCCTCCGGCGAGTCGTTGACGCCGGCGATCAGGACGTACTCGACGAGGATGCGCCGGCGCGGCTCGAGCGGCCACGCGCGCATCGCCGCCACCAACCCGGAGAGAGGGTACGTGCGGGTGATTGGCATGAGACGGGTCCGCGTCGCCTCGTCCGCCGCGTTGAGTGAGACGGCGAGGTTCGGCCGGCGCGGCAATGCGGCGAGCCGCGCGAGCGCCGGCGTGATGCCCGACGTCGAGACGGTCACCCGCCGCGGCGGGAGCACCTCGAAGAGGATCGCGAGCGCGGGCAAGAGCCCCTCGAGGTTCAGGAGAGGCTCGCCCATCCCCATGAAGACGACCCTCAGCCCCTCGTGCGTCCGGCCGACGTCGGCGAGCACGGCGTGGAGCTGGCCCAGGATCTCTCCGGCCGAGAGGTTCCGGCCGCCGCCGAGCCGGCCGGTCACGCAGAACGCACAGTCCACGGCGCAGCCCGTCTGCGAGGACAGGCAGACGGTGAATTTGGGATCCTGGATCCGGGATCGAGGATTCGCTTCCCGAGACTCCGGACCCGCCGCCCGCGCGTCGGTGAACTCGTTCGCCAGGGACGTCCGCGCCTCCCCCGGCATGTAGACCGTCTCGATCAGCGACCCGTCGGAGAGTCGCAGGCCCAGCTTGACGCTCCCGTCCGCGGCGCGATCCCGGCGGACGATCTCCGGACGCGCGATCGGCAGCTCGCTGGCCAGCCGCTCGCGCAGAGACGCGGGGAGCTCCCGCGCCGCGGCGTAATCCGGAGCGAGCCGCCGGTGGACGAGGTCGAAGATCTGGCGGCCCCGATACCGAGGGAGAGACTCGGCGGCGGCCCATTCCTCCAGCGCGAGGGGAGTCATCCCCAGCGGGTCCATGGGAGGAGTCTATTCGGCCCGCGGCCAGCGTGGATTCGGCGACCGCCGACTACTGCCCGCCGACGGCCGACTTCTTCCGCGCGGCGGCACGGCGCTTGCGCACCTTGCGGGTGGGATCGATCCCGACGGAGCGCAGGAACCGGAGGTCCTTGAGGTTGATCCGGAACGCCGCGCGCTCCTCGGAGCTCTGCGTCTCTTCGGCATCGTCCGGCTCGAGCACGCGCGCCGCTCCGCGGCGGACGCGCGTGAGGCGCGCCTCGCGCCGGTTCACGCCCACCTTCGCGTCGAGCACCATGTAGAGGTTGTAGCCCTCGTCGCGAATGCGCTGGATCGAGTCGTGCACGCGCCCCGAGCCCGAGATCGACTCGTTGATCGCTTGCCCGAGCTCCTTGAGCATTTCGCGGAGGTGATCCGAAAGTTCCATATGTCGGCCCGCAGCGATTATCGCTTCCGCCTCGCGCGAGAATCAAGGAACTTTCCCGGCGCAAAAAAATGCTATCCTCATTCGTCACTCGCAAGGCACATGCCGAGCGGCGGCGCGCCTCCACCTCGCTCCCGGCGCGCCTCGCCTTGTCGATTCCTGATACCGTCTCGCCGATGTTCTCCGCTCTCGCGCACCTGACGTGCACGCGCTGTGCGGCGTCGTACGAGAGCGGCCGGCGTCTCAACGTCTGCCCCGCGCCGGGATGCGGCGGCGCGCTCTTCGCGCGCTACCACATGCACGCGCCGCGCCTCGAGCGCGACTCCGCCGCGGACCGTCCGCGCTCCATCTGGAAGTGGCACGAGATGATGCCGGTCGAGGACCCCGCGCACGTCGTGTCCCTCGGCGAGGGCGGCACGCCGCTGCTCCGGGCGGCGAATCTCGGCGACGCGTCCGGATTCGCGCAGCTGTGGATCAAGGACGAGTCCGGCAACCCGACCGGGTCCTTCAAGGCGCGGGGCCTCTCCGCGGCGATCTCGAAGGCGAAGGAGCTCGGGTACACCAAGGTCGCGCTGCCGACCGCCGGGAACGCCGGCGGCGCCGCGGCCGCCTATGCCGCGCGCGCGGGGATGGAGTGTCACGTCGCGATGCCGGAGGACACGCCGCGCGTCTTCCGAATCGAGTGCGAGCGCTACGGCGCGAAAGTCACGCTGCTCCCCGGACTGATCGACGACTGCGGGCGGTTCATCGCGGAGCGTGCGGCGCGGGAGGGATGGCACGACGTCTCGACCCTGAAGGAGCCCTACCGCGTCGAGGGCAAGAAAACCATGGGCTACGAGCTCGCCGAGGAATTCGACTGGGAGCTTCCCGACGCGATCCTCTACCCCACCGGCGGCGGGACCGGCCTCATCGGCATGTGGAAGGCCTTCGAGGAGATGGAGGAGCTCGGTTGGATCGGGTCGAGGCGGCCGCGAATGTTCGCCGTCCAGGCGGAGGGCTGCGCGCCGATCCCGAAGGCGTTCGCGGAGGGGAAGGAAGCCTCGGAGAAGTTCCCGAACGCGAAGACCTACGCGTCCGGCCTTCGCGTGCCCAAGGCCTTCGCGGACTACCTGATCCTCCGGTACGTCCGCGAGTCCGGCGGGACCGCCCTCGCCGTCTCGGACGACGCCATGCGGGAGGCGTGCGACGAGCTGGGCGCCGCGGAGGGACTCTTCGCGTCGCCCGAGGGCGGCGCGGTCTGGGCCGCGGCGAAGGATCTCGCGGCGGCCGGGGTCCTCGACCGAGCCTCCCGCGTCGTCCTCTTCAACACCGGGTCCGGGTTCAAGTACGTCTGAGCCGAAACATGAGTAATCCCCTTCTCGTACGCCCGCTCGAGCCGCGCGACTACGACGCCTGGAAGCCGCTCTGGGACGGTTACAACGCCTTCTACGGGCGCAAGGACGACACGGCCTTGCCGCTCGAGGTCACCCGAACGACCTGGCAGAGATTCTTCGACCCGGACGAACCCGTCTTCGGCCTCGTCGCCGAAGGCGAAGGCGAGCTCCTGGGTCTGACGCACTATCTCTTCCACAGGAGCACCACGCGAATCGAGCTCACGTGCTACCTGCAGGACCTGTTCACGGCTCCCGCCGTGCGAGGTCGGGGAATCGGGAGGGCCTTGATTCAGGGCGTCTACGAGCGGGCGAGGCGGGCGGGCATCCGGCGGGTGTATTGGCAAACGCACGAGTCCAACGCTGCCGGCCGGCTCCTTTATGACCGCATGGCCAGGCACCTCGGATTCATCGTCTACTCGCAGGACGTGTGAGGGCTCCGGCCGTCCGGTAGAATCGCCCGTTCCATGAGATATCTGTCCCTGCGCCCGCGTCTCGACCCGCTCCTGCCCGCCGTGGAGAAGCCCGGGCGCTACGTCGGCCTCGAGCGCAACCTGACGCGCAAGAACCTCTCTCGCGCGCGGGTGACGCTGGCGCTGGCGTTCCCCGACACCTACGAGATCGGGATGAGCCACACGGGAACGAGGATCCTCTACGAGATCGTCAACCGGCGGTCCGAGTGGGCGTGCGAGCGCGTCTACGCGCCGTGGGTGGATCTCGAGGGGAAGATGCGCGAGGCCGGGATCCCGCTCTTCTCGACGGAGTCCTTCGCCCCGGTGGCGGACTTCGACGTGCTCGGCTTCTCGCTCCAGGCGGAGCTCAACTACTCGAACATCGTCAACATGCTGGACCTGGCGGGCCTGCCGGTCTGGCAGCGCGACCGTCGCGAGTCCGACCCGATAGTGCTCGGCGGCGGGCCGTGCACCGCCAACCCCGAGCCGATCGCCGACTTCTTCGACGCGTTCCTGATCGGCGACGGGGAGGAGGCGCTCGTGCGCTTCCTCGACGTCGTCCTCGTCGGGCGAGACGCGGGGTTTTCCCGGCGGGAGATCCTGCGCCGCCTCGCGGCGATCGAGGGCGTCTACGTCCCCTCGCTCTACGACGTCGCGTACCGCGAGGATGGACGGATCGCGTCGATCGCGCGCCACGACACCGCGGCGCCCGAGCGCGCGCGGCGCACCTGGGTGCCGGTGCTGAAGCCCGAGTACTACCCCGAGAGGCCGGTCGTCCCGTCGGTCGAGATCGTCCAGGACCGCCTCGGTCTCGAGGTGATGCGCGGCTGCACGCAGGGCTGCCGCTTCTGCCAGGCCGGCTACTGGTACCGCCCGGTGCGCGAGCTCGACCCGGACGCGGTCGCCGACATGACGCAGAAGTTCATCGCCGAGTCCGGCTGGAGCGAGGTGGGCCTGCTCTCGCTCTCGACCGCGGACTACTCCCAGATCGAGCCGCTCGTGAAGTGCCTCGCGCCGAAGCTCGCGGACCGGCGTGTCTCGATCTCGCTGCCCTCGCTGCGGGCCGAGGCGTTCTCCGTGGGCCTCGCCGACGCCGTGTCGGAGGTCCGCAAGTCCGGCTTCACGTTCGCGCCGGAGACCGGCTCGGACCGGCTGCGCCGCGTGATCAACAAGACCTTCACGAACTCCGACATGATCCAGGCGGCCGACGTCGCGTTCGCGCGCGGCTGGGACCTCATCAAGGTGTACACGATGATCGGCCTGCCGACCGAGACCCGCGCGGACCTGGACGAGCTCGTCTCGCTGGTCGAGGCCATCCTCGCGCAGGGCCGCAGGCACGGCCGCAAGAACGTCAACGTCTCGGTGGGCTCGTTCGTGCCCAAGTCGTGGACGCCGTTCCAATGGGCGCCCTTCGACGGCGTCGAGGCGCTCGAGGAGAAGCTCGCCTATCTGAAGGACCGCTTCCGCCGGATCCGCGGCGCGAAGATGAAGTGGCACGAGCCCCGCGAGGCCGAGATCGAGTGCGTGCTCTCGCGCGGCGACCGCCGGGTCGCCCGCGTGCTGCACACGGCCTGGAAGTCGGGTGTGCGGTTCGACGGCTGGACGGAGCACTTCCGCTACGACCTCTGGATGGAAGCGTTCCGCGCGGAGGGAATCCCGAAGGAGGCCTTCCTGCGCGACTACGCGCTCGACGAGGTCCTGCCCTGGGACGTGCTGGACGTCTCGATCACGAAGCGGTGGCTGCAGATCGAGCTCATCAAGGCGAAGAAGGAGATGCGGACCGAGGACTGCAAGTGGGGACACTGCTACGCGTGCGGCGTGCCCGGCAACGGCGAGGACACGATGCTGGCGAAGCCGATGGCCACGCAGCTTCCCGTCGTGGACGCCGCGATCACCGACGAGACCGCCCCCGCCGCCTACCGCGACCCCGCGAAGGGCGCGGCGTACCGGCAGAAGGCGATGCCGGACCTGCCCTCCGCGTCGCGCCGCGGCTCGCAGGGAGACCGCGTCTTCAAGCACCGTGTGACCTTCTCGAAGACCGGCGACGCGCGCTTCCTCTCGCACCGCAACACGATGGACGTGCTCGAGCGCGCCATCCGGGCGGCCGGCCTGCCGGCGCGGTACTCCGAGGGGTTCAACCCGCACATGCGGCTCTCGATGGGGCCGGCGCTCGCGCTGGGTCTCGAGAGCCTGCACGAGGTCTTCGACGTCGACGGCAACGCGCCGTTCCCGACGGACGCGGCGGAGCGCATCGCCGCGAGGCTGCCGGAGGGCCTCGCCATCCTCGAGGTGCGCGAGCTCGCCGCGGGCGAGGCCTCCCTCGCGAAGGCCGTGAAGGGAGCGCGCTACAGCGTCCGGCTCGCGACCGAGGAGCAGATCGCGCGCGCCGGAGAGGTCCTCGCCAACGGCGCGGGCGACGCGATGCCGGCCGTGCGCGCGTTCGCGCTCGAGGCGGACCGAGACGGCACGAGCCTGCGCTTCGAGGTGAACCTCGATCAGTCCTCCGGCGAGACCTCGACGCCGAAGAAGGTCCTCGAGACGCTTCTCGCGATCCCGCCCGCGGAGCAGCTTTCGCTGTCGGTCACCCGCGAGGCCACCCTGCTCGGCTGATGTACCGCGTGACCGTCACCGCGCGCTTCGAGGCCGCGCACAACCTGATCGACTACGACGGAGGTCCCGAGCCGCTCCACGGACACTCCTACCGCGTCGACGCCGTCCTCGAGTCCGACAAGCTGCAGCGCTACGACGTCGCGGTCGACTTCGTCCCGGCGCGGCGGGCGCTCGAGGGCATCGCGAGGGAGCTCGACTACTCCTACATCAACCAGCATCCCGCCTTCGTCGGACGCAACACGTCCGCCGAGAACCTCGCCCGCCACTTCGCGGAGCGCCTCGAGTCCTCGGGCGCGCTCGGATGGGCGCGCGTCGCGGAGGTGACGGTGTGGGAGGGCCCCGAGAACCGGGCGACCTACAGGCCCTGATGTCCGGCGGAACGATGGAGGTCCGGGAGCTCACCGGCGACGCGGAGATCGAGGCGGCCTTTCCGCTCATGCACGAGCTGCGCGAGCGCCTCCAGCCGGCGACCTTCCTCGACGAGATCCGCCGGCAGCAGGCCGAGGGCTACCACCTGTACGGCCTCTTCGCGGACGAGGAGCTCGTCAGCCTCGCCGGGGTTCGGCGCACGCACACGCTGGCCCGCGGAGAGCATTTGTTCGTGGACGACCTCGTGACCGCGAAGGCCTACCAGCGCAACGGGTTCGGACGCGCGCTCCTGCGCGAGCTCGCCCGCGGCGCCTTCCTCCAGGGGATCCCGCGCATCTACCTCGACAGCCGCGCCGCCGCGAAGGGCTTCTACGAGGCCGTCGGGTTCACGATGCACACCTCGATCCCCTGCTGGATCGAGGTCGAGAAGCTGGCCGGGACGATTCCGCAGCCATAGGCGGCGGTTTGGGCGGCCCGCCGCCGGCGGCTCCGGCGGCGTATAATCGTCGCCACCACGACAATGCATCGATCTCCGCTGGCGGACATCGTCCGTTTGGCCGCGCTCCTTCTCTGGATGGCGGCGTCGCCGACCCTGGTGGGCGCCCAGAGCGTGGATGAGTTCCCGCTCCCGAGCGGCGGCATCCCGGAGGACCTGACGCCGGGGCCGGACGGGAACGTTTGGTTCACCGAGCTGACGAACCAGATCGCGCGGGTCACGCCCGCCGGGGTCGTCACGGAGTTTCCCGTCCCGGGAGGGCCGCAGGGAATCACCGCCGGACCCGACGGCGCACTCTGGTTCACCGAGAGCACCGGCAGCAAGATCGTCCGGATCACGGTCGACGGCACCGTCACCGACGCGTTCCCGCTCCCCGCGGGAGCGAGCCCGTACGCGATCGCGGCGGGCTCCGACGGCGCGCTCTGGTTCACCGAGCCGCAGGCCAACAAGATCGGACGGATCACGACGGCCGGCGCCGCCACCGACTTCACGATCCCGACGCCGAACAGCACGCCGCACGGGATCACCGCCGGACCCGACGGCAACCTGTGGTTCGCCGAGTACGGCAAGAACCAGATCGGACGGATCACGACGGGCGGCACGTTCACCGAGTTTCCCCTTCCTACGGCCAATGCTTACCCCGAGGGCATCGCGGTCGGGCCCGACGGCAACCTCTGGTTCTCGGAGAATCAGGCCGCCCAGATCGGCCGCATCACCACGGCGGGGACGATCACGGAGTTCCCCATGCCCGAGACCGGCCGCCTCTTCCGTCTCACGGGCGGCCCCGACGGCAACGTCTGGTTCACCGAGTTCGACAACAACCGGATCTCGAAGATCACGCCGGCCGGCACGATCACCCGGTATCTGATCCCGACCTCCGTCTGCGGCGCCTACGGCATCGGGCTCGGTTCCGACGGCAAGCTCTGGTTCACGGAGTTCAAGACGGCCAAGGTCGGGCGGCTCGACCTCGCCGGCACGCCGCCGCCCCAGATCGACTTCGAGTATCCCCTTCCCGCGGGATCGCTACCCGAAGACGCGGCGACCGGATCCGACGGGAACGTGTGGTTCATCGACATCAACAGGATCGGCCGCGTGACGCCTTCCGGAGCGGTCACGGAGTTTCCGATCCCCGGCCCCAGCGCCTTCCCCCAGGGGCTCGCAGCCGGCCCGGACGGGGCGCTCTGGTTCACGGAGAACAGCGCCAACAAGATCGGCCGCATCACGACGGCGGGCGCCATCACGGACCAGTTCCCCGTCCCGACCGCGGCGAGCGCGCCGCAGGGGATCGCCCCGGGGCCCGACGGCGCGCTCTGGTTCACCGAGCTCAACGCGAACCAGATCGGCCGCATCACGACCTCCGGCTCGGTCACCGAGCGTCCGGTTCCCACGGCCGGCGGCGGTCCGATCCGCATCGCCACGGGCTCGGACGGGAATCTCTGGTTCACGGAGTACGGGAAGAACAAGGTCGGCCGGTTGACGCCCGGCGGCGGCATCGACGAGTTTCCGATCCCGACCGTCAACGCCTATCCCGAGGGCATCACGGCGGGCGCCGACGGCAACCTCTGGTTCGGCGAGAACCAGGGCCAGGCGATCGGACGCATCACGACCGCAGGGGTGATCACCGAGTTCCCTCTGCCCGAGACGACTCGAGTCTTCCACATCGTCGGCGGGCCGGACGGGAACCTCTGGTTCGCCGAGTTCGACAACAACAAGATCGGGCGCATCACGACCGGCGGAACGATCACCCAGTTCCTGATCCCGACCGCCGACTCCCGGCCGTACGGCATCACCGCGGCGCCGGGCAGCCGGCTCTGGTTCACCGAGTTCAACAAGGGGAAGGTCGGCGGCGTCGGCGTGGGCGATCCGGCCCTGACCGTCTCCGGGATCGTCCCGACCTCGGGGCCCGCTTCCGGCGGAACCGCCGCGACCGTCTCGGGCTCCGGGTTCGACGCGGACCGGACGGTCCTCTTCGGGCTGGCGGCGGCGGGCGGCGTGTCGGGCGGCGGGGGCGAGGTCTCCTGCACCGCCCCGCCCTTGCCCCCGGGGGCGCTCTACGACGTCGTCGCGACGAATCCCGACGACGGCGCCTTCGGCGTGCTGTCCCGAGGCTGGATGGCCGACTTCCTGGATGTGCCCCAGGCGCACGTCTTCCACGCCTACGTCGAGAAGCTCTTCCGCAACGGCATCACGGCGGGCTGCGGCCCCGGCGAATTCTGCCCGGACGGCTCCGTCTCGCGCGC
>Ga0157378_10002252_pt1 | contig 17134 bp, 11 predicted proteins | sample M65metaG_FD_115309 | JGI IMG/M metagenome (GOLD analysis project Ga0157378, IMG submission 115309) | Miscanthus rhizosphere microbial communities from Kellogg Biological Station, Michigan, USA - M6-5 metaG | ecosystem: Host-associated > Plants > Roots > Rhizosphere > Soil | place: USA: Michigan...
CACGTGGAATACGAAAGCCCGAACCGGCACTACGCGCACGTGGATTGCCCGGGACACGCGGACTACGTGAAGAACATGATCACGGGCGCGGCGCAGATGGACGGCGCGATTCTGGTGTGTTCGGCCGCGGACGGCCCGATGCCGCAGACGCGCGAGCACATCCTGCTGGCGCGCCAGGTGGGCGTGCCGTACGTGGTGGTGTACATGAACAAGTGCGACATGGTCGACGACGCCGAGCTGTTGGAGCTGGTCGACATGGAAGTGCGCGATCTGCTGACGAAGTACGAATTCCCGGGCGACAAGACCCCGATCATCAAGGGATCGGCGTTGAAGGCGCTGGAAGGCGACCAGTCGGAGATCGGCGTGCCGTCGATCGTGAAGCTGGTTGAAGCGCTGGACAGCTACATTCCGGAGCCGGTGCGCGTGCTGGACAAGCCATTCCTGCTGCCGGTGGAAGACGTGTTCTCGATTTCGGGCCGCGGCACCGTGGTGACGGGACGTGTCGAGCGCGGCATCGTGAAGGTGGGCGACGAAATCGAGATCGTGGGCATCCGTCCGACGCAGAAGACCACCTGCACGGGCGTGGAGATGTTCCGCAAGCTGCTCGACGAAGGGCGCGCCGGTGACAACGTGGGCGTGCTGCTGCGCGGCACGAAGCGCGACGAAGTCGAGCGCGGCCAGGTGCTGTGCAAGCCGGGTTCGATCACGCCGCACACGGATTTCGAGTCCGAGGTGTACGTGCTGTCGAAGGAAGAGGGCGGCCGTCATACGCCGTTCTTCAAGGGCTACCGTCCGCAGTTTTACTTCCGCACGACGGACGTGACCGGCTCGGTGGAACTGCCGGCGGGCGTGGAAATGGTGATGCCGGGCGACAACATCAAAATGGTGGTGAGCCTGATTCACCCGATCGCGATGGAAGAAGGCCTGCGTTTCGCGATTCGCGAAGGCGGCCGCACCGTCGGCGCCGGCGTCGTGGCGAAGATCATCAAATGACCTCAGGATGAGGTCATTCCGGACGGTGCATGGATGCACGTTGATCCGGGATCCAGTTCTTCGGTACGCAACAAGATCGAGAACTGGATTTCCGCCTACGCGGGAATGAAGAGCAGGTGAGGCGATGAAAGTCGCCTTGCCGAGGCAGGAAGGACAAACGAACACACGCCAGTAGCTCAATTGGCAGAGCAGCGGTCTCCAAAACCGCAGGTTGGGGGTTCGAGTCCCTCCTGGCGTGCCACTCGGCGGGGAGAGATTCGAATCTCCTCGCCGAAACGAAAGCCCCTTCGATGGATCGACGGGTTCTTGCGCAGGATGCATTAAGCAGATTTCTATGAACGCAAAAGCTGAACAGGTAGGCGGTAATTCCGCCGCAGACATCGCAAAGCTGACCCTGGCGCTGCTGATCGTGGCGGCGGGTGTGTTCGCCTATTACTGGTTCAACGAGATGCCGGGTTGGCAGCGTCTGTTGATCCTGCTCGGCAGCTTCTTGCTCGGCGGCGCGGTGGGCTACTTCACGCGTTCCGGCCACGCGCTGCGCGACTTCTTCAGCGAATCGCTGTTCGAGCTGCGCAAGGTCGTGTGGCCGACGCGCCAGGAAACGGTGCAGACCACGCTGGTGATCATGGCGGTGGTGGTGATCCTGTCGATCCTGCTCGGACTGATCGACCTGTTTCTGAACTGGTCGATTCTGCAACACCTGCTGAAGATCGGACGCTGACATGACCGCAAGCGCCAAACGCTGGTACGTCGTGCACGCCTACTCGGGCTTCGAGCATCAGGTCGCGCGCGCACTGAAGGATCGCATCGCGCGCGCCGGGATGCAGGACAAGTTCGGCGACGTGATGGTACCGACTGAGGAAGTGATCGAAATGCGCGGCGGGCAGAAGCGCCGCAGCGAGCGCAAGTTCTTCCCCGGCTACGTGCTGGTGCAGATCGCAACGAATCTGGAAGGCAAGAGCCAGAAGATCGACGACGAGTCGTGGCATCTGATCAAGGAAACACCGAAGGTGATGGGCTTCATCGGCGGCACCGCCGATCGTCCGCTGCCGATCAAGGATTCCGAGGCCGACGCGATCCTGCAACGCGTGCAGGAAGGCGTCGAGAAGCCGAAGCCAAAGGTGCTGTTCGAACCGGGCGAGATGGTGCGCGTCACGGACGGCCCGTTCAACGACTTCAACGGCGTGGTCGAGGAAGTGAATTACGAGAAGAGCCGCCTGCGCGTGGCGGTGCTGATCTTTGGACGTTCCACCCCGGTGGAACTCGAGTTCGGTCAGGTGGAAAAAGCCTGAAGAATTGGCCGCGCGAGCGGCAGGAGTCCGGAATGGAGCCGGGCTTTGAACTACCCAGGATGGGCCACACGAGGAGCCTGACACCAGGCGTTCGCACTCGAGGAGAACGAAATGGCAAAGAAAGTTGTTGGTTACATCAAGCTGCAGGTGAAGGCCGGTCAGGCCAACCCCTCGCCGCCGGTCGGTCCCGCGCTCGGTCAGCGCGGCCTGAACATCATGGAGTTCTGCAAGGCGTTCAACGCTGCCACGCAGAAGATGGAGCCGGGTCTGCCGATTCCGGTGATCATCACCGCGTACTCGGACCGCAGCTTCACCTTCATCATGAAGACGCCGCCGGCGTCGATCCTGCTGAAGAAAGCAGCCGGCATCGAGTCGGGCAGCAAGCGTCCGAACACCGAGAAGGTGGGCAAGGTGACGCGCAAGCAGCTCGAGGAGATCGCCAAGACCAAGATGGCCGACCTGACGGCGGCCGATATGGATGCAGCGGTGCGCACCATTGCCGGTAGCGCGCGCAGCATGGGCCTGGTGACGGAGATCTGACCATGAAAATCAGCAAGCGCTATCAGGCAATGCAGAAGTCGGTGAAGCACGGCAAGGCCTACTCCGTCGACGAGGCGTTCAAGATCATCAAGGACAACGCCAAGACCAAGTTCGTCGAATCCGTCGACGTCGCGATCCGCCTCGGCATCGATGCCAAGAAGTCGGATCAGGGCGTGCGCGGTTCGACCCTGCTGCCGCACGGCACCGGCAAGACGGTGCGCGTGGCAGTGTTCTGCCCTGCGGGCGAGAAGGCCGAAGCGGCCAAGGCCGCCGGCGCCGACGCGGTGGGCATGGAAGACCTGGCCGAGAAGATGCAGGGCGGCGACTTGAATTTCGGCCGCATCATCGCCACTCCTGATGCGATGCGCGTGGTCGGCAAGCTCGGTCAGCTGCTCGGCCCGCGCGGCCTGATGCCGAACCCGAAGGACGGTTCGGTTACGGCCGACGTCGTTACGGCGGTCAAGAATGCCAAGGCCGGACAGGTCAAGTACCGCAACGACAAGGCTGGCATCGTGCACGCCTCGATCGGCAAGGTGAACTTCGAAGTGAGCGCGCTCAAGGACAACCTGCATGCGCTGCTCGCCGATCTGATGAAGTCCAAGCCGGCGTCCTCGAAGGGCATCTTCCTGCAGAAGGTGTCGGTGTCGAGCACGATGGGCCTCGGCCTGCTGGTCGACCAGTCGACGCTGCCGGTTTAACCGATTCACGAGCCGCTTCCGGAGGAGGCGGCTATACAGATTTGAGGGCCCCGGGTGCAGCAATGCAGCCGGGCGCCGTCAAAGACCGCAGGTGGTTCGCATATCGTGGCATGGACGCACTCGTCGGCACGCAAGCCTCGAAGCGAGCGGTATCGAACCTTAATCGAAACGGAAGACAACCTGCGCAGATGGTGGACGCCCGTACGAGATTTTTCGAACGGCCACCAGTTCGGCGTCGCACGACGCCAGCGAATCCGAAGGATGCACGGATTCGTCGAGATTCGGAAGCGGTCAGCGCATTGATGCGTGACGCCGCTCCAAGTTCGGAAAGGTAAAGCAATGGCACTCAATCTTGAGCAAAAGAAAGTCGTCGTTGCCGAACTGGCGAATGTGGCCGCCAAGGCGCACTCGTTGGTCGCCGCCGAGTATGCCGGTCTTACCGTGGAGCAGCTCACCGAGCTGCGCAAGAAGGCCCGCGTGGGCAAGGTGTTCGTCAAGGTTGCGAAGAACACGCTCGTTTCGCGCGCTGTCGAGGGTACGGATTACGCGTGCGTCAAGGACGCGCTCGTAGGTCCGATGCTCTACGCCTTCTCCCAGGAAGATCCGGGTGCTGCGGGTCGGTTGATCAAGGAGTTCTCCAAGGCGAACGAAAAGCTGGTCCCCAAGGTCGTCGCGATCGGCGGGCAGATGTATCCGGGTTCTCATGTCGAGAAGCTGGCTTCGCTGCCGACCCGCGAACAGGCTCTGGCCATGTTGATGGGCGTGATGTTGGCGCCGATCACCAAGCTGGTGCGTACGCTGGCCGAACCCGCCGCCAAGACGGCGCGCGCGGTGGCTGCGGTGCGCGACCAGAAGGCCGCTGCTGCCTGACCGGCAACCACAATCGCTGATTTGGTAATTCTCAAAATCTTATAGAGGTATACGAAAATGGCCGTTACGAAAGAAGAAATCCTGACTGCAATCGGCAACATGAGCCTCATCGACGTCACCGAGCTGGTGAAGATGATGGAAGACAAGTTCGGCGTGTCCGCTGCCGCTCCGGTGGCCGTGGCCGCCGCCGGCGGTGGCGCTGCCGCCGCTGCTCCGGCCGAGGAGAAGACCGAGTTCACCGTCGCGCTGAAGTCGGCCGGCGAGAAGAAGGTCGAAGTGATCAAGGCGGTTCGCGCGATCACCGGTCTGGGCCTGAAGGAAGCGAAGGATCTGGTCGAGTCCGCTCCCGCCACCGTGAAGGAAGGCGTGAACAAGGACGACGCCGCGAAGTTCAAGAAAGAACTCGAGGCCGCTGGCGCCACTGTGGAAGTGAAGTAATTTCAGGAAGAAGTCATCCTGCCGCGGTGTCGAGCCGAAGCGGGATCCAGAGTCAGACAGACACGACGTATTGAGCAACAAGCGAGTCACTGGATGCCGGCGCGAGCCGGCATGACGAACTCAGCCTGGGGGCGCAAGCCCCCGGGCTTTGTCCGTTGCAAGGACGCTTGGTTTTTTGGCGAGTTGCGAATGTTGAGCGGTACCCGCGGTCCAATCCAGATCGGCCGCGACCTCTGAACATTCCCGATTCTTTCCCCATGGCTGCCGCATGCGTGTGGCGGCCCGCAAGCCCGAGGTGGTGCTCACCATGAGTTATTCCTTCACCGAGAAAAAGCGCATCCGCAAGAGTTTCGGCAAGCGTCCGCTGGTACTGGACGTGCCGCCGCTGCTCGCGATCCAGACCGATTCCTACCGCGAATTCCTGCAGGAAAACAAGGCGGAATCGAATCGCGCGGACCATGGTCTGCATGCGGCGTTGAAGTCGGTGTTCCCGATCTCGAGCTACTCCGGCAATGCCGCGCTCGAGTACGTGAGCTATCGCCTCGGTGATCCGCCGTTCGATGAACGCGAGTGCCGTTCGCGTGGCATGAGCTACGGCGCGCCGTTGCGCGTGCTGGTGCGCCTGGTCATCTACGACAAGGATTCGCCGGCCAGCAACAAGGCGGTCAAGTACGTCAAGGAGCAGGAAGTCTACATGGGCGAATTGCCGCTCATGACCGACACCGGCACCTTCATCATCAACGGCACCGAGCGCGTGATCGTGTCGCAGCTGCATCGTTCGCCGGGCGTGTTCTTCGATCACGACCGCGGCAAGACGCACAGCTCCGGCAAACTTTTGTACTCGGCGCGCATCATTCCGTATCGCGGCTCGTGGCTGGACTTCGAATTCGATCCGAAGGACGCGCTGTTCACCCGTATCGATCGCCGCCGCAAGCTGCCGGTGACGATGCTGCTGCGCGCGCTCGGCTACAACAACGAACAGATGCTCGACATCTTCTTCGAGAAGAATGTCTTCCATCTGGACAAGAAGGCCGGTGCGCGCCTGGAACTGATCGCCGAGCGTCTGCGCGGCGAAACGCTGAACTTCGACTTGCGCGCGGGCGATGAAGTCATCGTCGAGGCGGGCAAGCGCATCACCGCACGTCACGTGCGCGCGCTGCAGAGCTCGAAGATCAAGAACCTGGAAGTGCCGGACGACTATCTGGTCGGGCGCATCCTGGCGCACAACATCGTCGACAAGAAGACCGGCGAAGTGCTGGCGGCGGCGAACACCGAACTCGACCTGGCGCACCTGGAGAACTTCCGCCGCGCCGGCGTCGATCAGATCGGCACGCTGTTCGTGAACGATCTCGATCGCGGTCCTTACATCTCCAACACGCTGCGCATCGATCCGACCAAGACGCCGCTCGAGGCGCTGGTCGAAATCTACCGCATGATGCGTCCTGGCGAGCCGCCGACCAAGGAAGCCGCGCAGAACCTGTTCTACAATCTGTTCTTCACGTTCGAGCGCTACGACTTGTCGGGCGTCGGCCGCATGAAGTTCAACCGCCGTGTCGGGCGCAAGGAAATCCTCGGCCCCGGCGTGCTGTACGACTCGCAGTATTTCGGCGCGCGCAGCGACGAGGATTCCAAGGCGCTGGTCAAGAAGCTCGGCCAGACCTCCGACATCCTCGACGTGCTCAAGGTGCTGATCGAAATCCGCAACGGCCGCGGCACGGTCGACGACATCGATCACCTCGGCAACCGCCGCGTGCGTTCGGTCGGCGAAATGGCCGAGAACGTGTTCCGCATCGGACTCGTGCGCGTCGAGCGCGCGGTGAAGGAGCGCCTGTCGCTGGCCGAGGCCGAAGGCCTGTCGCCGCAGGATCTGATCAACGCGAAGCCCGTCGCTGCCGCGATCAAGGAGTTCTTCGGCTCCTCGCAGCTGTCGCAGTTCATGGACCAGAACAATCCGCTGTCGGAAGTCACGCACAAGCGCCGTGTGTCCGCGCTCGGGCCGGGTGGCCTGACGCGTGAACGCGCCGGCTTCGAAGTGCGCGACGTGCATCCCACTCACTACGGCCGCGTCTGCACGATCGAGACGCCGGAAGGTCCGAACATCGGCCTGATCAATTCGCTCGCGGTGTACGCGCGCACCAACTCGTATGGCTTCCTCGAGACGCCGTACCGCAAGGTCGTCAACGCCAAGGTCACCGACAAGGTCGATTACCTGTCGGCGATCGAAGAAGGCGAATTCGTGATCGCGCAGGCGAACTCGATCATGGACAAGAACGGCGGCTTCGTCGAAGACTTCGTCGCTTGCCGTTTCAAGGGCGAATCGGAACTGCGTCACTCGAACGAGATCCAGTACATGGACGTCTCGCCGATGCAGACCGTGTCGGTTGCGGCGGCCTTGGTGCCGTTCCTCGAGCACGACGACGCGAACCGCGCATTGATGGGCGCGAACATGCAGCGTCAGGCCGTGCCGACGCTCAAGTCGCAGACCCCGCTGGTCGGTACCGGCATCGAGCGCCCGGTGGCGCGCGACTCCGGTGTGACCGCGATGGCGCGCCGTGGTGGCGTGATCGACCAGGTCGATGCCGGCCGCATCGTGGTGCGCGTGAACGAGAAGGAAGTAGGCGACAACGACGCCGGCGTCGATATCTACACGCTGACCAAGTACACGCGCTCCAACCAGAACACGTGTATGAACCAGATGCCGCTGGTGAACGTGGGCGACATCGTGGCCAAGGGCGACGTGCTCGCCGACGGTCCGTCCACGGATCTGGGCGAGCTCGCGCTCGGCCAGAACATGCTGGTCGCGTTCATGCCGTGGAACGGCTACAACTTCGAAGACTCGATCCTGATCTCCGAGCGCGTGGTCGAAGAAGACCGCTACACCACGATCCACATCGAAGAGTTGACCATCCAGGCGCGCGACACGAAGCTGGGGCCGGAGGAAATCACCGCCGACATCCCGAACGTGGGCGAGCAGGCTCTGGCGCGTCTGGACGAATCGGGCGTCGTGTACATCGGCGCCGAAGTGAAGGCGGGCGACATCCTGGTCGGAAAGGTCACGCCGAAGGGCGAAAGCCAGCTGACGCCGGAAGAAAAACTGCTGCGCGCGATCTTCGGCGAGAAGGCGTCCGATGTGAAGGACAGCTCGCTGCGCGTGCCGCCGGGCATGGACGGAACCGTGATCGACGTGACCGTGTTCACGCGCGACGGCATCGAGAAGGACAAGCGTGCGCTGCAGATCGAGCAGATGGAGATCAAGCGCATCAAGAAGGACTTCGACGACCAGTTCCGCATCCTCGAAGGCGCGATCTACAACCGCTTGCGCACGCAGATCGTCGGCAAGGTGGCAAGCGGCGGCCCGCACGCCTTCAAGAAGGGCGCGGCGGTGACCGAGGAATATCTCAACACGCTGAAGAAGGACGAGTGGTTCGCGCTGCGCATGAAGGACGAGGACGTGGCCGACCAGCTCGAGCGCGCGCGCGAGCAGATCGCCGCGCATCGCGCCGAGTTCGACAAGCGCTTCAAGGACAAGCAGGCCAAGATCACCGCCGGCGACGATCTCGCCCCCGGCGTGCTGAAAATGGTAAAGGTATACCTGGCTGTCAAGCGCCGCATCCAGCCGGGCGACAAGATGGCCGGCCGTCACGGCAACAAGGGCGTCGTGTCGATGATCCGCCCGGTCGAGGACATGCCGTTCATGGCGAACGGCCAGCCGGTCGACATCGTGCTGAACCCGCTCGGCGTGCCGTCGCGTATGAACATCGGCCAGATCCTGGAGACGCATCTGGGCTGGGCGGCGAAGGGTCTCGGCGAAAAGATCCGCCGCATGCTCGAGTTGAACGAGAAGGCGGTGGAACTGCGCAAGTTCCTCGACCAGATCTACAACCACGACAAGGATACGTTTGGCCAGCGCATCAACCTGAAGTCGCTCACCGACGAGGAAATCCTCGCGCTGTCGGCGAACCTGCAGCACGGCGTGCCGATGTCGACGCCGGTGTTCGACGGTGCGCACGAGTCCGAGATCAAAGCGATGCTCAAGCTCGCCGATCTGCCGGAGTCGGGCCAGACCACGCTGTTCGACGGCCGCACGGGCGAATCGTTCGACCGCAAGGTGACGGTGGGCTACATGCACATGCTGAAGTTGAACCATTTGGTCGACGACAAGATGCATGCGCGCTCGACTGGTCCGTACTCGCTGGTCACGCAGCAGCCGCTCGGCGGCAAGGCGCAGTTCGGCGGCCAGCGCTTCGGCGAAATGGAAGTCTGGGCGCTGGAGGCGTACGGGGCGGCGTACACGCTGCAAGAGATGCTGACGGTGAAGTCCGACGACGTGCCGGGCCGCAACCAGATGTACAAGAACATCGTCGACGGCAATCACGAGATGGCCGCCGGCATGCCGGAATCCTTCAACGTGTTGGTGAAGGAAATCCGCTCGCTGGCGATCAACATGGAGCTTGAAGAGCACTGACGAAGGGACGTTTTTCGAACCCAAGCCTTTGCTCTCATCCATCTGGAGTAACACATGAAAGACTTACTGAACCTGTTCAACCAGCAGCGCCAGTCGCTCGACTTCGACTCGATCAAGATCGCGCTCGCCTCGCCGGAGCTGATCCGCTCGTGGTCGTTCGGCGAAGTGAAGAAGCCCGAGACGATCAACTACCGCACGTTCAAGCCTGAGCGTGACGGCTTGTTCTGCGCGGCGATCTTCGGTCCGATCAAGGACTACGAGTGCCTGTGCGGCAAGTACAAGCGCATGAAGCATCGCGGCGTGGTGTGCGAAAAGTGCGGCACCGAAGTGACGCTCACCAAGGTGCGCCGCGAGCGCATGGGTCACATCGAGCTCGCCTCGCCGACCGCGCACATCTGGTTCCTGAAGTCGCTGCCCTCGCGCATCGGCTTGATGCTCGACATGACGCTGCGCGACATCGAACGCATTCTTTATTTCGAAGCGTATGTCGTGATCGATCCGGGTCTGACTCCGCTCACGCGCGGCCAGCTGCTGAACGAAGAACAGTACCTGCAGTCGGTCGAGGAACACGGCGACGAATTCGACGCGCGCATGGGCGCCGAAGCCGTGTACGAACTGCTCAAGACGATCGACCTGAACGCGGAACTGATTCGCCTGCGCGAGGAAATCGCCAGCACGAATTCCGAGACCAAGTTGAAGCGCTTGTCCAAGCGCATCAAGCTGGTCGAGGCGTTCATCGAATCCGGCAACCGTCCTGAATACATGGTCATGACCGTGCTGCCGGTGCTGCCGCCGGACCTGCGCCCGCTGGTGCCGCTCGATGGCGGCCGCTTCGCGACGTCGGATCTGAACGACCTGTACCGCCGCGTGATCAACCGCAACAACCGCCTCAAGCGCCTGCTCGAGCTGAATGCGCCGGACATCATCGTGCGCAACGAAAAGCGCATGCTGCAAGAAGCCGTCGATGCGTTGATGGACAACGGCCGGCGCGGCCGCGCCATCACCGGCACCAACAAGCGCCCGCTGAAGTCCTTGGCCGACATGATCAAGGGCAAGCAGGGCCGCTTCCGCCAGAACCTGCTCGGCAAGCGCGTCGACTACTCGGGCCGTTCGGTGATCGTGGTCGGTCCGACGCTGAAGCTGCACGAGTGTGGCCTGCCGAAGAAGATGGCGCTGGAACTGTTCAAGCCGTTCATCTTCTCCAAGCTGCAGCGCCGCGGACTCGCCACCACGATCAAGGCGGCGAAGAAGCTGGTCGAGCGCGAATCGGCCGAGGTGTGGGACATCCTCGAGGAAGTGATCCGCGAGCACCCGGTGCTGCTCAACCGCGCACCGACCCTGCATCGACTCGGCATCCAGGCGTTCGAGCCGGTGCTGGTCGAAGGCAAGGCGATCCAGCTGCATCCGCTGGTGTGTACCGCGTTCAACGCCGACTTCGACGGCGATCAGATGGCCGTGCATGTACCTCTGTCACTAGAGGCGCAGCTGGAAGCGCGCGCGCTGATGATGTCGTCGAACAACATCCTGTCGCCGGCCAACGGTGATCCGATCATCGTGCCGACGCAGGACGTGGTGCTCGGCCTGTACTACATGACGCGCGAGCTGATCAACGCGAAGGGCGAAGGCATGGTGTTCGCCAACATCGCCGAAGTGCATCGCGCCTATCAGAACCGCGCCGTGGACCTGCACGCCAAGATCAAGGTGCGCATCCACGAAGTGGTGATCGACGAGCAGAAGCAGCGCAGCGAGAAGACCTCGATCATCGACACGACGGTCGGACGTTCGCTGCTGGCGGAGATCCTGCCGGTCGGCCTGCCGTTCGCGCTGATCAACATCGAGCTGACCAAGAAGGCGATCTCGCGCCTGATCAACGCCTGCTACCGCAGCCTGGGTCTGAAGGACACGGTCGTGTTCGCCGACCAGCTGATGTACACCGGCTTCCACTATGCCACGCGTGCCGGCATCTCGATCGGCATTGACGACATGAAGATCCCGGGCGAGAAGAAGGCGATCCTGGAAAGTGCCGAGAAGGACGTGACGGAAATCCAGGAGCAGTTCGCTTCCGGCCTGGTCACCTCCGGCGAGCGCTACAACAAGGTTGTCGACATCTGGTCGCGCACGAACGAACAGGTCGCCGCGGCGATGATGAAGGGCATTGGCTACGACAAGGTCAAGACCGCCAAGGGCGAGCAGGTCGAGCAGAAGTCGATGAACTCGCTGTTCATCATGGCCGACTCCGGCGCGCGTGGTTCGGCGGCGCAGATCCGTCAGCTCGCCGGCATGCGCGGACTGATGGCACGTCCGGACGGCTCGATCATCGAGACGCCGATCAAGGCGAACTTCCGCGAAGGCCTCGATGTGCTGCAGTACTTCAACTCGACCCACGGTGCGCGTAAAGGCCTGGCGGATACCGCGTTGAAGACCGCGAACTCCGGTTACCTGACGCGTCGTCTGGTCGACGTGGCGCAGGATGTCGTCGTGACCGAGCCCGATTGCGGCACGATGGCGGGCTTGACCATGACTCCCATCGTGGAAGGCGGCGACGTGGTCGAGCCGCTGCGCGATCGTGTGCTGGGCCGCATCGTGGCCGCGGACGTGTATGCGCCGGGCAACGAAGATGCGCCGATCGTCACGCGCAACACGCTGCTCGACGAGCGCTGGGTGGAGAAACTCGAAACCGCCGGCGTGCAGTCGATCCTGGTGCGCTCGCCGATCACCTGCGAATCGGGCTTCGGCGTCTGCGCGCACTGCTACGGACGCGATCTGGCGCGCGGTCACCTGGTCAACATGGGCGAAGCGGTCGGCGTGATCGCGGCGCAGTCGATCGGCGAGCCGGGCACGCAGCTGACCATGCGTACGTTCCACATCGGTGGCGCGGCATCGCGTGCGGCCGCCGTCGACAACGTACAGGTCAAGACCGCCGGTTCGCTGAAGTTCAACAATTTGAAGACCGTGCATCACTCGCAGGGCCATCTGGTCGCGGTGTCGCGTTCGGGCGAGTTGTCGGTGATGGATGCGCACGGCCGTGAGCGCGAGCGCTACAAAGTGCCGTACGGCGCCACCATTTCCGTCAAGGACGGCGCGCCGATCAAGGCGGGCCAGATCGTGGCGAACTGGGATCCGCATACCCATCCGATCGTGTCGGAAGTGGCTGGCCGCGTGCGCTTCATCGACTTCATCGATGGCGTGACGGTGCAGCAGCAGACCGACGATCTGACCGGGTTGGAATCCAACGTCGTGACCGATCCGAAGCGCCGCGGCACGCAGGCCAAGGATCTGCGTCCGACCGTGCGTCTGGAAGACAAGAAGGGCAAGGATCTGAAGCTGCCCGGCACCGACATCCCGGCGCAGTACTTCCTGCCGGCCGGCGCGATCATCTCGTTGCAGGACGGCGCGGAAGTGGGCGTCGGCGACGTGGTGGCGCGTATCCCGCAAGAAACTTCCAAGACCCGCGACATCACCGGCGGTCTGCCGCGCGTGGCGGACCTGTTCGAAGCGCGCAAGCCGAAGGAACCGGCGATCCTGGCCGAGGTTTCGGGCATCGTCAGCTTCGGCAAGGACACCAAGGGCAAACAGCGCCTGGTGATCAAGGACGCCGAGGGCAACGATCACGAAGAACTGATTCCGAAGTGGCGCCAGGTCATCGTGTTCGAGGGCGAGCACGTGGAGAAGGGTGAGACCGTCGTCGACGGCGAACCCAATCCGCACGACATCCTGCGTCTGCTCGGGGTCGAGCCGCTGGCCGCGTACCTGGTCAAGGAAATCCAGGACGTCTACCGCCTGCAGGGCGTGAAGATCAACGACAAGCACATCGAGACGATCATTCGCCAGATGCTGCGCAAGGTGGAAGTCACCGAGGTCGGCGATACGCGTTACCTGCGCGGCGAGCAGTCCGATCGCGTGCGCGTGGTCGAGGAAAACACCCGCGCCAAGGCACGCGACGAGCGCACGGCTGCGTTCGATCCGGTCCTGCTCGGCATCACCAAGGCCTCGCTGGCGACCGAGTCGTTCATCTCGGCGGCTTCGTTCCAGGAGACGACCCGCGTGCTGACGGAAGCCGCGGTGCGCGGCACCCGCGACACGCTGCGTGGTCTGAAGGAAAACGTGATCGTCGGCCGTCTGATCCCGGCGGGCACGGGTCTGGCGTACCACAGCAAGCGCCGCCGCAAGCCGAGCGACCTGACCGAATCCGAGTTGGAAACGCTGCGTGGCGGCGTGTCGGAGTTCGTCGGCGAAGCAGCGACCGAGTAAGGCCGCGGAATACAGTCGCCCTCGCCACCGGCGAGGGCGACTGCGGATTGGCCTCGGGCTAGTCATGAGGCTGAAATCGCTGTTGCAGGATTTCACAGAAACCGCTATAGTTAGTGGCTCGATGGACTCGACTCGTTCGAGCCAATCGCGGAATCATGCGTTGCAAGCGAAATAAGGGGCAGGAAGCCTCTTGTGTTCGCCACACGGAAGTACGGCGGGAACCGCGGGGGATCTAACAGGATCAGCCGCCGCTCCGGTCAAACGCACGTCTTGCCAAGATTCAACAGGCCGGTTCAACCCCGGCCTGTTTTTTCGTCTAAAACACGGTGTTCCGGGAAGAGCGCCTTGCAGCCGCGGTCAGGACGACCGCAAAAACTTTGGGACCGAGTACATGTCGACAGTCAATCAGCTGGTGCGCAAGCCACGGCGTCCGAAGACCTACAAGAGCGCCTCGCCTGCGCTCGAGAACTGCCCGCAGCGTCGCGGCGTCTGCACGCGCGTCTACACGACGACGCCGAAGAAGCCGAACTCCGCACTGCGCAAGGTCGCCAAGGTGCGCCTGACCAACGGCTTCGAGGTCATCAGCTACATCGGCGGCGAAGGCCACAATCTGCAGGAACACTCGGTCGTGCTGATTCGCGGCGGTCGTGTCAAGGACCTGCCGGGCGTGCGCTACCACACGGTGCGCGGATCGCTCGATGCGGCCGGCGTCACCAAGCGCCGTCAGAGCCGTTCGAAGTACGGCGCGAAGCGCCCGAAAGGCGCCTGATCCAGGACGCAACTGATTTAAGACGTTGTCACTGAACATACACCGGACATAGATCATGTCGAGAAAAGGCAATACACCCACCCGCGAACTCCTGCCGGATCCCAAGCACGGCAGCCAGCTGATCTCGCGCTTCATCAACATGGTGATGCAGAGCGGCAAGAAGTCCGTGGCTGAGGGCATCGTGTACGGCGCGATCGAGCAGATCGGCCAGAAGAACGCGACGCCGATCGAACTCGTCGAGAAGGCGCTGAGCAATGTCGCGCCGGCCGTCGAAGTGAAGTCGCGCCGCGTCGGCGGCGCCACGTACCAGGTGCCGGTCGAAGTGCGTTCGTCGCGCCGCATGGCGCTGGCGATGCGCTGGGTGATCGAAGCCGCGCGCAAGCGCAGCGAAAACTCGATGCCGCGCAAGCTCGCCGCGGAACTGCTCGAAGCCTCGGAAAACCGTGGCGGCGCGGTGAAGAAGCGCGAAGAAACGCATCGCATGGCGGACGCCAACAAGGCGTTCTCGCATTACCGTTGGTAATGGTCTGACGGAACAGGATCAAGGAACTTGCAAGTGGCCCGCACTACTCCAATCGAACGTTATCGTAACTTCGGCATCATGGCTCACATCGATGCAGGGAAGACTACGACCACGGAACGCATCCTTTTCTACACCGGCGTCAATCACAAGATTGGCGAAGTGCATGAAGGCGCTGCGACCATGGACTGGATGGAGCAGGAACAGGAACGTGGCATCACGATCACGTCTGCCGCGACCACCTGCTTCTGGAAGGGCATGGATCTGTCCTTCCCGGAACATCGCTTCAACATCATCGACACCCCTGGGCACGTCGACTTCACGATCGAAGTCGAGCGTAGCTTGCGCGTGCTCGACGGTGCCGTGTTCGTGCTGTGCGCCGTCGGCGGCGTGCAGCCGCAGTCGGAAACCGTGTGGCGCCAGGCGAACAAGTACGGCGTGCCGCGCGTGGCGTTCGTCAACAAGATGGACCGCGCCGGTGCGGATTTCGACAAGGTCGTCGGTCAGCTCAAGTCGCGCCTGGGTGCGAACCCGGTGCCGATGCAGCTGCCGATCGGCGCCGAAGATCATTTCGAAGGCGTGGTCGACCTGCTCAAGATGAAGGCGATTCACTGGGACATGGAGTCCCAGGGCATGAAGTTCGAATACATCGAGATCCCCGCCAACCTGGCCGACAAGGCCAAGAAGGCGCGTGAGCATATGGTCGAGTCGGCCGCGGAAACGTCCGAAGAGCTGATGAACAAGTACCTGGAAGGTGGCGAGCTGACCGAGGAAGAAATCATCAACGGCATCCGCAACGGCACCGTTGCGAACAAGATGATTCCGGTGTTCTGCGGCTCGGCGTTCAAGAACAAGGGCGTGCAGGCGATGCTGGATGGCGTGATCCGCTATCTGCCGGCGCCGTCGGATCGTCCGCCGGTCAAGGGCGTCGACGAAGACGAGAAGGAAGATTCGCGCAAGGCTGGCGACAACGAGCCGTTCTCCGCGCTCGCGTTCAAGATCGCGACCGACCCGTACGTCGGCGCGCTGACGTTCTTCCGCGTCTACTCGGGCACGCTGAACTCGGGCGACACCGTGTTCAATCCGATCAAGGGCAAGAAGGAACGCATTGGCCGCCTGCTGCAGATGCATGCGAACAATCGCGACGAGATCAAGGAAGTGCGCGCCGGCGACATCGCCGCGGCGGTGGGTCTGAAGGACGTCACCACCGGCGACACGCTGTGCGCGACCGACAAGGTCATCATGCTCGAGAAGATGAGCTTCCCGGAGCCCGTCATCGCCATGGCGATCGAGCCGAAGACGAAGGGCGACCAGGAAAAGATGGGTTTGGCGCTGTCGCGTCTGGCACAGGAAGATCCGTCCTTCCGCGTGCGTTCCGACGAGGAATCCGGCCAGACCATCATCGCCGGCATGGGCGAGCTGCATCTGGACATCATCGTCGACCGCATGCGCCGCGAGTTCAACGTCGAGGCGAACGTCGGCAAGCCGCAGGTCGCGTATCGCGAAACGATCCGCAAGGCCGCGGTGGACGTCGAGGGCAAGCACGTCAAGCAGTCCGGCGGTAAGGGCCAGTACGGTCACGTCGTGATCACGATGGAACCGCAGGAACGCGGCAAAGGTTACGAGTTCGTCGACGCGATCAAGGGCGGCACGATTCCGAAGGAATTCATTCCGCCGATCACGAAGTCGCTCAACGAGAACCTGGTGTCCGGCGTGTTGGCGGGCTTCCCGGTTGTCGACGTCAAGGTCACGCTCACGTTCGGTTCGTACCACGAAGTGGACTCGAACGAACACGCGTTCAAATCGGCCGCATCGATTGCCTTCAAGGAAGCGATGCGCAAGGGCAGCCCGGTGCTGCTCGAGCCGATCATGAAGGTCGAGGTGGTGACGCCGGAAGACTACATGGGCGACGTGATGGGCGATCTGTCCCGCCGCCGCGGCGTGCTGCAGGGTCAGGACGATTCCCCGTCCGGCAAGACGATTGCCGCGCAGGTGCCGCTGGGCGAGATGTTCGGTTACGCGACTTCCTTGCGCTCGCTGAGCCAGGGTCGCGCCACGTTCACGATGGAATTCGATCACTATGCGGAAGCGCCGGCGAACATCGCCGAAGCGGTGATCAAGACCGCCTGAGCGTTTGTTGCAAAGTAAATTCGTATACAACTGAAGTTTTGAGGAAGCAGCCATGGCAAAGGGCAAATTCGAACGGACCAAGCCGCATGTCAACGTAGGCACGATCGGCCACGTGGACCACGGCAAGACGACGCTGACGGCGGCGCTGACGAAAGTGGGCGCGGAGCG
>Ga0157378_10002253_pt1 | contig 17132 bp, 15 predicted proteins | sample M65metaG_FD_115309 | JGI IMG/M metagenome (GOLD analysis project Ga0157378, IMG submission 115309) | Miscanthus rhizosphere microbial communities from Kellogg Biological Station, Michigan, USA - M6-5 metaG | ecosystem: Host-associated > Plants > Roots > Rhizosphere > Soil | place: USA: Michigan...
GTACTCGATCAGGGAGAAGGACGCGACCTGCCATGATTCATCGCAGCATCGGAGCGGTCTCGCACGGCAGCATCGACTACGCCCTCGCCATCCTGCTCGCCGCCGGGCCGACGATCGCCGGGTTCAACGGCAAGCAGGCAACGTGGTGCTATCTCTTCGCCGCGGTGCTCTTCGCGCTGGCGGTGGTGACGCGCTATCCGCTCGGCATCGTCAAGGTCATCGGCCTCGGCATCCACGGATTCGTCGAGCTGCTGCTGGCGATCTGCCTCATCGCCGCGCCGTGGTTCGGCAACTTCATCGCCGGCGTTCACTCGCGCAACTTCTACTGGCTGATGGGCGTGATGATGCTGGTGCTCTGGTTCCTCACCGACTTCCGCGGGATCCGGAACCGGCCGCCAGTCGTGAAAGCTGCCGATCGTGCAGCCACCCCAATAACGGCGGCGCCAAAAGCGCCCCCACCAAAGCCGTAGCCATATCCTCCTGCGTGTCCCACACGTCGCCCTGCGTGCCGAGGAAGGCGTCGCCGGAGCTGCGGTCGCGACGCTGACGCGCCACTCCAGCAATTCGTAGGCGGCGCTGATGGCCAGGCAGATGGCCACGATGATGAAGTAGAGCCAGCCGCGGCCGCGGACGACGTTGCGGCGGATCAGAATCTCGCGCGCTGCAATGGCCGGCACGAAGCCCTGCGCGAAGTGGCCGATGCGATCGTAGTCGTTGCGCCCGAGGTGAAAGACGTCGCGCATCCAGAACCCGAGCGGCACCTCGGCATACGTGTAGTGCCCGCCGACCATGAGGATGATGGCGTGAAGGGTGAGCAGCGTGAGCAGCAGCGGCGTCAGCGGAAAGCGATTCCGGAGCGCGATGATGAGAACGATGCCGATGATCGCGGGGAAGACTTCCAGAAACCAGGTGAAGTAGTCGTGCGGATGGATGAGCGACCAGACGAAGACCGCGATGAAGAGGGTTAGGAGGAGGCGGTTGGTCACGCGGGGAGTGTAGCGGAGCCTGCCTGGGAGCGCGGGCGTCCCGCCCGCAGTTCTTGGCAACATCCTGCCACGCGGCGGGCGAGACGCCCGCGCTCCCAGGCGCGAAAGCTACTTCGACTTCTTCGAAGACTTCTTGCTCGATTTCTTCGTCGACTTCTTCGAGCTCTTTTTCGATGTCGACTTCTTCGAAGACTTCTTCTTCGGCACCTTGCCGCCCTCGCGTCTGGCCTCGGAGAGGCCGATGGCGATGGCTTGTTTGCGGCTCTTTACCTTCTTGCCGGACGATCCGCTCTTGAGCGTGCCGTGCTTGCGCTCGTGCATCGCCTTCTCGACTTTCTCGCCTGCTTTTTTCCCGTACTTGCTTGCCATTCGCAAACCTCCTTCGTGATGCACAGAAGGAGGTGCAAATGGTGAGCCCGCGTCACTCGCGATCGATGTAGGTGCTGCGGGCCAGCACCGTGGCGCGGCGCTGCGACGGAACGTCGACTTCGATGATGTGTGTGCCGCGCACTTTCGTATCGGGCTTGCGCACTTCCAGCTCGTAGTGGCCGGCCAGCGTTTTCTGCAGGCGATCGACGGCGATTTTCGGGAAGTGATAGGTCTTGGCGTAGAAGCCCCCGGTGTCGCCGGCGACTTTTCCCAGTCCCACTTCGAGCGAGTGGTAATCGGCTTGGGTGAAGTCGATGGAGAAGACGCTGGCGCGCGCCGACTCGAGCGCCTGGCGCGCGGGAACGTACTTCGGCTCCATGACCACGCCGCTCGGCGTCAGCCGGCCGAGGCCCCAGCCGAAGAGGATGATCGACTTCGGGCCGGGAATCGGGCGCAGCGCATTGGCCAGGATGATCAACGCCGCTTCCGGCGTGGCTGCTTTGAGCATCTCGTTCTTGTCCAGCCGTTTGGCCAGCGCCGGCATCGGAACTATCCGCACTTCTGGCGGCTCATTTGTGAGCACGGCCTGTTGCATGGCGTCTTTGATGTGGTCTTTGTTGTTGGTGAAGTCGAGCCGGAATTTGAGATGGGAGTCGAACGAGAAGACCGCCACGCGATCTTCGGGGTCGAGCCAGTCCAGCCAGTCGTCGGCGTTGACCACGGTCTGCATCTGCCCGGCGATACGCGAGCTGTTGCGCGCGAAATCGGTCTGGTAGAAAAAGACCAGCAGCCGCCCGTGCGGCGCCGGTTGATCGAGCGTGGTGTTGACGTCGGCGTTCGGGTGATCGATGGCGGCATCGATGCTGGCCAGCTCGCGTGCAGCTGCTGTTTCCGGAATCCATTCGACCGATTCGACGATGGCCGGCTTGCCATCGACGCGGACCTTGAAGTCGGCGGCCTTGAGGCCGGTGATCGGATTGCCATGATCGTCGGTCACGCGCGTGTCGACCAGGATGCGCTCGACGGTGATCTGCTCCTGGATTTGGGCGGCGACCGGAGTGGCGAGCAGCAGGAGCAGCCAGGCAGTGCGAGTGCGGCGCATGTGCGCAGTCTACAATCGCCGCATGCGCAAGCTCGTCTTCGTTACCGCGTTGTTGCTCGCAGCCACCTCCGCCGTCGCCGCCTCCTTCGACGACCTGTTTCTCGATCGCACCATGCGCGTGAACTACTTCCACACCGGCAATCATGGGGAGGAGATCATTGCCCTCGATTCGGTCGTCTCCGATGGTCCGTGGCCGGGCAGTCGCACGCATCTCATCGACACGCTCAACCTCGGTAATTACTACTTCGAGGTGATCGATCGCGAGACCAATCAGGCGATCTACACGCGCGGCTTCGCATCCGTGTTCGGCGAGTGGCAGACCACGGATGAGGCGTCGCAACGCGCGGGGACGTTCGCGGAGTCGGTGCGCTTTCCGTGGCCGAAACATCCGGTGCAACTGGTGATCAAGAAGCGCGATGCCAATGGCGCGTTCCAGCAGCTGTGGTCGACGCTCATCGATCCGTCGTCGCGCAACGTCAATCCCTCCGAGCGCAAACCGGCGGGGCGCGTCTGGAACGTGATCGAGAACGGTACGCCGGCGGAGAAGGTGGACATCCTGGTGATCGGCGAGGGCTACACCGAGAGCGAGCTGCCGAAGTTTCATAAGGACGTGACGCGCATGGTGGGCAAGCTGTTCGATACCGAACCGTTCAAGAGCCGGCGCAGGGATTTCAATGTGCGCGCGCTCGATCTCGCCGAGCCGGCGAGCGGCGTGCATCGCCCGCGCACGAGCGACAACCGCCGCACCATGACCGGCGTGCAGTACAACATCTTCGATTCCGAGCGCTACGCGCTGACGCTCGACGATCACCGCATGCGCGATGTGGCGTCGTCCGCTCCGTACGATTTCATCGAGATCCTGGTCAACGAGAAGCAGTACGGCGGCGGCGGGATTTTCAACGATCAGGCAACGGCCTGCGTCGACAGCGCCTTCGCGGAGTACATCTTCGTCCACGAGTTCGGCCACCATTTCGCGGCGCTGGCGGACGAGTACTACACCTCGCCGGTGTCGTACGCGACCAGCGGCAGCAGCGAGCATCCGGAGCCGTGGGAGCCGAACGTGACCGCGCTGCACGATCCGGCGCACGTGAAGTGGCGCGATCTCGTTGATCCGTCGACACCGCTGCCGACGTTGTGGGACAAGGAGACATTCGAGAAGCACAGCCTGGCCATTCAGAAGGAGCGCGCGCGTCTCCGGGCGACGAACGCGCCGGAGTCGGAGATGGACAAGCTGTTCACCGATGAGCGCGCGTGGGAAACCCAATTCCTCGGCGGGCAGAAGTTCGCGGGGAAGGTTGGGGCGTTCGAAGGGGCGGCCTACGAGCCGCGCGGACTGTATCGCCCCGAGGTCGATTGCATCATGTTCACGCGGGATGAGGTGGGGTTTTGCCGGGTGTGCCGGAAGGCGATCGAGAGGATTATTGACGCGTATTCTCGATAAACCATTTTCACCACAGAGGCACAGAGAAAACCTCTGTGATCTCTGTGTCTCTGTGGTTCAAACAATGCCGCGATAGAGATACGCCACCCCGAACGTCAGCGCCCGGAACTCAATCGACGAGAACGCCGCCGCCCGCAGCATCATCGCCACGAACTCCTCGCCGCACGGGAACCGCGCCGCGGATGATTCGAGATATTCGTAGGCATCGCGCTCTCCGGTGACGGCGCCGCCGAGGCGGGGGAGGAAGTGGCGGCGGTAGGAATCGTAGAGGAGGGAGGCCAGGCGGTTCGACGGCTGGCCGAACTCGAGCACGATCACGCGGCCGCCGGGACGGACCACGCGCACCATCTCGGCAATCCCACGAGCCGGATCGCCAACGTTGCGGATGCCGAAGGAGATGCTGGCGATGTCGAAGCTGTCGTCCTCGAACGGCAGATTAGTGACGTCGGCGACGTCGAAGGTGATGTCGCGCGATTTCTGTCGCGCCAACGCGATCATCTCCGGCGTGAAATCGGTTCCGACGACGCGCCCGCTGCCGACCGCCTTCTTGAAAGCAATCGCCAGATCGCCGGTGCCGGTGGCGCAGTCGAGCACGGCGTCGCCTTCCTTCGCTCCCGACCAGCGCACGGCCTTGCGCCGCCAGAGATGATGCACGCCGGCGGACATGACCGTGTTGGCGCGGTCGTAGCGGGCGGCGATGGTGGAGAACATGGTTTTGATGCGCTTTGCGTCCGGTCCCGCGTATTGGGTTGCCGGGTTGCCCGGTTGCCGGGTTGCCAGATCGGTTTGCTTGGTCTCGCGGTCTCGCGGTTGCGCGGTCTCGGGGTGGGGCACGAAGCGCATCGTAGCAATTCTGGCCGCGGCAACCCGGCAACCGGGCAACTCGGCAACCGCGAGACGCCGCAACCGCGAGACCGCGAGACCCCGATACAATCGCCCTCGCCATGCCCCACACCGACTTCGCCTTCATCCAGACCGCGCCGGGTCGCGTGTTTGTCGGATGGGGGCCGTTCGAGCAGCTGCCGTTCCGGCGGCCGGAGCGTCCGGCGTTTTTCATCGCTGACTTTTTTCTCGACGATCCCCATCCGTGGCGGCATCCGATGGCGTGGGAGGAGATGAGCTTCGAGGAACTGGCCGCGCGTTTCGAGCAGCAGGACGCGCCGCGCGTGGCGTGGGATGCGCCATCGCTCGAAGACTTCACCGCGCTCTTCGATTCCGCGCATGCGGCGATGGTCCGCGGCGACTTTCAGAAGATCGTGCCGGTGATCTTCGAGACCGGACGCTTCGTCGAGCGCGGCGAATGGTGGCGCTGGCTCTTCACCCGGCTGACCCTGCTGCCGCCGGGCATGCGCGCCTACGGCTATTCGTATCAGAACCACGGGATGATCGGCGCCACGCCGGAGCTGCTGTTCGAAGCGTACGCGCGCGGCTACCGAACGATGGCGCTGGCGGGAACGCGTCCCGTCGCACGTGCCGAGGAGCTGATCCGCGATCCGAAAGAGCTGCGCGAGCACCGCTTCGTGGTCGACGACATCGTGCGCCGCCTGGCGCCGTTCGGGAACATCGAGATCGGTCCGCTGGGGACGTTGCGCCTGCCGAAGATCGCCCATCTGATCACGCCGATTTTCTTCAGCGAGAGCGGCGGATCGGAGCGGATGTCGTTCTCCGAAATGGTTCGCCGCCTTCACCCGACCGCCGCCCTCGGCGTTTCTCCGCGAAGCGAGGCCGGCGAGCGCTGGCTGCGCGAGGCTGACCGCGGCGTGAAGCGCTGCACCTTCGGCGCGCCGTTCGGACTGGAGCGCGAGGACCGCTCGGCGCTGGCGCTGGTGGCCATCCGCAATCTGGAGTGGACCGGCGAGCGCGTACGCGTCGGCTCCGGCGCGGGGATGCTGCTGGAGAGCCGCGTGGAACGCGAATTCGAAGAGCTGCGCGAAAAACGCGAGCAGGTGAAGGCGCTCTTCGGCGTTGCTGCGCACGTCGAAGCATTCGCATGACCAACATCGCCGAAGCGCGGCGCGTGATCGAAGAGGCCTGCCGCCGCGGCGCGACTGATTTTTGCGTCTGCGCCGGCTCGCGCAATGCGCCGCTGCTGGCGGTTCTCGGAAGCTCCGATCTCCGGATCTTCTCCTTCGTCGATGAACGCTCTGCCGCCTTCTTCGCCCTCGGTCGCGCGAAACTTACCGGCCGTCCCGTGGCCGTGGTGACGACGTCCGGCACCGCCGCTGCCGAGCTCCTCCCCGCCGCCATCGAAGCGCATTACTCGGGGACGCTGCTGATCCTCATCACTGCCGACCGCCCCGCGCGTTACCGCGGCACCGGCGCGCCGCAGGCGATCGAGCAGGAGGATCTGTTCGGCGTGTACGCGCGCGGTTCGGTTGTGCATATCAATGTGGAGTTTGATGAGCCGCTGATTGATGATGATGTCGCCTGGGAGCGCGGGCGTCCCGCCCGCCGTCAACAAGGAAATGTGGTCGCGAGAACTGCGGGCGGGACGCCCGCGCTCCCAGGGCATCCGCTCCTCATCCTCAGCGGCCTCGCGCCGACGCACCGCCATCGTGTCCGCGCCTTCGCGCTCGCATTGAACGCACCCATCTACGCCGAGCCGCTTTCCGGTCTGCGCGAGGACTCCGCGCTCGCGCCTCTCCTCATCACCGCCGGCGAGCGGATGATCGGGCGTGGCGATTTCGACGGCGTGATCCGCATCGGCAATGTTCCCACGCTGCGCTTCTGGCGCGATCTCGATGAATCGCGTCGCGATCTGCCGCTGATCAGCTTCAGCGACCTCCCGTTCGCCGGCTGCGCGCGCGGCGAGGTTCATCCCATCGAAGCGCTTCCGGATGATGTGATGTCTTGCGAACGGAACGAGCGATTCTTCGACGACGATCGTTCCCGAGCCGCGGCGATCGCAAAGATCCTCGACGACGAGCCGGCATCCGAGCTGGCCATGGTCCGCGAGCTCTCCCGCACGATCCCGCCAAGCTCCCGCGTCTACCTCGGCAATTCGCTTCCGATCCGCGAGTGGGACCTCGCTGCCACGCGCGAGCCGCGCGGGTTCGCCATCGAAGCAAACCGCGGCGCGAATGGGATCGACGGGCAGCTCTCAACCTTCCTCGGCCAATGTGATCCGACGCGCCCGAATGTCTGCGTCGTCGGCGATCTGACCGCGATCTACGACAGCAACGCGCCGTGGATCGTGCCGCAGCTCGATGCCGGCATCGACTTCCGCATCGTCATCCTCAACAACGGCGGTGGCCGGATCTTCAGCCGTGTCCCTTCGCTCCGCAAACTCGATCCGGGCATGCGCGAACGGATGATCGAGAACAGCCACGCGCTGCGCTTTGATCACTGGGCAGCGATGTGGGGCATCGAAGACCGCGTCACTGAGCTGCGTCCCGACGCCGAGTCCAGCCGCCGCGTATGGGAACGATACGACGCACTATGGTGATCACCTGCCTGCACGGCTTTCTCGGCAATCCGCGCGATTGGGATTTCTTGCGCGATGCCGGCTTCGATATCGAAACGCCGCCGCTCGATTCGATCCCCGATCGCGGCGACGTCCTCCTCGGCTACTCCCTCGGCGGGCGACTCGCGCTGCATGCACTCCTGGCCGGCGCGCACTACAACCGCGCCATCTTCGTCTCCACCGGCCTCGGCATCGAAGACGAAACCGCGCGCGCCGCTCGCCGAGCGTCCGACGAAGCATGGGCGCGGCGCTTCGAATCCGAGGATTTCGATTCGGTCATGGCCGCCTGGAACGCGCAGCCGGTGCTCGCCGGGCCATCTCTTCCTCGCACGCGCGACGACTACGATCCTCGTGCGCTGCGCGAGTGGTCATCAGGTGCATTGCCGCCGGTCGCCTCGCGCCTTCACGAGCTGACCATCCCGACGCTCTGGATCGCCGGAGCTCGCGATTCGAAATACGTGGCGGAGGCAAGGCGCGCTGTCTCGCTGGTGCGGGATGGGCGGCTCGTAGTCGTTGACGATGCGGGACATCGCGTTCCGTGGGAGAAGCAGCGTGAATTCCTAGCTGTCATTCCGAGAGACGCGAGGAATCCCCGGCTCGGATGACGCTGCTCATTCGTCTCCATTGCGTAGATGAGGGCGGGTGGTCAGGCGCAATCCGCTACTACCACCGGCGCCAAAGAGACGCGTCACCGGCTGGCTCGCGCGAACCGGGCCAGGGGTTCCTCGCGTCCCTCGGAAGGACAGTTAGCCCTCTCGAACTACGGTCCCACCGCACGCCTACGACCAACGGCAGGCCAGACGCGCAGGAACGCCCGGACGGCGCCGCCGCTTTCGGAGTCGTACACGGGCTGCGAGAAGGTAAGCGCGAGCTGGTCGCGTCTGGTCATCGCGGCGGAGCTGAGGACGATCGGTCCGAGCGATTGCGGGATTCCGATGACGCCGTGGTTGATCGAAGCGGAGAAAAGGGTAGAGGTCTGGCCGCTCCTTTCCGTCCACAGCAGCACGAAGCCGTCGCGCGTTGGCAGGACCTTTGGCTGGTACACAAACCCGCCCGCGTCGGGGTTGATGAATTGCATGAAGGATGGGCCGTCGAACAGGTTCGTTACGGCGATGGCATTGTTCGAGGACCAGGCAGCGACGCAGCCACCTTCGCGGCAGGCGATGGAGGGAGTCGATGAAGTACCGGCCAGCTCGAAGCGCGGGGTGATGATCCGGCCATCCTCAGCGACACGGATTCCTTCGGTGTCGTTGGTCCCGCGGGTCCATACCGCTGCGTACCCGGAGCCATCCCATGCCATCGACGGATAGCTGAAGTTTTCCGAGAATCCAACCTCCAGCGGAAGAGGCGCCTGGTGCATGTCTCCCGTGCGGGGAAGGAGCGTGAGAGTGGGGCTCTGTGTCAGCGTGAGAACGGCGAAGCCGTTGCCGTTGGACGCGGTGGCGAAATTCACCAGTCCGGAGGCTGGCCCGATCGTCAGCGGAGTCTGATCGATCCATGTTTCATTCAGCGCCATGCGGCGCGCCACGACCTTGAAATCCTCGAACCAGACGAATAGCCAGACCGCTCCGTCAAACGACACCGCGGGATAAAAGATGCGGGCGTGATCGTTCGTCGAGACCTTGATGGCCGCGACGTCGAGAGGGCGTCCATCGGTGTTGAATTGCCGGGCATAGATGTCGCTCGCCCCATCGTTCCGCCGCTCTTCACGCCATACGGTCATGAACGCGCCGTCTCCAGCGGCGACTACGGGGTCCGACTGCGCGGCGGCGCTCGAGGCGATCGGAACGGGAAGAGTTTGTCCGCCCGGCTGTGCAATGGCCGCGGCGACTTTCGCGATCTGTTGCGTGGCGTCGGATTCGATCCACACCAGCGCCAGAGCCGCGCCATTGCTGGCGATCGCTGGTTGTCCATCCGAAGGGCTTCCCTCGGTCAACATCGCCGGTGCTCCGATGTCACCAGACTGACCGACGTGGATTTGCTCCAGGCCAAAGGGAGGATAGGTAATCGGCCCCGGTGGATCGGCAGAACCGTACGGGCACGCGAGATCTCCGAGGCGCTTCATCCAGACCACTTGGAATCCGTTTCCCGCGGGCGTGACCGCGATGTCCTGGATGTTGTCCCCGCCGGAGTCGTGAATGACGAATGGATCGGAGATTCCGCCGGCGGTGATGAACCTTCCGACGATGCTTCGCGCGCATCCAAACCCGGCGAACCGGCGATCCAACAGGAGGTATCGTCCGCCGGTCCCCGCGGCCAGCTGTGCGTAGATGTCACCGGGCAGGTACTGCGCTGAGCCGGCGACCAGATTGCCGTTGTCGTCGAGACGGAACCAGAACGTCGCCGTTTTCTTCAGGTCAAGCCATGTGACCAGGTACCCGTCGCCGCTCGAAGCAATCTGAACACTCGACGGCTCGAAATCGAGCACCGGTTTCTGCGTGACCGTCCCGTCCTGAGAGATGAGCGCGGTCCGGTATTGCTGGACCACCCTGTTTCCGACGATCGCGGCTATGTGAATCGCGGCGATCGTTCCGTGTCCATTCGATGCGACGGAAGGTTGCGCGCCGTTGGCGAACACCGTCTGCGGCGGACCGAGCACCGATCCGTTTCGATCGACGCGCACGAAATTCACGCGCGAGTCCCCCTGCCACACCACGACGTAATTCGATCCGTCCCACGTCAAAACGACCGAGTCGGCGGACTGCTCCGGCCCGTTGAGCAGGATGCCGGTGGGATCGAGCACCGTGCCGTCGGCAAGAATGCGGGTGCCATAAAGCGAGCGGTGCCCGCTGCGCGAGTCGAGCCAGACCGCGAAGAAGTCATGACCGTCCGTCGCGATCTGCGGTTTCTGTTGCGATCCCGCCGCGCGCGCAATCGCCGGCGAGGAGACGGGAACGTCGAGGGAGGGTCCGCGGGCGGCGAATGCTCGAACTGCCAGAACCGCCGAGACGATCAAGGTTAGTGCGGGGATCTTCACGTCATGACAATAACTCAGAAGGCCTGACTTACATGCCGATTCAATCGCAGGCAAAAACAAAGATCTCAGAGATGCGCGACTCCGAATTCAATCCAGCGATGGGCGTCGGCCAAGGCTCGGTTTCGAAACACCAGCCAGAACTGTTTACGACAACAAGATTGTCGTCTTCATCTTCGGTAACGTCTCCAAGAGTCCGCTGTACATCGTCAATCCGGGAGCCGATCCCGATGCCAGACGACAGCTTTCCACTGTAAGGTGCCCGAACGCCGACCTGCTCTACGAGGCCGTTCTTCACCCAAATAGTGACGGCTTCGAAGGTGTACTTCTCGATTTCGTGGAAGCGTTCCACAGGTTGGTGCGCATGCAGTCCGGCGATCGATTCAATTTGATCACCGAGGAGAATGCCGGCGGCCGATTTTCCTGGAATGATGGGATCCGTGATGTTCACTGTCGCTTGCGCCTACCACCCCAGCACATACCCAAACATCAACGGCGCCACGATGGACGCATCCGATTCGATCACGTGGCTCGGCGTGTCGACGCCTAACTTGCCCCAGGTGATCTTCTCGTTCGGGACCGCGCCGGAGTAGGAGCCGAAGCTGGTGGTCGAGTCGCTGATCTGGCAGAAGTAGCCCCAGAGCGGGACGTTGGTGCGCTGCAGGTCCTGGTGGAGCATGGGGACGACGCAGATGGGGAAGTCGCCGGCGATGCCGCCACCGATCTGGAAAAAGCCAATCGTTTTTCCGTCCTGCGTGGTCTTGGTGTAGTGATCGGCCAGCTCGATCATGTATTCGATGCCGGTGCGCAACGTATGCACGTTCTTCACGTCGCCGGAGATGCAGTGGCCGGAGTACATATTGCCGAGGGTCGAGTCCTCCCAGCCGGGGACAAACATGGGGAGATTCTTTTCGGCGGCGGCGATCATCCACGAATTCTTCGGATCGATCTGGTAGTACTCGGCGATGGAACCGTCGCGCAGGATCTCGTACATGAACTCGTGCGGGAAGAGGCGGCGGCCTTCCTTATCTTTGGCCATCCAGTGTTTCAACACCGCCGATTCGATGCGGCGCATGGCCTCGCCCTCGGGGATGCAGGTGTCGGTGACGCGGTTCATGTGCCGGTCGAGCAGTGCCTTTTCATCCTGCGCGGAGAGATAGCGATAGCCGGGCACGCGCTCGTAGTGATCATGAGCGACGAGGTTGAAGATGTCCTCCTCGAGGTTGGCGCCGGTGCAGCAGATGGCGTGAACCTTCTCCTGCCGGATCATCTCGGCGAGCGAGATCCCCAGCTCCGCGGTGGACATGGCGCCGGCCAGCGTGATGAGCATCTTGTTCCCGGCGTCGAGGTGCTTGATGTAGTCGTCCGCCGCCGCGCGCAGGGCCGCGGCGTTGAAGTGGCGGTAGTGATGTTGGATGAAGTCTCGGATCGGGCTCGGCATCGGCGGATTCTACTGCGCGGCTGGCGCGCTTTGCGTGCTGCCGCGCGTTGTCTGCGGCTTTCGTCGCGTTGTCGGTTGTCTGCGCCTGCGGGCGCGTGGTCTAAGTCAAGGCTCAGCGCGTTGTCGGTGCTCGGTGCTCCGGCAGTGTGGCCTTACGCGCTACCTGAGCGGCCTTACGCGCTACCTGAGCCAACCGTCCACGCGCCCGCAGGCGCAGACAACTGACAACGCGGCGAAGCCGCAGACAACGCGCGGCGCAGCACGCGCAGTATTATTCGCCGCATGAAACGAACTTTTCCTCTGCTGCTCCTCGTGTGCGCGTCCGCCTTCGCCGATGACGGCAAGCTGACCAAATCGATCGAGACCGACATCCGTACGCTTGCTGCTCCGAACATGGAGGGACGCGGCCTCGGCACGAAGGGTATCGGGCTGGCGGCGACGTACATCGAGGGCCGTCTGCGCGCGCTCGGTTTGCAGCCGGCGTTTGGGACGTCGTTCCGGCAGCCGTTTCCGGTGAAGATGGGTGTCACGCTCGGCAGCGGGAACAAGCTCGAGGGAGTCGCGGATGGCGATTGGACGCCGCTCGGGTTCTCCAGCGCCGGCGCGTTCGCGGGGCCGCTGGTGTTCGCCGGATACGGAATCGATGCCACGCCGATCGGCTACAACGATTTCGACGGCATCGACGTGAAGGGCAAGGTCGTGCTGATGCTGCGTTACGAGCCGCAGGAGAAGGACGACACTTCGAAATTCGACGGGCGCAAGCCGAGCCGCTGGTCGGCCATGCGCTACAAGGTGCTGAAGGCGCGCGAGCGCGGCGCGGTGGCGGTGATTTTTACCACCGGACCGATGCAGGACGATGGGAAGGACAAGGTTCCGCCGCTCGTCAACGACGGGCCGCAGAGCCCGGCCGGTATCCCCGTCATCCAGGTGAAGACCTCGGTGGCGCAGCGCTGGCTGAAGGATGCCGGAATCGATCTGGCGCAGTTTCAAAAGGATGTCGACGCCGATCTCAAGCCGCGATCACGCGTTCTCACCACGCATATCAGCGGCGTGGCCGATGTGAAACCGCAATTCGAGAATGGCGAGAACATCGCCGGAATCATTCAAGGCCGCGGTGCGCTGGCGAACGAGGTTGTTTTTCTCGGCGCGCACTACGATCACCTCGGCTACGGCGGCCAGGGCTCGATGAGGCCGAACGAACACGCCATCCATCCCGGCGCCGACGACAACGCCTCCGGCGACGCCGCGGTCATGGCCATCGCCGAGCGGCTGAAAAACCAGCTCGATGACGTGAACAACCGGCGCATGGTCGTGGTCGCCCTTTTCTCCGGCGAAGAGGTCGGACTGGCCGGCTCGTCGTGGCTGGTCGAGCACTCGCCGCTCATCGCGCGCACAGTGGCCATGGTCAATCTCGACATGGTCGGGCAGATGCGCGACAACCGGCTCATCGTCTTCGGCAGCGATTCCGCGCCGCAGTGGAAAGAGGTCGTCGACCACGCCACCGAATTTGCGAAGATCAACGTCACATCCAGCGGCGACGGCTACGGGCCCTCGGATCAGACGAGCTTCTACGCCAGACAGATTCCGGTGCTGCACCTCTTCACCGGTGCCCACGATCGCTATCACACCCCCGAGGATCTGGCGGAGAGTCTCAACTACGCCGGCATGGAGCACGTCGTCGATTTCGGGACGAGCGTGATGATGCATCTCGCGGCGGGGAAGGTGACGCCGAAGTACGCGCGCGCGGCTTCGGCCCCGGCGATGGAAGGTGACTCGCGCGGCTACGGTGCGTACCTGGGCACGGTCCCCGACTATTCGGCGATGGATGCAACGACCGGCGGTGTGCTGCTCGCCGACGTGCGTCCGGGCTCACCGGCTGACAAGGCCGGTATCCGCGGAAAAGATCGGATCGTCTCGATCGGAGGCACACGAATCGAGAATCTCTACGACATGTCGTACGCCCTGCAGGATCACAAGCCGGGCGACACGGTGGACATCATCGTCGTCCGAGGCGAGGCGCGGCTGACGTTGCGGGCCACGCTCACGACGCGCGGCAGTGCGGCGCCGGCGAAGGCTTCTTTCGAGATCAAGGCAGGCAAGCCGTTCGAGAAAACGTACGAGGGCGAGAAGCATCTGAAAGACATTCGCCAGCTGACCTTCGGCGGCGAGAACGCCGAGGCCTACTTCACTCCGGACGGGACCAGGATCATCTTCCAGGCCACCGTGCCGGGCGCGGGATGCGATCAGGAGTACACGATGGATCTCGCCACCGGCGAGACCAAGCTGGTTTCGAGCGGCAAGGGGCGGACGACGTGTGGCTACTACCGTTACCCGCAGGCCGATCGGATCATCTATGCCACCACCGAAGGCGGCGGCGCCGATTGCCCGCCGAGGCCGGATATGTCGAAAGGGTACGTGTGGCCGGTGTACTCGTCATTCGACATCGTCGAAGCGAACGTCGATGGCTCGAATCCGAAGAAGATCACCACGGCGGCCGGATACGACGCGGAGATGACCTGGTGTCACAAAGGCGGCAAGATGGTCTTCACCTCGACGCGCGACGGCGATCTCGATCTGTATGAGATGGACGAGGCGAGCGGGAAGGTCAAGCGCCTGACCAATGCGCCCGGCTACGATGGCGGGGCGTTTTACAACGGCGATTGCACGGAGATCGTCTGGCGCGCCAATCATCCGGTCGGTCCGGCGCTTGATGAGTACAAGGGACTGCTGGCGAAGGATCTGGTCAAGCCGCTGCTGATGGAGCTGTTCCTGATGAACGCCGACGGCACGAACCAGCGCCAGATCACACACAACGGCGCGGCCAACTTCTGCCCCTACTTCATGAACGACGGGAAGCGGATCATCTTCGCGTCGAATGTGAACGCCAAGGGCTTCGACTTCGATCTATGGACGATTCAGAAGGACGGCACGGGCCTGGAGCGCATCACCACCGGACCCGGCTTCGACGGCTTCTGCGTCTTCAGTCCGGACGGTCAATACCTGATCTGGGCCTCCAGCCGGGCGAAGCCGGACAGCCACGAGATGAATCTGTTTATCGCGAAGTGGGTGGAGTAAGTACGTCCGCTTGACTGCGTCGTCTCCTTACTGTTTTAATGCTCGAACCCCAGCAGGCTAAATTTCATTTTCTGTAAAGTGGCAGTATTTAGAAAAGGAGAGGAGGCTCATATGAAGTTCAACACGTTACCGGTGTATGCCCTGGCGGTTGTAGGACTGGCTGCGGCGCCGAGCGCTTTGGCTTGCGACTCATGTACGACGGACGCTCAGAACAACAATGTATGCTGGTGGTCCGGTGATTCTGGATATGCCTCGTGCTGGAGCGGCACGGATGGCAACTTCAGCGCTTGTTATGCTGACGGCGCGTGTGGCAGTGGGGGAGGGAGCGGCGATGACGGCGGCGGCGGTAACAGCGGCCCATTTTGGTGCGACGGGTGGGGTCGCTGCCTTAGCTGAGGATCACGACTCGAACATCGCGGTTGAGGCTGCTGAGAGCGAATTTCTCGGCAGCCTCGACCGGAGTGTCGAGTGAACGGCGATCGTAAAGGCTACACGCCCTGGAGCGCCGTCCTTTCATCGATCCCGAGTCACCATGATTGTGTGTGCGCGCAACGCCGCGATCCCGTCGGTGGTGAGCTCGCCAGATCTTCGTTAGACAGAGGCTCTATTCGTGCCGTCTGACATCACTCGACCAAGCCATCAATTCATCCTGGATACGGTTTCTGAACGATACGGCGAGCCTTTGTTTTGCTTTTTCTATGGCTCCCACGCGTTTGGCCGCGGCGATGCCGATTCCGACATAGACGTGATCGTTGTGATGAACAACCTCGCTCACGGGTATTGCGAGCGTTTTTCGTCGAACGGTTTTCTTTTTGACGCTCACGTTCATGATCCCGAAACCCTTCATGCCATGATGCAGGCGGAGACCCAAAATGGTTTTGCCGTCCTGACGGCCAAAGTCGATCAAAGCCTGGTCTTGCCACAGCCCTGCGAGGTTGCGTCAAAATTGAAGGAAGTCGCGCGGGGATTGCTTTGTTCCGGCCCGCCTCGCGCAGAAAAATGGGATTTGCCCCGGCGCTACATGACGGCTGTTCTATCGGATATCGTGCGGTGCACCGATCGGGATGAACGACGGATGATGGCCATCGACTTGTACGGGTGCATGATCGACATCTTCCTGCGGTGGCACGGGCAATTTTCCAACCGGGGACGTTATCTGGTTCGTGCAGTGAAGGGATTCGACGCCGCTTTTTCCGATCGGGCACAGGCGGCCCTGACGTCACTCTTTCAGAACGACTCACTTTCTCCGCTCATGCAACTGGCGCGTGAGGTTCTCGAGTCGATTGGCGGAACGTTGGACCACGGATATCGTGAAGACTTCTCCGGGAAACTGCGATCGCCACTTGGCTAGGCAATCAGGGCTACACGGATGTGGATCCCGTGAGTGGACTCCGAATCTCGTCCAGCAATTCCATCGCTATCTGCCGGTCGTCGTTCCGGAGCTCTGCGCCATTGGCGCGTCTTCCCATGACAACGACGATCCCGTCGGGCGACGCCTCACGAATCGCGACTGCAATCGCTGTGGGACGATGCACGATCGTCTTCCAGCGATCGGGTGCTGCATCACGCACACCTTTGAGCATGTCCATCACAATGGAGCCAGGATGCTCGTCTCGAGGATCGTCAATGGTGAGGATGCAGAAGTCGGAGGCATTCACCGCGGCTGTGGCTCTCGATGGCCGCAGTGCCCTGTCGACTCCGCCGGCGCAGCCGATGACGCAGACGATTCGGCGGGAACCGGCGAAGTCCCTCACCGCGACAAGTGACGCCTCGATGTTCGCAGGCATGTACGGTTGATCGAGGTAGACGTCGATGCCGCCTGATGCCGGGAGCCTTTCCAGCCGCCCGGGCAGCGGTCGCACGGTTTGCAGGTGTACGGCGGCACCCTCCGACGGCAGGACGTCGCCGATGATCGCCGCTGCCGCCAGAACATTCTCCGCATTGGGCCGGCCGATCAGCGGGAAACGAAGGTCGTGTCCGTTGAGCCGCATGGAAATGCCGGCGCGATCGGATGCGTAATTCTCCGGCGTGACATCCGCGGCGCCAAAACCAAAGGTCACGACCCGGCCCGGCGACGACCTGGCCAGCTCACGGCCGGCCGGGTCGTCGCCATTGAAGGCACAGAGCGTCATCGATGACTTGTGAAAGGCAGGATCGGTGAGCAGACTGCGGTTGGCAGCCATATGAGCGTCACCAGCGCCATGATTCGTGAAGGCAAGCGCGTCGAACTGCAATCCATAGAGCCGGTCCTCGGCAATGCCGATCGAGGCGAGCTCGATGA
>Ga0157378_10002254_pt1 | contig 17131 bp, 9 predicted proteins | sample M65metaG_FD_115309 | JGI IMG/M metagenome (GOLD analysis project Ga0157378, IMG submission 115309) | Miscanthus rhizosphere microbial communities from Kellogg Biological Station, Michigan, USA - M6-5 metaG | ecosystem: Host-associated > Plants > Roots > Rhizosphere > Soil | place: USA: Michigan...
ACCTTCCAGACGTAGGCCGGCATCACGATCTTGCCCTCCCCCTTCACCGTGCCCTTGTTGCCGGCGACGCCGTCGATGATGTACACCTCCTTGCCATCGAAGCGCGCCAGATTGCCGAGGGTGTCCTCGAGAATCTTCCACGGTCCCTGATTGACCGCCGCGGCCTGCGGGATGATGTTGGACAGGTAATACGACCGCGCGTTATCGAGGGTGCCCGAGGTGAAATCGAAGGAGCGGGCCAAATGGCCGCGATCGATTCCGTAACCGGCAAACGCACCTGCCCCGGTGTAGTCGGCCGTCGTCAGGTGCGTGAAGCTCGCCGGCAGCGCAGGATCGTGCGTGAAGCAATCGCAGCGGTCGATGTTGTCGCCGCCCGGAGCCTGAAAGTGCGACGCATCGAACTCGTAGCTGACCCAGTTCGGCGTGTTGCGATTCTGATTGTAGGAGATCGTGTACTGGTCACGCGTGATGATGAAGTCGTCACTCGCGTCTCCATCCTTCGGGATGCCGAACTCCGCGTTGCCGACGTAGTCCGCCGTGCCACCCAGAGTGGCGACCGCCGTCGGCAGCGAGTAAGTCGCCGTCGTGCCATTGGTCGCCGTGGCGCGGAAAACTGCCTGCCCGGCTGCCAGGCTGTGCATCACTCCGTTCTGATCGATCGTCGCCAGCGCTGGCGTGTCGGATGTCCAGCTGAAGGTGGTCGTGACGGTGGTGCCCGTGAGGTCGACCATCGTGGCGAAGAGCTGGTCTTCGAACCCGACTGGCAGCGGCGGATCATTGATCGGGAGGCGGCCGCTGAAGGTAATGTCGAACGGCGGCGGACCGTCCTTGTTGCAGCGACCGAACGTGCGTCGCGAAGGTCCGAACCACTTTCCTGTCGTCGAATTCAGCTGCAGCGACGAAATCGCCGAGGAGCTCGTTGGCTCTTCAACCTTGATGTCTGTTGACGCAGTGCCGGCAGCGGGGCCATCCACTGCGCTGAAAGTTCCTTCATACGAGAGGAACTGGACTACCTGGGCGTTGTGAACGAGCGCGAAGCCATCCGGGCTTCCGTTCTGGATCGTCGCGAACGGCACCACGACGACGCCCCGAGCGCCGCACGTGGCGGGAATGAGTCCGCTCAGCGCCTTAGAGTCGTACGCCTGGCCGTTGCCACCGTTGTAGAGAACGATGCTCCACCCGGTCAGGTCCGTGTTCGCCGGTCCTTCGATCTCGATCTGCTCGCTTACGTCATCGCCACCGTTGTCATAGTGAATTTCGGAGAAGCGCGTCTCGGGCAGCGGCTGCGCCAGCGGTTCTGTCGTGAACGTCCACGTGAAGTCGGCGGTCGGGTTGTCGGGCGGGTCGTCGGAATCCTGGTCGGTCACCGAGGCCGCGAAAACAGTTCCAGTGCATGACTCGGCCGGAGCAAAATCGCCGAGGCCGGACAGCGTGAAGGTCTGAGGGCCGCCGCTGACGAGGGCGGTGTGCTCGCCGGTTACGGCGCAGGAGATTTTGTACCAGCTGCCGGCGACGTTCACCGCCTCGCTGAACGCGATCGAGATCGTCGCTGGATCTCCGAGTATGCCGCCAGCGGCTGGAGTCGTTCCGGTTACTCGGGGTGCGGCTTCGCCGCATGTCACGGGAGCAGAATTGGTGTTGCGAGGCGATGGCGTTCCGACCGTGAAATCGGCGTTGTTATTGTCGGTGTCGGTGCAGCCACTCGATTTTCTGAATGCCGCGGTCGTGTTCGTGAGAACAGGAGTCGGTCCGGTCCCTTCGAAGTACGCGGCTCCGCCAAAGCCGACGAAGTCGGCGATATTGGCGCCGGTGCAGGGGAGAGCGGCGGTGCCGCAGGTCAGCGGGGTCGTGGCTTTGACCAGCGCCACTTTCCCGGCTGTCGCGCTCATCGCAACGGTACCGGTGTCATCCGGAGTTGGAAGCTCCACCGTGCCGCCGGCACCCTTCGACTCCTGAACGAGCAGATATTGTCCGGCCGCGATCGACCCGTGAATCGGAGTAACCTGCCAGCTTACTCCGCCCGCACTCGCGTACTGAACCGACCAGCCCTCGACCGATACGTCGAGCGACCCATTGTTGTGGATCTCGATGAAATCGTTGGTCAAAGTGGCGCCTGCGTTCCCGCCACCGCCGTACACCTGGCTGATGACAATCGGTCCGGCTACGGCCTCGGCGCTGAAATCGAAAGCGCCGCCTGGTAAAGTCTTCGGCGCGGTCAGCACCGCGTCTCTCGAACAAGCGGCGAATGCGGCGCCTAGAACGGCAAATGTTGCCAGGACTCTCAGCGAGTGAGGGCGGGCCATCGGAGCTCCAAATCTTGAATGGGTATCGCCGACGATTGTCGGCGAGCGATGCGCGGGAAAATCGACCGCGAATCCTAAGATTTGGGAGGCCTTATCGCAACACCTGTTTCGACTTCGTGACGCGATTTTCTTGCAATCAATGAAGACTCAGGATTTACCCCGAGAGGTCGCGCGCTGCAGCCCGCGCGCGACCAGATCTCACGATCCGCGTCGCCCCGATTTCATCGTTGTTGCCGGCGGTTTTGACGCGCGCACCGGCGGTGGTGCCGGCGGATGCTGGGTCAGCGGCTTGGTGGCGTCGGGGACGCCGTGAGCCGGCTTGACGTCTTTTCGCTTCTTGGAGAAATCGGGAATCTCGTTTTTGCGTTTCATAACCTCTCCATTCAGAGCTCCGCCTGCTGCTGCGTGAGCTTCACGGTGATAGTCGCTGTCCGCCCAACTGTGATATCGACGTGCGAAAGGGGGGACTCGAACCCCCACGGATTGCTCCACTGGATCCTAAGTCCAGCGCGTCTACCAATTCCGCCACTTCCGCGTCGCTTCCAAAATACTAATCCGTGTGCCTTCCGGAAACGCGAAAATTCCGTTGCCCGGTTGCCCATAAAAAAAAGCCCCCGCGATTTTCGCGGGGGCTTTCGAGCTCGATCCGAAAACGCTATCGGCCAACCTGAATGTTGACGATCCGCGGCTGATGCTTCGGATCCGCCAGCGAGTAAACGCTCAGGCTGACGTAATCCCCAACCTTCAGCCGATTCACCACTTGCTGCAAATCCGACGGCGTGTTGATCGCGCGCCGCGGTGCCGGAAACAGCACCTCGGTGATGACATCGTTGCGCGCCAGCTTGGCGTCGGCCGGTCCACCCTCAGTCACGTCGGAAACCATTACGCCTCGAACTGGCGTGGTCACCCGCGCCTGCGCGGCAATCTCAGGACTGACCGGCGCCACAGAAATACCCAACGCCGGGTGAAGGACGCCACCGCCGCTTGCCGGGACCGGACTCGATCCGCTGGCTACTTCCTGGTCGGTCGGCGCTTCCATCAGGCGAACGCGGAAATTCTTGCGCTGCCCGTATCGCATGGCCTCGACATCGATCGTCTCGCCGGGATTGTGGTTGCGAACGATGCGCTGCAGAGTGCTGACCCGATCAACCGGCTGTCCATCCGCCGTGATGATTACGTCACCCGGCTGCAGACCCGCCTGCTTCGCGGGAGTATCGTCGGTTGGGAAATTGCGGACGAGCACGCCCCGAATGTCCTTCACGCCGGCGACCGCAGCATCCTCCGGGCTGACATCGTCAATGCCGATGCCGAGCGCCGCAACGCGCACGCGTCCGTTGGCGATGATCTGGTCCATCACTCTCTTGGCGAGCGTGATTGGAATCGCGAAGCCGTAACCGGCGTTGTACCCCGTGGGGCTGGCAATCGCGCTGTTGATGCCGATCACTTCACCCTTTGCGTTTACCAGCGGGCCGCCCGAATTGCCGGGATTGATCGCGGCGTCGGTCTGAATCAGGTCGCTGATGGCGTACTGGTTGGTTCCGTTCGGATTCATCAGCTCGGCGAGACTACGTCCCTTGGCGCTGATGATGCCGGCGGTGACGGTGTTCTCGAGTCCGAGCGGGTTTCCGATCGCCAGCACCCACTCTCCGATCCTCGTCGATGCATCGTTGCCGAGCGAGATCGTCGGAAAGTTGCTGCCGTCGATCTTGATCACGGCGACGTCGGTAGTGCGGTCGTGGCCGACGACTTTGGCGGTGAATACCCGGTGATCGAGCATCCTGACCGTCACCTTGTCGGCGATCGTCTCACGATCGGAGTTGGTCACGACGTGATTGTTGGTGAGAATGTATCCGGTCGAAGTCACGATGAAGCCGGAACCCTGGCCGCGCATCGGACGAGACTGTTGCGGGATATCGAATTGACGGAAGAAGTCTTCCATCCCCGGCGGCGCGCCCTGCGGGACCTGCGCTCTTCCGCGCGAGCTGGTGCTGCCCGTGCGCGGCGCGCTGAAAACTTCGATCGAGACAACTGCCGGCGTAACGTTGTTCGCTATGGCGACGAACGCATTGCTCGCTTCGGCAATTGGCTGGACGACTGCCGCTGCTGGACGAGTTTGCGCAAATCCGAGCTTGGTCCAGTTCAGTCCGGATGCGATGATCAAACCGCCGACAAAGGCGGTAGTTGCGGCTACTAGGAGCCGCGCTCTGTGTGATCCATTGGACATGTGACGATACGGCTAAAGGTTGTAACTATATGACACGATGCGGCAGCTTCAGGTTTCACGCCAGTTCCGGAATTTCGCGGAGAGGAGCGTGTTAAGTAATTTTCGCTCCGCACGTCTTCTCTATATACGCTTGAAATCCGTTTTCGCTCCACCCATAACGGCGAAATAAACTGCTAGGCTGGCAATTTTCGCTGCTGGACCTTCGACGGCTTCCTACTCGCCGCTCGTCCGTTTTCCCCCGCCGTGCCACTCAACGCCTGCGGCCCTGCCTGGCGCCGCCAGCTGAGCGCACTCGGGGTCTCACCTGTAATGAAAAGATGCGGGTGTAAAAAAACGTTGCACCGTTATTGTTGAGCTTGACGAAAGCCAAAACCTAAGTCATTGGCATACAATGATTTGACATCGGGCATAGCGGTTGCCTTAGGGTGACCGTCCTGACGAGACCCTCAGCCCTGACGGACCCGATGCCTGCCACAAAATTCTTGCGTTTCTTCGCCGCTCTCAGCGGCGCCGTAATCCTTGCGTCCTGCGCCGACCCACTGGCGCCGGACCTCTCGGCGCCGACGATGGTCGAAGCTTCTCACAACTCGGGTCCGGGCAACCTGGGCTCAGTGCTCGGCGCCGCGACAACGAACCTCGAGCTCAGGGCAATCTGGTGGTCAAAGCACCATAAGACTGAAATACGCGTTTCCAAAAGCATCGGCCCGGCCGGTGGCGTCATCTCCATCCAACAGACCGGCTTCAAGATGGAATTTCCCGCTGGCGCAGTGCGCAGCGCAATCACCATCACCGTCACGGCCGACGACAAATACGTCGCCTACAAAATGGAGCCGTCGGGCACTCAGTTCCTCAAAGACGTCACCATCACACAGTCGCTCGGCGTAACCTCGTTGAACGGATCGCCGCTTAGAAGCCAGCTGTTCGCTGCATACATCGCAGACGACAACATCAAGCTCAGTGGAAAGGTTCCGGTCCTCGAGATCGAGCCTTCCAAGACGATTTTCTCGCCGCTCTCGGGTCTCCCGGAAGCGCAAGTCTGGGTCATCAGACATTTCTCCCGTTACATGCTCGCATCAGACTGATAGCAGTGAAGCTCTAGTTCCGAAAACCTCCAATCGTCGCTCGTCCACCACCACCGGGTCCTTCCATGATTCGCTCGAGATTTGTCCGCTCTACGCTTCTTGTCTTCACTGCTGTTGTCGCGCTCTCATGCTCTGATTCACCCACATCGCCGAAGCCGCTGGCGCCTACTCAGGCGCAGGACGGATTGATCTCCGGACTCGTCGGCGGATTGCTCCAGCCGGTGGTCAAAGTCGTCGGGTTCGTCGCCGATGCGACCGGACTCACGGTACACCCGGTCACTTGGGGCCCGAACCACGAGAGAGTCTCCTACTCGGTTTCTGGTGTCGTTACCCAGTGGGGTGGCACGCTTGTAATTCCGGAAACGGATTTCGCGATCACCTTCCCGGCCGGAGCCCTCAGCCGCTCGACGCTGATCACGATCACCGCCGACCCAAACTACGTCGCCTACAAGATGGAGCCGACGGGGATACGGTTCGCGAAGCCCGTCGTCGTGACCCAGCTGCTGCGAGACACCGAGATCTACGGGCGTCCGCTCTCGGGTCAGCTCTTCGGCGCGTACATTGCCGACGACCTGCTCGACCTCGGCAAACTTCTCAATGCTCTCGAAATCGAAGCGACACTTACCATCTTCAAGCCGTCGAATCCGACGCTGCCTGAGTCGTCGAGCTGGACCATCAATCACTTCTCCCGATATATGCTGGCTTCGGACTGACCCCTGTCATAGCCGGAGCCTCCATTGGAGAGGCGTGAAAACCTTCAACCGAGGCGGTCTACATGGTTCCGAAATCCGATAATGTAGAACGCGCGCATTTGCTGGTCGAAATGGCCAAGGTGGCCGAGCAGAGGGAGGAAAACGTAAAGGCGATCAGTCTGTACGATGACGCCTTGGCGCAATTCGTCGAGGATAGCCTCGATCCGTTTCTACCCGAGGTTCTACGGTGGAAGGGAACGGTGCTGCGGGAGAAAGGCGAGACCGAGGCAGCGTTCCGTTGCTACACAAAGAGTCTGGAAAAAGCTTGTCTCATTGGTTCAGAGAAGGCCCAGGCAAGCGCGCTGAATTGCCTGGGCACGGTGGCGCAGCGACGATGCGATTTGAAGGAAACGGAACGCCTCTACGCCGAGGCTGCCGCGCTGGCGACGCGAGCCGGTGACTCGCGGCTGCTTGGGATGATCGAGCAGAATCGCGGTGTGCTGGCGAGCATGCGCGGTGATTTCGCCCAGGCAGCCGCCTTCTACTCCAATAGTCTTGGCGCCTTCGAGATGGCGTGCGACGCGGAGCCAATGTCCTGGGTGCTCAACAACCTCGGAATCCTTCACACCAAAATCAGAAACTACGACGAAGCGCGTGATTACCTCGAACGCGGCCTCGCGATCGCCATCAATCGCGACGACGCCGTTGTCGAGAACGTCATGAGGCTCAATCTGGCTGAGGTCTGGGTCGGGCTGGGGCGCCTTGATCTGGCGGACGAATGCTGCGCCGAGGCATTGGACCAGGCGCAGCGGCGCGGTGACCATCTCACTGCGGCAGGGTCGCTCAAGATCCGCGCTGCCATCGAGCGTCAGCGTGGAGCGCTCGACAAGAGCATCGCCACTCTCCGCATCGCCATCTACGAAGCAGAAGGCGCCGAGGATAGACTCCTCCACGCCGAAATGCTGCGCGAGCTGGGTGAAATCTCCCGTGCGGTCGGAAACTCCGGCGCGGCTCGTTCCGCGTTCCGCGAAGCCGTAGAGTCGTACACGTTCATCGGCGCCAATCAGGAAGCGTCCGAGGTGAGAGCAGAGCTCCGCCACCTGCCGAGCTGAGGTTGGTAGTGCTCGCCAGCCGCTCGACGACGCGCGGCTGGCGTTGCTCTATAGTACGTTTCCTCGTCTCCCTCACGCTGGCTGGGGACCTCTGATTCGCGACACCGCGCGACATGGGACTCCGGCCCGTCGGCGCGTCGTCATGAGCAGAAGCAGGCCCACAATCGAGTTGAAAGCGGTGGAATCCTCCACCGTCCGCGAGAGCATCGATCGCGCGAAGCAGGCCGAGCACGATGGGCGCTGGGCGGATGCGTGCGCCATCTACGAGGCGCTGGTGAGAGATCCTTCCGCCAACGCTAACACACGATTGGCAGCCCTTCGCTGGCTTGGTCGCGGCTACCTCGAGCAAGGCAACCGCGGCGCTGCGCTCGACGTGCTCGAGGCGGCGGTCGCCTCCGCCGACATCCTTGGCTCTCCGCAGGCGGTGGCGCAGGCGCTCATCGTCATCGGAATCGTCTACCAGACCAACGGTGATCTCGATCAGGCGGCGGCGATCTACGAGGCGGCGCGGGCGAAAGCGGAGCTGGCGGGCGATGGTGCCCGCATTGCCATGATCGACCAGAATCTCGGAACGGTGGCAATGATTCGAGGTGATCTGCGCGCGGCGCTCGAGGCGTTTCGCCTCAGCCATCTCGGCTATCAGACACTCGCCATGCGCAACCACGAAGCGCAGGTGCTGAACAACATCGCCCTCGCATACATGGAGCTCGGCGAGCTCGGTGACGCCGAGACGGCGTACAATCAGGCAGCGCTGGCGTTCGAGGAAGAAGGGGACCATGCGCGTCAGCTCGATCTCGCGGTGAACAAAGTCCAGCTCTATATCGCGGGCAAGCGGTTCGATGAGGCGCAGGTCCAGTGCGAGAAGCTCCTCGCTGTTTCAGGGAGTGATTCGGCACCGTGGCGCGGCGAAGTCTTCCGGCACCTGGGCGTAATCGCCCGCGAGCAGGGAGATTTTGTCGTTGCGACCGACAACCTGGTGAAGGCCGAGCGCCACGCGATCGACAGCGGTGATCTGTTGCTTCGCGCCGACGTGTCAGAGCAGCTGGCCGAAGTCTACTGGGCCCAGAAACGTCATCGCGACATGCTGCAGAATCTGAATGAGGCCCACTCACTCTATTCCCAGCTCAAGGCCCAGCACCGCGTCGCACAGGTGGAGAAGAGAAACGGCGCGCTGGAAGCGCGTTTCCTGGAGATGGCGAAGCAGTGGGGCGATTCGATCGAAGGCAAGGATCGCTACACGCAGGGCCACTGCGAGCGCGTCGCATTTTTCGCTTGCGTCCTCGCCGACAGCGCCGGCTTCAATTCCCGGTCGCTGTTCTGGTTCCGCATTGGCGCGCTGCTGCACGACATCGGAAAAATCATCGTCCCCACCGAGGTGCTGAACAAACCGGGCAAGCTCACCGACGAGGAGTGGGCGATCATGAAACGCCACCCGGAGGCGGGCCTCGAGCTGGTGGCGGACATCGACTTTCCTGGTGACATCAGCGCCATCATTCGCAACCATCACGAGCGCTGGGACGGAACGGGCTACCCTGACGGCCTCAAAGGCGAGGATATTCCGTTCGCTGCCCGAATTCTCTGCGTCGCCGATGTGTACGATGCGCTGACGACCACCCGGTCCTATCGCCCCGGCTTGACGCACGCCCGAGCTGCTGAGATAATGCGATCATCTGCGGGTCAGTTCGACCCACAGCTACTTGAGACGTTTCTCGATTGGGCGGAAACGGCCGACATACCAGGTAGACCCACGCCGCAGCGGCTGGCTATCTTCGCATCGAGCGTCACCGACTAATCCCGAACAAAAGCCGGGAACGAATAGTCGCGCTTCGTAAAGTTGTGTTACACCAAAATAGATGCGTGATTGGGCACCAAATCTCTAAGTTGTTGTGCCATCACGCGTTACGAAAGGGCACACCTAATGCCAAGGATGAGCTTAGGAACGTCCTAAGTCTCTAACCATAGGTGGTTCACATGTCAGGTCGCCGTTATCTCCGGTACCTCGCGGCTGTGAGCGCCGTTGCTTGTCTAGCGTGCGGAGACTCCACTCGCCTCACAAGCCCGACCCCACAGAAACGCGTCGCTCCGACATCCAATGTCGGTGCTACTTATTCCCGCTACATCCTGATCTCAGGCTCCTGGGTCTGCGTTGAGGGTTGTGACAATGAACGGCTCAACGGAGGCGAAAGCGTTGGCCAGGTCGGTAAAGGTTCTGTAGCAGGCCTGGAATAATCGTTGAATTAATTCCGACTTCGTTGTATTGAAGTAATCATGCTCGAGCGCAGCAGTGACCAAAGCGGCAGTCTTGCCTGGACGTCGAAGACTAGCCAGAAGCCATCGCGGCACCTACTCGAGCAGGCCCGCGATGCGGAGCGTCGTGGCGATACGTCACGTGCGCTCCGTCTCTATGACGATGCGATCGAGGCCCTCGAGCACGGGCAGGACCTTGCCGCGCTCGCCGACGCGCTGCGGTGGAAGGGAACCGTTCATCGCGAACAGGGAGAAACCGAGGCCGCGTACCGCTGCTACACTCAAAGCCTGATCCAGGCGGAGAGAAGCGGATCGGTGAGCTGCAAGGCTCACGGCTACAACTGCCTCGCCATCATCGCGCAGCGCCGTGGGAATCTCGCCGAGAGCGAGCGGCTCTACGGCCAGGCGGCCGACTACGCGGGCAAAGCGGGAGACGTGCGACTGCTCGGCATGATCGAGCAGAACCGCGGCGTTCTCCTGAACATGCGCGGTAATTTCGTCGCCGCCGAAGCTCGGTACTCCAACAGCCTCGGCGCGTTCGAGCGAGCCAAAGACGAAGAGGCCACATCGTGGGTCCTCAATAATCTTGGAATGCTTTACACCAAGCTCGGTCACTACCAGCGCGCGATCGAGACATTCCAAAGGGCGTTGTCCATCGCCAAATCGCGAAATGACCCCCTGATCGAAAGCATCGTCAGGCTGAACCTGGCCCAGGTATGGGTTGTCAGCGGCAAGCTCGATGACGCCGAACGGGCGTGTGCCGATTCTCTCGAGGCGGCCCGTGCTCGGGGTGACCACCTTACCATCGCCGAAGCACTCAAGTGCCGCGCGCGCATCGAGCGCGAGCGAGGCGCGTTCGACGCCAGCATCGCCACGCTCCGCATCGGAATTTTCGAGGCCGAGGGCATCGAAGACCGGCTGCTGCAGGCGGAGATGCTGCGCGAGTTCGGCCAGACCTCACGCGCGCTCGGAAACTCCGCCGATGCCCGTCTCGCCTGGCGCGAAGCTGCCGAGTCTTTCGAGGGCGTCGGAGCCCAATTTGAGGCTGCCGAGATAAACGCGCTTATCGCTTCGCTGCCCGTCTAAACCCGCCAAGTCAGGGCCAACGGTTCTCGGCCCTCACCACAATGCGTAAGTGCTGAAAATCGGGTGACTTGGCTCCCCGTCTCCTCGTCTGCTAGGTAAGCCCCGGAAGCACATTCGGGGCGTATTCTACGCTCTGTCAACTTAGAATTCAGCGCGCGGATGGACTGAGCTCCGCGCGAGAATGGGACGGTGGACTATTTCAGCCCGATCGCAGCTCGCGTCGGCGGACCGCTGGGATGCTCACGTAATCGGTGAGAGCACAGCCGTCCGCGAAGTCATCGCCTTAGCGACTCAGGTAGCAGCGAGCCGCAGCGTCACGGTTTTGCTGGTGGGAGAGACGGGCACGGGCAAAGAGCTCTTCGCTCGTGGGATCCACGCAGCCAGCGCTCGGGCTGCCGAGCCGTTCGTGGCGATCAACTGCGCTGCCATTCCCGAGACCTTGCTCGAGAGCGAGCTGTTCGGCCACGAGCCGGGCGCATTTACCGACGCCCGCGCCCTGAAGCGAGGCCTCTTCGAGGTGGCCGGAGCCGGCACCGTTTTTCTCGACGAAGTTGCCGAGCTGCCCCTCAAGCTGCAGGCGAAGCTCCTGCGGGTGGTAGAAGACAGACGTTTCCGCCGTTTGGGAGGGTCTGAAGAACGCGCTCTTGACGCCCGGATCGTTGCAGGGACAAACTCGTCCCTGGAGGCGGCCGTAGCCGACAATCGTTTTCGGGCCGACCTCTTCTATCGGTTGAACGTCGCACGGCTCGAGCTCCCGGCGCTTCGCGAGCGCGAGGGTGATATACCCATCCTCGCGAATTACTTCGTGAAGCGGCACGCCGAGAGCGAGGGCAGGGAGAATCTGCACTTGGGACAGGATTCCATCAGCGCGCTGGAAAGGCACCGCTGGCCCGGCAATATCCGCGAGCTCAAGAACGTGATTGAGCGCGCGGTAGTCGTCTGCACGGGTGATGTCATTCAGCCCCACCACCTGTCTCTGCAGCGGCGCTCCTACATCCCGCTGGTCGAAACCCCGGCCGGAGGCGTGATTCGCATCCCGGCCGAGGGCAAGTCGCTTCAGGCGATAGTCGATGAGGCGATCCACACGACCATCGGGCTGACCGGAGGCAATCTGAGCGCCGCCGCGCGCATCCTGGGTATCTCCCGTCCGACGCTCACCAGAAAACTGCGCGACGACGGCTCGTCACGGCGCACAATCCTGGCTTCCTCATGACGAGGCGTTCCACTTCTCGCTCCGGCGAGGTGGAAACGCAAGCAGTCAAAGCACTCGTAGAAGAGGCGAAGCGGGCCGAGAGGGAAGGCCGCTGGAACGACGCCGCCGCCCGCTACGAAAGTCTGGTCAGACATTCATCCGCCGACCCGCAAGACCGTCTGTCAGCGCTGCGCTGGTTGGGCAGGGCTTACCTGGAGCAGGGGAACCGCGGGGCCGCTATCGACGTGCTCGAGGCAGCAGTCGCCGCCGCAACACAGGCGGGTTCGGCGTCCGCGATCGCACAGGCACTGAACGTCGTTGCCATCGTCCATCAGACGGGCGGGGATCTGGACCGGGCCGAGTCGATGTACATGGAGGCTCGCATCACCGCGCAGTCCATCCGGGATGCCGAAGCGTTGGCTATGATCGATCAGAATCTCGGAACCGTTGCCAGCATCCGGGGCGACGTGCGCCGCGCTCTCGAAGCATTCCACCTGAGTCTCGCCGGCTACCGGGCGCTGGGAATGCGCGATCAAGCGGCCCAGGTCCTCAACAACATCGGGCTCGCTTACAGCGACCTCGGAGAGCTGGACCGCGCCGCATCGGCGTATGCCGAGGCCCAGCAGACCTTCGGTGAAGAGCACGACCACACGAACCAGTTGAATGTCGCGCTAAACCAGGTGCAGCTCTGCATAATGACTGAGCGGTTCGACGAAGCGCACGAGAGAGTCGAGCCACTCCTCGCTCTCGCCGGCGAGATCGCGCCGTCCTGGCGGGGAGAGGTTTTCCGCCACGTCGGTGTCATCGCCAGAGAGCGCGGCGATTACATGAGAGCTGCGGAGTACCTCGGAAGGGCGTCAGAGTGCGCCGCGGAAGCTGAAGACCTGCTGCTGAAAGCCGACGTGACGGAGCAGCTGGCGGAGCTCTATTGGACGCAGAAGCGTCATCGCGACATGCTGGCTCACCTCAATGAGTCGCACTCGCTGTACTCCCGGCTCAAGGCGCAGCACCGAGTGGCGCAGGTGGAGCGACGCAACTCTGCGCTCGAGGCGCGCTTTCTGGAGATGGCGCACCACTGGGGCGACTCGATCGAGAGCAAGGATCACTACACCCAGGGCCACTGCCAGCGAGTGGCTTTTTTCGCGTGCGTGCTGGCGGACAGCACGGGGATGGATTCGCGCTCGCTGTTCTGGTTCCGGTTGGGGGCGCTTCTCCACGACATCGGCAAGATCATCGTGCCGACAGAGGTTTTGAACAAAGCGGGCAATCTGTCCGACGAAGAGTGGGCAATAATGAAGCGCCACCCCGAGGCCGGACTCGAGCTGGTCGCCGACATCGATTTCCCTGGAGACGTGCGATCCATCATTCGCAATCACCACGAGCGTTGGGACGGGCAGGGCTATCCCGATGGTCTCAAGGGCGAGGAGATTCCAGTCGCGGCACGCATCCTCTGCGTCGCCGATGTGTACGATGCGCTGACGACGGCTCGGTCTTATCGGGATAGTCTGCCGCACAACCGCGCCGCCCAGGTGATGAGGGAGTCGAGGGGACAATTCGACCCCCATTTGCTGGAGATATTCCTCGACTGGGCCGCCACCGCCAACGCTTCGGAGTACCGCACTCCGCAAGGGCTCGCAACCTTCGCCATAGGAAAGACTGGATGACGCTCGGCAGGCGCATTTACTCGATCACGCTGTCGGTCCTGTTGATCACCGCGTGCTCGAGCGACCGACGTGTAGGTGGAACCATCGTGATGTCGTCGGCTGCGGATGCCGACGTCCTCTTCCCGCCGCTCACGATCTCGGTGCTCGGGAAACAGATCGGCGACCAGATTTTCGACAACCTCGCCGACATTGGACCAGCGCTGAACACGGTGGGTGACGCCGGATTCACACCACGCCTCGCGGACAGGTGGCGCTGGAGTCCTGATTCGTCTTTCGTCGCGTTTCACATCAATCCGGACGCCAAGTGGCACGATGGCACGCCTGTCGGCGGTTCAGACGTTCGCTTCACCTTCCAGCTGGTCAAGGACACGAGCCTCGCATCACCGCTCGCTTCCAACCTCGATAATGTGGACTCGGTGACCGTCCCGGACTCGTTGACGGCGGTGGTGTGGTTTCACCAGCGCCAGCCGGATGAGTTTTTTAAAGCGGCAAGTCCGATCGCCATCCTTCCCGAGCACCTGCTGGCGAAAACGGCTCCGGCCTCGCTGCGCGAGAGTGCGTTTACGCGGGCACCCGTCGGGAGCGGCCGATTCAGATTCTCCACTTGGGAGCCCGGCGCGCGAATTGTGCTCCAGGCCGATTCGACCAACTACCGGGGAAGACCGAAAGCCGATCGCGCCATCTGGCTGATTTCGCCCGACTACAACGCGGCATCCCTCCGCTTTCTCGACGGCACTGCCGACTTTCTCGACGTCGTGCGCGCCGAGATCGTTCCTCAGGTCAAGGCCAAGGGAGCGAACCTTATCGTGAGTCCCGGCAGTCTCGATTACGGTTACGTCGCGTTCAACTTGCGCAACGCGGCGAATACGGGACCGAGTCCAGTTTTTGGTGATCGGGAAACCAGGCGGGCGCTGGCGATGGCCGTCGATCGACAGGCGATAGTACGAAACGTCTTCGACACGCTGGGTCTGGTGTCGCACGGACCGGCAACGCGAATTCTCGCCACCTCCGATACTACGCTCGGACTACCGTACGATCCGGCGGCCGCGGCGCGCCTCCTTGATTCACTCGGCTGGCAAAAAGGCATCGACGGCTATCGTAGCCGCGGCAAAACGCCGCTGGCTTTTTCGCTGATGGTGCCGACGTCGAGCAGGAGCCGCATGAAGATCGCGGTGCTGCTGCAGGATCAGTGGAAAAAAGCCGGCGCTAAGGTGAACGTCGATGCTCTGGAGCTGAACACCTTTGGTGGCCGCATGGAAGACAGGAAATTCGAAGCGCTTCTCAACGGCTGGCACATCGATCCTACTCCGTCATCCGTTCGAGAAGAGTGGGCCAGCTCCGAGATCAAGAAGGGTGGCTACAACGAGACGTCATACCGGAATCCGGCCTTCGACGCTGTCATTGATAGCGCGACCACGGAAATGAATCCATCGCGCAGCGCGGCGCTGTATCGTCGGGCTTATCGCATCCTGGTCGAGGATGCGCCGGCCATCTGGATTTACGAGTTGCGCAACGTTCACGGAGCGTCGAAACGGATTGAGCCAGTCGGGATCCGGCCGGATGCCTGGTGGATGGGATTGGCTGACTGGACCGTCAAGCAATAGAAAAGGCACCCCTTAAAAAAAGAGGCCCGACTGATCCTCAGCCGGGCCTCTTTCTCATTCGAGCTAATTATTTCTTTTCGTCCACGATCTCGTAATCTGCTTCGACGACATCGTCCTGCTTGGGTGCCGCTCCGTCTGGCCCCGCAGTCGGACCGCCCGCCGGCTGCCCCGCTTCGGGCTGCGCACCGGCCTGCGCCTGCTGCTGATAGAACGCCTGACCGGCTTCGCTGAACACCTTCGTCAGCTCTTCCTGCGCCGCGCGGATCTCGTTCATGTCGTCGCCGCGGAGCGCCTTGCGGGCACGCTCGATCGCAGCGTCGATCTTGGTCTTGGTGTCGGCTGAGACCTTGTCGCCCCACTCCTTCACGTTCTTCTCGACTTCGTAAGTCATCGAGTCGAGACGGTTGCGCGCGTCGATCGCTTCACGCTGCTTCTTGTCCTCGGCCGCGTTCTTCTCCGCGTCCTTGACCATGCGATCGATCTCGGAATCCGAAAGCCCGCTCGATGCTTCGATGCGGATCTTCTGCTCCTTGCCCGTCGCCTTGTCTTTCGCGGTAACGTGCAGGATTCCGTTGGCGTCGATGTCGAACGTCACTTCAACCTGCGGCATTCCGCGTGGTGCGGGCGGAATTCCGGTGAGCTGGAATTTGCCGATGGTCTTGTTGTACGTCGCCAGCTCGCGCTCACCCTGAAGCACATGGATCTCAACGGTGGTCTGATTGTCATCAGCCGTCGAGAAGGTTTCGCTCTTCTTGGTCGGGATCGTGGTGTTGCGCGGGATGAGCACGGTGGTGACTCCACCGAGCGTCTCGATTCCCAGTGAAAGCGGCGTGACGTCGAGCAGCAGAACATCCTTCTGCTCGCCGGTGAGTACCGCGCCCTGGACGGCGGCGCCGATCGCCACCACTTCGTCGGGATTCACACCCTTGTTCGGATCCTTGCCGAAGAACTTCTTGACGATGTCCTGGATCTTCGGAATACGCGTCGAGCCGCCGACGAGAAGCACTTCGTCGATCTCGTTGGGCTTGATCCCCGCGTCCTTGAGCGCCTGCTCCATCGGCGGAATCGTGCGCTGGATCAGATCGTCGACCAGCTGCTCGAACTTCGCGCGCGTGAGCGTATAGTTGAGATGCTTGGGGCCGCTCTGATCGGCGGTGATAAAGGGAAGATTGATGTCCGTGGTCTGAGTCGTGGACAGTTCCATCTTTGCCTTCTCGCCGGCTTCCTTCAGGCGCTGCAGCGCCATCGGATCCTTGGACAGATCGATCGCCTGGTCGCGCTTGAACTCCGTGACGAGCCAGTCGATGACGCGCTGATCGAAGTCGTCGCCGCCGAGGTGAGTGTCACCATTGGTCGACTTCACTTCGAACTGGCGCGAGCCCTCGACATCGTAAAGCTCGAGAACCGAGATGTCGTACGTACCGCCACCAAGGTCGAACACGGCGACCTTCTCATCCTTCTTCTTGTCGAGGCCGTACGCGAGTGCGGCAGCCGTCGGCTCGTTGATGATTCGAAGAACGTCGAGCCCCGCAATCTTGCCGGCGTCTTTCGTTGCCTGGCGCTGGGAATCGTTGAAGTAGGCAGGCACGGTTATGACGGCCTTCTCGACCTTATAGCCGAGGTAGTCTTCGGCGGTCTGCTTCATCTTCTGGAGGATCATCGCCGAGATTTCGGGCGGCGAATAGCGCTTGCCCTGAACCTCGACCATCGCGACGTCGTTCGATCCGCCGACGACTTTGTAGGGGACGCGCTTAATCTCGTCCGGCACTTCGGACATCTTGCGTCCCATGAAGCGCTTGATCGAGAAAACGGTATTCTGCGGGTTGGTTACTGCCTGTCTTTTTGCGATCTGACCGACCAGCCGCTCGCCGTCTTTTGTAAAGCCGACGACCGAAGGGGTTGTGCGGCCGCCTTCCGCGTTCGGA
>Ga0157378_10002258_pt1 | contig 17116 bp, 17 predicted proteins | sample M65metaG_FD_115309 | JGI IMG/M metagenome (GOLD analysis project Ga0157378, IMG submission 115309) | Miscanthus rhizosphere microbial communities from Kellogg Biological Station, Michigan, USA - M6-5 metaG | ecosystem: Host-associated > Plants > Roots > Rhizosphere > Soil | place: USA: Michigan...
CCAGGTCGAACAAGTAGGTGCACAGTTTGTGCGGGCTGTACTTGTCGAGCGTGTCGTGCACAGCGGCGTCGAACTGCAACAACTGCAGCAGCAGTTGGCGCTCCTCGGCGACGAGCACGACCGGCGTACCGTCGTCGCCGCCATCGGGGGCCTCACCCGCCTTGCGCAGGATCGAGCGGATCCTGGCGTGTGCGTACTGCAGGTACGGCGCCGTATTGCCCTCGAACGCCAGCATCCGATCCCAGGCGAAGACGTAGTCCTTGATGCGGTCCGTCGAGAGGTCGGCGTACTTGAGTGCGCCGATACCGACGATGCGACCGATGTCGACCTGTTCGTCGTCGGGGAGGCTCGGGTTCTTCTCGCGCACGCTGGAGATGCCGCGCTCGATGGCCTCGTCGACGACGTCGATGAAGCGGACGGGTTCGCCGGAACGACTCTTCAACATCTTGCGGTCGTGCCCGAGGACGTTGCCGAACGCGACATGCACGGCGCGCGCCGGTGGCCGCAACCATCCGGCCATCGCGGCCACATCGAAGACCATCGCCAGGTGCTGTGACTGCGGTGCGCCGACGACGTAGACGAGCAGAGTCGCCTTGAGCCGCTCCACTCGGTCGAGCACACACGCCAGGTCGCTGGTTCCGTAGTTGAATCCGCCGCCGCGTTTCTGGACGATCAACGGCAGCGGCTCGCCCTCGCGATTGGTGTAGCCGGGAGGAAACACCACTTCGGCGCCGTCACTCTCCTGCAGCAGTCCGGCGGTGCGCAGCCGTTCGACGACCTCCGGCAAGAGGTCGTTGTACATGCTCTCGCCGGCGAGGTCGTCGTCGGTCAGCAGCACGCCGATCTTGCGGTACAACCGGTCGAAGTGGCGCATGCTGAGATCGACGAGCATCTTCCACAGTCGCAATGTCTCGGGGTCGCCGCTTTGTAGGAGCACCACACGGCTGCGGGCACGGGCCTGGAACTGCTCGCTCGAATCGAACTTGGCGCGGGCCTCGTTGTAGAAGCCGTCGAGATCTCCGAGGCTGAGGCCGGCAGCGGCCTCGGACTCGCCGATGTCGACGAGGTGCTCGATCAACATGCCGAACGGGGTGCCCCAGTCGCCGACGTGGTTCTCGCGGATGACCGTGTGCCCGACGAGCTCCAGCATTCGCACCAACGCGTCGCCGATGACGGTCGTGCGCAGGTGACCGATGTGCATCTCCTTGGCGATGTTGGGCGCCGAGTAGTCGACCACCACCCGCTCCGGCGGCGATGCCAATCGCACTCCGAGTCGATCGTCGTGTTCCAACGCGTCGAGTTGTTGCTGCAGGAACGTCTCGTCGAAGGTGACGTTGATGAATCCCGGCCCGGCGACTTCGAGGGAAGCCTTTCCCGCGAGATCCGCTGCAGCGACCACGTCAGCGGCCACGTCGCGGGGCGCCCGGCCGAGCTGTTTGGCGAGTGCCAGGGCGCCGTTGGCCTGAGCGTCGGCGCGATCGCTCGGCCGAACCACCGGGTCGACACCATCCGCCGCGCCCGCGACCGAGGCGAACGCCGGTGCCAGCAGTTCGGCAACGATGACGAGCGGATCAGCCATGGAGATTCGATCGTACCGTCGCTATCCTCGCTCCATCCCGCCCTCGTAGCTCAGGGGATAGAGCAACGGTTTCCGGAACCGTGTGTCGCATGTTCGAATCATGCCGAGGGCGCTGTCGTTCCGATCCCCGCTGTCAGCGAGGAAGCTGCTCCAGCACCGCGTATTCGTCCCAGTACTGGCGCAGCGAACAGATGCGATCACCTTCGAACTCGGCGACCGTGACGCCGTGCAACGTGACTCGGGTACCCGACGGCTCGATGCTCTCCTCACCGGTCAGCGCGATCATGCCGCTGTGGGTCATCTCGACCGTCCACTCCACGCACGCGAAGTCGCCGCCCACGTCGAGCGGCACGGTCTCCAACTCCATGTCGGTGAAGGCACTGTCGCGGCGTTCGAGCTCGTCGATCAGCTCGCTCAACGACGATGTCGCCAGCGCCGGCGTCCAGGCACGCACGTCGTCGGTCAGCAACGCGCCGAGCGCGGCTTTGTCGCCTTCGATGCCGGCGTGCAACGCCTTCACCAACGTCGTCGCCCGCTCCTCGTTGGATGTCATGTCAACAACAGCTTCGACTTGGCCAACTCGAACTCCTCATCGGTCAACGCACCGGAAGTGTGCAACGCATCGAGGCGCTCCAAACTCGCGGCGAAGTCCTGCTTCGCTGTCGGTGCCGGTAGCGCCTGTGCGGGCGCCGGCGCCGGTAGTGCCGGGGCGACGCGGCGCGTCGACGCGAACTTTGCCTGCAGCTGGCGGTTGTAGGCAGCTTGCTGTGTGCCGCTCATGGGCCGGGCGAATGGCATCCACGTCTCGCGCGGGCGATAGAGGAACAGCATCTCGTGATCCAACCCTTCAGTCGTCGTCGATCTCCGCATCGGCCACAGCGATCGCGAAGCCGAGGGCCCGCGTGATGTTGCCTGCGGCCGACACGACCCGCGCCGAGCCGACGATCGGCGCGATGGCGACGAGCACGTTCTGTACGTCCTCGAGGGTCAGCCCGGTCTCACTGGCTGCTCCGGCGTTGGCCAGGTACGACAACGCTGGAGCATCTGCGGCGGCCAGTGCCGCGACGCGTACGAGCATGTGCTCGCGCGCCTCGAGCTGGCAGTTCTCGAGCGACGCAGCCGTCATTATTCCGATCGTGTCCATCACCGGCTGAGCTGACATGTCAACACCTCGTTCCTTGGTCGTGTCGTTTCGACTGACCATCGAATCCTGGAGCTGTCGCGGGCGGCGGCGCACCACCCGCGGTCGGGTGGGTCGGCCCGATTGGTGGCCCGATCTGCGGATAGCGTTGCGGCGACATGGGCGCGAGGGGCAGGCGGATTCGGTGGATGGTGGCGGCGGCGTTGCTGGCTACCGGCTGCGCATCGACGGATCCGGGCGTGGTGGCCCGCGAGGCCTCCCCGATTGCGCCGCGCGACAGGAGCGCCGATCCGGTGCCGCAGGATCCCGACGTACGGATCGTGACCTTGGCGAACGGCCTGACGGTGTACCTCCGCGCCAACGACCGGCCGGGCGAGAGCGCCGAGATGCGGCTGGTGATCAACGCCGGCTCCGGCGAGGAGGAGTCCGATCAGTCGGGCACGGCGCACTTCCTCGAGCACATGATGTTCAACGGCACCACGAAGTACCCGGCCAACGAGCTCATCGACACGCTGCGGGGCTTCGGGATGCAGTTCGGCGCCGATGTCAACGCATTCACCTCCTATGACGAGACCGTCTACGAGCTGACCGTGCCGCTGTCCGATTCCGCCAATCTCGACACCGGCATCGACGTGCTCCGCGAGTGGTTGTCGGCCGCGACGCTCGACGCGGATCAGGTCGAGAGCGAGAAGGGCGTCGTCCTCGACGAATGGCGCCAACGCGACCAGACGCTCGACGGCAGGATCGGCGACGCCGCCGAAGAACTGCTGCTGCAGGGGTCGGGATACGAGGGTCGGCGACCCATCGGCTCCGACACAGCGATCAAGGCGATGACACCCGGCCTGCTGCGCCGTTTCTACGACACGTGGTACCGACCGGACAACGCCGCGGTCATGATCGTCGGCGACATCGATGTCGACGAGGTCGAATCGAAGGTCCGCGACCGGTTCGAAGGCCTCACCTCGCGCGGTGAGTCGGGGACGACGACAGGACCCGCACTCGCCCCGTTCGGCGAGCCTGCTGCCGAAGTCCTGCTCGATCCCGACGCGACCACTGGTGACGCCGAGGTCATCCTTCCCTCGCCGGTGGTCGCCGATGGCACGATCGGCTCGCTGCGTCATCACGAGTTGATCTCGCTGGCGTTCGACATGATCACCACCCGATTGGCCGACGACATCTCGCGGGGAGCGGTCACGTTCACCAGCGCGTCGTTCGAGGACAACAGCTTCGTGCGCGGCCTCGATGCCCCGAGCGTGTTGGTCAGCGGTCCACCGGATCAGCTCTCGGCAACGATCGACGCGGTCACCCACGAGTTCGAGCGGGCCCGACGGTTCGGTTTCGACGACGCCGAGTTCGATCGGGTGATGCGCAACTATCGGAGCTCGCTCCAGGCAGATCTCGACGGCAGTGACACCGTGCAGGACCTCGACTACGTCTCGCGGTACGTCGACCATTTCCTCAACGGCCAGACGATCGCCGACGCCGAGACCTCGTACGGGATCTACAGCGAGATCTACAACACGATCACTCCCGACGAGGTCGCGACCGCGTTCGAGGACCTCTTCGCCTCTGCCCCGCCGCACGTCCTTGTCGTCGCACCCGACAGTTCGACCGACCCTCCGACGAACGACGACGTGTTGGCCACCATCGCCGGGCTGTCGACGATCGACCTCGAGCCTCGGGCATCGAACGGACCCGCAGCGACGGAACTGATGACCGCACCGGAACCGGTCGAGGAGACGTCGAGCGAGTCGCTGCCCGGCGACGACGGTTTCGTGGCACCCACGATGTTGACCTTCGCCAACGGCGCGCGAGTGGTGTTGAACCCGACCGAGATCGCCGACAACGACGTGTACTTCAGCGCGACGAGCCCCGGTGGGCTGTCGCTCGTCGCCGACGCCGACGTCCCCGAGGCCCTCAGCGCGGCGTCGGTCGTCACCGCCAGCGGCATCGGCACGCTCGACCCGGTCGAGCTCGACACGGTGTTGTCCGACGCCAACCTGCAGCTGTACCCGTCGATCAACCAGACGAGCGAGGACTTCGTCGGCACGTCGACATCAGACGACATCGAACTCCTCTTCCAGCTCGTCAACCTGTACATGTCGCAGCCGCGATTCGACGACGCCGCCCTCGCTTCGACCGTCGGATCGCTGCAGGCCTACGTCGACGACCCGAACAGCGATCCGGATCTGGCGTCCTACATGGCGTACTCGGAGGCACGCTTTGGATCGGAGCCGCGCTTTCGGGTCATCCCGACACAACAGGAGCTGGCCGGCCTCGACCTCGACACGATCGAGCGCGTGTGGCGGCAGCGGTTCACGAATCCGGCCGACTGGGTGTTCGCCGTGTCGGGTGACTTCGATCTCGTTTCGGTCACCGACCTCGCCCGCCGCTACTTCGGCACGCTCACTGGTTCGGCGACGACGGAGCAGTACAAGGACTTCCAGGTCGACCCTCCTTCGAGCGTCGTCACCGAAGACGTGCACGCCGGTACTGGCGACAAGGGCTCGTTGACGCTCGATTGGAGTGCGGCGGTTCCGGACGCCGACACAGCTGGGGTCTATGCGGATGTGCTGACGAGTGTCCTCAACAACCGCCTCACCGACCACATCCGCGAGCAGCTCGGTGCGTCGTACTCGCCGTCCGCATTCGTCTCGGTGAACCCCGATCCCGACGATCTGGTCGAGACCTACCTCAACATCACCGGCGATCCGACGACCATCGCGCAGCTCTCCCAGGTCGTCATCGCCGACGTCGCCGACCTTCGCCAGAACGGTCCTTCGACCGCGGAGTTCGACGCCGCGATCGCCGAGATCACTCAGACGTACTCGTACTTCGACAACCAGTCGATCGGAGACGTCCTCGTGAAGGCTCCGACCGACCCGGAAGTGCTGACGCAGTTCAATGATCGTGCCGGCGTTCTCGACGACGTCACCGCGGCGACGGTGCAAACGTTCATCACTCAGGTGATGCCGATCGACCGCTACATCGAGGTCCGCACCGTCCCTGCCTGATTGCTGATTGCTGTTCGTGGCCGACGGGTAGCCTCGATCGGCGATGAACCAGATGAAGAACCGTCTGCAGGGCCTCACACTGCTCGACCGTGCTTTCACGGCGATGACCGACGAAGAGCTCGAAGCACTCGTCGCCAAACTGCCGGAGGATCACCGCAAGGCGTTGGACGAGATCTGCGGTGCGCGCGACGAGGAGGGTTTCAGCGAACCCGCGACGCGCACGGTCGCGGTGCGTTCGACGGCGGCGCGCGGTCGCCTCAACGGCGGTCTCGAACAGATCACGACGTTGCTGTGCGACCCGTGCCTGGCCGACTGCGTCGAGGCGCTCGGTGACCATGCCGACAACCCGACCGAGGACGAGTTGCTCGACGTGACGCCGGCGCTGGTCGACAAGTACGGACTGGCGACCGTGCGTCTGATGATGGCGGGTTCGGTGGCCGGCGAGGCCGCCGCATCAGTTGCGCTGACGCGACTGCTGAAGCACGACGAGACGCTGGCGCTGCCGCCGGTCGAGCACGAGGAAGTGACGGTGCTGCCGCCGCCGACCGCCGACGAAGAAATCAAGGCCAAGCGCAAAGCGGCGAAGCTGGCCAAGAAGGCCGACGCCAAGCATCGTCGCGAGCAACAGGCCCGGGCCCGCCACGGCGGTTGATTTCTCTCAGAGCAGGCGCGGTTGTCGTTCGTGGTCGAGTAGCCACGACTTGACGTCGATGCCGGCGGCGAATCCCGTGAGGTGACCGTTCGACCCGACCACGCGGTGGCAGGGCACGACGATGCTGAGGGGGTTCTTGCCGTTCGCCGCGCCGACCGCCCTGGCCTTGTTGGGGTCGCCGAGTTGCTCGGCCTGCTGCCCGTAGCTGATCGTCTGGCCGTACGGGATCGTCCGCAGGACCATCCACGCGGACTGTTGGAACTCGGTGCCCGCCGGGTCGAGCGGCAGGTCGAACTCGCGCCGCGTGCCGGCGAAGTACTCCTCGAGTTGCGAGATCGCCTCGTCCAGCACAGGCGTCGTTCCTTCGACGAGCTCGTCGTCGATCGAAGCGATCCGCTCGGCGTCCTCGGCGCCCCACAGGATCGCCCGCAGACCGTTCTCGCCGGCGATCAGGCGTAGCTCACCGACCGGTGAGTCCATGGTGGTGGTGTGAAACATGATGTCGCTCCTCCTCGAAATTACAGGCTTGCCCACAGGTGGTGGAGTGCGTAGGACCGCCACGGTCGCCAGCTCTCGGCGAGGCGCTCGGCGGCTTTGGGAGTCGAGTCGACTCCCAGCAAGCGCAGCGCGTTGCGTACGCCGATGTCGGTCGGCAAGAACACGTCCGGATCGCCGAGCGACCGCAACGCGATGTAGCTCGCTGTCCACGGTCCGATTCCGGGTAACGATTCGAGTTGCCGGCGGATCTCGTCGCGATCGCTGCCGGCGTCGATCACGATGTCGCCGGCCGCCAGTCGCTCGCACGCGGTGATCAGCGCGCGGCCACGCGCCGTCGGCATCGCGAAGTCCGTCGGCGAAGCGGCGCCAATCGCCGCCGCTGACGGGAAGACGTGGGAGACGCCGTCGATGGGAGTGGCCAGCGGCTCGCCCATGGAGGCCACCAGGCGAGCTGCCAGCGTGCGCGCGCCCTTGACCGAAACCTGTTGGCCGAGCACGGCTCGGGTGAGCAGTTCGACACCGTCGGGATGGCCCGGCGACCGCAACCCGGGGCGCTTGCCAACCAGCGGGGCGAGGATCGGGTCGTCGCCGAAATGCGCCTCGACCGTGTTCGGATCGGCGTCGAGGTCGAACATGCGCCGGCACCGCTGCACGGCGGCCTGGGCGTCGGCGACATGGTCGAGATGGAGTGTGCACATCACCGCGTTCGGCCCGGGGGCCGTCGCGCCCGGCGAGATCGCGATCACGGCGTTGCCATGGTTCAGTCGCATCGATCGGCGATACGTGGCCCCGTCCCATGTCTCGATTCCCGGCACGGCCCGGTCGCCGAGGAATCCGAAGATCGACTCGGAATGGAACGGGGCGCGATATGCGAGCCGCAAGGACAAGGTGCCGGCGGCCGGGTTGTCGGTCCGTGTCCCGCGCAACTCCGTGGGGGACGACGCGTACACCTCGCGGATCGTGTCGTTGAACTGTCGAACGCTGGCGAAACCGGAGGCGAAGGCGATCTGGGTGATCGGCATCGACGTGGTCTCGATCAGCGTTCGTGCGGTCTGGGCGCGCTGGGCGCGGGCCAACGCGAGCGGGCCGGCGCCGAGCTCTGCGGTCAGCAACCGGTTGATCTGCCGTTCGCTGTAGTTCAGTCGCGAGGCCAGGCCGCGGACACCTTCGCGGTCGACGAGACCGTCGGCGATCAACCGCATCGCCCGACCGACGACGTCGGCGCGAACGTTCCACTCCGGGGAACCGGGCGAGGCGTCGGGGCGACACCGTTTGCACGCCCGATATCCGTGTTGCTGCGCGGCCGCCGCCGTGACGAAGAACTCCACGTTGCGACGTTTCGGCGTCATCGCCGGACAGCTCGGCCGGCAGTAGATGCCGGTGGTCCTGACGGCGGTGATGAACACGCCGTCGAACCGGCTGTCGCGGCTCTGCGCGGCCCGATAGCACTGTTCGTCGTCGAGGATCACGTCGCCATTGTGGTCCGCCCGTCGACCACTGACTAGCGGAAATCAGACAGGCACGTGGACCCGGGACCGCGGCACGGCGACCTTCCACAACACGACCAGCCCGATCATGCAGAACATCGCTCCACCGAGGAACGCCGAGCGTTTCGTGGTGAGGTCGGCGAGCGTGCCGAACACCAGCGCACCCATTGCGGTGCCGATGTCGAAGAACATCGTGAACGTCGCGATCGCACGCACCCGTTCGCGATCCGGCACGGCCTTCACCGTCATCGCCATCAACGACGGGTAGTTGAACGAGATGCCGATCGCCAGGATGATCGTGCTGACGAAGACGCCCAACGGTTCCGGCCACAGGTACAACATCGCCAACCCGCTACCCATCATCGTCAGGGCGATGGTGACGGCGCGGGCATGTCCGATTCGATCGGGAACCGCCGCTGCGACAATACGGATCAACAGGCACACGCCGGCGTAGGTGGCGAACACCCACTTCGAGCCCTCGAGCCCGACCGTGACCGAGTAGTCGGGCATGAACGCGTTGAATGTGACGAATCCGCCGACGCCCAGTGCCAACACCAGACCTGGCGGGATCGCCGCCGGGTGATAACGCGGCAGACTCTCGTCGGCACCGTCTTCGTCCTGGTGTCGCAGCCCCTTCGGGGTGAGCATCGCAAGGGCAGAGGCGAGCGCGGCGAAGCCTGCCGCCACCCAGAGCGCCGCATCGAAGTTGTGGTCACCGATCACCGTCTCGCTGATGACCGGGCCGATGCCGAGGCCACCGAACACGGCGACGGAGAAGTAGCTGGCACCCTCTGCACCGCGGCCCGGCGGAGAGAGATCGCTGATGGCCGTCGCCGCCCCGACGAACAGCGCGGCCTCGCCGATTCCTTGCAGGCACCGCAGCGGCAGCAATCCCCATCGAGAGTCGACGAGCGTGCACACTGCAGTGGCGATCGAGGCCAGCAGTGCACCGCGGACCATCGTCGTCCGCAGGCCGTGCCGTTCGGCGAAACGGCCGAGCGGCGGCCGGATCAACACCGCCGCCAAGCTGAACACCGCGAGGTTCAGGCCGATGTCGACCTCGTTCCCGCCGAGTTGCTCTTCGATCAGGCGCGGCAACAGCGGGATCATCACGCCGATGTAGATGAACAGCGCCAAGGTTGCCGCGGTCACCAGCACGAAGGGCTTGGTGAGCATTCGTTGCTCGACGGCGTTCGCGACGGGAGCGGTCACAGTTCGACCGTCACACGTAAGGTCGCCGCGCGACCACCTCTCAAGACGGCTCCTTCGGCAAGCCGAGCACGCGCTCGCCGACGATGTTGCGCTGGATCTGGCTGGTGCCACCCCAGATCGTCTCGCTGCGACTGAAGAAGAACGCGCTGAGCATCGGGCTGACGGGATAGCCGGGGCGGCGCTTGTCGCGAACAGCGCGCAGCCACGACCCGATCGACGCCCCGGTATCGACAAGCATCGACGACGGGCCGAAGATGTCGAGGGCCAACTCCGTGGCCTCTTTGTGCATCTCGCTCCAGAACATCTTGTTGGTCGCGCCGAGCGCGATGACACCCGGGTCCTTCGTGCCGGCCAACGTCGACGACAAGGAGCGGAGGCCGTTGATCCGCAGGATCTGGATCTTGGTGTAGTACCGCATCAGGCGCTGCCGGATGTTGGGATCCTCGAGCGAGCCGTCGGCCGCGGCCTGCTCGACGAGCAAGCGGTACTCATCGTCGAAGCGCCGATAGCCGGTGGTGGCCGACTGCCCGCGCTCGAAGGCCAGCGTCGAGTTGGCCACCTTCCACCCGTTGTTGACACCGCCGACGACGTTGTCGCGCGGGCACCGCGCATCCGTGAAGAACACCTCGCAGAACTCCGCCGTGCCGTCCGGTTGGGTGATCCCGCGGACCTCGACGCCCGGCTGCCGCATCGGCACCAACAGGTACGAGATCCCCTTGTGCTTCGGCGCTTCGGGATCGGTGCGGGTCAGCAGGAAGCAGTAGTCGGCGTGATGGCCGCCGGTGGTCCACACCTTCTGGCCGTTGATGACCCACTCGTCACCGTCGAGCACCGCGCTGGTCTTCAGCGACGCAAGATCGGAACCGGAGTTCGGTTCGCTGAATCCCTGGCACCAGCGCACCGAGCCGTTGAGGATGCGCGGCAGGAACTCCTTCTTCTGCTCCTCCGTGCCCCATTGGAGGATGGTCGGGCCGACCAGCGTGTCGCCGAAGAAGTCGGCCCGCATCGGCGCCTTCGCCCTGGCGAACTCTTCGGCCAGCACGACGCCCTGCATCGTCGTCAGCCCCTTGCCGCCGTACTCCTTCGGCCACGTCGCGCAGATCCATCCGCCGGCGAACAGCTTCTTCGGCCACTGCTCGTTGAACTGCTTGCGTTCTTCGGGCGTCATCTCGAAGTCGTCGTCGCCCCATCCCGAAGGCAGGTTCGCGCTGAGCCATTCGCGGATCTCGACCCTGAACTCTTCGGCCTCGGGGGTGTAGGCCAAATCCATCGCACCAGTATTCACGGGGAACCGGAGCGTTGACGAGTCCGCTCCGGGTGGCTCCTGTCACGGGTTCACAGTGCGTTCACACGGACCTCACCACGGCGAAACCTGGCCCGCGTACCGTCGTCGACATGGCCACGGCTGGTCCTGCTCTCCCGGATCGACACACCGACCCCCTCGTGTATCGGCTGGGTGAGCAGGAACAGACGGTGCTCGATGTCCTGCTGATCAATCGTGGACGGGTGATCAGCCGTCGCGAGTTGGCTCGGCGCGCCGGTCTCGCCAATCTCAGCGAACGCAGGTGCGACAGCCTTCTCGTGGCGATTCGCCGGGCCCTCGGGCCCGACTCCGTGGTGACCGTGCGCAGCAGAGGGTGGATGTTGAGCGGTGAGGCGATCGACGCCGCAGCGCTCCTTTCCGCCTCCGGCCACGCTCCGCGGTAAATGGCCCGCTAACAGGGGCTATTCGTGCAATAGTTCCCCAAAAATTCGCCTTGGTGCGTGTGCATCCGAGATTGGACGCGCGTACAGTACGCCTGCCGATCGCCCCCGGGCATCGGCCAGAACACTGAGCAACCGTCGCACCCAACGGCGCTCATTGTCAGGGGCAGTCCCCGGGTCGCCTTCCGCAGGTGGCCTGGGGACGCCGACTTTTTCTCCGCTACGGTGCAACGGATGCGGAGCCCTCGGTGAAGCTCATCACGGCGATCATCAAGCCCTTCAAGATCGACGACGTCAAGCAGGCGTTGCAGGCCGCGGGTGCCCACGGCATGACGGTCAGCGAGGTGCGCGGATTCGGCCGCCAGGGTGGCCACGCCGAGACCTACCGGGGTGCCGAATACGCCATCGACTACGTCCCGAAGGTGTGCATCGAACTGGTCGTCGACGACGGAACGTCCGACCACCTGGTCGACGTCATCCGCGACGCCGCGTCGACCGGGAAGATCGGCGACGGCAAGATCTGGGTCACCGAGGTCGACCGCGTGGTTCGAATCCGAACTGGTGAAGAAGGGTCCGATGCGGTGTGACACGTAGAGTCGTCCCATGAGCGTGGCCCCATGACCGTCGTCGACGTGCCGCCCGCCAAGGCGGAGCGGTGGACCGCACAGTGGAAAGAGCTCTACGAGGAGGTCATCACCACTGGCCTGTGCACCGGTTGCGCCGGCTGCGTGGTCACCTGTCCCCATGACGTGATCGGGTACGAGCACGAAGAGGGTAAGTACAAGCCCTTCCACCTCGAAGAAGAGCTCGGGCCGGACAACTGCATCCACGGCGAGAAGGGCTGCACCACCTGCACCCGCGCCTGCCCCAGGTTCCGCGCTTGGGAGACCGCCGCCGACATGCACCTGTTCGGTCGCATCCGCGAGCCCGACGAGATGGCCGGCATCTGGCGGCAACTGCTGCTCACGCGGGCGACGGACCAGACCCAACACGAACACGGCCAGGATGGCGGCTTCGTCTCGGCGATGCTCGTGTGGCTTCTGCAGAACGACTACATCGAAGCGGCGATGGTCAGTGGGGTCGAACCCGACGATGCGTGGAAGGCCAAGCCGGTGCTGGCCCGCACCGTCGAAGACGTGATCCAGACGGCGGGCAGCCGCTACACGTACTGCGCCAATCCGCTGGCGCTGCGCGAGGCACTCGATGCCGGGATGACTCGACTGGCGTTGGTCGGCATGGGTTGCCAGACGTCGTCGCCGCCGGTGATGTGGGACCGCAAGGCCGGCAAGGTCGGCAAGCCGTTCGTGTTCAACATCGGGCTGCTGTGCTCGAAGACGTTCGACGACGCGATCTTCGAGGAGCTGTTCGAAGCCAAGTACGGCCTGAAGAAGGCCGACATGGTGAAGATGAACATCAAGGGCGTGTTCCAGATCTGGATGAAGGACGGCTCGTACCACGAGATCGACTTGAAGGAATGCCACCAGTGGACGCGCGAGGGCTGCAAGAGCTGCCCGGATTTCGCGGCCGAGCACAGCGACATCGCCACGGGTGGGATCGGTGAGGACAACGACTGGACCCTCACCATCGTGCGTACCGAGTTGGGTGAAGAAGTGATCAACCGGATGATCGCCGACGGCACGATCATCGCCCGCCCCGCGCAGGAAGACGAGAAGGCGATGAAGTTGCTGCGACTGCTGTCGATCGTCAGCCGTCGCCGTTGGCCCGAGTGGGCCGACAAAGCACCCGCCGTCGGCGTCCCACCGCCCAAGAAGAAAGCAGCCCCGGTCGCCGAGGGTTAGTCGATGCGTCGCCGGTCGCTGAAGACCACTGCGGCGGTCAGCATCGCCACGATCACCGCCAGCGACACGTAGGTGTTGACGTGGAGCCAATGCGACAACGTCATCTTCAACCCTACGAAGATCAAGATGCCGCCGAGCGCGTGCGAGAGGTAGTGGAAGCGCTGCTTGGCGTTGGCCAGGAGGAAGTACATCGCTCGTAGGCCGAGGATGGCGAACGCGTTCGACGCGAACACGATGAACGCCTCGTTCGACACAGCGAGGATCGCCGGGACGGAGTCGACGGCGAAGATGACGTCGGTGATCTCCACGACGAACAGGGCGGCCAGCAACGGGGTCGCGACGCGGCGGCCGTTGATCCGGGTGAAGAACTTCTGCCCGTCGAGTTCGTCCGAGACCGGGATGAATCGACGCAAGAGCGCGAGACCACGAGTCGACTCCTTCGCCCCCTCGTCCTCGCGGTGACGGATCACCTTGATGCCGGTGTACACCAAGAACACACCGAACACGAGCAGCAGCCACCAGAACTGGCTGATCAGCGCGCTGCCGACGACGATGAAGATCGCCCGCAACGTGAGGGCACCGAAGATGCCCCAGAACAACACACGGTGTTGGTACTTCAGCGGGATCGCCAGCGTGGCGAACAACATCGCCCACACGAACACGTTGTCGATGCTCAACGACTTCTCGATCAGGTAGCCGCTGATGTACTCACCGAAGGCGGCACTTCCGTATGTCGCCGCGATCACGCCGCCGAAGCCCAGTGCGCACACGACCCAGACGATCGACTCGGTGGCGGCCTCACGGGGCGTCGGTGCGTGCGCTTCTCGATGGCGGTAGAGGTCGATCGCCAGCAGCCCGACGATGACGCCGAGAAGGGCGAGCCATGCGCCGACGGAAACGTCGAGGTCGACGAATTGGGATCGATCGGTGGAAGCAAGGATTGTCAATGGAGTAGCGCCTTTCGACTGTCGCTGGATCGGACAGTCGAAGGTCTTGCTCCCGCTGGTGGCGGGCGGGGGGCCGGGCAGCGAGCTGCCGTGATGACGACCTGTCCCGAGGGCTACTCCCCTTCGACCTGAGCAGTCTAACCCCGAAGGCACTCCGGAAGCTGCGCCAAGGCCTCGTCGATCGACAGCGATGTCGCCGCGGCGCCCACGTCCTCCGGCACCCATTCCGGGAACGGCACCTCCACGACACGGTGCGCGCCACTCGACGTGTGCTCCTCGTGGAGGACCGCGAGCTGTCGCGGCGTGAACCGGTCGGCGGCACGAACCAGCGCCGGCCACACCCGGCGATGGACGAGTGTGACCTTGCCGTTCACGAGCCGCATCCGGACGACGTCGGGTGAGTCGTCCAGGGCGTTCAGCTCAGCGAAGATCTCGTGACCGCGCGAGTGGCCCCACCAGCTGCCCTTGATCGGTTCGCCGGCCACCAGTTCGGCGACGTTCGGCAACGGGCCACGGGCCGACTCCAACAGCACTCCCTCGTCGAACAGCTTGGCCATGACATCGACCGTCGAACCCATCGACACATTGTGACTCGCCTACGATCCGGCGATGGCCGACGTACTCGCTGCAACTCTTCTCGCGCCCGGACAGTTGCAACTGCAACGATTCCCGTACCCCGACGACCTCGAGCCCGGCGCGGTGCTGTTGAAGATGTTGGCTTCGGGCATCTGCGGCACCGACAAGCACACCTTCCGCGGCGAGACCCAGCAGTACGCCGGCACCGACCACGCCTCGTCGACGCCGTTCCCGATCATCCAGGGCCACGAGAACGTCGGCATCGTCACCGCGATCGGCGATGGTGGTGCGACCACCTTCGACGGCTCGCCGTTGCACGTCGGCGACCGGGTGGTGCCCGCTCCGAATCGGGCGTGCGGCGAGTGCGAGTTCTGCCGTGGCGACTTCCCCTACTACTTCTGTCGGCGGCTGGAGAACTACGGCTACTCGTTGACGTGCAGCGAGTCGCCCCACCTGTTCGGCGGATGGGCGGAGTACCTGTACCTGCGCCCGCGCACGCCGGTGTTCAAGGTGCCCGACAACCTGCCGACCGGCGTGGCCGTGCTGACCGAGTTGTTCGCCGTCACCCACAGCCTCGATCTGGCGGCGAAGATGCCGCGGCCGGGCGGCTTTCGCGAAGGCGACACGGTGGCTGTCGTCGGCATCGGCCCGGTTGGTGTGGTGCATGTCGCCAAGGCCAAGCTGATGGGCGCGTCGCGCGTGATCGCGATCGACCCGTTCGCCCCACGGGTCGCACTCGGTGTCGAGCTGGGTGCCACCGACTCGCTCGTCGCAAGTGGCGCCGACCCCTCGGCCGCAGTGTTCGTCCGCGAACTGACGTCGGGTCGTGGTGTCGACGTGGTGGTCGACGCGACCGGTCATCCGGCCAGCTTCGGGCCATCGCTGGAACTGCTGCGCGACGGCGGCACGTTGGTCGAAGTCGGTGCGTTCGTCGATCTCGGCACGGTGCCGGTCAACCCGGCGACGATCCTCGGCCGCAACCTCACGATCGTCGGTGTTGCCGGCGAGGACGCACGCGCCTACGACTCGACGCTGGCCATGCTGGCTGCGCACCACGAGACCGTGCCGTTCCACCGCGCGGTCACGCACACCTTCTCGCTCGACCAGGTCGAGACGGCGATGCAGACCGCCCTGGGCGCTGACACCGCGATGAAGGTTGTGCTGACACCGAATGCCGAAGGAAAGATCTAGCTATGCCGTGAGGCTGCGTACCGCGCGTTGCGCGTTGGCGACGAAGGCCTTCGTGTGCGGATGCGGGTTGTGCCGCGGCCACACGAGTACGAGTGGCACTGTCGGGGCATCGCTGATGGGGATGAACCGCACGTCCGGATGTGGGTGAAGCGTTGCGGTCGATGCGACCGTCACGCCGACGCCCGCAGCCGTGGCGATGGCGATCAGCCAGTCGTCGATCGTCGACGTGTCCGCGCCGATCGTCGGCCGCGGCGGCTCGGGCCACAGGTCGAGCGTCGTCGTGCCGGTGACCGAATTGACGATCAACGTCTCGCCGGCGAGATCGCTCAACGAGACGCTGTGTGCCTTCGCCAACGAGTGGGTCGCCGGCACGACGGCCATACGCGGTTCGTCGTCGACGACCGTCGTCCGGAACGACCGGTCGGTGATCGGACCGCGAACGAGAGCGACGTCGACCTTGCCCACCGCAAGGCCGGCGATCCGTTCGTCACTCCTGCGGAGCTGCAGCTTCCTGTCGGGGAACTCGCTCCTCCACGAACGCATGATCGCGGCGGCGTGTGTGGCGCTGCTCCAGTTGTGCCCGAGGCGGATCGGCGGCACGTCCGCGCTGATCCCCGCCACCGCCTCGTCGACACAGCGCACGGCGTCTCGCGCGGTCACACCGAATCGGGTGCCGGCATCGGTCAGCGTCAGGTGATGAGTCGAACGATCGACCAGGCGCACACCCACGATGCGTTCGAGTTGGGCCAGCGTACGCGACAGCGCCGGCTGCGAGATGTGGAGGTTCTGAGCAGCGCGAGTGATGTTCTGCTCGTCGACGATCGCCAGGAAGCAACGGAGGTGACGCAGCTCGACGGTCATACGTGATGAGCATAAGCACGACTTGATCGGCATTTCACAGCACCCCTGCGGATCGTCAGGATGACGACGTGAACAGAGTTCCGTGTGTCGGCGTGTCGATCCTGTCGGTGCAGCTCGGCGCGGCCATCGCCGCCGGCCTGTTCGGACGACTGGGTGCTCCCGGCACGGTGCTCCTACGGCAAGGCCTGGCGGCAGCGGTCCTGATCGTCATCGCCAGGCCGCGCCTCGCCGGCCGAACCCGACGCGACTGGCGGGCGATCTGCCTGTTCGGCGTCGTGCTGGCGGCGATGAACGTGTGCTTCTACGAGTCCGTGGCGCGCCTCCCGCTCGGCATCGCCGTGACGATCGAACTGTTCGGTCCACTGGGACTGGCGGCGGCGCTGTCGCGTAGCGCCCGTGAATGGTGATACATTATGCTAGCAGACGTGGGAGTGGTGTTGATCAGCGGAGTGACC
>Ga0157378_10002261_pt1 | contig 17107 bp, 9 predicted proteins | sample M65metaG_FD_115309 | JGI IMG/M metagenome (GOLD analysis project Ga0157378, IMG submission 115309) | Miscanthus rhizosphere microbial communities from Kellogg Biological Station, Michigan, USA - M6-5 metaG | ecosystem: Host-associated > Plants > Roots > Rhizosphere > Soil | place: USA: Michigan...
AGAAATAAACCAAAGCGATTTGTTCTGTCGTACAATGCAAGATTGATTGCAGTAACGTTCGCGTCGCGCTCGTGTCCTTCGCGCAGCACATTCGTATTGGTAAGCGTAATGTACGATCGATTTTTTAGCGCCTGGTCAAGAACAATGATGTTATAATTGGCGAGTGGTTCCGTTGAAATAAACGAATCGCGACCATTATACCTATTCCGAAGTTTTGCATGCACGGGCTCCGTCACCGCATTGAATATGCCGATTCCAAGTTTACTGCTTGTGCGTCCGGAAAATTTAATTGCATTGTACAACCTCGTGACTGATGGATTGTGAACGATGTCATAATCCATCAAACTTCCGGCTTCCGTTTCATACTGAACGGCGTCATATCCGCCGGGCGTTTTTCCAATGCGTCGTGAATAAAAAATTCCAGCCTTATTAAAAAGTTCCGTGCCTTCAGTGAAAAATGGGCGATTCTCTTTAAACTTCACTTCGTACGGCGTGATGTTATTAACCAGATTATCTGAGATCACCTGACCAAAATCAGGGATCAGCGTCATATCGAGTGTAAAACTTTCACTGATGCCATACTTCACATCCATACCGCCGCTCTTGAGCCATTCGGTTCTGTTGGTTCCCGATAACTCAGGAGTACTCCTATACCCGCCACTCACATAAGGAGAGAAACTTAAACGTAGCGGAGGAACCAGGTTCTGCAAACCTGTGAGCGTTCCAAACTGATTCACAAAACCATTCACGTTAGGATCAACCGGATTCCAGAATGAACTTTCATTTGCGCGTCTTGTAAATCGCAAAAACTGAATGCCCCATTCCTGAACGGATTTTTTCGAAAACCTGATCGCACTATAAGGGATCTTCATCTCTACTACCCAACCATCAGTCTTCATATGAACGCGACTGTCCCATACAGCGTCCCAGGAAAGATCTCCATACGTTCCAAAACCATTTGCCGGTGTATTTGGGGAAAGCCTTGCATCCGTTTGCACATTTCGTGATGTGACAAGGAATTGAAATCCGCTTTGCTTATCGAGGTAAGTATCAAAAAACACAGCGAAATAATCTACGTCTTGCCGCTGCTCACCGTCGCGCAACGTCAATTGCTTTCTGATCATACCGGGAGAATCATATAAATATGCGCCGATATAAATAGCAGTGTTATCATACACCACTCTAACTTCTGTCTTAACGATGGAGCGTTCACCGTACACTGGTGAATTGGTAATAAAATCTGTAGCAACGGGAACATTATTCCAGGCAGCCTCATCAAGAAAGCCATCCAGCTTTGGCGACACAGTCACTTCGATTGCATTCAGCGTTTTCATTTGAGCAACAGAAGTCATCACTTGCGCCAACAAAACAAGCGTCAACAGAAAAATGATTCTTCTCATTCAGGTTCAGGGCTAGTGCAAAGTAACATGATTCAACCGTGAGACCGGGAAGCCTGCATGACAATTTACATTGCTAGTAGAAATACTGAGTAACGATTAGTATTTTCCACATAACTCAGGCTGCGAGCACAGCCTTAATGACAGAAACGCGAGTTAGAAAGCTGCTTCTTGTCAGGAAGAACCTGAAAAACGATGCAGGATACAAGATGCCAGGATGCAAGGAGGACAAGACAATTGAGAAGAAAAAAGAAATATGAACAGGATCTTAGTTCATTCTTTTCTTTAAACTATTTACTTGTTGTTGCAAATTGCCTACGATGTTTGCAAGTTGGTTAACGTCCCATCTCTGTTGTGTGTTTGCCTTGCTTAAAATCATTTGCGCTTTCCATATTTCAACAACATCTTCGGCTTGCACATTGTAAGGTTGATATGCCGGGTTATCACTTACCAATGTAAGTTTGATCTTCCCCTTTCCGTTTTTCAAAATACGCTTGTACACGATGCCTTCATTGCGCGAAACAACAATGTACGTTTGATTGCTTTTTACATCTTCGAGATCTTCTACCTTTTCTCCAACGATGATAGATCCGCTTGTTGTTGGCAACATAGAATCACCGACAATTTCAAATGCGCGATAATTGCCAGCAGCCATCATCGGCAAGGTGAAAGTATTTAGCTCGTCAATGAATTCAGGGTCCGCATATCCTGCGAGGTAGCCCGCTGCTGCCTTCACTGGAACAAATTGGATTTCGTTGCTTGCGGCTGCAAGTTTTTGAGCTCTTCGTTTTGCTAGATAACTTCCTTTTGTATCACCCAAATCTTTCAAGAGAAATTCATCAAGCGTTAGCTTGAAAATTTCACAGATGCTTTCCATCACTTCCAATCGCGGCTCTGCCCGCTCTTCCTCATAGGCGCCCAGTAGAGATCTTTTTATTCGAAGACGATTGGCGAACTCTTCCTGAGTCCATCCACGAAGCTTGCGCAGGTATTTCAGGTTGGAAGCGGCAAAAGACATAGCTAAGAAATTTAGTGCAAAATACTACTTTTTTTAGATTTATAAATTTTGTTTGCTTTCGCCCAGGATTTTAAAATTTGTTTCCTCGCGTCGCTTGGGATTGAGAAATTGATACTCAACTCGAACGCCTTTCACTAATTAGCAAGTACTTCGAAGCGCGGTAGGCAATTTCCCGATTCCCCAATTCCAAAATTTTCCATTTTTTTTAGTTAACACCTTCCAAATCAATGATCAATTTCGCAATTTCCCAATCCCGTGATTTCCCAATTCCTGTACCTTTGCCTCCTGTCAAATTGGCCAGATCCAATTTGTAGCATTTTATTTGTCAACATCTGCCTACTCAAGCTAATCAATAGCCGGAAGTAGTGTACAATTAATAATAATAAGCAGCATTATGATCGGATTTATATCGAAGATGTTTGGTGGTAGCAAGTCGGAAAAGGACGTTAAGCAGGTGACCCCCATTGTAGAAGAGATCAACAAAAGTTTTTCGGCATTCCAAACATTGTCGAACGACCAACTGCGCGGCAAAACGCAAGAGTTCCGCAAGAAAATCCAGGAGCATCTCTCAAATATTGATAAAGAAATCACCTCAGTAAATAAGGAAGCGGAAGAATTGCCTTTTAATGATATTACCGGGAAAGATGCGTTGTATCAGCAAGTGGACAAGCTCAAGAAGGATCGCGATAAACAAATTGAAGAAGTATTGAAGGAAATTCTTCCTGAAGCCTTCGCGGTAGTGAAAGAAACAGCGAGACGTTTCAAAGAAAACGCTGAGATAGTAGTAACTGCCACAGATCTTGACAAAGATCTCAGCGTAAAGAAAGAACACATCCGCATTGAAGGTGACAAAGCGATTTTCAAAAACAGCTGGATGGCGGCGGGCAACCTGATTACGTGGAACATGGTGCATTATGATGTGCAATTGATCGGTGGATATGTTCTTCATTCTGGGAAAATTTCAGAGATGGCCACCGGAGAAGGTAAAACACTCGTGTCTACTCTGCCTGCATATTTGAATGCCTTGGCTGGCGAAGGAGTGCACATTGTAACGGTGAATGATTACCTCGCCAAACGCGATAGCGAATGGAACGGCCCTATTTATGAATTCCTCGGATTGACCGTTGACTGTATCGACAAACATCAACCCAATAGTCCAGAACGCAGAAAAGCATATTACGCAGACATTACTTACGGAACCAATAATGAATTTGGTTTCGATTATCTGCGTGATAACATGGTGCATAATCCAGATGAAATGGTGCAGCGCAAACACCATTATGCCATGGTGGATGAGGTGGATAGTGTATTGATCGATGATGCACGTACGCCGTTGATCATCTCTGGCCCCGTACCCAAAGGCGATGAACAACAATATCACATTCTTAAGCCAAGGGTAGAAAAATTAGTAGAAGCGCAGCGACAAGTTGTAAATAAAAACCTGATCGAAGCAAGAAAAAAAATTTCAGAGGGAGATGATGATCCAAAGAGCGGCGGTCTTGCATTGATGAGAGCTTTCCGCGGTCTTCCAAAGAACAGCGCGCTCATTAAATTCTTAAGTGAACCAGGAATAAAAGTTAAGCTACAGAAGTCAGAAAATTATTACCTCGCCGATCAGCAAAAGGAAATGCCAAAGGTGGACGAGGAATTGTATTTCCATATCGACGAAAAAAATAACCAGGTTGATCTTACTGATCGTGGATTGTCCGCAATCACCAAATCCGGAGAGGATCCGGAATTCTTTGTATTACCTGACATCGGTGTGCTACTTGCTGAAATTGACAGAAGCAATTTAACCGACGAAGAAAAACTGCACCAGAAAGAAGCGTTACTCACTGACTATTCTGCAAAAGCTGATCGCATCCATACGGTGCAGCAATTGCTGAAAGCATACACCCTATTTGATAAAGATGTTGAATATGTGGTGATGGAAGGAGCTGTGAAGATAGTAGACGAACAAACTGGCCGTATCCTTGATGGCCGTCGTTATAGTGATGGACTTCACCAGGCAATTGAGGCGAAAGAGAATGTGAAGATCGAGGCAGCCACCCAAACGTACGCAACCATCACCTTACAGAATTTCTTCCGCATGTACCATAAACTGTGCGGTATGACTGGTACGGCCGAAACTGAAGCAGCAGAATTGTGGGGGATCTATAAACTGGATGTGGTTACTATTCCCACAAACGTTTCAGTGATCAGAAAAGATCAGGAAGATCTCGTTTACAAAACCAAGCGTGAAAAGTATAAATCTGTTATTGACGAAATAGAAAAATTGCGCAATGCCGGGCGTCCCGTGCTGGTTGGTACCACTTCAGTTGAAGTGAGTGAATTATTGAGCAGAATGTTGCAGGTGAAAAAAATCCCGCACAATGTATTGAACGCAAAGCAGCACGCTCGTGAGGCTCAGGTAGTGGCTGAGGCCGGGCTTGCAGGTGCCATTACCATTGCAACGAACATGGCCGGTCGCGGTACCGATATCAAACTAGGACCCGGCGTGAAAGAAGCTGGAGGTTTGGCAATCATTGGTACGGAACGACATGAATCGCGTCGTGTTGACCGCCAGTTACGTGGTCGTGCAGGTCGCCAGGGTGATCCGGGAACTTCACAGTTCTATGTTTCATTGGAAGATGATCTTATGCGTTTGTTTGGAAGTGATCGCATCGCCAAATTGATGGATCGCTTTGGATATAAGGAAGGGGAAGTGATTCAACACAGCATGGTCACTAAGAGTATCGAGCGCGCGCAGAAAAAGGTAGAAGAAAACAACTACGGAATTCGTAAGCGCTTGTTGGAATATGATGATGTAATGAACAAGCAACGCAATGTTGTTTATCAAAAACGCAATCACGCATTGTTTGGTGAGCGGCTCGCGCTCGACCTCGACAATGCATTTTACACTGTTGCTGAAGGATTGATCACAGGCTTCAGAGAGCAGGAAGATTATGAAGGATTCCAATTATCGACGATCGTGAATTTTGGCTTGCAATCTTCAATTACGAAAGAAGAGTTTCATAAAGTAGATGCTGGCCAACTGACAGATCGTTTATATAACGAAGCAACGTCTGCATATCAGAGAAAAATGCAGGATCTTCAAAAACACGCGGTGCCTGTGTTCAAAAATATTCGCCAGCAACAGGGAAATCATATAGAGAATGTGGTAGTGCCTTTCACCGATGGCAGAAAAGGGATACAGGTGTTGGCGAATATGCAGAAGACATTGGATACAGAAGGTCGTGAGTTGAGTAATTCATTGGAAAGAACGATTACACTGGCCATCATTGACGAGGCATGGAAAGAGCATCTTCGGTCAATGGATGATCTCAAACAAAGTGTACAAACAGCTTACCTTGAACAGAAGGATCCATTGGTGATCTTCAAAATGGAAGCTTTTGAATTGTTTAGAAGAATGGATAGTGAAGTGAATAAAGATATCGTGAGCTTCTTATGTCACAGCAGCATTCCGATGGAACAGAACAACGGACAACTGCGTGAAGGAAGAGAAGAAAAAACTGATATGAGTCGCATGCGCGCGAACAAAGCCGAAGTGGCTGCAAGAGGCGAAGACTATGCAGCCAATGAAAATGACTATTACGATCCAACGCCGGTGAAACAGGAGCCAATAAAAGTGGGTCCCAAAATTGGTCGCAATGATCCTTGTCCATGCGGCAGCGGTAAGAAGTATAAACATTGCCACGGTAAGGAAGCATAATTCACGCAGAAAAAAATCCGACCTTTTAGCATGCGATAGTGTTAAGAGGTCGGATTTTTTTGTTGCTGGTTACTAGTTGCTGATTCCAGTCACGAGTCAATCAAAAGTGCGTGCCAACCAGTTACAAGCTAGAGGCCTCTAGTATACAAGTGGTGACCAGTCACCAGCTACCAGTAACCTTCTGCCCCCTTGCTCAAGATCAATAATTTCACACCTATACAGAATTCGCGCGCATTTAATAAACTCCTATTGTATATTTTCTAAGGCCTTCAACGTTGAAGCAGAAGTTTGTATATTGATAAGTAAACCCTGCCCTATCAATAACCACCCCTCAAAGCGCTCCATGAGAATTTCTCTTTTTTATTTTACGCTCGTATCCGGGCTTCTGCTTTCGCAGATAACATTTGGACAATGGAGGGGAATTTACCAGGACCCCGATTCGAACAACCAGGTGAATGGTGTTTCCTTTTATAACAACCATGAAGGATTTGTTGCTTTTGATGAGTTTGCAGGTTTTACACAGGACAGTGGCCACACTTTCATTCATCGACCGGTCACGTTAAATAACGTGGACTATAATGGATATACAGTAAACCTGACATTTGGCTTCGCTCCAGGCGGTATTAAAGCTTTTAACAAGGACACTTTACTTTTCTACGGTGATTATGGACTGGAGCCCTCGATTCTTCGCTCGGAAAATGGAGGGTTGAATTGGAAAATCGTATACCATGCCGATTTGCACGCGGGAGATATGACCCAGCAACCCATTAAGGAAATTATTTTTCCTCAGAATAACGTGGTCGGCTATGCGATTAACGGAGATCGTGTACTCAGAACAATAGACGGCGGCAAATCCTGGCAGAATTCGTGGCTGGGAACGGAACAAGGCTATAACGACATTGATTTCCTGGACAGCCAAACCGGATTTTTAGTTGGTGCTAATTCGTTGCTAAAGACGACCAATGGAGGAAATTCCTGGTTATCTATGAGTACCGCAAGTAGTGATATGCGGTTATTAAGTTTTGTTTCCAACACGGTTGGATATGTAATTGCCCACAGGTCGGTTTACAGAACCAATAATGGAGGTGGAAGCTGGTCGGCAGTTGGCCTCCTTCCGGCAGATCCAACTGCATTGTATTTTATCAATGACAGTACGGGCTTCGCGTCATGTAAACCATTCGGTATTTACAAAACAAAGAATGCAGGTAAGGTCTGGGAATTGATGCAGGGCAGTGCCGACTTTTCTTATTTGGGCTATGGTTTTAACTTCTTATATTTTTTCAACAATCAACTCGCATGGGCTGGAGGAGGTGCCGGCTACCTGGCCAAGACGGATAATGGAGGAGGTCAAACCTACCCTGACGCAGCATTTAATTACAAAACAGATCAATATTGTTCGAATAACGTTATCACGCTTGTGAGCAATTCATTGGAAGAAAATGCACACAGATGGTATAAGAACGGGGTTTTGTTTTCAACAAGCTATACTACAAGCTACACCCCCGGCAATTCTTACGATACAATCCGTTTAATAGTAACGAATGCTATTGCGAGCGATACTGCAGAAACGATTGTGCCTTACATATCCGTAACTAATTTCAGTTTTGTCAGCCAGGTAGCTGATACCAACGTTTGCGCTTTCAACAGCATGATTTTTTTCATTCCGAATTCAGATCCGGGCGCACAGTATAATGTTTGTAGACTCGATAATTCCTATTGCGGTGGATCTGTGTATGGAAATGGCGGCACGCTTACACTTACGATGTCACCTTCCGTAACGGATACAGCAACAGAAATATGGAAAGTGCAAGGGTTTAAAAACACGGCATGCGGCCAACTAACGTTTACAACGTACCATCGCATGCACCTGACGAGTCCATTAATTACGATTGCTTCAAGTGCGGATACCATTTGTATACAAAACATTTCGTTTATCAAGATTCATAATAGCCGGGTTGATTATCGCTATTGGTCGGACAGTACGTTCCCGACTGTGCAGGGAACTGGTGGCACCATTTTATTGCCGGTACGAATCAACGCGGCGACAGGTCCTGTTCCCATTCCAGATCATCCGATGCTCAGTTATTATGACTTCGGCATTTATGATTCTTATGTTCCATTCCAATGCGCCACCCGATCCCCGTGGAATCGCATCAGAGCGGTTGCCCGCATGAATCAGGCGAAATTTGAAATGCTGGGAAAAGAATATTTCACAGGTGATGAAATGAAATTCAGGAACTCGTCCATTGAATCCGCTACATACAAATGGGTTTTCGAGCCTGGATCCACAGATTCGGTGAACACGCAGAAAATTCCAGTCGGCATTTCCTATTCAACAACAGGCCAAAAGCGGGTTAAGTTTTATGCATACTCTCCAGAAGGGTGCGTTGATTCGTCTAACATTTCAATTGAGGTCCTCAGCAATACACCTCCGCCGTCCACCCAAACAATTTGCAACAAGGATAGCATTACCAGTCGTAACTTTTATAACAATCGCGACATAGTAGAAGACCAATATGGCAATTATTATTTAACAGGAAGTCGAATTCTTTTTGGCCCTTCATTTTATCCGGCTGGAAAAGAAGGATGGTTTCTGATGAAGTTCAATAAGAACAAGCAGCTGGTTTGGAAATTCGAGCACGGGACAGAGGACTCATACTTTGCATTTGATGGAATGGATCACATTGTAATGGAAAATGTGGTTGCAGATAAATTCGGTTATACATACGTGTTTGGTCAGGCCTCTGGTAATTTTTATATAAGAGACGGTAGCGGAACGAACTATCCGATAGCCCGGGCTGGTGGCGTCCTGATTAAATTCAACCCAAACGGTAAAATAATATGGGTTAAGAGTCTCTATAATAATTCAAGGACTTCAAATCTCGATTATAGGGGAGGAAGCTTGTTACAGGGGAAAAATGATGAATTGTACATCATAACGCATCTGTTGAAGGGGAACAATTTTTACATTAACAACGATTTGCTGCAGAGCGGAAGCGCTAAGACGGGACTGATCATTCACCTTGACAGGAATGGAAATATTTTGGATACGCGAACATTTCCTGCCGCATATAATAATTTGCGCGCTTTTTACGGTTACACGACGAACTTCGATATGGTTCCAAAAAGCATATTCGATCCTACCGGCAAGATTGCGATATTTACTCAACTCGATCCCGCAGAAGTTAGTGGCAACCAGATTGATGATGCTATACTCAATTTTAACGTCAACCAGGTCAAGTCAGCAATTTTATATTATGATACTGCATCGAAGAAAATTGTTTCTGCAAATCCGGTTTATGAATTTGATACGTTAGGGAATAAGAAAACTGTGGACGCGCGCAGCATCACAATTGATAGCTTAGGGAACTACTACGCGGGATTCAAATATTTAACCCGCATAAGGCCGTCCTCGCAAGCCAATAATGATTCTACCAAACCTAAGGGCGCTATCATTGCTTATGACGGCAATGGAAATTACAAGTGGAGAAAAAACGCCGAAGGTTTTGAACCATACAGTTTACAAGCCTTCAATAACAAATTATTTGCGACCGGAACAAATTATGCAGGCTCAGGTTACACCACAGGCTTTCTATTGTCATATCCAAATAACAGCCCGATTGATACAGCCGTCAACAAGATTACTGCCTTCTTCGATTCTACTTCCTATCAAACGGTCGGGATCAAAGGTGTAGGTTCAATGGATTTTGTACTCGCACGACTTGACGCATCAAGTGGAACTGTTGAAACAATTAATTCGTATGGCACAAGGAAGGAAGAGAATGCGTTCATTATTAAGAAAGGATATGGAGATCAATTGTTCTTTACCGGCGAGGGTAATTTTCATATGGCCGACCTCAAAGATTCAATAGGGACAATGTACATTATGCGCACGCCGATCAACACGAATTGCGCTACTACTTATCAAACAGTTCCGACGTTTTTAACTTTCGACAATCCATCGAGCACGGTCCAATGTACAGACACAACTATAAAATTGCGTTGGAGCTATAACAATGTAAATAATATTCGCATTTTATATTCCATTGACGGGGGAAATAGTTTCCAGTTATTGAAGGACAGTTTGCCTGCAAACGCGCAGCAGTATATTTTCAATCCTCCGGTTAACACAACCAATGTAAATACGCTATACAAAATTCATGATCTAAACAATACGCTGCTTTCCGATACCCTCAGATTTAGAGTAGAAAGAAAGCCTAATCAAGCAGTAGTTACGGCCCTGCCTTCCGCAATCATTTGCGGCAGCGGTATAGTGACTTTAAAAACGAATGGTGATTCCTGTTCGAATTGTACTTTCCGCTGGAATACCGGAGCTACTGATTCAAGTCTGATCGTCTCTACATCCGGCACGTACAATGTTACATTCACGAATGCTTGTGGGTCTACCATTGGAAGCAAAGCCGTTACATTCAGGACGCCGCCAGTGGTTACCATCTCAATCAGTCGTGACACGATTTGCCAGGGTTCTTCCATTCAAATGAATGGTAATGGCGCCACCACCTATGCTTGGAGTGGACCAAATATTTCTGCCACATCCGGATCCGCAGCCGTGGTGTCTCCAGTAGGTACTGGTGTTTTCACGTACACCGTCATCGGAACTACAAACGGGTGCTCGGACACTGCAACAAAAAGTATATTGGTAATGCCGAATGTGGCTGCTGACCTTCAAATATTATATACCGGATGTCCGAGCGACACGTTGCGGTTTACAGCGCAGGTGCAGAATGGGGGTGTTAATCCGAATGTACAGTGGTATGTGAACAATGTACTGGCAGCAACCGGGTTGAACTTTACATTGTACCATGCTACAAACGGTCAACAAATCAAGTCTGTGCTTACGTCAAACCTTCAATGCGTCAGCCCCAGGTTGGACACAGCGTATGCAACAGTAAATTGTACCGCAACGGGAGTTCCGGAGATCGACGCGTTAGAAAATTATTCGGTGTCACCGAATCCGACAAATGGCAATTTCATATTCAGCATCAAGCTTACGCGACTGAAGACGCTTTCGTTTGAAATCACCGATTCGCGGGGTCACGCCGTTTATCGCCAACAGCGAGTAATGATGACAGGCGAGAAAACCTTCCCAATTAGATTGAATAATATATCTGCCGGTATTTATTACATGAAAGTTTGGCTCAATAATGACGCCTTCGTTCATAAAATAATCATAGCGCGATAATTCAGGTGGTTGGCCGTCGGTGGCAGTGGTTCGTCCTTATTTTATGAATTCTTTAATATAACTATCATTAAGCGGTAAAGGATTTATCTGATCGTAACCTACATTTGGTACGCATCAGAAATCTGCTTACCCTTCCGATTGCTTCAATTCACCAACAGTAACCAGGGAAATGATTGTACATCATTAAATCCCCTACATGAATTGTGTAATCGTTGACGATAATCCGCTGGCGCGTATGGCTATGGCGGAACTGGTTTCGCAAGTGAATGGCCTCAACAATGTGGGCGAATGCGAAAACGGAATCGATGCCTGTAACATTATCCGCGAACAAAAGGTAGACTTACTCCTGCTCGACATTGAAATGCCTGGAGCCTCAGGAATTGACGTGATCAAAAATCTGGGCGACAACAGTCCGGTTATCATTTTCACTACTGGCAAAAAAGAATATGCGGTGGACGCATTTGATCTGGACGTGGCCGATTATATCGTAAAGCCTGTAAGCCCTGCCCGCTTTTTTAAAGCAATAGATAAAGCCAGGGAAATCATTTCCTACCAGCAGAATGGCACTACTTCAAGTCCGCAGGAATTTGTTTTTGTCCGCGATAACGGAGTGCTGAGAAAAATTAATCTGGATGACATACTGTACATGGAAGCCATGGGTGATTATGTAAAAATCTTTACAGCACTTAAGTTCTTCATTGCTCATACACGGTTGCGTTCGATTGAACAAAAGATACCCGCACAAAAATTTCTGCGGGTGCACCGCTCTTTCATTGTGGCCTTGAATAAAGTTGAAAAAGTAGAAGAAGGCGTAATCGTGATTAACCAAACACCAATTCCCGTTGCGGATACTTATCGGGCCGTATTGAATAATCGGCTACATATCCTTTAACGGGAACAAACGATTCATTTTGCCATTTCAACGATGAAAATGGTCAGTCCACCTTAATGCCAATATCCTGCTATGCCTTCAAATTAAATTTGTCTGAAGATGGCATTGTATATGAAACTGAAATTGGCCATACTCTTTATTCTCGATACCCTGGTGCTCATATTGCTCACCTATTTTATGCTTGACAAGATTGATAATTCATCAGGCATCGTGGCGATCATTTTCCTGGCTGGCGGACTTACTATTTCAATCATAGCGTTCCTTTTCTTGTATTACAAATTTCTGCGGCTGCCCGCCGAAGAAAAAAAACAGGTCGACAAAAACTACCGGTAATGATGAGAAAGAAACTATTTACTTACCTGCTGGCCATCTTCATTGTGACCATCATGTTGATTGTATTCCTGCAATACAATTCCAACCGGAACGTAAATCAATTAATTGACGGCAACCAGGCATTGCTGACTGAATTGCAACGACGGATCGCAATCCACAGTTTGCGCGAAGACCTATACTTTATTTCTAACGAGGAACGGCGCATGATTACACAGAACTTGCCTACGCTTCAACCTGAAATCAACACTAAGAGAAAAAGAATTGCCGCCGAAGTTGAGTACCTCAAAAAAATTGATAAGAACGCAACTGATCCTAGTCTGGTAAAACTTGACTCGCTGGTCACCGGCCTTATGATGTTTCACAGCCACGTTATAGATACTGGCGCCCGCAATAGAAAGTTACAGGCTGAATTGATCATGAGTGGCAGAGGCGACACACTGATGAATAAAATTGTTGAAGTGTCCAGGCAAACCAATACTTCTCGTGATCAACGTCTCGCAAACCTAATTGAAACCATTGATGAAAATGGGCTTGAAGCAAAAAAATGGGGCATTATCCTGGCCATACTCGCCGTTGTGGCCAGTATGTATGCATTTGGCTACATCATTAATAAGATAAGAATACAGCATCAGCTCATTCATCAATTAAACGAATCAGAAAAAGCGGTGAAAGAGTCTGCTCTTGTCAAAGAAAATTTCATGGCCAACATGAGCCATGAAATCCGAACACCGATGAATGCAATTCTTGGATTTACAGAATTACTTCGCAAACAGCAATTGGATTCTACTTCTTCGCAGTACGTGAAAGCCATTGAAACATCTGGTGAGCATTTACTCTCGCTGGTGAACGATGTTCTCGATTTCTCAAAGATGGAAGCTGGAATGCTGAATATTCAATCGCAACCCTTTAGCGTTCGCGAACTCATGGAGTCACTCAAAAATATGTTTGGCGAAAAAGCGAAGGAACAAAATATCCGGTTCAGCGTTCAGTTAAATAAATCAATACCGGACAGAATAATTGGAGACGCGTTTCGATTAAAACAAATCCTTCTCAACCTGGCGGGAAATGCGCTGAAATTCACAGCAGAGGGAAGGGTTGTTATCAGCGCCAACATCGCAGAAAGCGACGATGATTCAATTAAAATTCTATTCACCGTAAAGGATACTGGTATCGGTATCCCTCAACAAAAACTAAAGTATGTGTTTGAACGATTTAACCAGGTAGATGAAGAGGCGTCCAGAAGATTTGGAGGGACGGGACTGGGTCTATCCATCGTGAAGCAATTAGTTGAACTACAGCATGGCAGCATTGAAATAAATAGCGAATTGAATCAAGGGACCGAAGTAAGATTCACTATTCCTTACAGGAAAGAGAATTGGCAGAACTATTCTGTTGCAGAATCTAAAACTACAAGCGCTGCACTTTCAAAATTCAGTCAGCTAAATATTCTCGTTGTTGAGGATAACCAGATGAATCAAATTTTGATGAAGCACTTGTTGACGAGTTGGAATGTTGCTTTTACCATTACTGCGGGAGGCCTGGAAGCAATTAATGTTCTGGAGAAAACCAGATTCGATATTGTCTTAATGGATATTCAGCTGCCGGGACTTGATGGGTACACAACAACGAAAAGGATCAGAGAAGAACTAGGCAGCACGGTACCGATCATTGCCATGACCGCTCATGCCATGGAAGGCGAAAAAGAAAAATGTCTGCGCGTTGGAATGAACGCTTATATCGCAAAGCCCGTGCATGAAAAAGATCTTATCGAAACCATCTCGCAATGCATCTATCATCAGTCTAGTGAAACAGAAGTGCATGCATTGCAAATGATCAACCTCGAATATTTGAGAACAATTGGCGGAGGAAAGACTGATTTCGTTGACAGAATGGTAGCCCAATTTTTATTCCAGGGAAGGAATGATCTTGATGCACTTGAACGTTCTTTTGAAGATGAAGATTACATCGCCGTTAAATCAATAGCCCATAACCTCAAAACAACCGTATCATTTGTTGGACTTTCTGAAAAACTCGATCTGCCACTTTCCTACATCGAAGAAAGTATCATTAGTGAAAAGGATGGGAAGTTTATGGTCATTGCCATGTCTGCTGTAAGAGCAGTTTGCAATCAGGCGTTGTCCGAAGCAGAATCATATTTATCTACAGATGCCTCTATTGAAGCCATAGAAGACATGCATGCCGGCGTTAACTGAATTTCTATATAACACTGTTTGTTCCGCGTTCGCCTACGATAATTGCCCGTTGACCGAATTGAACTGAGAATCGAAGAATGATGACATTAGTTTTGGTGAGGAGATTATTAAAAAACAACAAGTGTATGAAAAAGATTTTTTTATCCGTGGCAGTTATCCTCCTGGCAGGAGTTGTATTAGCCAACAAAGTGAACCGAGAAGCAAAGAAAGAAGCTAGAAAAGAAAAGAAAGCAGTTAGAGTGCAGGAAAGGGAAGCAAGAGGTGGAGTGGTGAGCTATCAATCGGAGGAACAATTTGCAATCGACTTTCCAAAGGCAACTAATGTAGTTTTTGAGCGATCCAAAAACTTTGATGAGGCCGAGTTTACACTAGATGGCAAAAGTTTACGTGCTTACTATGATATTGAAAGCAAATTGATAGGTACCACTTGTAATGGAACATATGCTGAATTGCCAGCATCGGCACAGAAGGACATCAATAAGGAGTATAAGGATTATGAGGTGAAACAGGTTATACTGTTTCATGATAACGAGGAAAATGACACCGATATGAGTCTTTATGGAAGTTCCTTCGAAGATGCGGACAATTATTTTGTGCAGCTGGAAAAAAACGGTAAGAGCATCGTGGTAAAGGTGACGCCACTTGGGCTTGTTTCTTTTTACAAAGATTTGAGGTAAACGAGGTTGTTTCTCATTCGCGGTCGTCATCAATGCAAGCCGGTGTTCACCGGCTTGCTCTTATTAATCAAAAAAGTTACAATATGGATTCTGCAAATGTCATCCGGAGCCTCGAATACAGTTTCCTTGGTCAAAGAACAGCAAATGGATCACAATTAAGAGTGGTGCAATTAAAAATCGATTTTGAAGCAGCAAAATTTTATTTCCGGGGCAATTGGGAATTTGTTTCGAGCAGACACTTTACTTCCCTGTCTGAACATTCCACACCGCATCCGCAGAATATGCATTTCCAAATGAATATTTTCCCTTCAAGTCCAATCAATCTACAGGATGAATCTAATGATGGGCTGATTTTATTTTTAAAAGGTCCGGTTAATGACAAAAGAGTGTCGACTCCTTCTACAGGGATGGTGGTATTTACTCGGAATACAGCCGCCACAGATATCAAAAACAGTTGGAATGTCCTATGCTATTTATACGAAAGCGAAGACAATTACCTGGAAATAAAATTCAAATTGCCGGTGTTTCTCAAAGCAAGTTCACTGCCCGCTATTTTGGGAAATATAAATTAGCCTTCCACGTTGAGTGTCCCGAACGCCGGCAACAGAGGTGCAGGAACGGTAAGATCAAACGATAAAATTTGAGGGTTTCAACGAAGGTTTTTGCCTGTTCAACGAAGAATGTCTCGCATGAAGAAGTATCCAATATAATTTTGTTTAACAACTTCAAACTTGAAACGATATGAAGATAGGCATTGCAGCAGATCATAAAGGATACGTGGTCAAGCAAATGATCAAAACGTTACTGATAGCACGAGGGTATGAAACAGTTGATTTCGGCTCACCGCATCTTGATGAGTATGATGACTACACTGATTTCATTATCCCGCTTGCGATAGCATTGCATAGAAACGAGGTTGATCGTGGTGTCAGCATTTTCGGCAATGCAACTGGCGCTTGCATCATCGCCAATAAAATGAGAGGTGTACGAGCAGCAGTTGTATCCGACCACTTCCATGCTCACCAGGCTGTGGAGACGAATGATGTGAACCTGCTTTGCTTACCTGCCAACTCAATAAACTACGGCACCTCAAAGGAATTGATTCAACTTTTTGTTGAAGCAAGATTCGAAAGTGTGGAAAAAGACCATCGTTGGTTGCGAAAAGTGATTGCATTAGAAACAACGAACAGATTTCTTTGGCCGTTCAACAAGGAAGAAAGTAAGAGGGGTTGAGTAGTGTTTCATAAAAAATGCGCGAATTAATTTTCGCGCATTTACTTTGAACGAGTCTGTTTATCCGCAGGTAGTAAAGTGTACAGGCCTACCCTTTCCCCTTTTCCTTTCAATTCTTTTTCGCCTAATGCCTTCACCTGGAAACTGCCGTTCAGTCGAAGTTTTTTCATCAACGGATCCGAAATGAGCAGATCAACTTCATATGCATTGCACAATCCTTGGATGCGCGAAGTGGTATTTAACACATCGCCGGTAAAAATGATGTCTCTTTTTATAATTCCTATTTCGCCCGTGGTGACTTTTCCAGAATGCAATCCCGCCTTAAATTGGGGCGATAAGCCAAAGTCCGCATAATACTTTTCGAATTTCCCGGCAAGCGAATCGCGCATTGCAAAAAAACATTGAATGCAATTATTATTGTGCAATCCT
>Ga0157378_10002262_pt1 | contig 17105 bp, 31 predicted proteins | sample M65metaG_FD_115309 | JGI IMG/M metagenome (GOLD analysis project Ga0157378, IMG submission 115309) | Miscanthus rhizosphere microbial communities from Kellogg Biological Station, Michigan, USA - M6-5 metaG | ecosystem: Host-associated > Plants > Roots > Rhizosphere > Soil | place: USA: Michigan...
AGATTTTTACCAAATCGTTATGCGACCTTGTGTTTAAACTCGATATTTCAAATCGACAATGGACCCACGTAATTCCACGGCTCTCAAGCCAAACCCTATAAGGTTTATCGGGATATGAGAATCCCTCCTATCCCATATCCCGATAAAACCTCTTACCCGTTATCCGAAATCATACCTGGAAAATGATGCCGTCTTGCGTCGAGGTCTTCCGCTGTCCCGTTGTGCTACTAGGACGATTCGGAGAGTATCAAAATCTGCCTCTCCAAAGGGAACGAATTGGTTAACGTCTATCTCGATAACCTTCTCGTTAACTCTTTGAACAAATCCCTTGACGTCCACTGTGCTGTTATTCGTCTTCATTGTGGCTGCCATTTCCGTTACCTCTTTCTAGTTCAAGCGACCTTTAGAAGCCGCTATGACTTCCTCGTGATAACAGCAGACATAATGTCCGCCATGATCGTTACCCTCTTTGCATTCCTTCCGATGAGCGCTAGGGAAGCCGCATTCGGAAACGAATTCGAACACCCCTAACTGGAAAATGTAGGGGTACTCACAGGGTGTATTCTCGTCGTCCTGGCAGTCGATATGACGCAGAATAACGACTGACTGAAAGTTATCGAGGTCCGGCATTTTCTGCCTCTTTCCTGTGATGTGCTTTGAATGGGAGGGAGCATCCGTAACACGGTCCCTCCCAAGCCTTGTGAGTGTGTCCGCACAACCCTCCGTTATCGACGTTGGTATTGTGGGCTTCTACGTAGGCAGGGTGCCTAAAGACGCAGGCATCTAATCCCACCATTGCGCAATGCTTCGCCATTCCCCATTACCTCCTGAGCGATAAGGGAGGCTAGGTGCGGGTCGTTTTCAACGCACCTAGCCTCCCCTATTACCTACGCGCTAGCGGAGTCGCTAGCGGGCTTCCTGCCAGCCCCAGGACGCTCGATCCGGTTCACGGACCAAATGGTCAACTGAGTTGACTCCTTGGCTGCCTTACCCTTGCCAACGGTCACAGCCTCTCGCAACACACGAGCGCTGTAACCCTTGGGAGCGTCGTCCGTCACAGCGTCACGAGCCGCTGTCTGAGCCTGGTTAACGATCTTGTTAACGTACTTCTTCTCCTCGTCCGTCTCGGACGGGAGAACGACTACGATGCTCTTCTGGTCTTCCGTACCGTGACCCTTGGTGGGGAACATTCCGGTAAAGGGGTTCTCTTCCTTGACTCGGGAGACGGTCTTTTCGGGGACTGAACCCTCAGTGAATTGCAGCGACATTTTCGGTACCTCTTTCTTGTAGTGTGGTGATTCACCATTCCCTAACCATAGTTAGGAAATCTGCCAGCGAGCCTGTAGCCATTTCTTGACGAATGCTAAATAGACCCGCAAACTCTGAGTAATTTTGTTCGGGATATGCGTAGAAGAATTCTCCGATTTGCAGAATGAGCCATAGGATTCCATCCTGCTCCCCGCGATAATCCGAGTTACCGGGTGATTTGATTAAACGGAGAATCTTAGTTTCATCGTTATTGAAGTAGGGTAAATCTTGGGCGTAAGCCTCTGAGATATATCCTGTGTGTTTCTGCGACATAACCGTTACCTCTTCTGTGTAGTCTCTTGTCGCTCCTCTTGCAGCCGCCTAGTCGTGTCCTTCGCTCGTCCCCGGACTGGCTACCGGGCGAGTTCCCCCGGTCCGCGTGCTACCGGGTGAGCGTCGGAGGGGTGACCTCCCTTGCTGCCTCTGTGCTGTTGTGAGTCCAACGCTACAGCAAGAGAGAGCCCCGTCTCCCATATTTGTGTGGGAAACGGGGCTCTGTTACCAAACCGTTATCTTCGAACCTATGTTCGATGTGGTGGCTTCTTGCTCTCATGCTCCGAAAGTGCCTCCTGATATGCAGACTTAATTTTGTCTGCCATTTCTCCGTTTAATACACGTTCCATCTTTTGGTTAGTGTCTTCCCCTGTTTGTTTGATACTTTCTCCTTTTATTACAACCGCTAGCGCTGCAATCGTAGGAGCAAGACTACCAAGCAAAATAACTACTAGGCTAAGAGCCGTTGCATTATCGTGACTTACTCGGAGAACAGCAACCGCAGTAGCCATGACAAAACAAAACATCACCGTAGCACAAACAACAAGGACATTCCGAGAACCACTAGTCAACTTATTTATCCTTCCCATAACGATTAATTAATTCCCTTCCGTGTGCCACATAATTCCAAGGTTCACCGTACCGCCCACTAGCCCAGAGAAATTAAGACTGAGAGGAACTTTAACGGGAAGCGTATCAAATGGGAAATATTGTTTTGAGTTACCAGTAGGGATAGCCATACTGGCGATAGTGACGCCAGGGCTCACAGTAGTACGAATATCTAATGAACCAGCCGTTCCGATACCGGAACCCACAATTCCGAATGATACCTGTTCACTTAATTGGGCCAGGGAGATTACGCTGTTATATGGAGTAGCAATTCCAGAAGTCCAGAAGGAGTCTCCTCTCTGATTAAATGCGGTTGCTTGATAGTCGGTCAGGAACTTGGATATTACTCCACCGGAATATCCTTGAAACGCCAGAGCCCGGTCAGATCCGAAAATAGCGAAGTTAGTCATAGCCGAATCAGGAGCGTTCATTTGGATTTTGACTTTGACTCCAACAGTAGGAAGTCTCATCCAAAGAGTAGCGTCAACTGATCCACCGCCGTATTTCAACTGGTTAATAGTAACGGTATCGACGTCGACAATATTCTCTAGCATGTCATACCAAAGAATGGTAATAGCATGAGGGTCAGGAGACGTTCCCGATAGATCCGTCTCGTTGACTTTAATTAGAAGCGTCTCAGTGTGTCCGCATTCGACAATATCGGTAGTAATACCGTGCACAGCAGGATAGGACTGTGACCATAACTGGACCCAGAAGCGAGAACGGCTAGCGTCGATTCGTCCAGCCGCATCATTAATAAGAAGCGTAGAAGTAGCGCCAGTGTCACAAATAGCCCAGAGCGGAACTCCGCTGTTCCATGTCATCTGACCCATAGGAGCAAAAGCCATGCCGTTAAGAACAGAAACAGAAGAATTGGCTTCTAGGTAGATAGTAGAGGGACCTTGGTTGATGATAGAGATATCCGAATTACCCTGATCCAATACAACCTGAATAGGGCTATCAGTGACGGTATAGGTTCCGCTCATACGACAGCAGCCAATTTAACAGCAGACTTAACTCCCTTACCTACCGGAGTCTTTCGAATCATCGTCCAGAGTCCGAGTCCAGCGAGGATAACTCCAAGTAAGAAGATACCCACAGCCAGAGCGCCTTGCTTAAGGAAATCAAGTATCGGAGAAAGCCAGCCAGCCACATTATCTACTCCCTTAATTAGACCAGCGCCAGGCACAAAGGCTTGGAGGTTATTTACGAGATTGGAGTCATTGCGCAAATTATCAAGGAAAGTCTTGCGAGTCTTCTCTAGGTTGCTCTTGTTAGTGATGAATGAATAGGCAGCCTTACCGTGACCTAGGTTCTTCTTGTAAGCGCCAGAGGTATAGGTAGACCAAGGTGACCAAGAATTACCGGCAGCCTGATAGACAAGAGCAGCCGCCATAGTATTGACCCTAGGATCGAAAATAGTCAGGTTCTTTCCGTCTGCTAGTTCCGTCTCCCAATAGATTGTTGCATCCTTAATCTCTTTCGCATGAGCGCTAACCATGATTTGCCATAGACCGGATGCGGAAGAAGATGAATTCTTGGCGTTACTATCCCCTCCGCTTTCAGCCAGACAAATAGCAATAGCGGTATCAAGCCAATGTTCAATATTTGTTCGCTCAGGACTACCGGGCTTAGGAATATGTTGGACAATGTGACCTCCTTGAGCAGTCGCTTTAGGAGTCATATTAGGTCCGAACTGCGAGCCTGACCAATAAATAAGAGCCGCTATTTCATTGGGAGACAGGATCATTAGTGGACCCTAACGCGAGTGCCTGCCTTGACAGGGAAATTCATTCCAGGGTTAAGGGCTTCAACCTGAGCAGGACTATCACCATTCTTACGGGCGATTTCATAGACCGTATTGATATGGTGGGTACTGGTGAAATACCTCGGGCGATAAGCCTCTGTGATCCGGACAGAAGTACCAACAGCATAAGGCTCAACCTTAGTAGTGTTCGCACTACGGATCTTTTCTACTGCATCGGAGTCGTTAGTACCGTAATAAAGAACGGCTAGTTCAGCAGCCGTATTATCGCGGCTCCCCTTAACAATATGGTTAAGAGGAGGCTTACCCTGCGACACAGCAGGTGAATTAGAAAGCCTAGGCTTTGGGTTAGTGCTGTTCTTAATAGTGTCCGGAATATCCTCGGGTGGTAGACCGAACTGCTTAACAGCAGCATCACGCGCCTTAGCCTGTGCATCGGTAAGCGGCTCGCCGTTGAGATAATTGCTGATAGCCGTAGTCGCTACTTCAACGGTATAGCCATTCCCCATTAGCCATTCAATAGTCCGCCTTTTCCATGCGTCGTTAGTGTCGTTGGTAACGGTTTGCGCCACAATAGGAGTAGCAGTAGCCACGGGTAACTCAACGTCGGAGGCTGAAAAGGTAGGTTGCTGAGTATCATCAGCGGGACCAGTATCCGCATCCCCTCCCGCAGTTGTATCGGTAGTGTCCGATGTAGCAGCCGAATTACGCATTCGGATAGCGAAGAAGAGAATGACGCCAGCGAAAATGAGAACAAAGACGCCAGCAGGAATTCCCAATACCTTATGAGTCATAAGGGCTCGGAAGCGTTCCATTACTTATCTCCTCCACCAAAGAAAGACGCATACTGAGTCGAGCGGAAAGCCGCGCGCGAATTAGAGTTAGCGTTTAGTTGAGCGACCTGCTGGACCCAATTATCATTTTCCATAGGCTGCATGTATTCGCCCGAAAGATAGTTAGCACCAGGATCGGGAACCTTGAAATAATCGTTCCCGTATTGCTGAGCAGGGTTCAGAGGCTCGATACCAATTTCAGTAGTAATCGGACCGTGACCATATTGTCCTGCCATTTCTCGAGCAGCAGCAGTTCCGGAACTAGCAACCTGATTATCTATTTCTTGGTTACCGTCTCGGGCTGTTGCATAGTCGGAAATATCGGGAGCAGAATGGTCTACTTGCTGCCCGGAATATTCCGTATAAGAACCAACGACCCTAGGAGAAAGACCAATCAACTGTCCAGAGTCGTCCGATTCTGCGGAGTTCCATTCCGGAGGAGAAGCGAGTTCCGCATCGGAATTATCATTTCGAATAGGCTCAACCTGAGCCGCTGCCTCTGGCTCATCCAAGCCAGTAGCAAAATTACCTTGAAAAAGTAGAGATCCCATTTTCATTCCTTCCTTAGTCGACTAGCCGCTGTCCAAATACCTTTTCTCCTGTGCTGGGAACTATCCGGGAGAAAATGATAAACAGTGTCGTTCATAAGTGCGTGATGATGTATGCCGGTAATTTCGCCGTGACTATCTGTTCCACGGTCGGAGAAGATAACCCTGTCGCCGACGTTGAAAGAGGGAGCAGCGCCTAGCATTTCATCCTCCGCAAACTTCCTGGCTACCTCTGGCTTTTGACTCCATAGGTAGCGACGTTGTTTATCGGACTTAAAAGGCATTTCACTTGATCGGAGAAACCGCAGCCTTTTGGAGTCCAACAATACCGTTGAGGAGAGCAGTAAGTACCTTGGCAGTCTGGCTACGCTTGCTCACGACAATAGCGAGAGCGGTAACCATGAAAGCAAGAGTGACAATACCGATAGCCTTATCCATTGTTCTTTACCTTCTTCTTGGTTGTTTTGGTTAGGCCCGGGATATAGCGGAATGCAGCCGCTAGAACCATAAGCCCAGCGAGAGCCCTAACAGCAGGCTCGATAGATGTGTTATTAGTCAGACTGGTAACGAAAACAAGAGCAGTCGTGCCAGCAATGACAGCATAGCCATTAGGAGGAAAACCATCTGCCTCCTTGAAAGAGCCGACAAACGCTAGCGCGCCAGCAGCCATTACAAGACTAGTTGCCTGCATTGGTTACCCTCCAATACATAGGAGTGGATCCGAAGTAATCAATATCGGCCAAAAGAGGAGCGGACCCTATGCCTTTCTCGGGAGAGCGAGCGGAGTAAAAGTATTTCTCGTTATCGTCCAACATCACTCCCATATGTCCAGCAGCAACCCAAATAACAATGCAGCCAGCCTCAGGAGCATTAATCCTGGTAGCGAATTTAGGAGCGACAAAAGAGAATGTGCGCGTAGTAAATCTAGGACCATTGTAAATATGAAGAGTCCTAGCAGCCCGCCATACGAGCCCTGAGCAGTCGTAATAATCGGGACCTGTTGCGCCTAGTCGATAACCCTTTGCCTTACTCCCGAGACTGACGCATTCGGACGCCAGAGCAGTCCGTCCGCTAGAAGGGACAGCGGGAGGAGTGCCTGCTAGCGAGGTACCGTCAACCGTACTAGCAGCCGACTCTGACACTCCTCCCGCGTCCGTATTACTCCCTCTCCTCTGCATGACGGTAGAGAATGCAGTCGTATCGCCATTAAGGAGCGCCACGCTCGCATCCTTAAAGTCAGAGGGAGTATCTTTGGCGCGTCCGACTAATACCTGACGAATTACAGCAATCCCCAGGACGAGAAATATTAGTCCAAACGCAGGCATGGAATTAGCCTCGACGGACGTTACGGAAAAGACCCAGAAGGAAGAGTCCAGCCATAACAGCCAACAGATAGCGGTTAGTAAGCAGGGAAACAACCTTGTTCATTTCGTTCTCCTTTTAGATGTTGAAGTGACGCAGAGAGAAGTAGAAGTAAAGCACGATGACCCAAGCCACAGCAACAATTACAATAGCGTCTTTAAGAGCCACGTAACCAACCTGCGCCTTATCGGCATCCGTCATCTTCTTAGGATCGCGCGCAGGATTATCGGGAGTACCCTTCAAATCAGTCCGCGTATCCGTAGGGGTATCGGCTCCGCTAGCAGTAATCTTTCCAGCCATTTGAATTACCGCTTTCAGTTAGCCGTGTTATAGAAACTAGCGTGATCCTTCACCTGAGCAAGACGGGTAATGATTTCAAGGGTCGTAGCGCTAGCGCCCGGAGTTACCTTGAACTGGAAAAGACTTCCCGCACGAGTGTTAAGCCAAGAGGTCCGTCCGACGGAAAGAGCGTCGAAAGACATAGGCACCACGCCAAGGTCTAGCCCTGCAAGAGTGCCAGGGGTAAGAGCAGCAAAAGCGCCAGCCACGGGGACGTCTGTTCCGAAATACCCAAACTGCCTACGAGTGAAATCGTAGTGCGACTCAATCGGAACTCCCTCGTTAATCGGCTGATTATCGAGGAGCACTCCAAGGTTACTAAGAGCAGTAATAGCGACCCTAGCGCCAGCGGCACGAGAAATCAGAATTACGTCCTTAATCAGACCACCACGGTTAGTGAGTGTAACAAGGTTCTCACTAGAAGCCGAAACAGTCTGAGTCTCGAAGCGAGTTTCGAGGTAGTCGCCAGCGCCCGGAGGAGCAGCCTCTACAGCCACGCCGCCAGCCGAATTAGCAACGGGCGCCCAATACTCTTGTTCGACACGAACAGAGAGCGTAGAAGCGCCGATAGTAGTTCCGCCAAATGCGACAGTAGAAGCGGCCGCATCAATCTTCAACTGCAAAGAGGCGTTAGAGTCGAGGTTAGGAATAGACCCGTAGCCAGTAGCAGCATCAATCTCGAAATCAATATCGAGCCGGAACGTAGCCGTACCGAGCGTGCCAGTTGAGGAATAAGCATACTCGGGAGACATGACGCTATTTTCCCAGGGCTCCGGGTAATTCGTAGCCTGACCGTGACCTGAATACTTGTTGACAAGATACAGGTTATAGCCCGAAATAGGCTGCATGATCGGCTGCCCCGTAGCGTCCGTGACCGTAATACCGGCCACGAGACGGAAAGGACCGTCGCCGTTCACAACCACGCCAGCAGAAGCCCAAGCAGTAGAAGCCGTGAACAGAAGCGAAATACGACGGACCCAACCAGTAGCAGGAAGTTGGATAGGTGCGAACGATGAAGCCGTCACGTTGGAAATTGTTTGCGTATTACTGAACCGTCGCTGTGGACGACTAGCAACTACAAACGGAACTCCCATTCCAGGAGGAGTAGCAGCAGCACTACCCTCAGCAACAGTCGTAGTCATTTAGAAATTCCTTTCGTTATCTATTTAGAAACCCAGCGACAGCCAGGCTTTGGCCCACCTATTTTCTGACGTAAGAGCCAGAAGGTGAAGCGTTCCGAATACAGCAACAACAGCAGCAACGGTAGGCAAGAGTGCTACCGCTCCCTGGTGAACATGACTTTCAACAGCCATTTACCTATCTCCTTAGATTAACGATTTCCGGCTCCCAATCCTCTGCAACAGGAATCCAAAGAAAATCGTGCCTACCTAGTCCACTAATTCTAGCCTGCAATTCTCTTGACGATGCTCTGCCTCCTAGTTCCGCAAGTCTCTTATTATCGTCTTGATTACGAGTCCTCCCGATGAACGCATTAGACGCGCTCCCATAGACAATAAGAGGCACATTAGATGGACGTTGCATTTTGGTAACGACGGTCAGCCCTTCTGAGCGTCCGAGCGCATGTAACATTCCGATATCGTCGGACATATTCATGAAAGCAGGAGAGCACATATATAGCCCTTCATCGAAATCAACCGTCCATTTCCCTACTCGCCAAAGACCGGCGATAGCAGTAGCGAAAATCTCCCGTTGAATATCACGAGCCTCCCGCTGTGTCTTAGCCTTGGAAACATCGGGCCAAAGAAGAACCTTATTTTCATGCGGACTCGGATTCTTCTTCCATTCCTTCCATCGCGTCCAACCTGCGTAGTCCTGCTCAATCGTCTTGTCTTGCTTCTTGACGACAAAGACGACGAGGAACCCTCCCCTATCAATACGGATCTGGTCGACGTATCTACCTAACTGTGTCTTTCCTGACCCCGTATCGCCCGAGATAATCAAGTGTTGACCCTGCTCCCAGGACTTAGCCAGTCTGCCTAACTGGCTCTTAGCGACGAATCCCAATTTGACCGACATAGATCATGCCTTAGGAATTCTCAAAAGAGCGTTCAAAGCAATTCGCAAATCCTGCATACGTTCCGAACCTGTATGAGCGTCCTTCATTGCTCGACGGATAAGCGTTACTGCCTTGTCTACTCGCTCCCCTCTTGACGTTGGAATCATGAGTCCATCCATAGTCTCGGACCATCCGACATAATGAACGCCAAAATTCTGTTCGGGCCATGCAAGAGGTACGGTGGCTACTTTGCCTGTTCCTCCTGCATCAGTTGAACGAATCATTCCTCCACCTAAGGAGAGAGCCCTATGCCCATTATCATGCGAGCCTCCCAGATAAGTGACAGGCACTCCCTCCGGAGGATTACGGTCGCTATGACGGAACCTAAACGGCTCACTCTTCCATCCGTCTTCTGCATCTGCTGATCCGTCTCCGTCCACATCACCTACCGATGGAGAGTCCAACCAAAGCCTTACGGTGAGTTGGCAAGTATCGGGCTTATTGAAATGTTGTGCTAGCGCTACATCGACAGCCTCTTGACGGCTATTACCCGTAAACTTAATTGTCATCGTTCCTCCCCTGCTTAACTTCCATGTAAGCAACTGGCGCAATTTGTCCGGCGAACATGACGTAAGCCATTGTCAACTGTGCCTTTCCGGACGTTGCTCCTGCACTAAGAATCTTCCGAGCCAAAGCCGGATCTGATTGAAGCGCCTCATAAGCCATGTCTTCAAAGACCTTATTCGCATCTGTAATTGCTTCTCCTGAGAGCGGCATACCAAAAGCAACTAGACCCATACCGATAAGGCTATTCATTCGCGCAAGCATGGCAGCAGCCGTACGAGCGGTTGAATCGGCTCGTGAACTGCTAGCAACGGAACCTAGCCTTTCTCCTCTTGCTCGACTATGCGGGCGCCTCTTTCGCGGTCTATTAAAGTCCGGCTCAGGATTAGTAGCCGAAATGGGAAAGAAGCCGTAGGGGTGTTCTTCCGTACTGAATGGATAAGTAGGGTCGAACCATCCTGTCGCTTCTGTGCTGTCAGTCGTTGGAGTCTCATCCTCTGTAATTGGTGCGATATCTTGAGGAACTGTTCCCTCCATCATGTCCAGACTCATGACCGACCAAACCCTCTCTTGTGCCAAGGAGTCGGCTTAGGGGACTCATCAGGCTCCGGAGGCGTCTCCTCTACCTTGGGCGCTTCTACCAGGCTAGAAACCGCGTTAGACAGGCTCTCAACCATGCCTGTCAGTGCCTTGCCCCATTCAGGGATCTCTTCATGATGCTCTTGTGCCGTCTGTACAGGCTCCGGGGGAGTCGTCTCCTCAGGTACCTTCTGGGATTCCGTTTCGACGGGAGGAGTTTCATCGTCTGTTTTCTCAGCCATTTTCGACCTTCTTTCCAAGCCCAAACATCTTGCCTACGGGCGAGTCTGCTAGTGCATCAATCGCCGGGCCAATTTCCTTACTGATAGGTTCGATGGTTTCGAGGAGGCTAGTTACTGTCATCTTCAGTTCCCAAATATCATGACGGATGACAGAGAGATCAGAAGTGTGCTCCCACGAGCCGCAACCGCAAACCTCTTCCAATTCCTTAACCTCATTAGCAATTTCCAAACTCATTTGACGGTTCCTCTCTTTTCATATGGAGTGCTCTTTAAAACACTCTCGTACATAACAACCAACGCTCCCGCTGCAATAATCGAGAGCATGGCAGGAACAGGACTTTTCGTTAGTCCTGATCCCGTTAGGCCGATTGCAACTGTCAGGCTTACCGCTGCAATCTCTGCGACCCTAACGTCATTGGTAACTGTTGCGTTATTTCCTGTTGCTTGTCGTACCTCATGCAATGGCGGACACAGCGAATTAAAGATTGAGATAGACGAGGTAATAGCCAGAAGAGATACGCTGGCAATTTCTCCGTTCATGACGTAAGCGCCAGGTATTCAAGAAGTACGGGCTTACTTGATTCAGGACGTCCGGCGACCCATACGGGACCTGTGTAGCCGTAGAGTTCCAAGAAGACGGAGGGGTTAGGAGACGAGCCGCCCGCAACCTGTGCCGCATAGAAAGCGTTAGTTGAGCCGATAGTATTAGAAGCCGTAGGAATAGCCGTATCGTTAACCGTGAACGATTCCGAATTCATATAGAAACCGTTGTTATTGTATTCGTTGATTCGGAAATACGTGCGGTTAGGATCGGTAGGCAGCGCCATGATAGCGGCTTGAGGATTACCACTAGGAATGTAGAGCCTGCCTCGCAGCATACGGCTTGCAATAGGAGGCGCAATAGCATCCTTAAGAGCCTGAACAAGAGTCCAGTTAATCGGTCCTTGCGGTCCAGCCTTGAAATAGTCGTCTAAAGCCTGTCCGTCATCGTCCTGCCAATCGCCAGCGGGAGGCTCATGGGGAGCAGGGTCGTAAATAGAACTAACGTCGCCAGGAGTAATACTCATGTTTATTACCTTTCGATAAAGAGGAATGTCACGAGTCCATAACGTCATTCTCTCACCATTTCCTAATACTGCTTTTGACTGCTAGACTTTTGACAGGTCAAATAGTTGACCTAATTTCACAGGAAAGAGGAAACGGAAAATATGTCTAGTGATGTAGTGCCTACTACCCCTGTTCTTTCGGATGAGCAGCGTACGGAGATCCGATCTTTTGAGGATGCTCTTGCGACTCTTGCTGACGCGGGTATTTCCGTCCAATCCGCGTCTGATTTTGGGGATGGATTTGGCGTGATGGACAAGAGCGAATTTGTGAACCGTAAGTTCCTGCTTCTTGACTGTCGTATTATCCCCGGCGACAAGAGCGATTTTGGCTCTGATTTCGCTATCCTCCGGATCGTTGCTACCGATGGAACCAAGGCAATTCTGACCGATGGTTCACGTGAATCCGGTCTTTGTCCTCAGGTGAAGCGAATGATGGACAGGGGTGTTTCCGGAGGCGTTATGTGTGAAAAGGGTCTTACCGTCTCTGAGTACACCTACACAGATGAGAAGGGAAAGGAAACTCCCGCCAAGACATACTATATCCACGGTATGTAATCCCCTCCCCATAAACGACTCCCTCCCGCTGGGTAATTCCCCCGTTACCTCCCCGGCGGGAGGGAGTCCCTTATTTCAGGAGTAATTCAAATGGCTAGATGGTGCAAGCAATGCCAGCAGTACGGGCATCGTAAATGGTTGTTTCTCAGGATGCACAAAACACATCGGCTATATCTACGCTGGAAAATGCGTAAGGTGAGCCGTCGCTATGGCTCGTAAGAAGCGAGATTATAAAGCGGAATACGCTCGACGTAAAACACGGTCTAAAGCGCTGGGCTATAGCAGCCCCAGGGAAGAGTATCGAGCCAGGAAATCAGTAGGGCTAACACGAGTCTTCCCGAGTCTGCGACGCAATGAATTACCAGACTTCGCTATTGAGCGGCTTACTAGTCGGACCCCTACCCCTCGTACTGAGGCTAAAGCCTGGTCTGATAGGCATTCACATATTGACGCTACTAAGTTCACTCGTGGAATGTCTCCCGAACAATTCAAGATGTACTATGAGGCTTTTATTCAGGACTATAAATCTCTTGGTCCTAGCCGCCGTAAGCGAGCGAAGGAAAAACGTCGCCGTATTGGTCGCTATATGAAGAAGTATCATCCGGACGCTATCGAGGGAGGGGAGGAAACGTGGAAATCCAAGCGAGAGACAGTAGCCTAATTCCCAAGCGTCGTACTGACGCTGACTATTCTCGACGCTATCGTCAGAGTCAAAAGGGTACGGCTAGGGAAATTCGTAGGAATACTGTCAAGCGTAATCGAACCATTGAGCGGTATTTGAACAAAGAATTCGTTGCTTGGGATGGAGAGGGAGGAAACGAGCCTGACGGCTCAGGACATACATATTTCCTCCTGGCTAATTCGGACGATAAAGCAATGTCTACGAGACACGGTCTTCCGACTGTTGGCGTCTTTGAAATGATGCTGGCGTCGCGCTCAGGAGTTACCAACATTATTTATGGTGGTAATTACGATGTTAATTGTTGGATCAAAGACCTCTCTATGGAAGCGTTATCAACTCTTTACCAAACGGGTAAGACTCGCTGGAATGGCTACTATCTTGAATGGCGTCCTGGCAAGTCTTTCTCTGTTAAGCAGGGTGATAATTCCTTTCTAATCTTCGATGTATTACCATTCTTTCAAACTTCTTTCGTAAAGGCTTGCGATGAATACCTCGGCAATAATTGGCTTTCCCGTGATGAGATTATCCGTGAAAAGGCTCGACGGGGAGAATTTGACTGGTCTGAGATTGAATCCGTTGCGTCTTATAACAGAGCCGAACTTTCAAACCTTGTCAGTCTCGCAAACGAGTTACGGGAGAGGCTATTTAAGGTTGATATTCGAGTCACAAGGTGGGATGGTCCGGGTGCAATCGCTGCCAGCCTTTATAAGAAATACGAAATCAAATCGCATATTGGGTCGCCACCTGCTGAGGTTATTTCAGCAGGACGCTACGCTTACGCTGGCGGACGTTTCGAGATTATTCGAAAGGGACATTCTATATCGGGTGCGTATCAGTACGATATCCGGAGTGCATACCCTAGCGCTATCCGTTCCCTACCTTGCTGTAATCCCGAGCATGGAGTCTGGCGTTACCGAACCTTTACAGACGGCCCTATTCGAGATATAAAGCCGTTTGGTATGTACCGCATCGAGGTAGTAAATCCCTGGCCCGATAACGCTACTCGCCCGCAACCTCTTTGGCAGCGGAACAAGAATGGCACGGTCTATTTCGGAGAGTATTGCCATAACTGGTACTGGTCGCCAGAGGCTCAACTAATGACGGAACTAAAAGGAGTGAATATTTATGAAGCGTGGGAATGGGAACAAAATTGCGCGTGTAATCCGTTCCATTTTGTCGAGCCTCTTTATAACAAGAGGGCGGCTCTTAAGAAAGCAAATGACGGGGCTCATGTCGGACTTAAATTGGGTCTTAATTCCTTGTACGGAAAACTCGCTCAACAGATCGGATTTGATGAGGGACCACCCCTCCGCTTACCTCCTTATCATTCATTGGAATGGGCAGGGTATATTACAAGCCATTGCAGAGCCCAAATCTACCGAGCAGCGATGCACTCCATTGATGATGTTATCGCATTTGAAACGGACGCTATATTTTCAAGGGTACCGTTACCTTTGGATATCGGTACAGGACTTGGACAGTGGGATGAAACAAAATATTCATCTCTGACCTATCTTAAATCAGGATTCTATTTCGGCACTCTTTCCGATGGTAAGGAAGTGCGTAAATCCCGCGGGTTCAATCCTGGCGCTATCACAAGGGACGAAGTAATCGAAGCGCTAGAGAGCGATTGGATGGTGCTCCTACGAGCCAGCCAAACTAGGTTTATAGGGCTCGGGCTAGCCATGAACCAAGGAATGCACAAATGGCGACATTGGATTACCGCTCCTAGGGAAATCTCTATTTTGCTGAATAGTAAGAGGCTAGACGTCTGGGATAATGACGACGTAACTAAGGAGTTAAACGATGGTTGGCATGAGACGATTGCGAATGATCCGGACGCGGTATTCTCTTATCGTTATCCCGTACTCTGGGAGAGTGATAGTGATTCCCTTACGGCGAGTCCCGAAGGACTATCTATTGATGAATTCCGAACTACGCAGGCGCACGAGGTAGACGAGCCATGAGTCCTACTCCCTATGCCAAGAAATACACTCTGGCGTGTAATCACATAGTTTGGTATGTAGTTCCTCCTCTATGGGATGATTACCTATGGTGCGTACGCTGTCGTAACTATCAGCACCTATATGGGTTTGAAGCCAGCGGAGGAAATATATTAGACGTTGAAGGAGAATTCAGAGCAGAGAAAATAGGAAAGAGGTTAGTAGGGTTTTGCTTACATCAGGACTGTCATCCGCAAGAACAAGTCACATCGGTCTATAACGGTAGTTACGATAGGTTGCGAATGAAAATGCACACTCACTATATGAGGAGTCATACGAAATGGAAGATCACCGTAGGGAACAAGCCTCAGAGGCTCCCGAAGAACAGCCCACCACCATTCTAATTAAATGGCATGGATACACAAGACGACTCGAAATCCTCGCATTACGATTCTCGGCTGCCTGCGCAGTTATTGCGACGGTCACTCTTATTGTGGTCGCTAAGTTTGGGAGTAAGTAGCATGTCAGATATAGGAGGAATGCCTATCCTCGATAACCCATTTCTTGGAATCTTCTTTGGCAGCCAAAATCAATCCACAGCAACAGCGATAGGAGGAAGTAACCAACCTATGAGAATTATGCACGCTCCTTCCCACATTAATAAAGATTTGGTAAAGAGCCTCAAGTCAATCGAAAGAATCAATCCCGTAGCATTCGGAAGAACTGAAATGCATATCGGCGACTCCATCGCTGTCATGCGTCGAGAGTTAGGAGGGAAATACCGAATCTGTATCGACTCAAATCCGCATCCTAACTCACAGGAAAATCCGATTGGATTACGTCGACAAAATGACGTACATTTCCAGAGTAGCAAACTCTTTCAGTTGAGCGAAAATATCCCCGGTAAGGGGTGGGGAAATGACCGCTGGCTTAACATCGTTAAATTCACGTATTACGGCGACCCGTATTTCTATATGGCTACTCACTGGAATGCAGTTCTCCAACATCGTCCATTAGGTCAGTTGATAGACGGTCCGAGAACTACCGCCATGATTCGCGCCTATCAGATCATTAAGAGGGAGGGAGAATTACTGCTGAAAGAGGGGAGGCAGGGTTATCTCTCAGGAGACTTTAATTACTTCCATCCGCATGCGGGAGTGCCGCTGTGGAAATACTCTCCTCAGAATCTCTTTATGGATTTGAATATGAAGTTCCACGAGGAGGGAGTCGATTATCTAGGTTGGACTGCTGGACTCCATCAAACATCACCAATCCGTGTTATTCGAAAAGGAACCCAAATAGACCCGTCTGACCATCCTTGGATCGTTGGACACTTTGCCAGGAAGGAACGCAAGAAGTGAACCCTAAAGCCGCTGTGAAGAAAGCCAGCCAGAAGCGTACCGCTAAGAAGTCTCAGAAGCGGTCTAAGAAGACAGGAGGTCTTCAGTGGGTAGATAGTCCAACAGGGAAGGGTGCGAGCGGTACAAGGCACCCTATCCATTTCATGTCACAAGAAATTCCAGATGGAACTAGGCTCACAGTTATGGGCCAATCGGGGGAAACGCTTTTCATCCTGCATTGTAAGGATATGAGCACTCTCGAATTAGTTGCGACTCTGATTGATGAAGAGAGGATTTACCTGTAATGCGAAAGATCATTTTGCTTGCTGTCGGACTTCTCACAGCAGGTCTACTAGTAGGAATTACTACGGAAAGTGCTAGCGCTCATCCTGCGTGTAATGGCACCCTTTTATACAAGCGGGATTATTGGGGCTCGGCAGTATTCAGCCGACTCCCTGAGGCTAACTCAGTTCCTCCGGTAGTGAGTTTCAGCATGAATACTTACTATTGGTACTGCAACCCATTTAACCAGTCTGGCGGAAATCAGGTTTGGCCTAATGAAGTAGGCTTCTGTATGACTCGGGAAAATGATGCCAGGCTAGCCGAAAATGTTAATATCCATGATATCGACTTTGATGCATTCTGGCAGAATCTCGTAGGAGGAGGAGGAGTAGATCCACAAGAACACCATTTCTTGTATCCTCCGGACAACGGTAATAGAGGAGATTCATGGTGCACAGGACGCGAAAATGTATCCAGCGATAAGCATTGGCTAAATATGAATAATGATCCTAGGACGCTTGTGAATTGTAATATCGATTTGCGTCCGTTCCACCCGGATCAGTCATGTGACTTCGCTAATGCTAGCGGAGGAAATAGCCATGAACTAGATCCGTCCACAGACATTAATGTGTCATGGCCGGATAACTAGGAACTAGGCTCTTGATAACAATTCCATAAACACCCGGTAAAGCGGGGATATCGGCTTAGGTTAACCACCATTAACCTAAGCCGATATTATTTATAGGGTTTGGCTTGAG
>Ga0157378_10002266_pt1 | contig 17092 bp, 24 predicted proteins | sample M65metaG_FD_115309 | JGI IMG/M metagenome (GOLD analysis project Ga0157378, IMG submission 115309) | Miscanthus rhizosphere microbial communities from Kellogg Biological Station, Michigan, USA - M6-5 metaG | ecosystem: Host-associated > Plants > Roots > Rhizosphere > Soil | place: USA: Michigan...
CGGACCCCGACGAGCTTCGTCTCGGCATTTGCGCACCTTGCGGCGTCTCCTGTTCCTTCGAGTGGATCGTCGCCTACGAGGACGGGACCGACGACCCACCCCTTCGTCTCGCATGCTCCGTCTGCGGGTCGGCTCCGGGGCAAGAAGCATTTGACGACTGAAGACGAACTTACGTCTTACCACCTCCCCCTTCTTTACGCCCCACTTTCGTCTATTGACACTCTGCTCTGAGTGTAGTACTCTTCCTCTGTGGGAGTCGATAGAGACATCCCAACGACGAAACGGCCGGTCCAGGGCCTTGTACGGGACAGAAAGGCAACACCATGACGATGCGCACCACTCTCACCGCCGCCTCGCACCAGTGGGCCACGCGCCCCGATGACGAGCGCTATCTCTCTCTCGCCGCACTCAAGGCCGCTGTCCTGCATCGCAAGTCCGAGAGCTGGACCGCGACCCCGACCACCCACGACATCCAGATCCTTCCCGCTGCATCCGGTGGCATCGTGGCACAGGTCTTCGATCCGACTCGTGGCGAGAAGATCGCGCTCCACCCGACCCACTACGCCTTCGGGCAGCTCGCACAGTACGCCTCGGCCCCGGCCGCCTATCTCCGCACTCTCCCTGCCGAACTCGCCGCAATCAATCTCCAGTGGGGTCTCGAACGCTCCCCTCTCCGTGAAGACTCTCTCGTTCTCGCACAGTCGAACGGCACTCACGCACTCCGCGCCATGACCTCGACCTCCTACGGGCGGATCTGGGACTCCGAGGTCGTCGATGCGGTCGAGAAGGCCAACCTCGACGGTCGTTGGCAGATCCCCGCCGCCTCCTACGCGACGACCAACCCGAAGCGCGCCACGACTCTCTACGCGGGTGACCGCAACGTCTTCATCTTCCTCGTCGACCCCGTCAACGTCATCGAGATCGGGGACGAGAAGCTGTTTCGCGGCTTCATGGTCTGGAACTCCGAGGTCGGCGCCGCTGTCTTCGGGCTGACCACGTTCCTCTATCGCTACGTCTGTGACAATCGAATCGTCTGGGGAGCGACCGACGTCCGCGAGCTTCGCATCCGTCACACCGGCGGCGCCCCAGATCGCTTCGCCTATGAGGGACAGAAGTTCCTCGCTCAGTACGCCGAGGAGTCGACTGCCGCCATCGTCGCCGGTATCAGCGCCGCGCAGCAGAAGAAGATCCCGATCGGCAAGGACGAGACCGTCGCCGGATGGCTCCAGAAGCGCGGCTTTACGAAGTCCGAAGCAGTCGCCTCCGTCGACGCCGGTACGGCCGAGGAGGGGAAGGTGCGCACGATCTGGGACATCGTGAACGGCGTCACCGCGTTCGCTCGCTCGATCTCAAACGCCGATACCCGCGTCGCACTGGAGACGAAGGCCGGCAAGCTGATGGAGATCGTCGCCTAAAGGGCTGAGCGGGGGCGGGTCGCAAGGGCTCGCCCCCTCTCATATACATCAACCGACACTCTCACCAGCAAGAGGAGAAACCGATGCGTCGGAACGGGCCAAACATCTCTACACCTGAAAGTCGAACCAAGGAGAAGGGTGCTGGATTCGGCGATCTCTGGGAGGCGCTCGGCGGGGGAATCCCCTGGCGAAGCTCCTCCGAGGAGATCGATGTCTATCATCGCGCCGAGACCGCTCGTCTTCTCCGGCATCGAAAGGAGGATTACCGCGCTATGTCCGACTCGCTCCCGACGCACGCGATCTCCGTCCGTCCCTCCTGGGCTTGGGCCATCGCCACCGGTCACAAGCTCTTCGAGAATCGCACGTGGCGACTCCCTACCTCCCGCATCGCGACTCCTGTCTGCCTGCACGCGTCAGCCCGTGACACCCCCGAGTCCTACGCCGACTGCGCGGCGATCTGTCAGTCCCTCGGCGTCTCACTCCCCGCTCTCGACTCTCTCCCTTCGTCCGCGCTCTTGGCTCTCATCGAGTTCCCGTCGCGCTGCACGACTCCGCGCGCCGCTGTCTGCCGCTCCTCCCCTTGGGCGAGCGGCCCACGCTGCTGGCCCGTGCGAGTGATCTCCGCGCTCTCTACCCCGATCCCCTGTCGTGGGGCTCTCAGCTTCTGGCGAGTGCCTGACGACGTACAGTCGGCTGCGCTCAGATCTCTTCGAGTAGTCGCTTAGTTTGTGCGTAGTTTCGTGTCAACTGTCTTACGCCTCGCTTTCACTTTTGTAAAGCCTCCATACCTGGTCTACTCCCCCTCTTGACATACTACCCGCCCTTGGAGCAGCACGAACCACGGACACGTCGCAGCATGGCTTCGAGTCGCCGCCGACTTCCGCAAGATGGGAATGCTCGTCGAGGCTCGGTACTTCCTCGGCAAGGCTCACGAGCAGCGGATCGCACTCAAGATCGTCGTTTAACGATGCAACCCAATCGAAAGGAGATATGCACGCAAATGAGAACCAACACTCGCAAGACCCCAGACCCCATCGACGCCGCGATCCGTCACGCGATTCAGTGCCGTCCCATCAACATGATGAATCTCTGTAAGCTTCGCCCCGAGATCCTCGCTCTCATCCACGCCGGCACCCCGCTCCTCGTCGCCGCCGAGACCGTCGCGCTCAAGTACACGGAGGCGGTATGAGTCACGACCACAACCACGATCACGCTCGTCTCTTCTACGTCGTCGAGGTCAATCGTGACATGCGCAATCGCATCGCGCACCCCGGGCTCCTCCAAGAAGCGATCGAGAGCGTTCAGCCCGATCTTGGGGACATCCTCCGCTACGGGATCGTCTCTGCCCCTGACGCGGGCGCCGCTCGTCTCACGACCCCGCCGCGCTGGGAGGATGTGCCTTACTGGGCGCGTGCAAGCCGCGGCTACGGGCACCTAAAATCCAGGAAACAGACGAGAGCTTCGGCGGGAGAGCTTTGTGGTACACTCTCTCCCCTAGATGGCCCCTAAGCTCGGACCCAAGGGCGGCAAGCGCCCGAACCGCAACGGCAAACCGCGGAAACCCCCCACGGTCACGATCTCCGCAGCCCCTCGACCGGGTTTCCGCAGCGGAGATGACCCAGACGGTGCAGCTCTTTTCATGAAGGGGGCAGGAACTCCCGAGCCTGAGCCGCACCCGCTAGCCGATCGTCCTGCGTCTCTCGGCATGCTTCCTGGGGGGATCACAGCGGCTATTTCCCCACCCCCTGATCGCCTCGCTGATCGCCCCGCGTCTGGCGCTCCGCCGACCCCTCCACGCACCGGCCTCCAGGGCCGCCCGACGATCTACACTCAGGAACTCGGTGACGAAATCCTGACCCGTCTCGCCTCCGGGGAGATGGTCTATCAGATCTGCGCCGACCCTCGCATGCCCTACGAGCACACGGTGCTTCGTTGGCAGGAGAACGACACTCCTCCCGGTTTCCGGGACGCGTACCACCACGCGAGACGGCTTCAGGCCGAGGGGATGGCGGAGAAAAATACCGCACAAGTGCTACAAATGATTCGCGGAGAGCGTATTCCGAAGCTAGATCCGACAACCGGGCGCCAAGCGGTAGATCCCGACTCCGGCGCCCCACTCTGGGAGATCCGCAAACCGGACGCCAAGGGCGCCGAGGTATGGCAAAAGACCATGAGCTGGTATCTCGGCGTCACGCACAAGCAGCGGTTCGGAGCGCGAACCACGGTCGAGCTGAGTGATCCGGCCGCAGCGAAGACGGCGCTCGCCAGGATGCTGGGAGTGGAGCCGGGGCAGCTACCGGAGGAATGAGATAGAATCAAATCTATGATGGACGAGGACGCCTACTTTCGTGCCTACGCGGCAGAACTCGGCAGAAAAAATGCTCGCCTTGTCGCGCAGATTCTCTATTGGCAGAGAGAGAGGCGTCTGCATGGGATAAGCTCTGCGAGCTGGGAGAAGTAGAGAGGGCAATTTAAGGATGGATGATTTCCGTTCCGCCGCGCTCGCCATGGGAGCGATCTCCGAGGATACTGCCGCCGCTGTCGACCGTCTCGTTACTCTCCGTCAGCACACTCGCCGAATTGCCTGCCGCGAGCCAAACTTTCAGCCCGAATGGACTGGCGGCGACCTGATCGAGCCGGAAGGGGGCCGCGTGTATGAGTAAGAGATCCGGTCCCGCCTACATCTCTGAGGCCGACGCTCGCTCTGTCGTCCAAGCCCAATACCCTCACGAACATCTCTGCGTCGAGGGCACTCCAAGCGGAGAGTGGAACTACTTGATCCGCGGAACCATCGTTGCTACTGCTCATTCGTGCCACTGGCAGCTCGACTGGAAGAACCTGAGACCAACAATCGAGCGCGAACCCACCTACATGTCGATGGAGGATGCGGTTCGCGAACTCGACACCGCACCGATCACCGCTGCGACCCGCCAAACCGTGAACCGGATGCGGGAGGAGATCCTGTGGTACCGAGAGCTTGATCGTCCGCAAAAGACGACAGAGAGAGCACCATGCCACGAGTAGCGACCCGCTCCCTCGCCTCGGGTGACGTCATCTCTGCCACGATCTCCGGCCGATGCCCTCGGCGCATCTCCAACGGCGCTGAACTCTGCGCAGCAGACTCCGGACATCTCCGTGTTTTCACGCGCTACCAGCGATACCGTCACGGGAAGATCCCGCTCGCCTTCGCCTTCGAGGATCTGCCGGCGACTGAGCACGGCAAGCCGAGACCGATCCTCGTGGTTTGGCGATGACAAAACACGAGCAGGCTGCTTATTGTTATGGTCGCGCGATTATGACAATCTTTCCTCCCCGAATGGCTGGCCTTAGTATCGCGACCCGTCCGCTTGGGCTCAACCCGTTCGATCTATGGACGCTTCCGTACTACGCTTTCAATCGAGGCTACGAGGAGAGAGCCGGCGAACTTCTTGGCGCCGCAGATCCTTTTCCGATCAGGAGCAGAATCCCGTGAGCATCCGTGACAGCATCATCAGCGCGCAATCTCTCCTCGCCGAGGGCCTCAAAAAGCTGGATGAGGCACTGGGGCAGCTGACAGACGGTCCACCGCCGCCAGCACCGCCGCCAGCACCCTCGCCGGCGCCTGTGCCGCCCCCTTCCCCGCTGCCTGTTACCGCGATCCCCTTCCGCATTACTGACTCAATGAGCGTCTTGCGCTCCTCCGAATACGCTTCGATCGCCGTCCCTCTCGCGGAGAGCCTGGCCGTAACAGACGTCTCCCGGCTCGCGGTCCGCGTCAAGAGTGGTAGCGCTGGTGCTGGCGGTGGTGCTTACATCCCCGCCGACATCCGCCCTACCGCATGGTGGCGAACGAAGGCGAACCCTACCGCGATCCAGTGGGTGCTCGTCTCGGTCCCGGTCTCACTCTCGATCTCCGCGAAGGGTGTGCTCGACTGCGAGTTAGTCGTCGGCGTCGAGAAGGGGACGAACGCGCCTCCCCCTCGCCCCCTGCTCGTCCTGGCCGCCGGGCTCGGTGCCGGCCCCAGCGCTCTAACCGTCGATACCGGCGTGGCCCGCTACACCGTCTCCGCCATAGGGCTCGCGGGTAGCCTGGCTGACGGCTCCCCCGTCTTCACCTCGCAGGGTCTCTCCGGCACCTTCGAGCATCTTGACATCGCCTCGACCTCTCTCCGCGCACTCACCATCGAGTACCGCGGTCCGCTCGTCGCGATCATCGTCGTCGAGGGGAAAACCAACCTTTCCTTCGGCGGCGGCGCGATCTCTTTCCGTCGTCGCTACGAGTTCCGCGCGGGCGAGTCCTACGTCGAGGTCGGGGAGCGTCTCGCCTGGGAAGGGACACTGGCCGACTCAAGCGAAGTCAAGAAGGACGGCTCGTGGAACGCGGTTCTCGGGACACTCATTCGTGAGAGCTTCCTGTTGTCCGCTGCCCCGGAGTCGGTCGATCTCTATCCGGAAGCGACGGTGATAACCGCTGATGCCACGGCCGGCAACCCTCTCTCCGCGAGCCTAGAGCAGCAACTCCGCCCAACGCGCCTCGATGTCGACGCCAAGGGTAACAAGACTGCACACCCTCAGTCCTACGTCGCGCGCGTCGGGGACAAGACCGTCTCTGGCACCGCGGCGTTCGGCGGCATGCTGTTCGCGCGTAATAAGATTGGCTCTCTCGCCGTCGCACTTCGCAAGATGCACCGGTACGAGCCTCAAGCCCTCCGCCTCGACGGCAACTCCCTGAAGATCGATCTCGCATCCGACAAGTTCTGGCTCGCCCACCACCAGGCGGTCTTCGTTAAATACTCTCTCGCCGCGACATCCGACCCCGGGTTCGACATGCCGCGTTTCTGGCGCGGGCTGAACGCCCCGCTCCGGGGCTTGGTCGATCCTCAGTACCTTTACACCTCCGGCGCTATCCGTTCCATCCCTACTGGAGTCTTGGCCCCCGACCTCGCTCCCTACGACGCCGCGCTTCGCAATCTCCTCGACTCTACCCTTCGCTGGCGGGGCCTGGAGGGCTTGAGCGGCCTCATGACTTGGGGTCTATTCCCTCGGTACTGGGGGGAGTACCACGTCGGCGACGGCGAGACCGGGTCAGGCACCGGCGCTTGGGACGAGCTGTACCTGCGCACCACCTGGACCGACTACTGGAACACCGCTTCCTCTGCGGTCCACGCCGCCTACCGCTTCGGCGAACCCAAATGGATTGACGAGATCTCGCTCCCCGCGGCCGAGCGGATGCTGCACACCCAAATCTTGCAAGGCGCTCCCGTGTCCGAGGATCACTGGTTCTATCTCGGTCAAGCCGCCTATGGGTACGGGCTCTACCGCAGCGACTTCAACTCCTCGCATCAGTATTGGGAGAACCTCTACTGGTACTATCTCCTGACCGGGGACCGCCTCGCCGTCGATCTCATCGAGCGCGGGATGCGCAACCAGATCCCGTTCATCCGCACCCAAGGCTCGGTCTCGGGCCGTCAGCCCCATCAATGGATCATGGCGTGCCGATTCCTCGTGCACACGAGCCTCGCGACCGATCTTGATTTCGGCGCGATCTTCGAGGAGTTCGTGACGCGCGCGATCCGCGAGTGCTACGTGATCGGGGACTGGCAGGGGAACCAGGAAGCGTTCTGGGCGGAGAGCAAGGTAGATAAGGCAGCGGTCAGCACCTTCAACTCCCAGCAGTTGTGGAGCGTCGGGTACTACGATTTGGAGAACGTGTACTGGCTGGGAGTCCGCACGGGGAACGCGCCGGTAACCGGTACGACTAACGGTACGGGTAGCAGTGTGCGTCCCTTCGACGTCATCGCCTCAACCGCCGAAACGATGATGCGTCTCGGTCTCAAACTCTCCGCGGGTGATGGAACCGTCGCGGGTCAGATCACCCGCATCTTCTCCATCACCTGGGATGGCACTAAGTTCACCAACGTCGTGGCAGGCGTCAAGGACGGCGAGGCGCTCCAGTACAACGACGACAAGCCCGCGATGTCCGCGTGGTGGGCGAGAGCGGCGTATTTCCGGCCATCCCTCGCACCAAAGGCCAAGGAGCTGATCGCGTTCTCGTTTACGCGGCTCGCGAATCGCGGGGTTCCCATGAGCAAGCTCATGGGGTTGGCACACACGAGACTGGTGACCGCGATCGCCGTGATGGGCGAGGGGAAGATCTAAAATGAAACTCAACTGGCCCTCCGGGGTGCGCAATCCGACGCAATACCAAGAGTACATACAGGCCAGAACGACGGCTCGGATCATGCGCGCTGTTCACGCCCTCTCGCATCGCTGCTACGCTATCTTTACCCGCTGGGGCTGGCGATCTGCGGCGAATCTCTCGTTTGCTATCGGATCGGAGATGTTCACTCAAGGCTTCGAGCTATTCGAAAAGGCTGAGCGCCACTTGAAAAATGCCTATCGGTAGCTATCCTCGTGTTACGATCCGCTAAGTGAAACCCCCGCTCTCCGGTTCCCCGTCTCGCAGGCACGAGACGAGCGCACTGTCAGCCGTTCCCATCGCCACGCCGGCCATCCCTTCCGCACCGTCTACCGTCCCTGCTGCTACCACCACTCTCCCTGATCCCTCTTCCCTCTCCGCGCCAGACCGCCTTACCTGGGATCGGATGATCGCCAAGATCGCCGCTCTCCCCGCGCACAAGATCCCGGAGGCGACCAAACTCCTCGAAGTCTGGTGGAAGGGGCGGGAGATGCCGACGCTACAGTCTGCACGCGCTGCGCAGGCCGGCGCGCAGGAAGCGGAACTTGCAGCAACCGACGCAACCCGCGCCCGCTACTTGGCCGACCCTGTCTCTTGGGCTCACGAGAAACTCGGCGAACATTTCTGGAGTAAACAGGCTTCGATCATTGCCTCGGTGCGGGACAATCGCCGTACAGCAGTTCATTCGGCCCATAACTTAGGAAAGTCAATGGTATCCTCCCGGGTCGCGTGTTGGTGGCTAGATGCGCACAGACCAGGCGATGCGTTTGTCATAAGTTCGGCCCCGACCGACTCGCAGGTCCGTGCGATCCTCTGGCGGGAGATCAATCGAGCACACGCCAAAGGCCATCTCTTCGGTCGTGTCAATCAAACCGAGTGGTGGGCGCTGGGGAAGGCCGGCAACGAAGAGATTATCGCGATGGGCCGTAAGCCGCAGGATCAATCGCCAACCGCCTTTCAAGGCATTCACCAGCGATACGTTCTCATTATCTTCGACGAGGCCACGGGGATTACTCCTGCTCTCTGGGAGGCGGCTGACACCCTTATGTCTAACGAGGACTCTAAGTTCCTCGCGATAGGAAACCCCGATGACATGAATACCGAGTTCGGCACGGTCTGCAAACCGGGCTCTGGATGGAACGTGATTGGGATCTCGGCGTTCGATTCCCCGAACTTCACAGGCGAGGAAGTGCCGGAGGTTATCCGCCATGCGCTGGTAGGCCCTACCTGGGTCGAGGAGAAGCGACGAAAGTGGGGTGAGGACAACCCCCTCTACATCTCAAAAGTCCTCGGCCGGTTCCCTGAGAAATCTACATCCGGCCTGATCCCGATCTCTTGGATTCGCGCTGCTCAGCTTCGTGATCTCTCCGCACTCGCCGCTGCCGGTCCTAGCGAACTCGGCGTCGACGTCGGCGCAGGCGGGGACAAGAACGTGATCGCTCACCGCCGTGGGCCAGTAGTCCGCATCATCCGCGAGGACTCACAGCCCGACACCATGATCTCCTGCGGGAATCTGATCCGTGATCTTGACTCGACCGGGGCGGCGATTGCGAAAGTCGATTACATCGGGGTCGGTCGAGGTCTAGTCGACCGCGCCAAGGAACAGTCGAAGCCCGTCCGCGGCGTCTCCGTCTCGGCCCGCGCGATCGACCCCGAACACTACGCGAATCTCCGCGCTGAGGGGTACTGGGGACTGCGGGAGCGATTCGAGACCGGGGACATCGATATCGACCCTGACGATGATGATCTAGCGGCGCAGCTCGCGAATATCAAGCGCAAGCCGACCTCGGCGGGCAAAGAGCTGATCGTCAGTAAGAAGGACTCGACAGTTGCCACGCGCGAAGTGGGACAGGACGCCCGAAGCCCAGACCGGGCGGATGCCGTGATGTTGGCATTTATCGTGCCGCCGTCCGAGGATGAGTACCCGGATTACGCGGTATGGTGATCTGTAGAGGCAGGAAAGAGAAAGACGGCCAGGGATCAATCCGATCTCAGATGACGACTCGACCTTCTCTCTATCTTCTTCTCATTCGGCAATTCGATCACAATACGCTTTACGCTCCGGCCCCTCCTCATGGCGAGCGTCGATCACACCTGATTATTCGAGGACTGGGCTACCCGACGCCCACAGGTAGCCCGCTCGCATCTAACCTTGCGACACGTCTGGCCGCGGCGCACTAGTCGAGTACTCGATCACAACCCGCGGCTCAATGCGCCGAAACCAGTCTCTTCCATTCCGCGAGCAGATCGCCGACGAACGCCTTCGCCAGCACTACCCGCCCGATCTTGTGTGCATGCATCCGAGTGAACTTGGGACCATGCGGACTCTCGTTCTCAAGGGCTTGATCGGTCCCTAGCTCGGCATCACCAGATCTCTCGCTCTCAGCGTTCTGCTCGACGCCGCGTTCCTTACAAATCCTTTCCTTCGTCGCGACATAAACCCCGTACCACGGCTCACACTTCTGACGTATCACCATATCGGCGATCCCGTCAGGCTGTAGCAGCGCCGTGTATCCCTCGTCCTTCCAGTCCGACTGCCGCCCGCGCTGGTGCCGAGGGCGCTTACCCTCGACGACGTGCAGCCCGAAGTAATGCCAGAGAGCGCGGGTGCCGGTACCGAGGCGAGGAGCGCCGACAGTACCGCCGCAGAGGACCCAGCCGTCACGCCTATTCTCGATCTCAGCCTCTATGATCTCGGCGGCTGGGTTGGGCTCACTACGAAAGGGAAGACTGCCAGCTCCATGTTCGACCTCAGCGCGATTGACGGCGGTCGTCTCCTTCACTCTCTGATTGCAGACACCCTCATGATCACTCGCGAGATACCCTTCGCACTTCTCGCACTGTCGTCCCGGGAACCGCAGCGGGTCCCCGATCATCGAGATCACTCGCGCGGTATGTACGCTCTTCGGGCATCCACGGTGCGACTTGAGCCAAGGATACAGTACGTGGGCTTTCAGCTCGCGCTCTAGATATTTTGCTCGGTCTCCATCGCGCAACTCTCGTAGCTCATCTCGATAGGCGACAAGGATCGCGGTTATTCGTGACGCGACTCCTGTCTCCTTGTCGCGTTTCTGGGCGATCAAGGCTCGCGCTGCGGCTCCCTGCCACGCCTTGTGCATGCCTTCCCATTCCGAGGCGAGGAGACCGAGGGCCTGGGTTACTGGGTCGCGATAGCGGGAGAAGCCATACTGCCGGTCGATCTCAAGGCGAACCTCGGCCGCAGCGATTGCGCCAGTGGAAGAATCGCTCTCACATTGGTCCTCGGTACGGCCAAAGATGGATTCGGTCTCACGTGCCAGTGCGGCGGTTGCTTTCTTCGTTCGCATATGAGGTTATCTCTCTTTCTCTCACAGTGTGTTTCGATCACATAACCCACTTCGATATATTGCGACGCCACGCCGTAGTTTGAATCTCAGGGGCATTCTCGACGCCGTATGTTTTCTATTTCCATGCCTCTGCCGCGAGCTGTCCGAGCCGCTCGACATCCGTCGACGCCAGCTCTTCCACCTTCTTGGCTCGCTTATTCTTTCCGAGCGCCTCCTTCGCGGCCTCCGCCCAGCGCTTCCGTTTCCCCCAGCCGGTCTCCTGCGCGGCACAGTCGGTCGCCAGCTTGTCGAGGTCCGCGCGGTCGAAGTCCAGGAGCCGCTTCAGTAGCCCATCTGCGCCTTGGATGCGGATGCCTTCCAAGGGTTTCCAGATTCCGAACGGGTTTCGCCCGTCAATGGGGTGGCGGCCAGGACGAGGGGCACGGGCCAACGAACCAAGCACAACGCTCTCATTAGGCTCCTCGGTCGGCCCGCGCCTATCATCCGTCAACTTGTGGTTCGTTTCGTGCATCCAGCCTACCCGCGCGAAGTACCTCAGCGCCTCCGGGCTCAGCATCGCTAACGACTCCTCGCTCAGCACCTTGCCGGGCGGGAGCGAGCGCCGAGTACACGCTTCGATCGCATAGCTGATCGCGTCGGTCGCGGACATGAGGGGTGTAGGGATTCTGGCAACAGTCATTGGCACAGCTCTCCTTTCTGTTCTCGAAACCCAAGCGCCGCACACGGCACTGCCGCAATCGATGTCACCGTATACCCGGAATACGTAAACGAGCCGATCACCGCGAAGCACAGACCGGTCTTCGGGTCGCGGAAATACGAGAGATGCTTCGCGATATCCGCAGGTGGCGCGGCGTCAGTCGCACCGCAGCCGCTTAGAGCCACTGCGAGGGTCGCCGCGAAAAGGCTTAGGGCCAAGATGATTTTCATTCTGTTCCCTTTCTTCCCGGGCGATTGAACTCCTTGTCGAAGTCTTTGTACCTCCCGATCAGTTCGTAGGCGAGCCCGACTTCTCGCGGCCACCATGGGCCGCCATCGAACCACACCGAGAAGTCGGGCATGTACCGCACAGTGCCACGAGGGAAGGTGATCATGAGCAGTGGAATGGTAGGTGGAGCCGTTAGAACAGTATCCGACGGAGCAATCATAGGGGTCTCTTTCTCCTCTCTCAGTCTCATTGCAATGCGGCCCTCAAAAATCGCGGGATTAGCGTTCCTCTCCATTATCACGCACCGCCCCGTCCTCGATTACCACTGTCACCTCTCCGCCCTCCCCGGCCAGCTCGATGAAACCCTGCATATTCTCCCTCTCGCATCAATCAATCAGTATCGTCCGGTTCTTCGCCGTCAGTAGACTCGCGTCCTTCACCAGCAGCACCCGCAGCCGAGGGTTGAGCGCCGCGCCCATCGCCAGGCTGACCATCAACTGCTCCGTGGCGCTCGCTTGCTCGAAGGGGATACCGTTGAGCGTCACGCCCGACCCGTCCGCGCCGAACCCTAACCCCGGCACCGGGAACTCGGCGGCGGCGAGCATTTCCGCGCGCTCGGTATCGAGATCCGCGATCGCCGCAGTAAGCGCCGCTACTTCCTCGCGCTTACCGTCCACGGAGGCTGCGATCTGTGCACGGTGAGCGGCAGCGCGGACCTTCCGATTCAGCTCCTCCGCACCGCGCAGGGCAGCCTCGATCGGGGCGAGATCGGGGTCTACGAGCCGCGAGGTCTTCTCGACTTCCTTGTCGGCGATTACACAAGTATTCTTGGCGATGATTGCGATTCCGTCCCGATGTCCCTCGGCTTGTGTTAGCTCTTCACGGAGCTTCGTGACTCGGATCTGTGGCAGCTGCAAGGGTGGTCTCAGAGTCTGTTGCGATCTTGACTTTCTCGGCTGCTTGTCGTCTTGCGAGGTCATTGGCTTCGATTACTTCCCCGCCGAGGACCACGGTCTGACCGTCGGGGCGAAGATCGAACGCGGTCAGGCGCTTGACGTTCTCGGCTCGGAGACGGATGATCTTTAGCGCGTCGGCATCCCCCGCCTCCGTCGTGGATCGTTTCTTGGTCAACTTGGGCCGCGCTGATTTAGTGGTCGTTGTCATGGGGCATCTCCTTTCTCTTTAAAGATTACAGCGAATCCAATCGCAAGCAGTTCCACCATGATGACGATGCGGATGAGTTGATTTGCTTCGCCGCAAGAGCCCACCTTGGCTGGTGCACACTCGATAGATAAGAGGAACGCTAGAACGCCGAGGATGAGTGCAAGGACATGCAACATCTTTCCTATCATTGGTTGGACTCCTGCGCGGTGATGAACTCGTCCAACCTTACTCGCCGATAGAACACTTTCCCGCCCAGCCGCACGAACTGTGGGCCTTGTCCGACTACCCGGCGCCACTTCTCCAGCGTGATCTTGGAGAGCCGGAGGTAGTCTGCTGCCTCGCTGGTGGTGAGGAGATCGGGGTTATCGGTTTCTGTCTTGGGTTTCATTCGGCCAAGATTCCCTTCTAGTAGTCGCGCCGTTTAAGCTTCTCTAGTCAGGGTCCCCACCTCCCGAAATAATTCCCGGGAAGGTCTCGATCGTGGCATCGTTGGTGGCCCCCTGCCGGCTCGGATCGGGAAAGGAACCGTCATCGTTTAGCCTAATTAAAATAAGACGCCCCGAATAGTCGAAGAGCGCATAGTCATCCGGCCAGTGCCGCTCCAAGTCGTTGAGAGCGGCGATCAACGACTTCTCACTGTGCTTTAGACGTGGGCATTGTTTCGGTCTCCTATCGTCTTTCACCTGCCACTCACTATCTCATACCATCCCGCACGGTGTCAAGCCATCTCTCCACACCACAATATCTTGTGGGTCCCTGCCTAGACAACCACTAGCTAGCGTGCTATTCGTGTATACGTGATCCTTTTCGACGATACGATGGGGGAGAGTGCAGCACCAAGCGCACCGGGCGATCCGGGCGACTCGACGTTTGCCGTGCCGGGGCCTACCCGTTCCAACCTGCACTCCAACCTAAACCGCGGGGATCTCGCCGCTCTCTCCGATCTGACATCCCGCATCTCCTTCGGGAACCGCTTCCAGACCCAGCTCCCGCGTGACGGTGTCTCCTTCAACGGCGCGCGGGACATGTACACCGCGCTCGGGTACGCCGACGTCCTAACCCCCTACGACTACTGGTCGCGGTACCAGCGGGGAGGGATCGCGGAGCGGATCGTCGAGGCATACCCCCGCCTTACCTGGTCCGGCGAGTTCTCGATCATCGAAGACGAGGACCCGGAGCTGATTACCGAGTACGAAGGAGCGTGGGCAGATCTCAGCTCCCGGTTGGAATTCCCCTCCCGGCTGATGCGTGCCGACATCATGGCCGGGCTCGGGCACTACAGCGCGCTGCTCCTCGGGTGTCAGCTGTATGAGGGGGAGTCGCTTCTCACTCCGCTCACGACGCTCCCGAAAGGCGCGGCCGATCTTCTCTACCTGACCCCGCTTGACGAGACCCGCAGCCAGATTACCCGCGTCGTTACCGACCCCTCGGACCCCCGTTTCGGTCTCCCGGAGACGTACCTCGCGACCATCGGCTCGCCGATCGGCCCGGGGTACGACTACCGCACCGGGGTCCGCTCGGGGTCGATCTCCCTATCCGTAGATCACTCGCGGGTCATACATATCGCCGAGGGGTGTCTCGCGGACAACGTCTACGGCAAACCCCGCCTGCGATCGGTCTGGAACTTACTGGATGACCTCCTGAAGGTAGTCGGCGGCGGGGCCGAGGCGACGTGGATTCGCGCCAACCCGGGGATTCAAGCGGATCTCGATCCCGCAATCGCCGCGAAGATGGGGGTCGAGGCAAAGCAAGCGCAGTCCGATCAACTCGAAGAGTACCTCCACGGCGCACGGCGCTGGCTCCGCACCGTCGGGACCCAGCTCTCCGCGATCGGCGGCGGGGCCAACTCTCAAGTCCCGATCTTCGGCCCGAACGCGATGGCGATCCTCCAACTGATCGCGGGCACGCTCGGTCTGCCGATGCGCATTCTCATCGGTTCCGAGCGCGCTCACCTCGCGAGCACACAAGACGACGAGAACCTCCGAGATCGCGTCGCTGAACGTCGGATCGAGTTCGCAGTCCCTACAGTCCGCGAGCTGAACACCCGCTGCGAGATGATCGGAGCGCTGCCAACGCCCTCAAACCCGTCCTACGACTGCATCTGGCCTCTGATCGAGGAACTGACCGAGGACGCGAAGGCGAAGGCCACTCTCGCGATGGCACAGGCGAACCGGTTTCAGGCCGCGAGCGGCGGCGGGTTGATCTTTACCGCCAGCGAGATCCGCGACATCAACTACGGGCTCCAACCCCTAGAGCCCGGTGATGCACACGGAATCGACGGCGTCGAGGGAGATAACCCGGCGCTCGACGACAACACGCCGTCCGGGGAAGATGCGGTTCCGCCGGGTGATCGGCAGCGGTCCACGATCCAGACCTCCGACAGCAAGGCAGGTGGTGCGGGAGACAGCGGCGGCGCGGATATCCTCACCTCCGAGCCAGTTGTCAACTCGGTGCGGTTCGCGAAGGGCGGTCGTGCGTCGCTCTCCGCGATCTTCAGCTCACCCCATCTCTCGGTTCTCGGGAAACGGCGAATCGCTCAAATCCAGTATGCGAAGCTCGCGCTCCAGTCTCGGGAAGAGAAGCGCCATCGTGAGCGGCAGCGGGGGGCAGGGACATACACGCGCGTCATCGCCCGCGAGCTTATGGAGGGAACCGCGCAATGACGCTGCCTTCCAAGGGTCGGTCTTCCGTGCCAGGCAGACCTGTGCTCGTGAACCCCTGCACTCGTTACGGAGAACCAACCGAGGCGCCACGTGGAACGATCGCCTATTCCTGTGACGCCCGCCCTGCTTGTCCGACGTGTGGCCGGGTCATTGATGGCGTATCTCACGAGTGCAACAACTTCGGTAAGAGCGGCGATGAGGTAGCTTGATGAAAAAGCCTTCGCTCGCTGCTCTCGCTCGCCCGCGCTACGTCCAGCTCTCGGGGTACGCACAGGCCGCGAACTGCACGCTCGCCGTACTCGAATCCCGCGCACAGCTCATCGTGCCGGTCGTTGCGATGGTCGGGGGATCGATCGTTCAGGGGATGAATTCTAAAGGCCCGGAGTACGTCCCGCCGGAGGTGCTTGCGAACTTCCCCGAGTCCTTCAACGGTCGCCCGATCGTTCCCGTCCACCCGTACGACGGCACCGGCAGCGCGAACGACCCGGTCGTCCAGGACAAGTACCGCTTCGGTCAGGTATTCAACTCGCGCGTCGAGGAAGGCGAGACCAACCTAAAGCTCGATGCGTGGCTCGATATCGATCGCGCTACGGCCCTCGGCGGTGAACCTGCAAGTGTGGTCGCCGACTGCCAGGCCGGGAAGCTGGTGCAGGTCTCGCTCGGCGCATGGATCGTCATGAGCGCGGAGGAAGGCGAGCTGGAGGACGGGCGGACATACTCCTATGTCTGGCAGTACATCACGAGCTATGACCATCTCGCGATGGGGCTCGCAGGGTTAGAGGGAGCGTGCAGCGTGGAGATGGGATGCGGGGCGCCACGACTGTACACCGCAGCCGGGCAGGCAATCGCTCTGAGCAGTGATTCGTCTGTGCCCGCGACTGCCGCAACTGCCGATGTTCTGTCCGCACCTAGCGCTGCTCCCGTGCTCCGCTCGAATGCGCTCGCCAAAGCCCGTCGTCCTACTTTCTCCGGTACCGAGACCACTACCTGGTCTTCTCCCTCCTGGCATGAGTGGGTCACCGCGCTTCACACCGGAACCGAGTCCCCGAAATCGATCGCGGATGCGACCGCCACGCTCAAGGCGTCTATCGCGCGCCACACTCTTCTCGGCGATCCGAACGCGGACAATACCCGCGATCTTACCCTTTTCCCGGTCGTCAACCCGCACTCCGGCCGCCTGAACGAGAAGGCTCTCCGCGCGGTGATCGGCGGTCGTGGGTCCGCTGCCGACATCCCGGACGCCGCCAAGTCCTCCGCGCAGGAGATGGCGCGAGCGCTTCTCAAGAGCGAGTTCGACATCGAGATCGCCGAAACTGAATCCGATCCAAAGGAGTCCGCAAATATGGCTGTACCTGCGTTTGCCGCGACCGCTGCGCCTACCTCGTCCACCGCGACCGCCCCGCCTGTCCCGCCCGATCCGA
>Ga0157378_10002268_pt1 | contig 17079 bp, 18 predicted proteins | sample M65metaG_FD_115309 | JGI IMG/M metagenome (GOLD analysis project Ga0157378, IMG submission 115309) | Miscanthus rhizosphere microbial communities from Kellogg Biological Station, Michigan, USA - M6-5 metaG | ecosystem: Host-associated > Plants > Roots > Rhizosphere > Soil | place: USA: Michigan...
GCAGAACAACAGTACGACGTGGTGGTCATCGGCAGCGGTCCGGGCGGATATGTCGCCGGCATCCGCGCCGGTCAGCTGGGCCTGAAGGTCGCCGTCGTCGAAAAAGATCCATTCCTCGGCGGGACGTGCCTGCACCGCGGCTGCATCCCCACCAAATCGCTCCTCGAAAACGCCGACGTCTGGACCAAGATCCAGAAGGCCAAAGAGTTCGGCATTACCGTCGGCGACGTCACCCTCGACTGGAGCGTCGTCCAGACCCGCAAGCAGGGCGTCGTCGACGCCAACGCCAAGGGCATCGAGTTCCTCTTCAAGAAGAACAAGGTCGAACGCATCACCGGCTTCGGCAAACTGGTCGGAAAAGGCGTCGTTGATGTCGACGGCCAGAAGCTGAACACGAAGAACGTCATCCTGGCCATGGGCTCGGTCCCGAAAGACCTGCCGCACATCAAGGCCGACGGCAAACGGATCATCAACTCCGATCACATCCTCAAGATCAGCGAAGTCCCCAAATCGATGCTGGTCATCGGCGCCGGCGCGGTCGGCTGCGAGTTCGCCTCGATCTTCGCCCGCTTCGGCACCAAGGTCACCATCGTCGAAGTGATGCCGCTGCTCCTCCCGATCGAAGACGAAGAGATCTCGAAAGAGTTCACCCGCATTTTCAAGAAGAAGGGCATCGAAGTGCTGACCGACGCGAAGGTCGAGTCGGCCGAAGTCGGCAGCGACGGCGTCAAGGTCGTCGTCAGCTCGAAGGGCAAGCAGCAGACGTTCGACGTCGAGATCGTCCTCTCCGCCACCGGCCGCCGAGCCGTGACCGAGAACTGCGGCCTGGAAGGAACGAAAGTCGTCATCGAGCGCGGGATGGTCCAAGTCGATCCGTTCATGCGCACGGGCGAACCGAACATCTACGCCATCGGCGACATCGTTCCCACCCCCGCTCTCGCCCACTGCGCCTCGGCCGAGGGAATCCTGGCGGTCGAAAAAATCAAGGGACTGGAAGTGCGTCCGCTCAACTACGACCACGTTCCCAACGCCACGTACACCGATCCCGAGGTCGCATCGGTCGGGCTCACGGAAAAGAAGGCGAAAGAGCGCGGCTACGACGTCAAGATCGGCAAGTTCCCCTTCACCGCCAACTCCAAAGCCAAGATCCTCGGCGAGTCGGGCGGCCTGGTGAAGTTCGTCAGCGACAAGAAATACGACGAGCTCCTCGGCGTCCACATCGTCGGCCCGAAAGCGACCGAGCTGATCGCCGAAGCCTGCGCCGCGCTGGAACTGGAAGCGACCAGCGAATCGATCGCCAAGACCATCCACGCGCATCCGACGCTGTCCGAGGCGATGATGGAAGCGGGCGAGGACGTGGCCGGGCACTCGATACACCAGTGATGCTCGAAACCCACGGCCTCACCCGCGAGAACCTGCTCGAGATCGACTACTTTCTCCGGCTCACGCGCACTCTGGAGGAACGCCTCGTCGCGCTCTTCCGGCAGGCGAAGGTCATCGGCGGTCTCTATCGCTCCCTCGGGCAGGAAGGCGAATCAGTCGCCGCGGCGTACGCGCTCGATTACACGCTGGGCGACGTCGTGCAGCCGCTGATCCGCAACATGGGATCGATCCTCGTCGCCGGCGCCAAACCGGTCGACATCATCAAGCAATATATGGCCAAGGGCGATTCGCCGACGCGCGGGCGTGAGCTCAACATCCACTTCGGCCATCCGGCACGCGACGGCTTCATCGGCCAGATCTCTATGCTCGGCGACATGATTCCGGTCATGGCCGGCATCGCCCTCGCGGGACGGATGCAGAAACGCAACCTCGTCAGCCTGGCCTTCATCGGCGACGGCGCGTCATCCACCGGCGCGTTTTACGAGGGGATGAATTTCGCCACCGTGCAGAAGCTGCCGATGGTGGTCGTGCTCGAAAACAACGGCTACGCCTACTCCACGCCGACGGTGAAACAGAGTCTGTTGAAATCGCTGGCCGACAAAGCGCACGCCTTCGGCTGCGCCAGCGAAACCGTCGACGGCAACGACGTCCTGGCCACGTATGCGGTCACCCGACGCGCCGTCGAGCGCGCCCGCGCGGGCGAAGGGGTGACGCTCATCGAAGCGAAGACCTTCCGCATGAAAGGCCACGCGGAGCATGACAACCAGTCGTACGTTCCACCCGAGCTGATCGAGGAATGGTCGGCGAAGGATCCGGTGGTTCGCTTCGAGAAAACACTGATAGACGGCGGCATCGCCACCGCCGCCGAATTCGAATCGATCCAATCACGCGTCCGCCGCGAAGTCGATGCCGCAACGGACGAAGCGGAGCGCTCGCCGATGCCAAAGCCGGAAGAGGCGAGCCTCGGGTTGTATGCGGGAGATGGGTACTGGGAGGAGCAGCGATGACGCTGACCCAACGGAGCGCTGGCGTCCTCGCCGGCTGGCCCGGTGGCGTCCGCGCCGCCGCCCCGCCAGACACTCAACATTCTCCTGAAACACGGCGGCGAGGACGCCGCCGGGCCAGCCGGCGGGACGCCAGCGCTCCACTCGCGAGCATCGGGAGCCGCCATGCCTGAAACCACCTACCTCGATGCCATTCGCGAAGCGATGATCGAAGAGATGCGGCGCGATCCGCGCGTCTTTCTCATCGGCGAAGACGTCGGCGCGTACGGCGGTGCCTTCAAGACCAGCGCCGGGATGATCGAAGAGTTCGGGCCGGAGCGCGTGATCGACACGCCCATCTCCGAGGTGGCCATCGTGGGTGCGGCCTCGGGGGCGGCGCTCATGGGGATGCGGCCGATCGCGGAGATGCAGTTCATCGACTTCATCACCTGCGCCTACGACATGCTGGTCAACTTCTCCGCCACCTCGCGCTACCGCGTCGGCAGTCCGTGTCCGATCGTCGTTCGCGGGCCGGCCGGCGGCGGCACGCATGGCGGGCCGTTTCACTCGCTCAACCCCGAGGCCATGTTCATGAACCGGCCGGGGCTGAAGATCGTCGCGCCGGGGACGGCGTACGACGCCAAGGGACTGCTCAAAGCCGCCATCCGCGACGACGATCCGGTGCTCTTCATCGAGCACAAGTATCTCTACCGTCGCATCAAGGAAGATCTGCCGGCGGAGGATTACATCGTCCCCATCGGCAAGGCCAATGTGCGGCGGCAAGGCAGCGATCTGACCATCATCACCTGGGGCTCGATGATCTACGTCGCCGACGATGCCGCTTCGGAGCTGGCGAAGGACGGCGTTTCGACCGAGGTCATCGACCTGCGATCGATCATTCCGTTCGACGAGGAAGCGATCCTCAACTCCGTCGCCAAGACCAACCGCGTCATCATCCTGCACGAAGCGCCGCTCACAGGCGGTGCCGGTGCCGAGTTCGCCGCGCGCATCGCCGAGAAAGCCTTCGACTATCTCGACGCGCCGGTTAAACGCGTGGCCGCGCTCGACGTTCCTACGCCCTACTCCCCGCCCCTCGAGGCGTTCTATCTACCGAATCGCGATAAAGTTCTTGCCGCGGCAAGAGAACTGCTTGCGTACTAACTCAGGAGCACCCCGCAATGGCTATTGACGTCGTCATGCCCCAGATGGGCGAATCGATCGCAGAAGGAACCGTCGTTCGCTGGTTGAAAAAAGTTGGCGAAACCGTCGAGCGCGATGAGCCGCTCCTGGAGATCTCCACCGACAAAGTCGACGCCGAGATCCCGTCGCCCGCCAACGGAACGCTGACCGAAATCATCGCCCAGGAAGGCCAGACCGTCGGCGTCAACACGGTGGTTGCGCGCATCGCCGGCCAAGGCGAAGCCGCCGGAGCGAGCGCACCAGCCGCAGCCGCACCAACTCCACCGCCGCCCCCCCCCGCTGCCCCGCCAGCTCCCGAAACCAAACCGGAGCCGCAGCCCGAAGCCCCAAAACCCGCCGGGCTACCTGGCAACTCGGCAACCCGGCAACCCGAGCCCGAAACCCAGCAACCGAGCAACGAAGCAACCGAGCAACCCCAGGATCTCGACGAGCGCCGCCGCACCAAATCCTCCCCGCTCGTCCGCAAGATCGCTCAGGAGAACAACGTCGACATCACCCGCATCCAGGGCTCCGGCGTCTCCGGCCGCGTCACCAAGAACGACATCCTCGACTTCATGCAGCGGCCGTCGCCCGCCGCACCACAGCAACCCCCAGCAACCCAGCAACCCGCTCCGGCCCCGCGTCCTCCCGCCCTGACCTTCTCCGCCGGCGAGAACAACCGCATCGAGCCGCTCTCGGTGATGCGCAAAAAAATCGCCCAGCACATGGTCCTCTCCAAGCAGACCTCGGCGCACGTGACGACGGTCTTCGAGGTCGACTTCACTGCCATCGACAAACTGCGCCGCCAGTACAAAGACGCCTACGCCGAGCGCGGCGCCAAGCTGACCTTCCTCCCGTTCGTCATCCAGGCCATCGTGGCCGGCCTGCGCGAGTTCCCAATCATCAACGCCTCGATGGATGAGTCGTCGGTGATCTACCACCGCGATCTCAACATCGGTATCGCCGTCGCCCTCGATTGGGGCCTGATCGTGCCGGTGGTGAAGAACGCGGACGAGAAGAACATCCTCGGCCTTTCCAAGACCATCAACGACCTCGGCGAACGCGCCCGGACCAAGAAGCTGACACCCGACGACGTGCAGGGCGGAACCTTCACGATCACCAATCCCGGCATCTACGGCGGCCTGTTCGGCACCCCGATCATCAACCAGCCGCAAGTAGCCATCCTCGGCGTCGGCGGCGTGAAGAAGCGCCCGGTCGTCGTCGAGACCAAGGAGGGCGACGTCATCGCCATCCGCTCCATGTGCATCCTCTCGCTGACCTTCGATCACCGTCTGATCGACGGCGCCATCGCCGATCAGTTCATGGCCAAGGTCAAGGCATTCATCGAAGCGGGGCAGTTCACGTTGTAGTCGACCGAGCGTAGCGCCGTCGGCTCGACGGCTGTACCGCCGCCGGCTCGGCGGCGGTTTTCCTATTGCCAGCGAGCCGCTGGCGGTCCAGCCGGCGGGCCGCCGGCGCTACGATACGACTCGTGCGTCGCGCCCTGACCCTCGTCGTTCTACTCGCGTCGACCGCGCACGCCCAATCCTTCCCCTTCCCCGCCGCCGATGAACAGTGGCTGCGCGCGCGATCGAAGCACTTCGTCTTCATCAGCAGCGCGGATGAACGACGGACGCGCGCCGTCGCGGCGGAGTTGGAGACGCTCGCCTCGGCGCTGACCCAGGTCGACTCCACCTTCAGCGCGCCGACGGCTACGCCTACGCTGGTCATCCTCTTCGCCAGGCATCGCGAGAGCCGGCCGTATTTCGACATGCTGCTGAACAAGCGCGACGCCAACGCCAGCGGCGTCTTTGTCTCGCTGCGCGACGGCGGCTCGATGCTGATCAATGACGGCTACAGCTGGCGCGGCAACGACCGCGCGCCGCTGCACGAGCTCGTCCACTACCTCATGCAATCGGGCGATGCCAAGGCGCCGCTCTGGCTGGAAGAAGGGATCGCCGAGTACTTCAGCAACGCCACCATCCGATCGCGATCGATCTCCGCCGGCGAGCCGATGTCGAATCACATCTCCGTCCTGCGCCAGCGCACGCGCATTCCACCGGCGCAGCTCTTCGCCGCTGCGCGCGATTCCGACCTCTACACCGGCGCCAGCCAGGCCACGTTCTATGCCGAGAGCTGGGCCATCGTCGACTGGCTGGTTCGCACCTCGTCCGCCAATTTCTACGCCTTCGTTCGCGACGTCTCGCATGGCGGCGCGGTCGAAGCGGCGCTTCGAGAGCACTTTCATTGCTCTCTGCGCGACGTCGACTACGCGTTGTCCCGCTACGCGCGGCCGCAGCGCGACGCGTGGGCCATCACGCTCCTCGTCCCCGCCACCGATCTCTCCGTCGCGGTCGAACCGATCGATCGCGCCACCACCCTTTACGAGCTCGGTCACTTCCTCGCCGGGATCGCTGAGCTCTCCGGCGATGCTGAGCGCCACTACCGCGCGGCCCTCGACGCCGATCCGAAATGCGCACGCGCTCTCGCCGGCCTCGGCACGCTGCGCGCCGCGGCCACGAAGTACGCCGAGGCGACGCCGCTGTTCGAACAGGCCATCGCCGCGGACGCGAACGACTTCGAGGTGGCGCTGGCGTACGCCGAGGGACTGATGCAGGATCAGACCTCGGATACCACCGACGACGACGTCGCGCGCTTCCGCAAAGCGCGCACACTGGTTCAGCGCGCGCTCGAATATCGCGGCGAAGCCGGCTTTCCAACCGGCCGCGCCATCGGCGACCTCGGCATGACCTACAGCGTCGAGACCGATGTCGCTCCCGGCATCGCCGCGCTCGAAGAGGCCACCAAACTCCTTCCCGCCCGCACGGACCTTGGCCTTCACCTGCTGGCGATGTATCGCCGCGCCGGCGATCGCGCCAAAGCCGATCCCCTCTTCACGCGTCTCGACGCCCTTCACAATCCGCAGATCTCCCTCGCCGCCCGTACGTTGATCGGGCGAGCCGAGCTCGCGCGCGCCAACGCACTGACGCAAGGGAAGCACTTCGACGAGGCAGCGACCATCATTCGCGAGCTGGCCGCGAACTCTTCCGACGTCGGCGCCCGGCGCGCATTCGAAGCGCAGGCCGCCGAGCTGACTCGCGTCGCGGCGCAGAACCGCCAGATCGACGCCTTCAATAAGATCGTGGCCCAGGTGAACGCGGGCCGCTATCGCGAGGCAATCAAAGCCGTCGCCGAGTTTCTCGACACCGCCACCGACCCGGATATCGTCCGCGACGCCAGGAAGCTGCAGAAGGAGCTCGCGGAGTGGCGACCGTAAGCGCAAAGCGTAGCGCCAGCGGCCCGCTGGCTGGACCGCCGCCGGCTTGGCGGCGATAGACAAACCGCCAGCGAGCCGCTGGCGGTACAGCCGTCGAGCCGACGGCGCTACGCTTGTCGCAGGGAATGCCGCGCACGCGCCGCGCGTATTGGCAACCGCGATGCGCGTGTGTGAGCTCCGCAACCTTCATCTCGTCACGTACGAGAACGGCATGCGGCTGCAGCAGAAGCTGGTGGAGTTGCGGCAGGAAGAGGCCGTCCCCGATCAGCTTCTCCTCCTCGAGCATCCCCCCGTCATCACCCTCGGACGCGGCGGCGATGCGCGCAATCTGCTCGCGCCCGCGACGAAGCTGGCCTCCGAGCGCGTCCGCTTTTTCGAGACGACGCGCGGCGGCGACATCACCTACCACGGTCCCGGACAGCTCGTCGGCTATCCGATCGTCCACCTCGGCGAGGGCAACCGCGACGTGCGCAAGTACGTGACCAAGCTCGAGGAAGTGCTGATCCGCACCGTCGCGCACTACGGCATCGTCGCCGAGCGTGCCGACGGGAAGCGCGGCATCTGGGTCGGCAACGACAAGATCGCCGCGATCGGCGTTCGCATCGCGCGCTGGGTTACCTCACACGGTTTCGCGCTGAACGTATCGACCAATCTCGATCACTTCCGCCTCATCACGCCGTGCGGCTTGCACGGCACCGGCGTGACTTCGATCGCGCAACTCGCTGGACGCGACATCGCACTCGATGAGGTGCGCGCCGTCGTCGCCGAACAATTCGCCGAGGTCTTCGAGCGCGACGTCCTGCCGCGCGCGGAGACCATTCGTCTGATCAAAGTCATCGTTCACGACGGCGAGCGCGTTCTCCTTCTTCATCGCCGTCCCGAGCGCGGCAACTTCTGGCAGCCGATCACCGGCTCGATCGCAGAGGGCGAGACTCCCGCCGGCACCGCGCGCCGCGAGCTGACCGAGGAGACTGGGCACAGCGGTCAGCCGGAGGCGATCGATCTCCAGCAATCGTTCATGATCGAATCGCACTTTCTGGAAGCGAAACACCCGCCGCCGATCATCGCCGACGAGACCTGTTTCGTCTTCGAACTGCCGCCCGGCGCATCGATCCGCATGGACAAGGACGAGCACAACGACTACGGCTGGTTCTCATTCGCCGATGCCTATGAAAGGATCCGCTGGAGCGACGACCGGGAGGCGCTGGAGAAAGTGGAGAGAAGGTTGCTGGGTTGCAAAGTTGCTGAGTTGCTCGGCGACACACCGCAGGAACCCAGCAACATAGCAACTCAGTAACCCAAATGACCGCCATCGATCCCAAACCACCCATCAACCGCCGCGCCGGGCATCGTCCGGCCTGGCTCAAGATCCGCGTGCCCGGCGATCTGGCGGAGCTTCCGGTCTCGAAGCTGATGAACGACCTGGCGCTGAACACGGTCTGCCAGGAAGCGCGCTGCCCGAACATTTTCGAGTGCTGGAGTGCCGGCACGGCCACGTTCATGATCCTCGGCGAGATCTGCACGCGCCGCTGCACCTTCTGCGCGGTCGGCAAAGGCAAACCGCTCGTCGCCGATGCCGGTGAGCCGCGCCGCGTGGCCGAGGCGGTTTCGAAGATGGGCGTGAAGCATGCGGTCATCACGATGGTGAATCGCGACGACATGCCCGACGGCGGCGCCGCACATCTCGCGCAAACCGTGCGTGCGGTTCGCGAAGAAACCGGCGCCGCGGTCGAGGTGCTGATCTCCGACCTCGAAGGCAATCGCGACGCCCTCCGCGTCGTCATTGAATCCGCCCCCGAGGTCCTTGGGCACAACGTCGAAACCGTCCCCCGGCTTTACACGGCAGTGCGGCCGGTCGCAAAGTACCAGCGCTCGCTCGACGTACTGCGTTGGGCTTCCGAGGAGCGCATCGACAACATGTTGACCAAATCCTCTCTTATGCTCGGCCTCGGCGAGACGGAGGATGAAGTGCTGGACGTGGCTCGCGACCTCCGCGACGCCGGCGTCGACATCATCACCTTCGGCCAATACCTCGCTCCGACCGGCAATCACCATCCCGTGCGCCGCTACTACACCCCCGAAGAGTTCGCGGCCCTCGGCGCGAAGGTAAAGGCGATGGGATTCCATCACGTCGAGTCCGCGCCGCTCGTGCGCAGCTCGTATATGGCCCATCGGGCGCTGGAGACGTAGGTTGCCAGGTTGCCAAGTTGCCGGTTGCTTGGTTGCTGAGTTGCTTGGTTACTGAGTTGCTGAAAAGAATCGGCGACTCGCCTTCAAGAGGTCGGCCACTCGGCAACCTGGCAACTCGGCAACCTAGCAACCTAGCAACCTAGCAACCCAGTAACTCAGCAACCAAGCAACCACCCCCACGACCCCGTATACAATCCCGCCCCGATGCCGCGGGTCATTTTCGTCGATGAGGGAAAGGCGGCGGAGTTTCCCGCGGGATCCACGCTCCTCTCATGCGCCGGCGCGATGGACGTTCGCGTCAGTCACGTCTGCGGCGGCGACGGTGCGTGCGGGACTTGCAGGGTGGAAGTCATTGACGGCTGGGATAACCTCACGCCGCCGACCCCCGATGAGACGTACAAGGAGTTGGAAGCCCCCTACCGGCTGTCCTGCCAGTCGAAACTGATCGGCGATGTGATTTTGAAAGTAGCGAAGATTGAGTGAAGACGTGCTCGGTGCTCGGTTGACGGTGCTCGAAAGGCACTGACAACCGACAACCGAGCACCGAGAACGAGGCAAAGCATGACCGCAATCGAAGCAACCCAAACCATCCTCACCAACGAGCAGCTCAACACCCTCTTCCAGTACACCATCGAGGCCTACAAGACCTTCGAGAAGCTGGCGGAGAACCTGCCCAATCCGCTGACGGCGAAGATGTTCGAGCAGTTCGCCGCCGACGAGCGGGCCGCGCGCGATCTGATCGAGATGAAGATCGCCGCCACCGGAAGCGCCCGCAGCCGCGTCACACTGGCCAACGACCTGGCCTTTCAGGACATCCTGGAGGGCGATCTGTCGGATCGCGAGACCACCGAGTTCCTCATCGCACGCGAGCGGACGATGGAGCGGAAGCTGGCCGAGCTCGGCCGTGGCACCACCCTCGTCGACCGCGGTTTCGTGGTCTACCTCGGCGCGGCGAAGCGCTCCCACATCGTCGAGCTGGAGCGCGAGCTGGAATTGACGAAGATCGACCGCGATTGGTTCAAGCGCGAGGACGCCGAAACGCGCCTCATCCGCGGCGCCGCAACGCCATGAACCTTTCGATCACCCAGACCGCCGCCCAGCATCTCCAGCAGGAGCTCGACGGCCGCATCCTGCGCATCGCCTTCACCACCGGCTGCGGCGGCAGCGGCTACCGCCTCGCCTACGCCGACGCCCCGATCGACGGCGATGAGATCGTTGACGCCAATGGCATCCGCATCGCCCTCGACAACATGTCCGCCTCCCGCCTCGACGGCGCGGTGATCGAATACAACGCGGAGGATGACGGCTATCTGCTCGATCACCCGGATGCGGTCAGCGCGGTCTGGTGCGGGTAAATTTACGTATCCCTGAAACGAATTAGACCCTTCCATCACTATCTCTCCAGTGTCCGAGGCCGGTCACCGTTAGAGAGATGTCTTGAAAGGAAATCCGACATGGCTGAACTGCAAAAAGAAGCACCCACCAACTTCAATGCACCCGATGAGAAGACCGCGAAGTTAGCGCTGTCGGCCGCTCCGCCGAAGCCGGTCATCACCCGGCCGGAGCACTGCTGCGTGGCCACGTACTGGGCGGTCATCGAGCGCGATGGCAGCCTCGTGCGCGGACGCAACGTCATCCGCTCGAAACGCCTCGCCACCGGTCAGTACGAAGTCATTTTCACCGGCGATGTGAGCGGCGGCGTCTACCAGGCCACGATTGGACGTCCCGGAATCGCCACCGAGCCGGCCGGCGAGATCGGCGTCGCTCTCCGCTGCTGCCTCACCGGCACTGAGGTGAATCACGGCGTGTGGGTCGACACGCACGACTCTGCCGGAACCAACAGCGACCGCGCCTTCCACGTGATGGCCTTCACCGACTGACGAGTTCACAAGCCGGCGCCGGCCTCGGCGCACTCACCGGTTTTGGCCCGCAAACTCCAGCGCGTGGTACGTGATGATCAGGTCCGCCCCCGCCCGCTTGATCGACGTCAGGATCTCGTTCATCACCCGCGGGCCGTCGATCCAGCCGCGCTCCGCGGCGGCCTTCACCATCGAATACTCGCCGCTGACGTTGTAGGCCGCCACCGGCAGGTCGAAATTGTCGCGGGCGGCGCGGATGACGTCGAGATACGACAGCGCCGGCTTGACCATAATCATGTCCGCCCCTTCGGCCACATCCAGCTCCATCTCCCGGATCGCCTCGCGAACGTTAGCCGGATCCATCTGGTAGCCGCGGCGATCGCCGAATTGCGGCGCCGACTCCGCGGCCTCGCGGAACGGTCCGTAGAAGCCTGAGGCGTACTTTGCCGAGTAGGCCATGATGCCGATCTCGCTCATGCCGGCATCGTCGAGCGCCTCGCGGATCGCGCCGACGCGGCCGTCCATCATGTCCGACGGCGCCACGAAATCGGCGCCGGCCGCGGCGAAGGAAACCGCCTGTTTCGCCAGCAACGGCAGGGTCTGATCGTTGTCGACGTCCGTCACGCCGTTGCGCTCGACCAGAACGCCGCAGTGCCCATGGTCGGTGTACTCGCAAAGGCAGACGTCAGCCATGACCGCCATTTGCGGCGCCACCCGCTTGACCGCCGCGATCGCCGACTGCACCGGTCCGGTGGGATCCCACGATGCCGAGCCGATGCCGTCCTTGTACTCGGGCAATCCGAAGAGCAGCACCGCCCGGATCCCGGCGTCATACGCCCGCCGCGCCTCCTCGGCCACCTCGCGCGCGCGAAGCTGGAAGACACCTGGCATCGATCCGATCTCGACCTTCGGCCGCGAATCGGGGACGACGAACAGCGGATAGATCAGATCCTCCGGCCGAACCACGGTTTCCCGAACGAGCGTCCGGATCGATTCGGTACGCCGCAGCCGCCGCGGCCGTAGCGCCGGCGCGGTGGTGGCGGTGTCAGTCGGCAACGTCGTCGTCATCGTAGTCATCACTCTCTCCGTAGAAGAAGGCGCGGGCACACTCGCCGGAGCAGAACCGCCGTCCCGTGGCCCGGTAGACGCAGTCCGCGCAAAAGTGTTTCCCGCAGGTGGGGCAATGCTCGAGAATGGCGCTCTCCTCGGGATCGCCGCAGCGGATGCACTGCTTCCCTTCATCGGACATTCAGTCGCTCCGCGCCGCCGAAATTTTCCGCGCCGCTCGGCGTTGAGTATATCTTCCGACCCCCACCCATGGCGGTGTAGCTCAGTTTGGTTAGAGCGGGCGTCTCATAAGCGCTAGGTCACTGGTTCGACTCCAGTCACCGCCACCAAAACAACTTCTTCACTCCGAACTCTCCGGCGGCTGAGAGGTCACGCCAATTCCTCCCAGCCTAGCCAGGGCCTTCCGGTCAAAGCGAGATCGACCGAACTCATCGACGGGCTGTGGCAGCGCGGGCCTACGCGCTAGGTGAAACGATCCCAAACGGCGAAGGCTTGCAGTTGCAGTACTCGACAAAAACCGGCGCGAGAGCCACGAGAGAATGATCCTTGATGTTGCTGGCTACGTTGTACTCGACTCTCCGCGTCATGAACCCGAACGCGAACTGCATGGGAGAGCGTTTTCCGTCGGCTGCGGGCGGAGATTGCGAGATGCCAAAGATGCCGTAGTTGTATAGATCGCTAAATACCTCCCCTACCTGTTCCGGTTTCACGTCGAGATACCGTTCGATTCGAGACGCCACTTCGGCCCACTGGTTAACGGAAGGGAGTCCGCGGAATGATTTCAAGAACTCGGCCAGGCGAGGAAAATCGAGGAAGAGCTCATTGACTACATACTCGGCGATTTTGTAGTTCGTCTCCGCAACCACTTTTGGAATGAAAGTGGGATCGACGCGAAACGGAGCGCGAGAGAAACGAGAATCCCATTCATCCAAAATGTTTTGGACATGTTTTAGCAGTTGCCGCGGACGAAAGAGAGTATGCCGCAGCAGGTATTGATAGCTGTCTTCCTCGGAATTGTGAATGTCGTTCCTGACTCGTTCTGGAAAAAACTCTCGCCAAACATCCTCGAATGGTCGCCCCTTCGTCTTCAAGTGCTCTTCCAGTCGTCGTTTAATGAACGCACCAAGATTGTCGGAATCCCAATGGATCGACTCCATGTATTGATCGATTTTATCGAGATCACGTATCAGGTGTCCCCGGGCGCCATGCGCCAGTTCCTTTGGGATTAGTGCCTTTACGACGACGCCCTCGAGTTTGGGATGAGTCGCAGACTTGTAGACAGCGTCGATTAATCCAGCGAACACGTAGTCGCGAGACTCCAGCGTGTACTCCACGACTGTGTCTAGCCCGTCGAGACAGATCAACAGGCGTTTCCCTGACGAGCGGATCGCCGCCCTAGTCCAAGATAAATACTCATCCAACCGTGGATCACCCGGAAAGGCATCGATCGCTCTCTGTTGCCTTGCATGCAAGCCCAACAGCGATTCCTCGGCATCTGCACTAGCTCTTTTCTTGGCCTTCGAAAGTTTGGAAAGCAGGCGCCACACACGCTCGAGGTGTCCATGGAGTTTGTCGCTCGCCGAGCCAACATAGTCGCTATCTAAGAGATACTTCCGAATCTTTCCGCGCTCATTGGCCGAGAGCAGCTTCTTTTCGATCGCCGCCTCGAGTACGAACACCGCGATCACATTTTGCCATGCCGTTCGGGCGATTGCCACTACGCCCTGCTTGCTCGCGGTGTCGAGCTTTTTCATCGCCTCAATCAACGGCGCGAACTTCATTCCGTCGAGTTTGACACCGTAAACGGCAAAATACCGCGTTTTGTAGACGTCGATGTCAGACAACGCACGCATTATCGCGGTCTTGCCGCTTCCCTTCGATCCGGCGACGATCTTGCAATTGTCGCTTAGGAGCTTGGCAAATTCAGGCGTGGCCACAAAATGCTGCTGGAATTTTCGGTCGAACTCAGCCTCGATGCTGCCTAAGTTTCTATTGCCTTCAGGTGCTGCGTCGTCCATGACTTGTTCCTCAGGCATTCTTACCGCTCCGACGAGTAGATTGCGGCGCCCGCCACATAGACAAATCCTGCTGACGCCACGAACAGCAGAGCCCACTTCGTGATAATGGTACCTAGAGATTGGTTATCTATCCAATCGAGGGCAATATAGATATTGATACCAGCTGCCAAAGTAATCCCGACAAGCACGAGTATCAATATGCTCGAGAAAGGATGGCCGGAGGTCTCATCCATTGCTTCCAAATACATTCGGATTGTCTGGATTGTCAAAAAAATTGTCGCTATCGACCACTCCGGTGACCGAAACAGACCAATCACTTGCTGCTTACTTACCGCTTCAATACTAGTGTAAATTAGGATCGGTGCGGTGACGATAACGTATTCCGCGGCCAGCTTCAGTATCGTTTTCGTGACGCGACGAGACACGCTCTCCACCTCGATGGCTCAAATGTGACGGCAAGCTAGACCTAGCTGCGAAGCATCTGTACCTAGGAGTGACACAGCCCCGGATTTCCCTACCCCGGGTGTAGGAACCAAAGGCGCAGCCCAGCATGCCTGTCAATCCTTCTGACGGACAGACAGCAGCACGCGTCGGCCTTCAGTGCGGCAGCGGCAGGTTCCAGAAGAACTGCGAGATCCTCACCAGCAGCGGGTCCGGAACCTCGGCGCCGGCTTCGTTCAGGCGTTTCACTTCCTCGTTGATGCTGGCCAGCTCTTTTGCATCGAGCCAGAAGCCGTGGCAGGTGGGGCAGTAGTCGAGGATGATCGTCGTGTCGATGTTGAAGTCGACCTTGCGCATCGTGGTTTGATCGCGCGGGCAGTTGATCGGGCCGTAGTCATCCTGGTGCTCGAACGTGTCCAGATCGACGGTGGAGAACTCGAGATCGCCTGGCGTCGGCTCGGCGAGCTCGTTCAGCTGTCCATGCTCGAGAAACATGCCGCCGCATTGCGGACAGGTTGGGACGGAGGTCTCTCCGACTGGCTTCACTTCCAGAACTACTTCGGTATCACGCGGACAGTTCATAGGAGGGATGCTACATCCTGTAAGCTCCGCCGGCATGTGCCACTTTTGAATGACGGCGGGAGCGTGGGGACGCTCCGCACCGTCCGCGATCACGGCCGCGGTCATCGTGATCGTGGGAACGCTGATGCTTTTCGGCGAATGGGCCGCGCCGCTGCGCGCCACCGTCGAATCGAAACTGCGACGGGTGGCGCGAAACCTCACCACCGGCGCAATCTCGCTCGTGGTCTCCAACCTGCTGCAACCGTTCTTGCTGCTGCCGGTCGTCGCGTGGGGACAACGGCAGAAAATCGGACTCCTGCATCTCGTCCAGTGGCCGCGATGGGCGGAACTGCTCATCACCGTCGTGCTGCTCGATTACACGCTCTGGTGGTGGCACTGGGCCACGCATCGCGTCCCGTTGCTCTGGCGGTTTCACCTGGTCCATCACGTCGACCGCGATCTCGATACGTCGACCGCGATCCGGTTTCACTTCGGCGAGCTGGCGCTGTCGATTCCGTATCGCATGTTTCAGGTACTGCTCATCGGCGTCGACAGCCGAGGATTGTGGTTGTGGCAGACGATCCTGTTTGGATCGATCCTCTTTCATCACTCGAACCTGCGCCTTCCGGAACGATTCGAACGAGCGCTGGTCCGGTTGATCGTCACGCCGCGCATGCATGGCATTCATCATTCGGATTCGAGGGAGGAGACGGACAGCAACTGGTCGAGCCTCCTCTCCGCCTGGGATTTTCTTCACCGGACGAGCCGGCTCGACGTGCCGCAGGAGTCGATAACCATCGGTGTGCCGGCCTACGACGACTCGGACGACGTCACGCTGGGGAAGGTTCTCGCTCTTCCATTCCGGCGTCAGCGAAATGACTGGTCGCGCGCCTAGACAGAGAGCCTACGAATGCTCGCCCTACGGCGTCATGCGCGTCGATGCCTGCCCGAGGACGTACCGCCAGCCGGCGGGAGTGCGGACGTAGGTGTCGCTGAACCACAGCTTGTAATCGAACGACTCGCCGTCCTCCGTCCCCTTCGCCTCCAGCAGAGCGGTGATCACGGCCGTATCGCCCCAGAGGCGGACGGTCTGCTCGCTGTCCCGCTGATACTCGTAGACCACGTTCCCGCGGCGGGCTTCGGCCAGCAAGTCCTCCTTCGTGAAGACTTTCCCCCTGCCACCGATCAGCACGAAGTCATCGGCGAGGATGCGGGCCATCGTCTCCGCGTCGTTCCGTTCGACCGCGGCCTGGTATTCGGTATCGAGGGCGGCGATGGTGGCCGCGTCATCGTGTGTGCTCATCAGCTCCTCCGTTTCCGGGAAGAACACACGCTACCGCTGTCTCGTTCGGAAGAAAATTACACTTTCTAAAAACAACCGGGTAGGGAAATACCCCTCCAACACCTCTCCCTTGCATAGAATCCAATTTGTCGCCCGGCGCGAGGGGGTTCGAGGGCCGGGAAAAAGGCGAGGAGCGATGGCAGAGAGGGGGTCCCTCATCGAGGAGCGGATTCTGCTTCGGAGTCTCAGCGGCGGCGATCGCGAGGCATTCTGGCCGTTGTGGCTGGAGCACCGTCTTCACCTCTATAGCGTCTGCCTGCGGCAGATGCGAGGCTCGAAGGCCGACGCCCTCGACGCCGTCAGCCGCTCCATGCTGCTGGCCTTCCGCAAGCTGCCGGCGCACGCCACCAAGATCGAGAATCTGCAGGCCTGGCTGACGCGGCTCACGCGCAACGTCTGCGCCGACATCCACCGCGAACAGCAGCGGCTGAGCATCGGCGGAAACGGCGTGGCCATCGACGAGATCGTCTCCGAGGAGCTCAGCGCTGCCGATCCCAGTCCCTCCCCCGAGGAGGTGGCGCTGTCGAATGAGACGCGGATCCGGCTGCAGCGCGCCATCGACAGCCTGCCGCCGCTCCTCCGCAGCGTGGCCCAGATGCGATTCCTTCACGAAGCATCGTACGAAGCGATCGCCAGCACCCTCTCGATCACCGAGCCGACGGCGCGGAAGCGCGTGCAGCAGGCGCGCACGGTACTGCGATCATGCTGCTGACCACTTCACAAGATTCGCCGGACGGCCGTCTTCCTTCCGACAACCAGACAGCCATGGACGCGTCGC
>Ga0157378_10002269_pt1 | contig 17077 bp, 16 predicted proteins | sample M65metaG_FD_115309 | JGI IMG/M metagenome (GOLD analysis project Ga0157378, IMG submission 115309) | Miscanthus rhizosphere microbial communities from Kellogg Biological Station, Michigan, USA - M6-5 metaG | ecosystem: Host-associated > Plants > Roots > Rhizosphere > Soil | place: USA: Michigan...
CCGAGGCGCGGCGAAAACCCTGCTCGCCGGCGCCGTCCGCTGTTGCGGGCACGGGAATGGGTTGCTCGTTTTCCACGTTCATACCATCACGTCGAGCGCGCCGGGCAGCACTTCCAGAGATTCTACTTCCAGCGTCAATACTTCTCCATCTACCACCACGTCGACTGGATTCTTGAATTCAAATTCGATTCGGGCCGCGGCACGCCTCGAAGCCATTGGGTGCCGGATATGCGACCCGGTAAACAGCGTGGGCAAATTGCGCACCAATCCCAGGCGCCCGATCGGTCCCCAGTGAACATACTCGATTCTGCCGCTGTCGATCGAAGCTTTCGGGGCAATCATCATTTTGCCGCCGGTGTATTTGCTGTTGCTGAAAGCAACAAACAAGCAGCGGCGATCGTCGCGCTCCCCATCCGCGAGAAGAGGAAACGGGCGGCGGCGCAGGCGAGCCAGGCAAACCAGCACTCCTGCGAGATAACCGGGCTCGCCCAGGAATTTTAGACGGCGATTCGTTAGGGTCGCGACGTCCGCGGCGAAGCCCATGTTCAAAGTATTAATATAAAAGATCGATCCGGCTGAGTGATTTAGTCGAATCACGTCGCAGGGCCGCACGCGTCCCTCGAGTATGCTTTTAATGCCGAATTCCGAGAGGCTGGTGCCGTTTTCAACAAAATCCCGGAGAAAAGAATTGCCGGTGCCCAGCGGAAGAAAACCGAGCGAGGCGCGTCCGCCGGTCGCGGCATCCGGGAAAATTCCGTTGACGATCTCAAAGCCTGTGCCGTCCCCGCCGACGGCGATGAATTTGCGGAAACCGTCGGCGTAAGCGCCGTTGGCCTGAACTGTGGCCTCTCCCGGGGCTTGCGTTTTGCGAACCTCCAGGGTGAGGCCTCCCGCGCGCAGTCGATTTAGAGCGCTGGCGGCCAGCTTGCCGCAGCGTCCTCCGCCGGCGGCGGGATTCACGATCGTGAAATAGGTTTCGTTCACAGAGGAACCATCGCGCTGCGATCGAACTGTTCGCCGATTTGTCCTGCCAGGATCACGCGTCTGATTTTCATTGCCGCGTTGCGCGGAAAATCACCCTCCCAGAGGATATATCCGGATACGCGCTTGTAATTCAGCAACTGCGAATTCCGCTTGGAGAGCTCTTTTATCAAACTGTCATCGAGCGTACGGCCCGGTTCGAGATGGACAACAAGCACGAGTTGCTCGCCAGTCATGGAATGTTTCGGCCAGATATAATTCGCCGCGAACACGCAAAACTCTTTTACCTTTATTCCCTCGAACTTGTTTTCGATGTCCTCCGGATAAATATTTTTCCCTTCCGCCGTGACGATCATGTTTTTCTTGCGTCCGAAAAGCTGCAAGTGGCCGGTCGTATCGACGCGACCGAGATCGCCGGTCATCAACCAGCCGTCCACGATGGTTTCCGCCGTCATTTCGGGATCATCGAGGTACTCGGACATCACTGTCTTGCTGCGCACGGCCACTTCGCCGATTCCGTCCGCGTCCGGCCCTGCGATACGAATTTCCATCCCGCGCACGGGCTTGCCCACCGTGTCCGGACGAAACGGACGAAGATCATTGAGTGTGATTGCCGTACAAGCTTCGGTGCAACCGTAACCGTTATAAATGGGAATTCCAATATTGTGAAAAAATTCGATCGTGTCCGGTTCCGTAAACGCGCCGCCGACGAGCAGGGCTTTCAATCCGCCGCCGAAAGCCTGGTGGACATCTTTCAGGAGGATGCGGCTGAGTCCGGGACGTGGTTTTCCGCGCGTTAGTGAGCGATTTACACCGATCAGCGCATCGAGCATCTTGCGCTTGGCCGGTGGAAGAGCCAGGAATTTCTCGCTCAGGCCGCGCTGCAGATTTTTCAAGATAAGCGGGACGACGGCCATATACGTGATTTTATATTTGGTGAAGGCTTCGCGAATGAATTCCGGCCGCAACGTGCGTAAATGGACGACTGGCACTCCGCCCGTGAACGGCATCAGGAATCCGCCCATGAAGTCGATTGCGTGATTGGTCGGGATGATGCTCAAATACCGGGTGCCAGGGGAGAACGGAAAAACTGGCGTGACCGCAGCGCACTGTTCCAGATAGTTGTCGTGCGTCAGTACACATCCTCGCGGATGGCCGCCGGTACCGGAAGAATAGACGATGCAGGCTGTATCTTTTCGAGTCCGCGCACGAAATTCAGGGGCGCGCGACACGCGAAATTCCTCCCAGCGAACCGCGCCGGCGAGATCGGCGTTCGGTGGGGCCTCCGACACAATCACCTTCTCAATCTTATGCTCGTGAAATGCAGGCGCTTGGCTGATGGCGCGCCACAGCGGGAATTCCACGAACAGAATCCGGGCTTTTGAGTGCGCGAGCAGCTGAAGATGTTCCGAGGCCGAGAGTTTATAATCGAGAGGAACCAGAATGCCGCCCGCAAAAAATATGGCGTAAGCCGAAATCAGCCACTTGGGCTGATTAGTCATAATAATTGCAGCGCGATCCCCCTGTAAAAATCCCACTTCTTGAAGCGCTGCGGCGACGGGTTCGGAAGCTTCGCCAAAATCCCGGTATGTAATGCGCGAACGTTCGTGCTCTCGGTCCGCTTCGATCAGGCAGATTTCTCCCGTCCAATGTACGATGTCATCGTGCAGCGCCGCGCCCAGCGAATCACAATACGCCAAATCAAGCATCAGGATTGCCCAAAGACACAAAGAAATAAAGAGAGAAGCAATGTAAGAATATATGAGGAATCCGCCGGATGAACCGTTTTATTCGCCGTGATGTTCAGAGCCTGGCCTGGATGCGGGTGGCGAGCGTTTGAAAATCGCTGACCCCCTGGACCTCGTAATCCGGGAGTTCCACGCCGAAATGATTTTCGAGCCGTGTGAGCAGTTCGAGCGCCTGCAAGCTGTCGATTCCCAATTTATTGTAGAAATCGTCGCCGGCCTGAAGTTCGGCGCGCGGGAATTTGAAATGCGTAGCCGCGAGATTCAGAATTTCATCCGTGGTTTGTTCAATTGTTTTCATGACCGCCTATTATTTTACAGGAAGATGGAGTCCGGTGGCTACGATGCCGATAATTGCGGTGCCCCAGTTCACGGCAGATACGGATGCGGACCGGCGTTTTCCACAAACTTGCGCAGACCGTTCATCACGGCAGGCCGCGTGAAGAGATCGCAAAAGAGATCGATCTCGCGCCCCAGTTCATCGGCTGGCAACGGCTTTATGAATCCCTTCGCCGCCGCCGCTGTGGCGCGATCGAATTTTGTCGTTTGTGCAGCAGTCGAGCGCGCGACGCGCAGGGCTTCCCCTTCCGCTGCGACCTGGCTCACAAGACCAATGGAAAGTCCCTTGGTGGCATTGATGCTACGGCCGGTGAGCAGAAGATCGCGCACCACGGCGTTGCCGATATCGCGCTTCAGTCGCGGAATTCCGCCAAAGCCGGGAATCAGTCCGAGACGCAATTCCGGAAAGCAGAAGCGAGCCATCTTGTCCGCAATAATCAGGTCGCAAACGAGCGCCATCTCGAATCCTCCGCCGAAACACACGCCGTGAACCGCCGCGATGGTTGTGAGCGGCGAAATGTCCAGGCGGTTGAGTACGGCGTGGATGCGCTCCAGAAATGCGCGGACGCCTTTGGCGGCGGAGCTCGTATCCATTTTTTGCGCCTGCTCAAATAATTCACGCAAGTCCGCGCCGGCCGAAAAACCAGCCTTCTGTGTGCTGTGCAAGATAAGCGAACTGGCCTTGGCTTCGAGGGCGGGAAGCGCGGTGACGAAGCGCTCCAGATCCTCCAGCATGGCGAGGCCTATTTCGTTGGCCGGCGGACGATCGAGAGCTAGCTCAACCGTGCCGTCCGCCAGGCGCCACGAGAGTGTTTTTCCTTTGTATTCGTCCATACGTTGAACTTTCGCTTCCGCGGATGCTCCTGCGCTCAGGCAATCAATCGGTTCTGAGGCGATCGATTTTGAGTTTGGCTTCATTTTGCCGTTCAGGAGGTCCGACCTTCAGATCGGACAGTGATGTTCCCAGAACGGGTTCTCCAGCCCTGAAGCTTCAGGGCTAAGGCCAGAATTCACGATTATTAATGTCGGGGCTGAAAGTCCCGACCTCCGAAATCAAACCACTTCCTTCCTAACTCGTCCTGATTATTCCTGCTCGTGCTGGTTATTCCTGCTTCGCGTACATCCGCTCGATCTCCGCTGCATAGCGCGCAGCGATGGCATCACGCCGCAGCTTTCCGTTGGCCGTAAGCAAGCCGTTCTCGATGGTAAACAATTCCGGCGCCAGGTGATACTTGCGAATCTTACGGTAGTGCGGCAACGGAGCGTTCACTCGCTCCAGTTGAGAATCAATGTCGTTCCCATTAAGCGTGCCCGTCATGACGGCGGCAAGAAAACTTCGGCCATTTCCAACGAGCATGACCTGCTGCGCCCCGGAAACCGCGCGGAAAAGTTCTTCCTCGATCGGTTCGGGGGCAATGTTGTGCCCGGAATTCAGAATGATCAGATTTTTCAGCCTGCCGGTGATGCGCCAATTTCCGTTGGCATCCACTTCGCCCTGATCGCCGGTGTGGAACCAGCCATCGCGCAACGCCGCCGCCGTTTGCTCCGGCCTGCGCCAGTAACCGGGAAAAATATTCGGGCCGCGCACCACGATCTCACTGTTGTCTCCGATTTTCATCTCGATGCCGGGAATTGCGGGGCCGACGCGGCCCGGTTCGACTCGCGAGGGATCGTCCATGGTGCAAATCGCTGTCGTTTCGGTGAGACCGTAAACCTGAAGAACGCGAATCCCCAGCATCATGAAAAAGAGCTGCGTTTCGCGAGCCAGGGGAGCGGACCCGCAAATCAGCGCGCGGAGATTTGTTCCCAGCTTTTTGCGAATGGCTGGAAAAATCAGGAGTCCCGCGAGTCCCAGCCAGAAAAAATCCCACGGATGCGGCGCCTTGGCGCCCAGCCGCAGCCATGCGGCATTTGCGTGGTCAAAAATCTTCGCGATCATGCCTCCACGCTTGTGAATCTGGCCCTCGACTCCAGTGCGGATGCGCTCGAGCAGTGTCGGCACGTTCAGGAAATAGTTGGGAGCTGCGGCGCCGATTTCCTCGGCAAGCTTCGTCAGGTCCATGGACATGGTCAGTATGCTGTTACGCGAAAGGCACGACAGCAGCAAAATCCACGATCCGGCGAAGCAAAACGGCAGGTAATGAAACACGCGGTCCGGCACTTCGCGCGACCCCATCAATTGGTCAAGGCGCGCCTTGGTGCAGGAGAGCATGTGATCGATATTACCCACCGTGAGCATCACGCCCTTGGCTTCGCCCGAAGTGCCGGAGGTGTACAGAATGGCGATCGTGTCCCCAGCCGAAAGTGTGACCGGCGCGGCAATCGATTCCGTTATGGCAGGCGGATTCGCGCTGAGTATTTCGTCAAACAAAATAAATCGCGGCGCGTCTGGCCACAGCACCGCGATCGCATCGCGAAGCGCGGCATCGCCGCAGCAAATTAATCCAGGCTCCGCGTCGCGCAGCATCGTGGCCAACTCTTCTGGCGCTTGCCGCGCATACAGGGGAACGGCGATGAGTCCCTCCGCGATGATGGCCAAATCAAGCGCCGCCCAGCGGATGCTGTTCGGAGCGATCAGCGCGCATCGGTCTCCCTTGGCAAGTCCGGAACCCCGCAGAAACGAACGCGCGGTCGAAATTTGTCCTGACAGGTCCGAGCCTGTTGCCGTTCGATCCCCGCCCAGCTGCGCTTCCGCAAGAACGACGCGGCCGCCGGCAGCCTGCAAGCGCGACAAAATGTTTTCGAGGAAGTTCATGGTTTAAGTAGCACAGGCTTCAGCCTGTGTAGTTTTCTGCTGCGACGCTGACCAGAAAACCACACAGGCTGAAGCCTGTGCTACTGAATTCTCGCGGGCACGGTACGGCTAGTCTCCAGCTGCGGCAATCGCCGCGCCTTCGTAAGTGTCGAGCAGGCCTGTAAGATTCGGGCTGAGCGCCGGCAAATATTCCTCCCAGCCGCGCACGCCGGAGCGCACCGGAAATTCCGGGTACTGCTGATGAACAGCGCGCTCGAGGTACATCCCCATTCGGGCCATCGTTTTCAAATTGCGCACCACGGAGCGACCGATACCATCGCGTACGGCATCGGCCTCAGCCGCGAGGCGCTCCAGCACGCCGGCAAGCCGCTCCCCGAGATCCGCATCTTCCACCGTGAGCAGCAGGTGTTCATGGCCGCGCTCACGCAATAAATTGCGAATACGTTCATCCATAGTGATGCCCGCCGAGGGCACCAGGGCGGGCATGGAAGTAACCATGGCGTGGTAGCGCGACGAAGCCATCAGGCTGGAACAGCGCAGAATGCTCACAATCTGATACATGTCGAAATGGTCGGAGCTGAACACAGGCGCGCCGCCCACTTGCGGCGCGAGTTCATCGCACGCCCGGGTATCCAGCCGCTCCATGGCCACAAGGATCAGAAACACGCGATGCTTGCTGCGAAATGCATTTACACCTTGCGCCAGCGCGCCCAGATATTTTTTGTACGCGGCGTCAACATCGGCGCCCGACTTATGAAAATAAATCGTGCGGTAATGGCTCTTCTTGTATGCGCCAAAGGCATGCGCCACGAATTTCGGCGTTGAAGGCGTTACCGGCCACCAGAACGGATTGATCGGGCAAACGGTCAGCACCGGAGTCTGTCCGTCCCACCCGGCGTCCATCAACGCCTTGCTGCCGTATTCCGGGGGGTGCGGCTCAAAGGTCCAGGCGGTGTCCGTACCGGCTTCGCTGGCCACGCCCAGCTTGCTGAGGATCGCCTGAGATTCCTCATTTCGCGTAATGATCAGGGAACGCCGGCAGTAACGCGCGCACAATTTCTCCAGCATCGGGTTCATGAAGCCGGCTTCCGCGCCGTAACCAACGGACAATTTGTTTTCTGCCGCCGCAATTCCCAGCGCGCCGATGAACATCGTGGTGAGCGCGTCCGCGAATTTGCTCTTGAACATGGATCCTTCGCACGCGACCACGCCATGCTGCGTGCGAACCTCGCGGAACAAAAAGGGCGGATAAATGTCAGGAAGAAAAACCTGCCGCGCGTCGCCGAAATAGTTGCGGCTCCAATCCAAATTTTGGGACATCACGCTGAGCGCGAGATTTTCCTCGCCCAGCACGCGGCGAACCTGCCGCAGCATTTCCTCGACACGCACGTCCGAACCGGTATTGCGCGTTCCGTTGTAGCCCGCGAACAGCAATTTTAATTTTTCGCCGGGCTGCCACGGATTTCCCGCGCCAAATTTCCAGAGCAGGCTGGAGAGTTCGATGTATGAACTGGTCCAGGCCTCCAGAACGAGGTCCATCATGGACGGGATCCTCGCGCCGATGCCACGGCGACCGCCGCCGTGTCCTCGCGGGCTAAATCTGAGGGCCCCGGCCAAGACGCGTACGGATACGAGAAACGATGATCACGGCTGAATTTCAGCAGCGGATAACAGTACTTGGAAAATGGCTCCGGGGCGCGACCCATTTCAGCGACGACTCGTGAATTATCGAACACCGTGTCCCAGACAAGATACGGCATGAACACTTTCAAAAGGGAAGCACTGCGGCCCGCCGTACCGCGCGAATTCGACAGCCAGTTTACGACTGAGGAAAAATTGTGAACGAGTCCCGGCCAGAACAGCGGCTGCATTTTTCCGGCGGCCGCCGACAGCGCCTTTGTGAGCTGGCCAAAAGTTTCCGAGCCCGTGCCGGAAGAAAGATGGTAAATCTCGTGCGCCGGTTTTTGTTTTTGATGCAGAATGACGATGGATTCCGCCACATAGTCCACCGGCACGATATCGAGCCGGTCCGTGGAGCGAAAAGGCAGCACAGGCAGTCCGGCGAGAAACACGAAGGCGCGTACCATATCGAATTGCGTCGTTTCGGGCCGGCGGCTGTCACCGAGGACGATGCTCGGACGAAACACGGTTCGAGAAACATCGGGCAGAAGTTCCCGCACCATGTGCTCGCAGAATTTCTTCGTGCGAGCGTAGGGGTCGTAGTCGGAGCGGTTCCAGTCAATGGAAGCGTCTTCGGTAACCACTTCGTGGCTGCGATGGCCGGCCACCGCGACGGTGGAAACCTGGCTGAAGCGGCGCAGGCCATGTGCGTCCTGCGCTCGGCGCGCCAGTTGCGCCACTTCCAGCGTCCCGCGCAAATTCACATTGAGGCAGCTTTTTTCGGACTTTCGATTGAGCGAAGCCGCGCAGTGAATCACCGATTCTGTGGTGCCGATCAGGTGCGCATAATCGGCCGCGTCGAGCCCAAATCGCGGATCGGTCAAGTCTCCGCGAAAAATGGAAATACGGGAGGCCAGCGCATCCTGGAACCGTGGAAAGTCCACATGCAACTGCATCGCGTGCCACAGGCGCTCGCTGGCCTCCTGCTCCGTCTTGGCTCGCACCAGCAGATTCAGGCGGTCGGAGTGACGCTCAAGCAGAAGGGACGCGACATGCGCGCCAATGTAGCCGGTGGAACCGGTCAGGAAGATGGCCATGGATTATTTTTGAGTCCCCGAATTCGTCGCTGCCCCCGCGCGGTGCGAATCTTCAGGGCGCCGCGCTCCGTTGCCGGATTGCTGCAAGGTAAAAGAGCGGTGCGGCCGCTTTTCCGTCGGGCGTCCCTCGATGAGCGGGTAGACCCAGCGGCGCAATGCCGGAACATGAATGTTAATCCAATAATCCCACCAGTCAACGTCGGAGGGATCATAACCGAATGCGGAGCGCTCTTCCTCTGGCAGCGCAGCGGAAAGCAACTGCACGTTCTGGGATTCGAAGATTTGTTCGTTATGCAGGATGAAAGGCTCGTAAAGCTCGATCAGTTTCTCGACGCGGATAAGGTCGCGCTCCTGCTTGGCCAGCGGGGGCTTCTTCATCTGCAGCGCGGACGCAGCGCGGTTGATGCCTTGCACGACGGCCTTCTGAGCGGGAACCGAGAACGTCTCATACCGCGCTTTGGAAACGGGAATGGTGTCAAACTGCATGCGCATCCAGTTTTCCAGGCTCTGCTGCGAGCGGTAATGTTTGCGATGCGCCAGTCCCGTCAATTCGATGGAGCGTCCCATGTCGCAAGGATTGCTGGCGGAAGTAGACAGCTGGTAGATCGGCTCGTGCCGCCGTTCAACTATCGCGGAGGCGATCAAAGTCATTCCGCGGCAGACCATGTCCACCGGAATCACGTCCAGGCATTTGCGCTCGTTGGTCGGCAACTGCCGGAAATAGGTGCCCAACAGATACGAAAGGGGCGCTGAAGTATTGATGCCTTCATTCCAGCCACGAAATGGCTGGTAGGTGGACGTTTCTACAATCGACGGGCGCACGATCGCGATCGGCAACCCAGCCCCATGCTTGACGATCATGGATTCGGCGAGCGATTTAGATAGAGTGTACGTATTGGGCCAGCCGAGCCGCCGCGCACGCCTGGTTCCCGCGCGCGTCAAGCGGTTGCGCAGCCAGCGCATGCGATTCTTGCGGATCAGATTTTCGAGCTCCGGACCCGCTGGTTCTTCGCTGCCGCGATGTTTTCCCAGGGCCTGCCGTCGCAGCGCTGCGTAAATCTCCGGACTTTCGGCGCGTATCTCGGCACGCGCGACCACTTCCTGCAGGGAGTGCAGTTCGCGCTCCGCATCGAAATCTTCGACACCGAGCGGCGTGTAGTTCGGCTGCACTTCTTCCACCACGCGGCCGTCTTTGCCTCCCACCACATAGCAGGTCGAGAGGTGCATCAGCGCGGCATGATCGGAAGAGCGCAGAAATTCGATCAGATGCAAAACAGGAGAGACATTGCTCGCAAGGGCCTCGCGCAGGTCAGGATTAAAATCGGTGAGCCCGGAACTATTGACCACAAGGTCGAGGTCGCGTGCCAGTTGCGCCCGAATCTCCGGCGCAATTCCCAGGCCCGGCTGGCTGACGTCGCCCTCTACGACCTCCAAGCGCGCGGAAACAAACTCGGCGAAGCTGTCGCCCAGCTGTTCCTGCAACGGGTCAAAGACCGGTGACTCTTCAAAAATTTTCTCGAAACGCCGCTGTGAAGTGGTCGAGCGCTGGCGGCGAATCAGCAGATAAATCTTGCCGATCTGCGGAACTTCGTTCAGCAATTGCGCCAGCCAGACCTTTCCGATAAAGCCCGTCACGCCAATCAGCAGAATCTTCTTGCCCGTGAGGGTGTGCCGGACCGACAGGGGCTCGGATTGCTTTTTTCCGTTGAATACGACCAGAGCACGATGGTTCGCTGATTTGGGCCGCTCGGCCGGTAGAATGGCATTTGCCAGCCGCTCGGGCTGGGAGGCCAGTCCCAGATTCCTCAGCAGGTCCCGGGTAGGGACGCGGCCATCGGCGCTGCGCTGAAATGCCCAGGCGATCGGACTGCGCGGTCGAATCACAGGATCGAGCAAGCGGCCGGTGGCCACCCCATCGCGGAATTCGAGTCGATTTGAGATGAGCCGCGAAACTCCAAGAAATTGCGCCAACGGCCGCATCACATGATCGAGCCCCTGGCTGACCAGGACGACGTTTTCCGAGCCTTTTTCCGCTACGCATGCTCGAAGTCGGTCGACACCCTCGCCCTTGAGCTGCTTTTTCAGGGTGTATTCGAAATATTCCTCGCCCAACGAGTCCAGGCGGTCACGGGTGACGCCGGACAATAGTGTATGCAGGACCCGCGTGGCAAAAATACGGTTGCTGGCATAGAGGAAAGGACGAACCAGCGCCAGCGCCAGGGTTCCTCCGCGTCGCGCCCAACGGCCCGCGAAGGTGTGGGAATTCCAGGTGAAGTAGGCCACCGGGCGAACTGCTCCCAACGCAACCAGGCTCCCCTCCACGCGCCAGAATGTCAGGGCACGAAGGTCCGGCTGCGTTGGGGATGGAGGAGTGCTCCCCAGAACACGGTGGCCGTTGGAATTAATTTGGGCGCTCTGATTACTCAACGGTGACTTCCGCTCCAATGATGTAAAGAAGAATCACCCAGTCTGGCCAGATCGAACCTATCATTCCCGGCCCCTGAATCGCAAGGGCTTACGCTACTGGTGTTGATATGGCGATTCCCGGTATGCGCCTGTGACCAACGTAAAGTGCACCTCATGAAATCCGACTCCCCGCAGGTCTCAGCCGTACAACGATCGGGCTTCCCAGTGCTATATTGCGCCGAACCAACGATCGGAATTACCCTACCGAATCCGGAGGGACGATGGCGCTGCCCGAAATCGAGTATTTGCTGGGAATGCTGGACGAAGCGTATAGCCGCGCCGCCTGGCACGGTCCCAACCTGCGCGGGTCGCTTCGCGGCCTCAAGGCGCGTGAGGTGGCGTGGCGTCCCAAGGCTGGGCGGCATAACATCTGGGAAGTTGTGGTTCATGCCGCTTACTGGAAATACGCGGTACGGCGGCGACTGGTGGGAGAAAAGCGAGGCTCGTTCTCGCTGCAGGGCAGTAATTGGTTTACGCGACCCGTGGACCCCAAGGAAGCTGCATGGCGGGCTGATCTCGCGCTGCTGGAAGGGGAGCATCAAACGCTGAGGAAAGCGATATCGGCGTTTCCGCCCGAAAAACTAAATGATGTTCCGCCGGGAGCCAAATCAACGGCGCGACGGCTGATCTCCGGAATAGCGCTGCACGATGTCTACCACGCGGGCCAGATTCAACTCATCAAGAAACTTTTCCGCTCGGGACGAAGTTCGCGCTAGCCGATCTCAAGCGTCGCGTTCGGCGGTTTCCATCATTTCGGCTCGTAGCCGGTCGCCGAATTCGGTGCAGCCGACTTTCGTGGTGCCGGGTTCGACGGTATCGGGCGTGCGGATCCCTTTTGCGAACAGGCGGTCCACGGCGGATTCAATCCACTCGGCTTCACGCGTAAGGCCGAAGCTTTCGCGCAGCATCAACGCGGCGGAGAAAATCATGCCCACCGGGTTGGCGACGTCTTTCCCTGCAAGTGTCGGCGCTGAACCGTGGATGGGTTCGTAGAGAGACGGTCCCAGCCCGATGCTCATCGAAGGAATCAGGCCGATCGAGCCGGCCAGAGCAGCGCCCAGGTCGGTCAGAATATCGCCGAACATGTTCGAGGTGAGAATCACGTCGAATTGCGCGGGAGCCAGCACGAGTTGCATTGAGGCGTTATCGACGTAGAGATGCTCGAGCTTTACTTTGGGATGATCCGCGGCCATGCGAGTTACTGTCCGGCGCCAGAGCTGCGATGTACTGAGGACATTCGCCTTGTCAACCGAGGCGAGCCTCCCTTTGCGCGATTCCGCGCGGGCGAACGCATACTTCGCGACGCGCTCGATTTCCGCAGTGGTATAGACGGCTTCGTCCGTGGCGCGCTCCCCGCTCGGATCGGGCATCACGCGATGGTCGCCGAAATAAATGTCACCCGCGAGTTCGCGCACGAAGTCGATGTGCACGTCGCTCGCACGATCGGCACGCAATGGAGAAAGGCCATAAAGCGGCTCGCGCAAATCAATCGGGCGTAGATTGATGTATAGCCCGAGCGCCTTGCGCAGCCCAAGCAGCCCGCTTTCCGGCCGTTTCGCGAGCGGCACAGAATCCCATTTGGGTCCGCCGACCGCGCCGAGAAGGATGGCGTCGGCCTCCTTGCAGGCGGCCAGCGTTTCCGCGGGCAGCGGTTCGCCCGTGGCATCTATGGCGCAACCGCCGAAAAGCAGCTCGTTGAACTCGAACTTATGGCCGAACTCAGCGGCGCAGTCCTTCAACACACGCTCAGCGGCGCGCATGATTTCCGGGCCGATTCCGTCGCCGGCGAGCAGCACAATTTTCTTTTGCATGGTCATGAGTTTGTATGGGAAAACGGAAGATATTTTACGTGTCGAATGAATCCGCGTCACCCAAAGCCGAATAGTATAGTCCGGATCGCTGTTTGTGTCAGGCCGCAGAGCATGCGGCTGAAGCCGCGATTAAAAACAACTGGAAACGTCGGGGCTGAAGCCCCGACCTCCGAAAGCCGAGCCGCCGTGCAAATTCCAACAAATTGGGATGGCGCATCGACAACCGTGAAGTTGGCGATCCGGCGCGAAAAATATGAACTTGACATGCAGGGCACAATTCTATATTACTAAACCGAATGGTTAAGTATAATCGCGCACTTGACGCCACCTTTCAGGCGCTGGCCGACCCTACGCGGCGCGCCATCGTGGCGGCTCTTGCGCGCGGTCAGGCTTCCGTCACGGAACTGGCCAGGCCACATCGCATGAGTCTTCCGGCCGTGATGAAGCATCTGAGCGTGCTGGAGAAGGCCGGGCTCGTCACGCAAAGAAAATTCGGGCGCACGCGCCGCTGCCGCCTCGCCGCGAAGCCGCTACAAAAAGCAGAAGCCTGGATTTCGCAGTATCGCACGTTCTGGGAAATGCAGTTGGATGCTCTTGATCGATACCTGGCGCAGGAACCGACGGAGGTTCGGGAATGGCCAAAGAACAATTATCCTCAGAAACCACGCTGAAAGTTAAGCGCACGTTCCGGGCGCCGCGCGAGCGGGTGTTTCGCGCCTGGACCGATCCCGTGGAACTGGGACGCTGGTTCGCTCCGTCGGAGGAATATTCGACGCTGGTGCCGGTATTAGAGTTGCAGGTAGGCGGAAAATATTGTGTGGAAATGCACCACAAGAATGGGAATGTCCACCGCTTGTCCGGAACGTATCGCGAAATCAAGCCGCCCGAAAAAATCGCATTCACATGGAGTTGGGAGCACGACCCGGACATGAGCCAGTCGCTGGTCACCATCGAGTTTCGCGATCTGGGACCGTCGACGGAAATGGTGCTGACGCATGAGAATTTGCCGAACAAGGAGCAGCGCGACAAGCACGAACATGGATGGAATGGGTGCATCGATCAGCTGGCGAATTATTTGAACATGTAGATCTTGCAAGTACGCAGGAACATAAAAAGGAGAAACCATGGCAATCGTCGATTCGATCCTGATGGAGATGGAGCAGGAAGGTAAAACTACGCAGCGTGTTCTGGAGCGCATTCCCGAAGACAAGCTGTCTTGGAAGCCGCATGCCAAGTCTTACTCTCTGGGCCAGCTTGGACTGCATATCGCTCGCGGTCAGGGTTTCCTTGCTGATGCGGTCAGCCAGGACACATTTGAAATCGGCAATATGTCCCAGCCCGAGCCCCAGAGTAAGAAAGAAATCCTGGATGTCTTCGCACAAAGCACCGCGCACGCCAAGCAAACCCTGGCGAAGCTGGACGATTCGCGGATGATGGCCAACTGGACCGCGACACGAGGGGGCAAGGTGCTGATGTCCACGCCGCGCATCGGATTTATTCGAGCCGTTGTCATGAACCATTTTTACCATCATCGCGGGCAGCTTTCCGTATATCTCAGATTACTGGACGTGCCGGTGCCGTCGATCTACGGACCGAGCGCGGACGAAAATCCGTTCGCGTAATCAAATTCCGCCTTTCAATCCCTGAAAAGGAGCCGGACATGAACGTTCACATTCACGGCGAGAGCGCCGAATATCGCAAAAAGCGGAACGAACTGTTGGAAGCTGAACTCGCGCTCAGGGATCAGACCGAGCGGGTGGCGGCGCTCCGCCGGCTATTGCCCTTGGGTCCACCGGTCGAAACCGACTACGTATTTCGCGAGGGACCAGCCGATCTTGCAGAGGATTCGCCGGCCAACATTCGCGACGTGCGTCTCTCGGAACTTTTCGCTCCCGGCAAGGACACTCTGATCGTCGACCACATGATGTGGGGCCCGGGCGACAAACTGCCCTGCCGCATGTGCAACATGTGGGCCGACGGCTACTCCTCAATCGCGCCTCACGTGAGTGACAAGGTTAATTTCGTGCTGGTCTCCAAAGTGGATATTCTCCGGCTCCGGGATTGGGGCCGGCGCCGCGGCTGGGACAAAATGCGCCTTCTCTCCAGCCACGACAGCAGTTTTAACCACGATTATTTTGCGGACAATGAAAACGGCCAGCGTCCTGCCGTGAGCGTCTTTCGTCGCGTCCCCGACGGAAAAATCCATTTCACCTACACCACCGAAATGTCGCGTCTTCCTGGACACCACCGCGGTATCGATCCGTTTTCCGCCGTGTGGCATCTCCTGGATCTGCTTCCCGAGGGGCGTGAGAACTGGATGCCCAAACATTCGTATTGATCCCGTACGGAGAGATCTCGACTCCTCGTTTGGCCAAAACGTTCGACGGCTCTTGTGGCGCAGGCTTCAGCCTGTGGGTTTTGGTCCTTGCAAGGGCTAGACCCCAGAGGCTGAAGCCTGCGCCACAAGAAACATCTCCTCGATGGAAGGTGAATTCAAATGCCCGATATCAAGCATTCCATCCAAATCGAAGCATTGCCCCAACAGGTGCATGCCTTCGTGGCTTCCGCGAATGGTTTCACAAAATGGTGGGCCGCCGACGTGACGCAGGAAAAGTCCGGCGGAAATGTGGAGCTCGGATTTTTCAAGCGAGCGACGGTCTATGGCCTTGAGCCCGTTCAAATCGCAGCGCCACGCCAGGCGCATTGGCTTTGCCACACTGGAAAAGAATGGAGCAGCACGCGCCTGCTCTTCGACCTCGCGGAACAAAAAGGGCAGACGCTGCTTCGCTTCACTCATGCCGGTTGGCAGGCAGAGACGGACTACTTCATCAGCTGCAACACAACCTGGGGAGAGTTGATGTTCCGCCTCAAAGCGGCGGCGGAAGGAAAATCACCTGGACCGCTTTTTACCGAGACCGGCTTGGCCTACTGAGCGGTTTTCGGCGCGCGCGCTGAATATTCCTTGCTGAATCCTGTGCGCTCGTTCGTCATCGTGAAGCTGCCGTCGGCCCGCACGGACATCTTGATGTAGTGGCCGTGGTCGGTCTCATTGATGTTGGCGAGAAATTGGTCCGGCGAATTATGGTCCGTACCGCCCTCCGCCGAACGGTGAATCTGCCAGAAATCCTCGAGACCCGGCGCCTGGTGAACGGTCTGCCAGTATTCGGGTGAGCCGCCTTTCCGTTCGCCGTTGTTCATCACCGCCACCCGCGCGCGCATCGCGTACATGAATTGTGGCGCTCCGGAATGAGGATCTCCGTGGCGCGTAGTGTGAAATACCGTCATCGTGCCGATCAGATTGTTCGGGCAAGCCAGCGCGTGCTCCTGGTTCCAGGTCAGGTCGCCAAGATCAACGAGCCGAAAACTGCCGTAGCGCACGACGACTCCCACCGATTCAAAATTTTCCGGCGTGGCGTCCTGTTCTCTCATTTTGGCATCGCGACAAAAGGGATTCGGCGCGCCTGCCCCGGGTGCTCCGGCCATCGGCTCCTTGATCAATTCGCCGGCGGAGGAAACAACCTGGACGTCGAGGCCTTCGACGGGAATCCGATCGCCGGGCTTCGCGGTCGTGACGTGCGCGTGCCCGCGAATGGGCAGATAGGACAGCATCGGGGCGTCACGTCCCGCCTGCATTTCCACCGTGTAAGGTCCATGATCCACAAAATGCCGAATCGGAATGCGGTGAGCGAGTTCCGCAGCGTTGCCGGCATGGTCGCCATGAAAGTGAGTAATGACCACGTAGTCCAGCACAATCACGTTCGCAAGCTTCAAGACTGCCATGATGCGATCCGCATCCCGCGTGATTCCCGGAGCGCTTGACTCTGCGGGTGTTGCCGAGCCCTGGTTGCCCGGAAAGCCTGTGTCCACCAGCATCGATTGCCCAGAGGGAGAAACGAAAAGGGTCGCTTGCCCGCCCTCGGTGTCCATGAAATATATGTCCAATGGTTTTTTCTGGACCTGCTGTTGCGCGTGGACGAGCGAAAACGGAATCAGCAATGCCGTGGCCACGAAAAGTGGCAGCTTCACACTCATAAAACCCCCTTCAGATCATCAAGTGGTGGATATGGAAGACGATTTACCGGAAATTGTCCAGCGGATTTGTCAGCCAGTGGAAAAATTCGAGAGCCTGTGAGACCTGTCATTCTGAGCGAAGCGAAGAATCTCTTTTGATTTAAAGTTGATAGACCAATACAAGAGGGATTCTTCGCTTCGCTCAGAATGACACACTTTAAAAAAACGCTTTGCGAAAGGCGCTGCTATTCC
>Ga0157378_10002272_pt1 | contig 17056 bp, 16 predicted proteins | sample M65metaG_FD_115309 | JGI IMG/M metagenome (GOLD analysis project Ga0157378, IMG submission 115309) | Miscanthus rhizosphere microbial communities from Kellogg Biological Station, Michigan, USA - M6-5 metaG | ecosystem: Host-associated > Plants > Roots > Rhizosphere > Soil | place: USA: Michigan...
GACATCCGCCGGAGCTTGCGCCCCGGCGAATGCTTCGGGAGTCATATTCACTTGTTCTGGTTCTCGATGGGTTGGAGCAGGCTTTTCCAATCCTTGAGTTGTCCGCCGGTGAGCGACTTCTTGTAGTGCGCCGCGGTCAGCTCGGGGCTATTTGCGATCTTGAGCAGTTCCTCAAAAGTGACGTCGTCAAGGTCGTAAGGCTCGTCCGCGTTATCGAGCGTGACGAACTGATTGCCCGAGTCGAAGAAGCTCGGATCGAGCGCCTTCTTGCCGCTACGGATGGCATCGATGAGCATTAGAACGGGCATGTAGCCCTGCAGGAACTCGGACTGACCTTCGGCCATCCATGCCGTCCCAGCCTGAACTGCGGCGAGATTTTCGGGCGTCGTGTCGGCACCGGCGATGAGCCAGTTGTACCCTCCCGACGTCTTCAGCTTGGACAGCGACACAATGCCCGGGGCGCAAAGGTCCAGCATCGCAACCGCATTGGGATGCGCGAGAGCGAGGGCTTCCCAGGCCGCATAGTTTTCCGTGGCCGACAGCTTGACATCGAACGGGCCGAGGACGGTGAGGTTGGGCCCGGCTTCCCTGAGACCAGCGATCGTGCCGTCGGCGCGGTGGGCGAGGATCTCGAGGTCGGCACTGCAGTAGCCTACTAGGACTTCGCCTTTCGCGTCGGCTCCAAGCTTGGTCGCAACACGCTTGCCGAATTCCTTCCACGTCGGGAACGTGCGCTCCCCGACAAACGGCGCGTGAACGTTGGGACTGTTGAGCAGGAACGTCACTACCGGCGTGCCGCTGTCGACGATCGCGTTCAGCGGCGCTACCAGAGACTCGCTGGTCACAGGCGTCGCGATGCCGCTCACCCCCGAGTTGACCAGGCTCTGGACAATTGCCAGCTGAGCCTCTGGATCGACATTGTCGGGCGCGGCGAGCTTTAGCTCGACACCGAGGTCAGCTGCGGCAGTGCGTGCGCCCTGCCAGATGCGTTCCTGGAACTGATCGAGATGGTGATGGGTCACGAAACCGATGACGATCTTGTCGTCGGCCAGGCTTGCGCTGCAGATGCTCGCGGTGACTGCCACGAGGCCTGCGGCGAGTAGATGGGGCAGCGTTCTCCGGCTGGCTCCCTGATGTGTCAAACTCATGTTTTCCTCCTTTTGACGCCTACTTTCGACGCGTGAAGCGACGCCTCCCGCACGAAACTCAGATTTCCTTGTGCCGTGCCCGCAACCGGTCTCGCTGCACGCGCAGCGCCTTATCGACGGCCACGGCCAGCAGAATGACGGCCCCGGTTATGAAGGTGCTCCATCGCGCATCGACGCCCAAAAAGATGACACCTGAGCGGATGGTGGAAATGACGAGCGCACCAATCGAGGCGCCGACGATCGTTCCCATTCCCCCGGTCACGGGTGTGCCCCCGATGATCGCCGCAGCAATTGCGACCAGCAAAAACTCGCCGCCGGTCGTTGGATCGATCGCCTGCCGCACCCCGATGAAGGTTGCGCCCATCAGGCCACAGAGCGCGCCCATCAGGACCAGGGCGACGACCTTGGTGCGATTGATCGGAATGCCCGCGAGCGTGGCGGCTTCCCGGTTCGATCCGATGGCTTGGACGCGATAGCCAAAGCGCGACTTCCGAAAGACGAGGTGCAGAACCACCGCCGCGACGACGAAGCCGTAGACAACGAACGGGATGCCCAGGAGGCGCGAATTTGTGACAGCAAAAAAGGAGCTCGAGAGGTCTGGCGGGATGATCGCACGCGACTTCGTGACCACCAGCGACAGGCCCTGAAACACAGAGAGTGTCCCGAGGGTGACGATGATCGAAGGCAAACCAAGCGCCACCGTTAAGATGCCATTGAACAGACCAAGGGCGGCACCGAAGCCAATGCCGCAGGCAGCAGCGAGCCAGGGCTCGACCCCGAACAACATAAGTTGCGCGGTGAGCACTGCGGAGAAGTTGAAGTTCCACCCAACCGACAGGTCGATCTCTCCCAGCGCCAGCAGGAAGACCATGCCGAGGGCGATGACGCCGAAGTAAGCGCTGTTGCTGACCAATTGGACGAGATTATTGGGTGCGAGGAAGTTCGGCTGAACAATGCCGACGGCCACAACCAGAATGACCAGGGCCGCCGTTACGCCGATCTCGTCGGGAAGTGCTTGAAGTAGCCGCTTGTGCCACGGCAAGGGGAGGGGTGCTGGACTGCTCATGCGTCTGCGATTCCGGCCTGTTCGCTGTCTCGCTGCTTTGCGTCCGCCTGCTGAACGCGCTTGAAATTGGCCAAGGTATCAACGAGCGATCTGTCGACCAATTCCGCCATTGCTTGGTGTGCAGCCTTGGCATTTTGTGACGTGATCTTCTCAAAGACTGCCGCATAGTCCGCTACTGGATCTCGAACCAGCTCAAGCGTCGGCAGCATCATCTGCAGCTTCACCGACCACCTAACGGTGGCATTGATGACCGGCCAGATTGCCGTGAAAGCCTCGTTCTTGGTCGAGAATAGAATGGCCTTATGGTAGGCAATGACCGCATTTAACCAGCCGCCGCTATAGGGGCTCGATCGCGCGATGCGTGCCAGCGCATCCGCAAGTTTCGAGATGTCTTCGTCATCGCGTCGCCCCGCCGTGAGCGCGGCGGCGTTCGATTCGACGGTGGTACGCAGTTCGAAAAAGCTCTTGACCAGTCCGTCACTCGGGCCCGCTTCGAAATGCCACGCAAGAACGTCGGGATCGAGCAACTGCCAGTCTGATCGCGGCGTTACGCGGGTGCCGACTTTTGGTTGGGCATTGACCAACCCCTTGGCCGCAAGAGTCCTGATTGCCTCGCGGTAGGCGCTGCGGGAAACACCGAATGATGTGCTTCCCTTGTCCTCGGTAGGCAACAGTTCCCCAGGACTAAGTCGTCCTGCAACGATGTCGCTGGCAATGGTATGCGATACCGAACCGTGCAAGCGCGAGCGGCTAGTGAGGAAGAGCGCTCCAACGTCGAGGAGAGGACCGCGCAGCCCGCTTGCCTCAAAGCGTTGTGCCTGAGGTTCGCGATAGAGTGGCTCAGATTTGAGCGCGGTCAGGATCGGCCTTGGCCGGGCCTCAGATGCCCCCCGGTGCACGTCGATGAAATGCGTGATCGAACCGGCCGCCTGCGTGACGCTTTCGACGGCCCCGACGAATACAAGGCAACCGTGCGACAGAGTCGGCCAAAGCGATAGTGATACATCGACCTGGACGCCGGCCAGCCGACTATAAAGCGCGAGGGTGTCGTCAAGCAGCAGATCGCACTCGGTCCCGATGCAAAGAGTAGTGGGAAAGCCGGTGAGGTCGGAGCCAAGCGGCGTTAACTGATCGCGCTCCGACGCCGCAAGATGCGGGGCATAGAGGTTCCAGAACCACCGCATTTGCTGTTCGGACAACCCGAAGCGACCGTCGCCGTAGAGCTTGTGCGACGACAGGTTCATTTCGGGCGAGTACACGCCGTAGACGGAGATGAAGCCCGTGACAGCCGCGCGCTCGCTTGGGGTCACCCTCAGGATCGCCATCGCGCCAATGTTGGCACCCGCGGAGTCGCCGCAAACGAACAGACGGTGTGATGCTTTGGCGCCCCCCAGCAGGGTCGAGATGACGCCGGCGCATTCTTCGATCGCACGCGGGAACGGGTGTTCCGGGGCGAGGCTATAGCCGACCGACACGACGCGGGCGCCGGTCTCGGCGGCGAGCCAGCGGGGGATCGTGTCGTGAGAATCGAGGCTCCCGAAAACCCAGCCGCCACCGTGAACGAAGACGACCGTCAGATCGCTGGTTGCCGGGTTGTAGACTCGCACCGGCACCGAGCCGGTCGGCAGGTCCATTCGCTCGTCGAAGGACTGGACGTCGGGCCATTGATTGCGCGCGGAATTGACCCGGCCCAAATTTTCCATCCAGGTCCGCGCCCGGCCCAGGTCGAGCGTCGTCCCATCGGATTGGGTACCGACGATCTTCTGGAGGCGGTTCATTTCATCCGACAAATCAGTCGAGATGACGCCATGTACACGCCCAGATGCCGGGTTTTCCAGCCACAGACCCATCAATTCCCCCTCTTATGTCTGAGATATCGCTCAATACTCGGACATGTCAACTCGCTTTGGACCGCTAGTACGCGACGTCGTCGATCCTGGCACCTAATTGTCTGAGTTGAATTTGGGGCCAGGTTCGGCGGTGAAGGCAATGGCGAACATCAATCCAAATCTTAGCGTGCCCTCAGCGAGGACCCGCAGGACGGTGACAATGGGAAAAGGGAACTTGTGACTTGAACGTCGCCGGAGTTGTCACGCCCGCTGGTCCGCGCAGTCCTTGGCAGATCGCGCGGGCCTTCTTCGACGGAGGGAGCAGTGTTGCCGCACAGTGCCACGCATCGCGACGACACCCGCGAGCACTTATCGCGTCCAAAGAAGAAACGTGGGCTGCAAACCTGGGCGGGTCCATGATGCAGCGCGCACCAAACTCAGCCAGGCCACCCCAACTCATACCCTGACAGAAGCGGCCGAAATCTGGCACACTGGTCCATCACCCTACGACCCTCGGATTTTCAATAAGGCACGAAACCTGCGCGGGGTGTTTCAAGGTGTCTCAGACCGCCGCGCTAACCAGCTGAGCGCGTTCAGGAATGGGTGCTCAAACTGGCCCAAAGCGACCCACCGCGTTGCATTCAAGCCAGTCGCCCTGGTACCCCCAGTGAAACCCAAAGGCATATGACACCTCGCCGTGCATGCCTCGGCTTCAGTCACATGCGCCGCACGACTCCGATTAGCCGCCGGAAGTTGTCGTCTTTGTCGTCGTTCTTCCAGCGGTTTGCAAACCGACACACAACTTGGAGGTTGCCGGCTTCATAGTGACCATCGCTGTCAATACGATCAAGCGATGGCAGAAGCTCGGCGTCGTCGTACTGACCATCCAGTTGAAGCGGAAGCTCCGTTAGCGCGCATAGACCCTCCTGCGCCCCGATCAACGCGACCAGATACTCCTCCAGCTCTGTCTGCGTAAATCGAACCTCCTTGTTCTTAGCGACCCTGGTGACCTCTTGGCCGTTGGACCTCGACGCTGTGCTGAACGCTTGCATCGCCATGCGAACGGCAGCTCGGCGCACGGCGTTAAAGTTGGTTACTGGGGAGGTTTTCGCCTCCGCGAGCTTCTCTTTCCACGATGCCAGAGAATGCCAAGGCGCTAGATCGGCTCCCCCTACAAGGGCTCGCGCATACTCAGCGTTCTCATCGCCGAGCTGTTGTAGCGTCCCCTCCGTGAAGAGAAACTCCTTCGCTCGAGGGTGAAGCGAAGGCCAATCAAGTCGACTTCCCGTTTCATTCGTGTTCGCCCACTGCTCGCAGGATTTGAAGCAGACGACTACGCGTTGATCTCCAACCAGCGTAGGGTCCAGGCCGGGTTCGAAAGCAGGGGTGTCAAGCTTGGATCGCGTCCACCACAGCTGATCCTTCTCCCTATGTATCCAAAGGTCATCCTCTGTCTGAGAGACAATGGTCATTAAGTTGAACCAGCGCGACGCTATCTGCCGTGTAACCGGTAAGCCGAGGGAGGTCTTCGCATTCGCAAGGTGAAAGTCGATGAACCCCTCGCGGTCTCCACGCTGCCAAAATGGGTGCGTCGCGTTGCGGTTCATCGTTGCAACAGCGTTACGTCTAAGACATTCGGCCCAGAGGTAGTTTTGGCGTCCGAAGTTCGCGATGAATACCCTTCCAGCCATCAGAGCGCTCCCCAAAACAGTGTCTCAGATAGCGGACTTTGCGCGGCGCTCCAACCTCCGCCCTGCCAACAAAGTGCCAGCGATCCAGCTACACAACCCGCCCCAAATCATACCCTGACAGACCTGCTGCTGTGGCCTTAGCTTCGCGCATCATGCCACGAACTGGTTCACGCCGAACATTGACGCCGAAGACGATCGGAGCCCTGCCGCCCGCCGAGGGGAAGCGGTACGAGGTGCGTGATCGATTGACGCCAGGTTTGCTGGTGCGAGTCTCCGTTTCGGGCCTCAAGGTCTTCTACGTCTGCAAGCGCGTAAACCAGAAGATGCGTCGCTTGAAGATCGGGCCATACCCGATCCTTTCCCTGCACGACGCCCGCGAGAAGGCACGCGAGCTGCTGCGCAACATAGAACTCGGCCGATACGTGGAGAGGGCGCCATACGAGGTAGAGCAGCGTACGCCAACGCTCGCGGAGACCGTACCTCAATTCATAGAACTCTATGCAAAGCAGCGCACTAAAGACTGGCACGGCACCGAACGGGTGCTGCTAAAGTTCTCGAGCCTCTATTCGCGCCCCGTAGATACCATCAAGCGCGCCGACGTGGTGCGCGTGCTCGACACGATCGTCGCGAACGGCACGCCTTGGCGCGCAAACCGGGCGCTCGCAGCGTTCAAGAAGTTGATGAGTTGGTGTGTAGATCGCGGCATCATCGAACACACACCCGTGGCTCAATTGCAGATGCCCACCAAGGAAGTCGCTCGCGAGCGCCTGTTGACGCATGACGAGCTGCGACTCTGTTGGCGCGCGGCTGAGCAGGAAGGCTTTCCGTTCGGGCCATGCGTGTGGCTGTTAATCCTCACGGGCCAGCGCCGCAGTGAGGTTTCGGAGATGCGCTGGTCCGAGCTGGACCTCGACAACGGACTTTGGACAATTCCAAGAACGCGAGTGAAAAACGGAACGACCCATGTCGTACCGCTGTCGCAACTGGCCCTCTCGATCATCAGGGCCTTGCCACGAATTCTAGGCTCAGACTTCGTGTTCACCACAACCGGCACCTCACCAATTAGCGGCTTTGGTCGCCTCAAGGATCGTCTAGACGCGGCCCTTCCCGCCGGCACCGAGGATTGGCGTTTCCACGACCTCAGGCGCACCGCCGCAACCAACCTAGCCATGCTGCGAGTACCGCCTCACATCATCGAGGCCGTGCTGAACCACAAGTCGGGTATCGTTTCTGGGGTTGCGGCCATCTACAACCGTCACGCTTATGTCGACGAGAAGCGTGAGGCGCTGGAGCTATGGGCAAGGCGAGTGGTGGAACTGATGAGCCAGAAGGATTTGGGCATAAGGCTATTGCCAAACTCGAACAGGAGTTCGGAGTTCGCTTCAGCGAGCAGCTAAGGCAAAACCTTCACGATCTGGCAGCCAGATACCGGAAAGTAGCGCGATCCGTTCCGTCCAAGCTGCCATCGGCGCCCGATCACCGGGACCTATCCAAGCAGATGCAGTGGTTGCAGGACAACGCGGTCACGCCCGTGGAGACTCTGCTGAATGCACTGACCACCGATCGGCACTTGATGCGCACGGCAATGTCTCCCGACCTCGACCAGAAGCTCCAGACCGACCAGCTCGTGCCTCTTCTCGAAGCGTATCTGTACCGCGTCGACGGTGTGATGAATGAAATGGACCTGCAGAAGGTGCATCGCATCTACAACAAAGATCAGCTGCAGTTCGAAGTTGCGAGTGAGATGTTCGACATCTTCAGCCGCGCGCTTGGTGAGACCTTTACTCGGAAGGGCAGCGCAAGACGGATCGAAGCCGTTCTCTCCATCGGATGCGCAGAGATCCTCGGCCACGACGAGGACGAGAAGGTCAATTCCATCGTCAGAACAGTGAGGCTTGGACGAATGCGAAGCCAGCTCGAATAGAGCTGAGAACCATATCTCCTCGCTGTACTCTCGTCCCCAGACTTGGGGCAGTGTGACTGCGTTGGACCGCGGTCCTTCATCCACTCATCCGATGAAGGAAATCCAATGCAAAACTCTCCACCTGGCGAAAGCCAGCTTCTCTACACCCATGCCGATCTGAAGCGGCTCGGGATCACTGTCAGCAACACCTCTCTTCTCAGATGGGAAAGCGCCGGCCGCTTCCCGCGTCGCATCCGCATGGCCGGAACCAGCGTCGCCTGGATCGCCGCTGAGGTCACCGCCTGGCTCGCAGCGCGCGCCGAGGAACGGGCCCGCACGCATTACGCCGACCCCTTCTGAGTCATCCCCACATTGAAAGGAATACCAAATGCGTGAGCGCTTCAGCCTCACCGCGCAGATGCGCGACCTCGACCCACTGAACGCTGCACTCGCCTATGCGGAGGCCGGCCTCAAGGTGCTCGCCACCTGGGGAATAGATGCCGACGGTGATTGCGAGTGTGGCCACAGGGGGTGCCGGAAGGGTAAGCACCCAATCACGGAGTTTTTCCCTCGTGGCTTCCACAGCGCGACGACCGACCGCGCCACGCTGCGCAAGGTCTGGAAGAAGTATCCGAACGCCAACGTGGCGATCGTCCCCGACAAGGAGCTGTTCGTCATCGACATCGACGGACAAGCCGGACAGGCGGCGATCGACGCGTTGAACTTTCCGAAGACGATTGCCGCCAAGACCTCGCGGGGCGTCCACCTCTACTACACGACGTTATCGCGCCGCCGTCTCCGGTCACTCCCCGAAGTCGATTGCCGTCACGACGGCACCGGGTATGTCCTCGCGCCGCCTAGCAAGCATCCGTCGGGGGTACGATACCGCTGGTTTAACGGTGTCAGCCGCTCCGCGCTCGTCGTCATTCCGCGCGGCGCCTCGGTTGGCCCCAAACGGAAACTCAACGTGTCGCTTGGCGGCCTCGCCCAGCCGACGAAAGCCTGGCGTTCGGTGTACCTGCGTTATCGGGCCAAGCTGCACCCGCGCGTCAAGTTCCTGATCGATGGCGAGCACGCCGCCGGCTTCGAGCGCGACCGCTCCAAATGCATCTACGAGATCGTCGCCGACCTTCACCGAGTGAGGGCCTCAGCCGACGAGATCGCGACCATCCTTTGGCACAACCCGTACTTCCTCGCGAAGCACGGCAGGAACCTGCCCGCACTCCACGCCGAGTTGGGGCGCATTCTTAGCAAGATCGGAGACGCTCAATGAGCGAAGAGAAGAAAGAGCCGTTCGTCGACCTCTCATCGATCGAGGCCAAAGAGGTGGACTGGCTCATGCCGCCGCTCATCCCCTATGGCATGATCACGATCATGGAAGGCGACCCCGGCGTCGGTAAGTCGTACCTCGCCATGCACATCGCAGCGCAGGTCTCCATTGGCGGCAGCTTGCCCGGCGTGCCCAAACTGCGCAAAGGCCGCGTGCTATACATCAGCGCCGAGGATGACCCGGGTTACACGATCAGGCCGAGGATCGACGCCATGGGCGGTGACCCCGATCGCATTCGCATCCAGGCCGACTACACGGCCCTGGACGATGACGGCCTCGAGCAATTGATGGACGAGATCAGGCGCAAGCCGCCCGCCCTTATTATCATCGATCCGCTCTTCGCCTATGTGCCGAGCAACGCCGACATGTACCGGCCCAACGTCATTCGGGCCTTGCTGTCGGAGCTGAAGGAGGCCGCTGAGTATGACGAGACGGCTATCCTCCTCGTCCGCCACCTCACCAAGACGAAGCGTGACAAGGCGATCTACCAGGGCTCGGGCTCGATGGACGTCATTGGGGCAGCACGCTCAGCTTTCCTCGTCGCTCGTCATCCCGATGACGAGAACTTGAAGATCGTCGCGCACGTCAAGCACAACATCTCCGAGCAGGGACAGAGCTGGGTCTATGAGCTGGTCAAAGAAACCGAGGATGGGCTCCCGATCCTGAAATGGGTCGGCCCCTCAAATCTCACCATCGACGACTTGATGGGCGGCGATGACGGCGACCGGAAGACAGCCCTCGATCAGGCCATCGACTTTCTACGCGACGAGCTGAAAAACGGGCCCAGGGCGGTTGGCCACATCGAGGCTAAAGCCCAGGCTCAGGGTATCGCCGCCCGCACCATCGATCGCGCTCGGAAGGAAATCGGCGTCCTCGCCAAGAAGGTGAAGGCGAGCTGGATGTTGTCGTTGCCCGACGACCAATAGCCACAGGCTGTCCTTGAAGGCTGCCAACTTGGCGTTCTTGGCATCATTGCCAAGGGCGCCATTTTTTCGTCGTGCATTTGGCGCGCTTGGACAGATCAACGGCGCCAACGGTGTCGGTGGCGCGCTTGGCATTGTTGGCGCTGTTGGACACGCTGCTCAGTCTGGGTCTGTTACAGACACCCTCTGACCTCCGACCCCTCGGCAGTCGATATGACTCCCAGTCCGAGGGCGAAGGCGTCTCGCATAAAAATCGATCCCCCCATACCCGTGGCTGCTGAGGCCGACGAGGTATCGAGACCGACGGGCTGATATTTGATCAACCTGTCAGCGGCGACGAGCACAGCAATATCAATGCCCTGTATGCAGTGTCTTCGCCCGACGGCGATCTCGGGTTGCAATTGGGTGCACAAATCGACCCAGGAGAAGCCCCTGCGAGCTGTCGCGTTGTGCTGTAGCTCACGAGCTGCGCCGCAGGCCTCCTGGCTCATGCAAACGCACGCGTGGGCGTTTTGGTGTTCTCTAAGGTGGCGAACTCGGCCGCTCGCTGTCGAGCTTTCCTTTGAGACGTGGCGCTGGCAATAGTTGTCTAGGGGCATCAGGCACCACGGCGTCGCGAGGGTCGTTCAGTATGAAGGGGCCAAGGACTACTAAGCTTTGGACCGACGGAGAGTTGCGGTCAGCCGTTGACGCCTACGTATTCCTTCTTCGGGCACAGCAGGCGGGGATCAGGCAGCGCGGCGAGATCGGCACCTACGCCCTACTGGAGAGCGCTCTGAGATCACGCAACGAGGCGTCAATCCGTTACCGCATGCGCAACATCTCGGCGGTCGTTCGGGAGCTGGGCGCCCCCGTCTTGGCTACCTACAGTCCGGCTGAGCAGGTTGGCGCAAATGTTCGTCCACGTATCCGCGACCTCCTCCTCGCTCATCCCGACTTCATGGCTCTAACCAGCGGCGATGCCTATGCGCTGTATGGCGATGGGATCGCAACCAGCCGGGAGCATGCCCTTGCTAAACTCGCAGAGCTTCGCGAGGCGCTCGACAAGATCGAGCACCAAGTGGCCCGCGTTGGTCACAACAATCCTCCCGAGGCGATTGATGCGATGACGGACCTTCCCGATTTCGGGCAGGCTAGAAACGATCTTGATGCTCTGATCGCGGAGATGCGTGCGTCTCGGCCCAACGTCACATCGACGGAGAAGCGGCTGAGCGGGCTGCTCGCATTTGGCGTCAAGGCAGGCGCATGGGCGGGCGAGCGTGCAACAAACTTTGTCGACGTGTCGTTGGCGATCCTTGCGCCAGCACTCGTTCTCCAGGTGACAGGGCTCATGCCGGTGCTGCTCGACGCCCTGAGCGCCGTCGCTCGTGCAATTGTTCCTCACTAGGCTTGCCTGCGACCCGTCCGACCTGGGATAAGCGAAGCGCACTGCTTCTACTGGATGACATATCATTTCCAAGACGATGGACTACGCCATACCCGCAATCGATCTGTTCGCCGGCCCAGGGGGTCTGAACGAGGGCTTCAGCCGCTTCGCCTCATGGTACGGGTCGGACATCCGCTTCAAGAGCGTGCTGAGCATCGAGAAGGATGCCGCAGCTGCGAAAACTCTGACGCTCCGAGCGTTCTTTCGCCAGTTCGATGAGGATACCCTGCCGTCCGACTATTGGTCGGTTCTCCGCGGCGAAGCCGATCCGGCGGTGCTCCGCGACTATGCCGAATGGTCAACCGCGGAGGATGAGGTCTGGCAGGCCGAGCTAGGCCGCATACCCCTCGAAGAGTTGCACACCAGAATTGCCGCCAAGCTGAAAAATCGGCGCGACTGGTTGCTGCTGGGCGGCCCTCCCTGCCAAGCGTATTCGATCGTCGGGCGTTCCCGCATGACGGGTATTGGTTTTGACGCGAGGGCCAACGCGAAGCTCGATCCGAAAATATCCGAAACAGTTCAACGAGCCCGGTTGAAAAAGTTCGGAGGCGACGTCCGGCACACGTTGTACCGCGAATATCTTCGGATCATCGCTGTGCATCAGCCAGCCGCCTTCGTCATGGAGAACGTACGAGGAATTCTTTCGGCCCTGGTACCGGGCGACGACAGCCTCATGTTCGATCGTATACGTGCTGACCTCGAGGACCCATGGAAGGCGTTAGAAGATGATCCAGACCGCAGGGCCTTGGCTAACGCGGCAAGGGCGGGGCGGCCGCGCTATCGCCTATTCACGTTTGCTAATCCGGTTGCCGCTGATCTGTGGGAAAACCAACCTGACAATCGGGACTTTCTTATCCAAGCGGAAGAATACGGCGTCCCCCAGAAACGTCACCGAGTTATCGTGTTGGGCATCCGGGATGATGTGGACGTAGAGCCGGGTAGGCTAGAGCCGTCCGCTCCTTCGACCGTAAGAGACGCCATTGGACACCTGCCACCCTTGAGAAGTGGCCTGTCTGACGCGCAGGACGATTTTGACGAGTGGGCGCGCGTACGAACGCTTGCCGTGCGCGAGTTGAAAAAAATCGTCCGAGACAAGGCAGTGAGTGCTGCCCTCGGCCAAGCTGTGAGCGAGCATGCACCTCTGACCCGTGGTTCCAAGTTTGTAGCAGAGAAGCAGCGCAAGCCGCAGACGACTCTCGAGCGTTGGCTGCGCCCGCGACCAGTAAATGGCTTTGCTCAGCATGAAACGCGGAGTCACATGAAGTCGGACGTGGTGCGTTACGTCTACGCGGCGTGCGCCGCTGTCGCCCTGAATAGAACGCCGAAACTGGAACATTGGCCGAAGGAGCTTCTGCCGGATCACCGCAATGTCATACACGACGACAAGACAGGCATTCGAGAAGTTGGCGGCTTCAGCGATCGGTTCAAGGTCCAGCGTTGGAGGGAGCCAGCATCAACCATAACATCTCACATTGCCAAGGACGGGCACTACTTCATCCATCCCGACCCGTCGCAAGCTAGAAGTCTCACCGTTCGTGAAGCTGCGCGCCTTCAAACATTTCCAGACGACTACTTCTTCTGCGGCAACCGCACAGAAGCATATAGCCAAGTTGGGAATGCCGTTCCACCCTACTTGGCGGTGCAGCTGGCCGGTGTCGTCGCGCCTATTTTCGAGGCTCTGATAGGTCAGTCAACTAAGACTTCGAGCAGGGTGCCGTCAAAGCGAGGTCTCACTCGCGTTGGTTGACGTTCACACCAAAGCCCAACGCAGCTACAATATGTCCCGCATTGCCAATCGGGACACAGCGCCAGAACGTGCGCTTCGCTCGGCCCTGCACCGTGCCGGCCTTCGATTTCGTCTGCATCGTCGCGACCTTCCTGGGCGCCCCGACATCGTGCTCCCTTCGCGGCGCCTTGCGATCTTCGTACATGGGTGCTTCTGGCACCGCCATGAGGGGTGCCGCTTCGCCACGACACCGGCGACAAACGCCGAGTTCTGGCAGCGCAAGTTCGCCTCGAACACTATCCGTGATGCTGCGAATGTTGCAGCTCTGGAGGCACTCGGATGGCGCGTATTCGTGGCCTGGGAATGCGAGGTAAAGACCTCGCTCGGCGCCGTGGTTACGAGCATTATGAGCGTCGCCAACTAACGCTAAGTCAATGCTTCCTAGGCGTTTTCCAGGCTCCGAATTTCTAACGGTAGCTGTCAGCTTCAGTTCTTCGCCCCATCGGCGGCTCAGCGCCGCGTACATTTGCCGTACCTTTTGAAAATATTTGGCAGCGGCTCTTGATGAGTTGCTCCAAGATCGCTTATCTCGTGGACAACAGGTGGAGCCTATGAGAAACAAACGAGATAAGTTCGTAGAACTGGCGGAAGCCCGCGTCAGCAAGACGCTCAAGGATATTCAGCTGATCGGAAATCTTTCGAACCGATCCGCTTACGATTTCAACGAGGGCGACGTCCGAAAGATTTTCAGTGCCCTCCAAAAAGCGCTCGACGGCGCCAAGGGCCGCTTTGCGAAGGACGGCGAGAGTTCAGGGGGGGACTTCAAGCTTTGAACGCAAATCAGGCGGGACTGCATCATCGTTGGCAATGGCCCGGCACTGGTCCAACGGCTGTGAGCTATGGCCTGGACACCGAGATATTTGACTCAGAGAAGTTTCCTCACGTCCAGACCTTCGTGCGGGAGGCAATTCAAAATAGCCTCGACGCGCGCGACGACAAGAGCAAGCCGGTTCGGGTTCGGTTTGGCTTTTTCGAGGGGCCCGTTGCTCCCCGATCATCGTTTCTTGCCGGTCTGGTAGACCACAAGGCGAAGAGCGGCCTTTCCTTCCCCCCCGAATGGCATGACGGGAGCATGCGCTGGCTTGTTGTCGAGGACAACAACACCTCCGGCCTGAACGGTGACCTAAACGATCGCATGGGCGATTTCTGGAACTATTGGCTGAACTTCGGCATCTCGAACAAGACTGGAGCCGGTCGAGGGGGCCGTGGCATCGGTCGCATAACGTTCCTGATTGCGTCAGGGATCAGCACGGTTATCGGCATCACGCGCCGGGCGAGCGATGGTGTAGTCGCGGTGTGCGGGATGAGCGTCCTACGGCCCGGTATGGCCGACGGGGAGTTCAAGACCAGCTATGCCTACCTCGCGAAGAGCGCAAAAGGCAGCATTTACTCTCTCTACGATGATGTTTCATTCCAGAAGGGACTGGCTGCTGCGTTCTCCGCAACAGACTACAACAGCACTGGGACAAGCGGGCTGTCGCTCATCATCCCCTATCCACACTCAAGTTTGACCGCCGAAGGTATCGTGGCGGCGGCTATTGAGCATTTCGCGCCCGCCATAATCTCTGGCAGCCTTGTGGTTGATGCTGACGGAACCGTGCTTGACCACGCGACCATCGATGGCGAAGCGGATCGTGTCAAAAGGGAGTTCCCTCCCGGCCCGATGCAGGAGGACCCGAGGAGGGTGCTCGAACTTGTCCGGCATGCCCAAGACGCGCCGACTGTTGTCATCACGGTCAAGGACCCAAAGGCCAGGTTGGATCAGGTCCTGGACGACGCGGCACGCGAGGAGCTGCGCACAAAATTTCAAAACAGCAATCGACTTGGTGTCGCCATCGACATCCCGGTGATCCGGAACAGCCACACGACAGTATCGAGGCTCCGCGCTGTCTTGGCGCACACGCCTAAGGGCAAGAAGCCAGCCGACCTCTTATTTCGCGACGGCATGTGTTTGCCGGAGGTCTCCGCCCGCAACCCAGCAGACGTTGATCTGGTGGTCCTGTCCGACGAGGGGCAGTTGGTCGCCTACCTAAATTTCTGCGAGGGGAAGGCGCATCTCAACCTGATCGAGAACAAGGAAGTTCGCGAGAACCTCCTAAAGAACGGCTTTCCAGGAGACTACTCGGTGAAGCGTTTCGTGCGAAGCCTGATGGACGGCCTTAGGACGCTCGTCATGCCGGATGCAACAAAACCGGACGCTTCCATCTTCAGCGACTTCTTCTCCATCCCTAGGAATGATCCGAAGAGGCGACAGGACGATACTGGCGGACCCAAACCGAACCCACAAGTGCCTCCTCCTCCTCCGCCGCCGCCACCACCGCCGAAGCAGCCCAATATTTTCCTCGTCGATGATCTACCGGACGGTTTCCGGGTGCGTTCAAATCCCGCGCAGACGACTTGGCCAGCTAACCTTAGGATTGAGGTGGCCTACGCTGACGGCTCGCGTACTCCCAGATGGAGCGAACACGACTTTGAGCTAGGCAAGCTGCCAACCACTCGGCAGGGCGCCGCCGGGAAGATGGGGATCAGCAAGAACGTCATGACCGTTCGCGACTGTGGTTCTGACTTCGAGTTGGAAATCACAGGGTTTGACGCACGCCGTGAGCTGGTCACAAACGTGAAGGGCTTCCGCACCAGTGGGAAGGATGGAGCCGATGCGTAAAACGATACGCCTCACTGGGCGAAAGCAGCTGCCGCAATCTGCCTTCGATTTCAGGTTCGCAGAGGTGAAAGGCCGTCGCGTGGCAACCCTGACCGTGAGCGATCCTGCGGTGACGCGGAGCTTTCCTCCCCATTCGGAGATTAAGGTAAAGCTTAACGAGAACAAGCTCGTGCAGGTTCTCGATTTCGGAACCGTCGCGAAGCCTGCGGCGACGGCAGATCTTGGTGACGCTGTATTTCGGGCACCCTCCTGTCAGGTGCGTGTTGTGAACCGAGCCACGAACAATGACGGAATGCTACTCGGGAGCACCCGCAGCTGGACGCTTACCTCCGGCGGAGACCCTGACAGTATTCTGCTCTTCCAGCCGGCGCCCATTGCGCCGCGGCTGTGGAAACTGGACGTACGGGACGGCGACGAACAGCCGGTTCTCTACATTGACGAGAACGTGCCAGACGCGAGGCTGTGGGCACGGACAAATCCTGTCTTCGCCGCCTGCGTACTGCCGGCCGTGATCTCTGAAATCATGTTCGACATCCTTAAGCTTGAAGAAGCTCCCGATGGCGGCTGGAGGTCGGACTGGCTTGGATGGGTCAACATCTTGATGCCAGGTACCACTCCGCCCTTCAAGGAAGATGCGGACGTGAAGAGGAAGTGGATTAGCGAGCTGATTGACGCCTTTGCGGCGCGACATGGTCTCGCTGCCAGCGTGATTTCGTCGCTCGGGAGCGTGGAGGACAGGTCATGAGCAACGCAAAATACCAGTCGATGTTTCAGCTCACGCTTGAAGGCTTGGAGCTGTTTGAACAGGTAATGGCCCGAACTGTAGCAGAGAGCGCCCTCGATGTGAGAGACCCGCGCTATGCTCAGCCCGTACCGGGAACGCTGCCGTTCGAAGTCAGGGATTTTGCGACGGCAAAGGAAATGGCCGCAGCGATCTGCGCCAGTTTGGGTACTCAGTCATCGCCCCAAGCGCAGGCCGAGAATACAGGGCTGTGGGCTTGGCTAACTTTCGTCCTTGTTGATAATCTATTCCCGACGAAGGGCGGCGTCCGGCTCATCAAGGAATACCCGCGATGGTTTCCAGCCGCACCTAATGATTGGCAGAAGGCGCAGCGGCATCTCGTGCGGATGCCGGTACTCTTGTATGCCGCCTTCGGCAGTGATGCCGACCACCTGATCTGCGGCAAGCCGTCGGTTGGGCCGGAAATCCGCGAACAGCTTACGAGCCAGCAGGACATGTTCAGCGCGAATTTCCAACGGGCGTGCCGGGCACTCTACTATGACGACGTAAA
>Ga0157378_10002274_pt1 | contig 17054 bp, 10 predicted proteins | sample M65metaG_FD_115309 | JGI IMG/M metagenome (GOLD analysis project Ga0157378, IMG submission 115309) | Miscanthus rhizosphere microbial communities from Kellogg Biological Station, Michigan, USA - M6-5 metaG | ecosystem: Host-associated > Plants > Roots > Rhizosphere > Soil | place: USA: Michigan...
AAGATCAGCCAAGCACGTCTCAACACGCCATGTCGAACCGTTGAGTGCGACATTCTAATCCGCAGGAGGTTGCGCCCAACCGCGGAGCTCAGATCCATTTACTACTTCTGGTTAAACGGCAAATGCCGTTCCCGGTGGCTTTCTGACTTCGGTAAAATAGGCCTCTATGCCTTGGAGAATGTGGTCCCAGTCTATCCAAGAGCAATTCGGCTCTGCTGCCGGGCGGTTCGCCTGGTGAGTAATGGAAGACGTTCACGGCGGGAATGGCTACGTCAGACTTCGCGACTGGCAGCCGGCTTGCCCGTGGCGCTGTCTCCGCTGTCGCGGCTTTCGGCCGCGATTCCATCATCCAAAACCAGTTTGCCGGCAGCGCAGGATGTGCCGCCCAACGCGGCGGCGCAGCTGTTTACCAGCGATCCCACAAAGTATCGCTTCACGCGCGATGAAGACCAGTTTCTCGAAGAACTGGAGCGCGCCTGCTTTCAATTTTTCTGGGACGAATCCAATCCTTATACCGGACTGGTGAAGGATCGCAGCCAGGCGGACGGATCGGATTCGCGCAACGTTGCCAGCATCGCCGCCACCGGCTTCGGGCTCGGCGGCATGTGCATCGCCGACCTGCGCGGCTGGGAAGACAAGAAGAAAGTTCGCGAGCGCGTTCGCAATACGCTGCGTTTCGTGGATACGCGCGTGCCGCAGGCGCATGGTTTTTTCTGCCACTTCCTGAATTTTCGCAACGGGGAGCGCGCTTTCCAGTCTGAAGTTTCGTCCATCGACACCGCGATTTTCATCTGCGGGGTGCTGACGTGCCGCGCGTATTTCGAGGATGACGCCGAAATTCGCGACCTGGCGACCAAGCTCTACGAGCGCGTGGATTGGGGCTGGCTGCTTCACGGCGAGAAAACGCTGTCGATGGGATGGACGCCGGAGCACGGCTTCATCCGATCGCGTTGGGATAGCTATTCCGAACTAATGATGGTCTACCTGCTGGGTCTCGGCTCGCCTTCCAACGTGATGACGCGGGCGAATTGGGAAGCGTGGACGCGGACTTACTTCGAATACAACGGGATTCGTTTCATCGGCTCGCACGCACCGCTGTTCGTTCATCAATACTCGCATGCGTGGTTTGACTTCCGGGGAAAGCACGACAAGTTCGCGGATTATTTCACCAACTCGGTGATCGCCACGAAAGTTCACAAACTGTGGTGCCTGGAAATTTCCCGGGAGTTTCCTGACTATACGGAAGACCTGTGGGGAATCACCGCATCGGATTCGGCCCGTGGCTACGCGGTATGGGGCGGGCCGCCGCCGATGGGACGCCTGGATGGAAGCGTGGTTCCGTGCGCGGCGGGAGGCTCCTTGCCGTTCCTGCCGGAAGAAACGTTACGGGTGCTGCGGACAATTCGCAGCAAGTACGAACAGCGCACGTGGAAACGCTACGGCTTCGTAGACGCATTCAATCCGCTGACGAACTGGTACAGCCAGGACGTCCTGGGAATTGATGCCGGCATCATGATGCTGATGGCGGAAAATTCTCGAACGGGATTCATCTGGGAGCAGTTCATGAAGAACGACATCGCGAAAAATGCGTTCGCGCGAGCGGGGTTCCGTGCGATTCCGTCCAGCGAGCCGGTGGCCGCGCCGAAGTCTCCGATCCCGCCGGGGTATCCGGCGTGGAGCCCGAGATAAGACGAGTACTGAGACACGCGGTAGCAGCGGAGCAAATCCAGGACTCAGGTGGCCGCATACATCATGCGGACATGGGGCGCAGCGCGCTGCGTCCCTACAATGATAGCGTTCCAACCACGAGCTACTTGCTTGTCTCGATCAGCGCCAATGCATGCGGCTGCAGCGTTAGCGACAGCGAGCCGTTGGTCAACGCCATGGTCTTCGTTGCCGGAAGTGCCGCCGCTTTTCGCAGTTCCGCGATCTGAGGCTCGGTCGGCGATACCGGGCTGCCCATTTTCTCCCAGGCCGGCAGCGGCGAACCATGCTCTTTGTCGACAATCGTCACGCGCACGGATTTTGGCGGGTCCGCGCCGCGAAAACGCAACGTCAACGTCTTCGGCGATCCCGCTTCCTCCGGCAAGAACAGATTCCATGCGGCGATCGCCAGCGATCCATCCTTGCGCCGGGTGACCAATGCGGAATCCGAGCTTACGTCCAAGCGGGAGTCGCCCAGCCGATGGAGCAGCGCGAAGTCGTTGAATGCGGCTTTGGGGATGCTGCGCTCCGCGAGCAGTCCGAATCCACCATAAAACGGCGTCTTCACGACGCCCTGCTCTTCGAACACGTCGGAGAACGACCAGTAACTCATGACGTCGACGAGACCGTCGCATTCGCGAATGGTATTTGCGAGGAACGGGCCCATGTAGGCGCTGTCGGTCACGGCGGGATTGTTGTCATAGGCGGCGTTGTACTCGGTCCAGATCAGCGGCATCTTCGGGAATGGCGAGGCGGCGATTTGATCGTGCACTTTCTTCACCGAACGGCAGACCATTTTGTTGCGAGAAATCTGCTCGTGCGTGCCAAACACGTCTTCCGCTTTATCGTTGCCGTAAACGTGACTGGAGACGAAATCGACTGGGATGCTCTTGCCCTTGCAATGCGCGAGAAAGCGATCGGCCCAGGCCGCTTGCGCGGTTGCCGGACCTCCGACACGCAGCCGTGGGCTGACGCGCTTGACCGCCTGCGCGGCCTGATCGTAAAGCTGGTAATAGGTTTCTTCCTTTGGATTGCCGACCCAGAAATCGAGGTTGGGCTCATTCCACACTTCGAAATACCACTGCGAGACTTCTTCAAGGCCGTAGCGTTGCACCAAATGGCGCGTGAAGGCTTCGATCATCTGGCCCCAGCGATTCCAATCCTTAGGCGGCGCCACGTTTTGCTTGTACCAGAAGGCGTGCAAAGCGTTAGGGTCGGACGTGAGCTTCTTGGGCATGAAGCTCATTTCCACGAAGGGGCGCACCTTATTTTCCAGGAGGCCATCGTAGATCTGATCGACGTACGAGAAGTTGTAGACGGGATTTCCAGCGGCATCTTCGTCGTACATTCCGACTTCATCCTGAAAAATCGCGTGGAACCGGACGAATTCGAAATCGGTGATGCGTTTGGTTTCGCGGAGATCGTGACGATAGCTCTCACGCAACGAGAGGATGGCGCGTCCGGAACCAAACATCCTCTCCCAGAAGTGGGGAAGGGGATGCGATGGAGCACTCGAGTCGATGTCGACGGCTTCCGCGACCGTTTGCGCTGCGACGGCATGCGCAAGCGCCAATACAGCGCCGGCCGCGAGCGGTAAAAGCAGTACAGAGAATCGGCGAAGCAAAGAAAACACACTTACACGTAGGCGCATTCGAGTGTCTCCGCAAGAGTTATAGCAGAAATGGCGAGAGGAGCGCAGGTCCATGTCGCCTGCGTTCCTCTCTGTCCCCCCACCGTTCTCTTTGCTGTGTCTGTCTAGAAGCTGAAACGCGCCTGCAGCTCGATCACGCGGCCAGCGAGAGCGCTCAAGCCTTGTCCGAAGGTTCCGTTGGGTGAAGTCACCGTTTGTGCGCCGGTGGTTTCGTTGACGTTCAAGGTGCCGATGGTCTGCTGGCTGTTGTTGAAGGGCACGAAGTTGGTCTGATTGAAAATGTTGTAGAAATTGGCGCGAATGTCGATCTTCGCGTTTTCTCCAAGCACCGGCATGCGCGGAAGGCCGAACGCTTTGCCCAGCGTCATATCCACCGAGGAATAGCGCGGGCCGCGGAACGAATTGCGGGCGACGCCGGGGGCCGTGGGAGTGGCGCCAACGATTGTTGGCGGCGTGAAATATGTGCTCGCTCCGTTCGGGAAGTTGCCACCCGATCGGATGAAGCCATCGTTGCTGTAATCGCTGAGCGCGCCGCCGAGATAAGCGGCGGGCCGCACAGTGCAGTAGTTGCTGTTCGGATAGATGAGGCCGCAAGAGGTCGATCCGGTGGCATCGGTGACTTGCACATTGTAGACGGGAGTCCACGGGAAGCCGGTGTGCGCATTGAGAATACCCGAGACCGTCCAGCCGCCCAGGATCTTGTCGACCCAACCGTGCGAGCCGAAAAAGTGCGGCGTCCACAAGCCGTAGAGTTTGAAGTTGTGCTTCACGTCGTAATCGGAGAGGCCCCACTCCGAACGGGGGCTGAACGGAAATGTGCCGCTCTCAAAATCCTGCGAGGCGTTATCCTCCGATCTGGCGAAGGTGTATTGCCCATCGATCGCAAAAGAGCGCGAGAAACGATGTTCAACTTCGGTGAGCAAAGCGTTGTAGCTGCCGTTCACGTCGTTGGTGTAGAGGTTGTATTGTTGCACGACCGGATTGAGCGGATTGGCCGCGGTGCTGAACAGGTTCGGAAACTGCTGACGAGTGTAATGGCGGCTCAGGCTGCCTTGATATCCGACCGTCAGCACCCAGCGATGGCCTATGTCGTACTGCGTCAATAGCGAGTATCGGTAAGTGATCGGCGTCGCCAGATCGTTTGGCACGCCTTGCAGAGTGATGGGAGCTCCGCCGGTGGGAAGTCCCGTTGCCGGATCAAACGATTGGATCGCGTTCGGGTTAGCGGGCCAGTTGGTGAATTGCGTGGGATCGGTCGGCGTTGCGTAAACGATATTCGTGCCGAAAGCATTCAAATTGGTGACGAACGGTGGATTGGAACGCCCATTCAAGGAGATGGCTTCTTCCATGCGATTGTAGCCGATTCCGAATCCACCACGGACGACGAGCCGGTTGTGCACCTCCTGATGCAGCAGAGGAAGGCGGCCGGGATTCCAAGCGAAACCGATCTGGGGACCCCAGTTGTTGTAACTGGAGTTGTAGAGGTCGCCGCCGACTTTCAGCCGCAGGCCCAACAGGGGATCGGGCTGTGGACCGAGGATCGGGTTGCTGATGTTGCCGAATTTTTCGTGCACCGGGCCGAAATATTCCCAGCGCACGCCAAGGTTCACTGTCAGAGTCGGCTTGACTTTGAAATCGTCCTGCACGAAGAAGGCATAGATGTTCGAACGGATGTACTTCCTCGCGTCAGTCGGTTGTCCGGTCAGTGGATCGAAGTTTCCGCTCTCCTGCTGCGGCGCATCGCTCAAAAAGTCCCAGACATTGTTGAAGGTGAACGTTGGCCGAGCGGCGCCGGCTTGCACGTCGACGTCTTGCTCTTTGTAAATGTCCGCGCCGAACTTCATAGTGTGCTTGCTGAAGACTTTGGTGGCGGTGTCACGGATGTTGTAGGTCGTCTGATAAAAAACGCCCGGCCCTGGCGCCCCGAATTGAATGGTGGAACCGGCGATGTTTCCGAGTTTATCGATGTTGTCCGACGGCAACCCGAATGGTTCCTGCGGATTCGTGTCCAGCTCGTTGAAGTACCACCGCGTAACGTTGAACCGCACTTCATTGAGGAATGTGGGCGTGAAAGTATGGTCCCAGAGTAACGCTGCCGACTCATTCAAGCGATTGGAGTGCCAAAGATTTGCTGCGCGGGCATTGCCATTGAAGAAGGTCGCATCGTTGGGAACCCAATATATGCTGAAGGCGATCAGGTCCTTGCTGGTGGCCTGAAAGTCGACGCGGCCGTTGTATTGCGTGGCGACGCTGTCGGTGGGATTCACCGTTTGCACGAAGGCGACATCGGGAATGCCATCGAGGCCGCTGCCGATGCCGAAGGGCGTGGCGGGAGTGCCGAAGGTCGGGTCCTGGGTTCCGATCGCCGTCGTTAGCGGCGAGCCGATATCGAGGCCCTGACCGGCGACTTCCTGACACGAGCCGGCGTTGGACAGACCCGCTTCAGCGCAGGTCCTCGGAATAATCCGGCTGATCGCGGTGCCTTCGCCCGGGAACGTCAACAGATTATTCGCGATGGTCCCCGCCCGAGCTTGCCCCAGAAATTGCGGAGCTTCCGCCCAGGTATTGTTGGTATTCACCGTGGAATTGCGCAGCGTTTCGTACGAGAAAAACGCGAACAAACGATTCTTGATGATCGGCCCGCCCAGGCTACCACCGATTTGATTGAATCGATTGGTCACGCGCTGGACGGCGCTAGGGCCGCCGGGACCGTTATAACGCTGAAAGGCATTGAGGCCGGGCCGGTCGATCTTGATAAACGCGCTGCCGTGATACTGATTCGTGCCATTCTGAGAGACCACCTCGACTTGCGCGCCGCTATTCCGGCCATTTTCGGCGCTGTAGTAGTTCGAGGTGACGCGAACTTCTTTCACCGACTCTTCATTCGGAGTAATGACCGCCGCGCCGCCCCACGCCAGGCTGTTCACCTGCACTCCGTCGAGTTGATAGTTGTTGGTGGTGTTTCGCAAGCCGTTGGCGTTGATCTGCACTTGATTCTCGGTCTGGAAGATGCTGCTGCTCGCGCTGGTGCCGCCAGGCCCTGCGCTTCCCGGAGTGTTCTGGCTGCCGCCGTTGTTGGTGTGCGAACCGTCGCCGGTAACACCCGGCGCCAGACGAAGAAGTTGAAAGGGATCACGCCCTAGGGAGGGCAAATTTTGCACTTCACGGCTGGTCAGCGTGCCGCTGACCTGCCCTGTTGCGGTATCGATCGCGGGAGTCACATCGCCGCTGACGGTTATCGACTGGCTTACGTCGCCCAGTTCCAGGCTGATATTCACGGCCTGAATTGTTTCCGCGCTTACCGCGAGGTCGGAGAGCGTTTTCTTCTTGAATCCCGAAGCTTCGGCGCTCAGCGTGTAGCGGCCCGGAGGCAAGCTCAGAAAATTGTAGACGCCGGCATCGTCAGTGGTCGAAGTTTGCGTGCGACCTGTCTCCTTGTTCGTCAGAGTAACGGTGGCTCCGCTGATCGTCGTGTTTTGCGGATCCAGAACGGTGCCCTGGATTCCCGCGCGATACTGCGCGACAGCGCTGACGGCACACACTACGAAGACAACGGCACACAGGAGATTTCGCCACATGGACTTTCACCTCAAATGAAGGTTGACGTTGAACGGAGTAACGGATCCCGGCGGGAATACCGACTACTCGTGCTCACCCCAAAGTAGATGACACACCCCTGGGTATAAGGCGGTCGATCAGGTAATCCCCGTACAAATCCTTGCGAGCTTGCTGTACATTTTCCTGTAAAGCCGGTCGGGGCTCGGACAAATCAATCATGCAGAGAATAGTGACGGCAACGCACAGCGGGGCGGCCGCGACACGCGATGAGTGAGCCTTTTGAACTCTCGCGCGAATTTCCCGCAGTTGTCTTCGTCAATCCCCACGCCGGAGCAGGCCGGGCAGGCGCGCGCCTTCTTGAAATTCGGGAAATTTTTACCGCTCATAAAGTTCCCGCGGAATTTCTGATTACGGAAAGCTCTCAGCACCTGCAATCTCTGGTTCGCGGCGCGATCGCTGACGGCCGCAGGCTGCTGTTCGCCCTGGGTGGAGACGGGACGTTTCAAGGCCTGGCGAATGCCTGTTTCGGCAGCGATGTCTTGCTTGGGCTTCTGCCCGCCGGTGGGGGAAATGACTTCGCCCTGGCTCTGGGTCTGCCCCGTAATCCAGGCGACGCGGCTCGAGCGGTCTTAGGAGGCCGGCCCCGCCAGGTCGACTTGCTCCGCGCGCGAACCAGCGACGGCATCGAGCGGTTGTATGTCGGTGGTGGCGGAATGGGCCTGGATGCAGACGCCGCGCGCTATGCCGCCGACCAATATCGCCGGTGGCCCGGGCGCTGGCGTTACATCGCAGGGCTGTTGCACGCGCTGCGAGGCTTCACGCCGCTTCGTGTGCGCGCAGAGTTTTCCAGCGGCACCGATCCCGTGATGGAGGAAATCGTTTTACTGGCGGCCATTTTCAACGCACCATCTTACGGAGCTAGAGTACGTTTGGCGCCGCAAGCCGAAATCAACGACGGTTGGCTGGACGTCGCTTTTGTCAAAGACCTCAGCTCATTTCAGGTGCTGACCGCGCTACTTCAGTTGCTGCGCAGCGGCACACTGCCTGAAGCCTACGTGAAACGCGCACGCGCGCGATGTGTGGTGCTGTCCGCGAATCGGCCTTGCTCGTTTCATTGCGACGGAGAAATTCTTGGCGCGGCTCCCGTGCAGGTCGAGGTTGTCCCGCAAGCCATTCGCGTTCTCGCTCCCGTAATCACGTGACTCCCGGCAGCCGCCAATCGACTTCAGTGCCTTCGCCGGCGAGGCCACCTAACGTGTCGGCATCGTCTGCAAATCAGTTTTCTGCCCCGCCTCCATGCCTGGCCTTGCACAACCGGCATTCCGTCGGCTCCTTGGTGTTGTCCACCACGTGATGTACCGGCGGCATGGTCTTCAAATACGAATAGATCGCCAGCAGATCCGGATCGCTCAACCCTCGGTACGCCGCCCACGGCATGATCGGGCTCAAGGCCCGGCCCTTCACGTAGCCCGTCCGCATTGCGCTCGCAAACATAGCTTCGTTGTCGTAGGAAAAGCCCGTGGCGTCAGGCGTAATGTTTGCTGCCGCCACACGCCCCCAGGGCCCCTCAAACACGAATCCGCCGGCAAAGTTCAGGCCGGGCAAGGGCTGCCCGCGTTTTTGTGGAGTATGGCAATCTTCGCAACCTCCCATTTCCACCAAATACCTGCCGCGACTCACCGCCGTCGGTACATCCGGTTCCGAAACCGGGGACGTGACCGGCTCGGGCGCGTTGCGGATCAAGTATTTGACCGGAAAAATAATCTTGGTTGGCGGCAGAGGATTGCGCACCGGCCCGAGAGACCTCATGTACACCACGATCGAAGCAAGATCTTCGTCGGAAAGATTCCGGTAACGCCTGTAAGGCATCAGAGGAAACAAAGTGTTGCCGTCGCGATCCACGCCTTCGCGAATGGCGCGCCCGATCTCGTCGTCGCTCCACCGCCCGAGTCCCGTTTCCGGGTCCGGCGTGAGGTTCGGAGCAGTGACCGCCCCGGGGAGTCCAGTGAGAGGGAAAATCGTACCGGCCCCGTTCATGCCGGAGGGCGTAGGGAGGTCGTGCTTGGTCCAATCGTGCGGCGAATGGCAAATCAGGCACGCCGAGACGCTAGTAGCTAGATATTCGCCGCGTTCCACACGCTGTGGGGTGCGCTCGTAAACCCGGTTGGTGAGCGGGCGCATGCGCGGACCGATGAGAGGACGAGTCCCGACCACCGCCGGAATGCCGATAGCTGCAACGACGATCAGCGCCAACACCGCGTAACCCAGTATTCTTCCAATTTTCATTCCCTGCTCCCACACCGCTCGTAAACTTATACGCGCGAGGCCGCAAGAAACTACCAAACCCCGGCATCTAGTGGAAGCTATTGAAAACAAAGCGCTATTCGCGCGATGGGGATGACGCCAGGTACAGCACTTTAGGAATGCGACTGCGGCCTTTGCCGGATTCCTTTTATCCGGCGGGTGCCGCTAACCTCATCATCCGGGGAGTTTGAAAGTCTGGCCGGGGGTTCGAAAGTCGGCCTACTTTACGAAAGAGAGAAAATGAGCGACGACGCTGGTCCTCGAGTTCGTTTTTGTGACGAGTACGAAAATCTGATGGATGAATTGGTTCGCGCCTTATCGGCGTGGACTCAACTGCGCTGTTTCCAGGAAGACCCGCCGCCTTCGAATATTCCATCGCACCGATTCCCTGCCAAACTGGCTCCCGGAAACCTGGCGAAAGTTGAACTGGCTCGCTGCTGCGGCAGCTATATCGCGGCGATGTGGGCTTTGCGGATGCACTCCCGCACTTGTCTATTGTGTCAGGAGACTTTGCGGGTTCAGGTGAATGGCGACGCAGCCCCGCCTGCAAGGCTCAGTCCGAGCTGTTGTTGATCGGCGCGTTGCGAAGCGCTGTTTCGCCTCGCAAGCTGCGCCTTCTACCTTCAATTCTTGCTGTTCGCGGCTTCGCGAAAGAGAGTATCTCGTGCCGATTCATTGCCCGATGTGTTGGAGTCGCTGGATTCGCCGTTCGAAACGCAGGAGCCTGATCGAATTGACGCTGCTTCCGATACTGTTCGTCCACCCCTACCGCTGTATGGAATGTGACTGGCGCTTTTTCCGGTGGTCGGTGCTGAACAAAGCGACGCACAAGCGTCACCCTTCGCGCCATCGTCACGCACATTAGCAGGCTGGGTCTCTGGCGAAATTCTCGCGACGCGTTGCATGCATCCCTTCAGGCGTACAAAATCGCGCCGCGCCATCATGTTAGACTCACGGGCCATGAAATCCCAGGTGATGTTGCTCCCTGCCTCGGTGTTTTTGTTGTTCGCCGCCGGCCCGATCCCGGCGCAAAACCTCGCTCGCCCGGAGGTTCCTCCCAAGATCGCCGCCTCTGTGAATGAAGAGGTCGTGCTGATCGCGCACGCTTCCGGCTCCCAGATTTACGTTTGCCAGGCGGGTAGCGACGAGAAGCTCTCCTGGACCTTGAAGGCTCCGGACGCGGATCTCGCCGACGCGAACGGCAAGAATATCGGGCATCATGGCGCCGGACCTTCCTGGAAACTGACCGACGGCAGCGAAGTCACCGCCAAGGCGGCAGCTCGTGAAAACGCTCCGGATCCCGCCGATGTCCCCTGGCTGCTGCTCAACGTTATCGGTCACACCGGCAGCGGAGCGCTCGCCAAAGTCACCACCATTCAGCGCATTCACACCAAAGGCGGCCAGCCGCCGGCCAGCGGGTGTGACGCCGCCCATCGCGGCGCGGAAACAAAGAGTCCGTATACCGCCGAGTATTATTTCTACTCGCCTGCGCACTAACACTCAGTCGCTCTGCCGCAATGGAATGGGGCGACGCTCTCTGTAAGCCTAAATACCGCGCGTGATCATTCCTTTGATCGTTCTAATGCGCGCCTCATCGCGCTTATAGAACGTCCATTGCTTGATGCGCTTGCCCCGCAGCAACCCGGCCTGAACCAGGATTTTGAGATGTTCGCTGGCGGTGGGCTGGCTCACCCGCAGCTTTCTGGCGATCGATAGGCCGCACACGCCATCGGTGAGCAAATCGCCGTCCACCTGCGGCGGGAAATACCGTTTGGGATGGCGCAGCCACGCCAGAATCCGCAGCCGCCGTTGATTGGAAAGCGCGCGCAAGGCAAATTCCAGATTCATATAGACAGTTAGCCAACTCCCTAACTATACTAGCACCGTTCATCGCATCGCGGAAGTGGTGCCGCAGCAAGCCTCGTCCGGCACAACTTGGATGTCCCGACATGCTCAACGCCATCTCCATCGATCGAGAGCGCATCGCCGCAACCGAAAAAATCATACGCCCGCACATCCGCCGCACACCAACGCTCGCCGTCCGCGCTGCTGATTTCGGGCTCGACTCCGCCGCCGGTCTGGTCTACAAACTGGAGTTGCTCCAGCATGGCGGCTCGTTCAAAGTGCGCGGGGCCTTCGCGAATTTGCTGACCCGCCAGATTTCCGACGCCGGTGTGGTCGCCGCCTCCGGCGGAAATCACGGTGTGGCGGTAGCTTTCGCGGCGATGCGTCTCGGCATTCGCGCCAAAATCTTTGTGCCTAGCGTGGCGTCCGCGGAAAAAATCGCGCGAATTCGCTCCTACGGCGCCGAACTTATCATCACCGGAGATCGCTACGCCGATGCGCTGGCTGCCAGCGAAAGTTGGATCGCGTCCTCCGGCGCAACTCCCATCCATGCTTACGACCAGGTCGAAACGCTGCTCGGCCAGGGAAGCGTCGGCGTCGAATGGGAACAGCAGTGTCCGGAGCTAGATACCGTCCTGGTTGCCGTCGGTGGCGGCGGACTGATTGGTGGAGTCGCGGCGTGGTATGGAGGCCGCGTCAAAATTATCGGTGTCGAACCGGAACAATCGCCGACTCTGGCCACTGCGCTGCGCGCCGGCAAACCTGTCGATAGCCCCGCCGGCGGCATCGCCGCTGACTCCCTGGCCCCCAAGCGCGTCGGCGAGTTGATGTTCCCGATCGCGCAGCGGCACATCAGCGAGGTTGTCTTGGTCTCTGACGACGCTATCCTGGACGCCCAGGAATCTCTGTGGAAGACACTGCGCATCGCCGCTGAACCAGGTGGAGCAACCGCTTTCGCCGCGCTGCTGTCCGGCCGCTATGAAGTGCAGCCCGGCGAGCGCCTCGGGGTATTGGTCTGCGGCGGTAACACCACTGCGGTCAACTTCGCACGGAAATCCGCCGCCGCTACGCCTGCCGAAATTTGAACCAAATCCTAAAACTCCCCCCGTTGAAAGGTACCCGCGGACTATCTATACACGTCCTACAGAAAAACGTGGATTCCTGAGGCCAAAATGAAGCGCGCCATTGTGCATGGCATTCTGCATATCGCCCTTTTACTTGCTGTACTGGCAGCCGCCGCCCCGGTGCACGCGTGGAACAGCTTCGGTCACATGGAAGTCGCCTATCTGGCCTACCAGAAGCTCACGCCTGCAACCAAAGCCCGCGTCTGGACGCTCCTTCAGCTCAATCCCGATTTTCCCACTTGGGAATCCACCATCCCCGCCGGAACCACCGACGCCGACAAGCAACTCATGGTTTTCATGATTGCCTCCATCTGGGCCGATGAAATCAAAGGGGTCGCACCCTACAAAAACCGCTTCACCGATGAAGATCCCCACAATGTCAACGTTCCCGATGGCACCACGTCCGCCCAGAACATCGGATACACCGATCTGTTTCGCCATCGCTACTGGCACTTCATCGACCGTCCCTTTTCGCGCGATGGAACGCCCTTGCCTCCGGTTCCGCAACCCAACGCGCTAACCCAAATCATCGCGTTCCGCGCGGTGCTTTCGTCGGCCGGCGCTAACGAGCTGAAATCTTATGATCTGGTATGGCTCCTGCATCTCGTCGGCGACGTGCATCAGCCGCTGCATTGCACCACGCGCATTGAAAGCGGCGCACCCGACGGGGATCAAGGCGGCAACGCCGTCAAATGCCCGAATTGCATTCCCGGCTACGGCGAACTCCATGGGTTTTGGGACGACGTTCTGGGGACCACAGGAGATAATCCCGATTATCAGAGCGTGATGGCCGCAGCGAAGAAGCTGCCCAAGCCCATCGCCGGCAAAGCCAGGACCAAAGACGCCGACGTGTGGATCACCGAAGGCATCGCGTATGCCAAATCGACGGTATACAAGGCGCCGATTCTTGCCGGTCACGGACCCTTTACGCTTACCGACAAATACAAGGCGGCGGCCAAAGCGCTGGCCAGGCAGCGCGTAGCACTCGCCGGGGCGCGCCTCGGCAACCTGCTGAATCAAGAATTGAAATAAAGGGATAACTCAGATCGGCCGGCGAATACCGAGCTTGCGCATGCGCGCCTGCAAAGTTGTCCGCTTCATTCCGAGAATATTGGCCGCGCCCTTGGGTCCCGCAATTCGCCATTCCGTTTGCCGCAACGCGCGCAGAATATGTTGCCGCTCTGCCTCCTCCAGCGTTGAGACCGGCACACTGGTGATGCTCGCCGAGTTGAATGCCGAAAAGGGTGCGGCAGGGTCCGCCATCGCTGAGCCCGACTTCAATTCCGCCAGCGGAACACGCAATTCCTTTCCAGGAGACAACAACACTGCACGCTCGATCAGGTTTTCCAGCTCGCGAATATTTCCCGGCCAGGCGTAATTCGTCAGCGCGTCCATCACATCCGCCGGCACGTACTCCACGGTTTTGTTCAGCGCTCGGCTGAATTTCTGCACGAAATAGCGCACCAGCAGCGGCACATCTTCCTTGCGCTCGCGCAGCGCCGGAATATGAATGGGAAAGACATTCAGCCGATAATACAGATCGCTGCGAAAGGCCCGCTCCGCCACCAGCTTTGGCAAATCGCGGTTCGTCGCCGCCACCACGCGTACATCCACGCGCTGCGTGCGGTTACTGCCCAGCCGTTCGAATTCCTGCTCCTGCAGCACGCGCAGTAGTTTCGGCTGTAACTCCAGCGGAATATCGCCTACTTCATCCAGGAACAAGCTTCCGCGATCGGCCAGTTCGAAGCGCCCGATCTTCTGGCTCAGCGCGCCGGTGAACGCGCCGCGCTCGTGCCCGAAAAGTTCCGCCTCCAACAACCCTGAAGGGATCGCCGCGCAATTGATCTTTACAAAAGTGCGCTCGCGCCGCGGGCTCAGGTTGTGTACCGCGCGCGCGATCACTTCCTTTCCCGTTCCCGTTTCCCCCTGTAGCAGCACCGTGGTTCCCGCCGGCGCCACTAATTCCACCTGCGCCAGAACACGCCGGATCGCCGCGCTCTCCCCCACAATCTCTTCAAAATTGAAAGCGTTCCGGATTTCTTCTTCCAGATACAGCTTCTCTTCAGAGAGTTTCTCCTTCAGCGCGTCGATTTCCTTGAACGCCACGGCGTTTTCCACCGCAATGGCCACCTGCGCCGCCACCTGCTGAACCACTTCGATATCCGTATCGGTGAACGCGTCCACTCTGCGGCCCGCCAGATTCAGCGAACCGAAAGTGCGCCCGCGGTTCGTCAGCGGAATGCACAAAATCGTCTGCAAACCTTCGGCGCGCAGCAGCTTGATGACCTCACTGTTGTAGGCGTCGAACTCGTTGCCACGCACCACGACCGTGCGGCCTTCCCCAATCGCGCGGCCTGCCGGCGAACCGTCGCGCGGAATCACCATTTCCGGCTTAAGCAGTCCCTGCCGCCCTGGAAAATCCAGCGCATGAATTCTTAGCAAGCCGGTCACGGGATCCAGGAGCGCCAGGCTGGTGTAGTCGTGGTGAATCACGCGCTGCAACGTGGACACGATTCCCCGAAACAGTTCCGGAAACTCCAGGCTGTTGACCAGTACATTGTTCACTTCAAGCAGGATGCGCAGCCGGTCGCGCTCCCGCGCCAACTGCGTCTGGTAGGCTTGCGAGGTTTCCAGATTCAGCGCATTGTCCACCGCTACCGCAACCTGGCTGGCCACCCGCTGCATGAATTGCAGCTCACCGTCGGTAATGCACTGCGGCGTCAGACGCCCGAATCCCATCGCTCCCACGCGCCGTTGCGCCGTGGTCAGCGGCACCATCGCCGCGCACCGCACTCCGTGCTCCCGCAATCGCCCCATGTATTCCGGGTAGCGCGTCTCCTCCTCTGTGTCCGCGACCACGAACGGCTCCTGCGTCTGCCACACCAGGCCCGAAGGCGTGCCTTCCACCGGCGATTCGCTTCCCGTCGACTTTTCCGTGGGCACGCGCGTTTCCAGAACATGCAGTCGCATCACGTTGCGCGCAGGATCGTGGAGAATCAGCGTAAGAAAATCGAATTCGATGACCGAATGAAGCCGCTCGGAGAGATCGTGAAAAAGAGCAGGCAGATCTCGCTGCTGGGCAATCGCCTCGCTGACTTCGAGTAGCGCTTCCAGCTGCAGACGCGAGTGTTCCAGCGGCGCGGCGGGCGCCGTCTCCGGTGAAGAAATGACCGGTTCCGGCATAATGTCAGGATAGCATCCGGCTTGGCGCCCGCTCAACCGCGCCAGTCAGGTCGAAAAGGCCGCGAGCGCTTCTCGAAATCGCCGCGGCTTGCAGAACACATTGGAGAACACACCTGCAGATCGCGTTCTAGAACGGCGATGATTTTCGAATCATTTTGCGCGCAGCCTCGAGCAATCAACCTCTCTTCTTTTTCTTCGTTTCCGCACCGGTCGTCGGTTCGGAAATCCACGCCGGCGGATCGCTCGCCGGAAACGATTCCTCCGACGCCTCATCGACCGGATCCCGCGGTTCGATTCGTTCTTCCTCTGCTGGCTTCTTCTTGGGCGCCGGCTGACTCATACCCTCAAATCTACGCCAGTTCGCGGTTCCAGGTGCATACAGGAAGTTGCTGAGGACGGCTCGCCGCCAATTCGTCCGCATCAGATGGATTGGCGCGTCAGATAGATTGAATTGTTATCGTAATTGCCCGTAGTCAAATCTTGAGATTTGACAGATTCGGACTTTACTGCGGCGACCCAAATCCGCATTCCTTCCAGAGTTTTTCCCAGCCCCAGATCCCATACGCGGCCTTATCCGGCAGCGGGAAACCAAGCTGATGCGCTAGCATGCACACCTGCCCGCGATGGTGCGCTTCGTGCACGATCATATAGGCAAGCATCGCCGCGCCCGGAGCCCACGGTCGAGCCCAACCGTCGCGATGGAATTTCTTGACGCGGCCCTCGATAGCGAGAGCCTCAGCCAGCATCTGCGAACACAACGCTGCGCTCTCCCCGAGAGCCCTCCTGGCTCGTTGTTGCGTGCAGCGCGTTCGTTCCAGCTTGGGCGGCAGTTTCAAATGGGGTGCCGACAAGCGAATCCACTTGCAGCGGACATTGTGAACGTGGGTAAAAATGGCGGCAATGGTGCGTGTCTTGGAGCCGGGAAGCTGCGCGCGCCACGCCCGAGGGTCGAGCTGCTCCAGCAAAATTTGGTTAATGTGGTCGTTTACGACAAACGTTTGCTGGAGGCCTGGCCGCAGATCAGGAGCCGGCGCGGAAGCCGATCGGGACATGCGATTTCCCCCGAGGCAGGAGGCTAGCCTGAAGCTGTAACGGGAGCAAGCACCGAAAACAAAAACCACAACAGGAAATCACGGCCGAGAATGGGAGCAGCGGCAAAATGGTAGGCCCGAATGGACTCGAACCATCGACCTCTTCCGTGTCAGGGAAGCGCTCTAACCAACTGAGCTACGGGCCTACTGTCGTAAAATCAATACGTTGGGCACCTTGGATTCTACCTCACGTTCAGCTTGGTGCACAATTTGGTTCACAACCGATTGGATTTCCGTAGTCGCCACGGCGGCAAGAGCTTGCCTTTGCACCTCGGGCCGAATGTGCCCGTAGCGCTTGGCCATATGTACCGCCGTGCTCGCAGACCATCCGAGGATTTGAGCCACTACTGCAATAGGCGTCCCCTGTTCGAGCAGCTTCGTGGCAGTGGTGTGCCTTAGGTCGTGGAAGCGTAATCCTGCGAGTGGACTCTTAAGTCCCAGCAATTCACGGTTCTCAAAGTCTTGGCCAACAAGAGGTTCCCGGGAGCTCAAGAACTCCTACGGTCGTGCACGCCGCCGCCTACACGGAAGAAAAAGCGTTTCGCCAGCATAGTGAAAGGCACCCCGCGGCTCAAAGACGAAACGGATAGTGAA